>Ga0315282_10003971_pt1 | contig 26160 bp, 21 predicted proteins | sample YL17G07_20_MG_FD_203693 | JGI IMG/M metagenome (GOLD analysis project Ga0315282, IMG submission 203693) | Sediment microbial communities from Yellowstone Lake, YNP, Wyoming, USA - YL17G07_20 | ecosystem: Environmental > Aquatic > Freshwater > Lake > Sediment | place: USA: Wyoming | collected... | reverse complement strand
GTTCCTCCTCCCATTGAAAGCGATATTTTTTTCTTGACAACGGGGGGGAATTTTGTTATCGGTCTTTCTTATGTAATTCCTTTGGAATCTCTTTTATTATAAATAAAAGGGTTTGGATTTGATGAGGAAAGGAGGTGAAGGGTAATGAAGAGAGTAATGAGCATCTTTTTGGCATTGGCGATTTTGGCAGTTTTTTCCCTTGGGTGCGCACAGGTGGCAAAAGACACGAAGATTAAATGTCCAAAATGCGGTGCCGTCTTCACCGTGGATGAAGGCATGGCCGAAATTCAGAAGAAGGGTTTCTAAAGCATCATTTCTTTCAAGGAAAATTCTTAGCCTCTGGAGGAAAAAGAAAGATTTTAAAAGGGAAGAGATTTTCTCTTCCCTTTTATTTTTGGGAGTCCAGATTCGATCTTCAGAAGTCGAATTCAACAATGGGATCTTCCCGATTCAGGATGGACGAAGAAATCTTTCCTCCCAAATACCTCGGGATCAGGTCCTGAAGTTCCAGAATAATTTCTTCTGCCCTTTTTCTTCCAACCTCCCCCAATACATCGATTGGGATGAAGATGTTTTTCGTCTTCTCTGTTGCTTTATCCTTTTCACATTGACGCCATACCCAATTTCGAGTCAACACCTCTCGATCATCTCGATAAACCAACTCCCCCTTTGGAACGGTCACCGTCTCCCCTCCACCCATGGGCGTAAAGGGTTCCCAACCTTCGGCAAACCGGAGATGAAGATTTCCATTGAGGGTATCCATGTCATGGCCTCCCATGGGAACCAGATATTTCAAAGAGAGGCTGTTATAGAGGTCGACCAGAGGATTGATCTTCGGAAAAGGATCTCCTTTGAGAATCCTTCGGGCCATGGATTCAATGGAGCTTGGAAATTTACTTCCCGAGATGCCCAATTTAGAAAAGGCGTTCCTCCAAGGTTTAATCCTGGGATGCTCCTGGGCTTTTTCAGTGACAAAATTCTTCTTCATCTCCTCAATGGTTTGAGAAAGAAGGGCGTCAATCTCCCCAGAGGGATGGGTGTTATCCACCCCTGTGGCCACACCCACTCCAATAGTGAGGTCGGGTAACAGATCGAAGAGCTCCTTCTGGATCGAAAAGCGCATCATTTTTTCCCCTTTTTTCTTTCCCCTAACACTCTGGTTCTTAAACGTCAATCCTTTGGATCTCCCACCTTGTGACCAGAGCTTGACTCCGACGTGAGCTCTTGGCCTGAGCGGCTCGACCGAGCTTTCGACCCGAGCTCAAGCCGAGGGGCTCGCCGAAGTCTCGGACCGGAGCCTCAGTCGAACGGGCCAATTCATCATACAAATGAACCTGTCTTGACGGGAGGAACCAATTCCCTTATAGTGAAATCCATGGAGATTAAACCTCATATCTTAGTGGTCGATGATGAACCTGCTGCCAGGCAGTCTCTCGAGGTGATTCTGGAGGACAATTATGAGGTCCTGAGTGCAGGAAGTGGGCAGGAGGCGTTGGAAGCTCTTCAAAAGATCTCTGTAGACCTCATCCTTTTGGATGTCAATATGCCAGAGATGGATGGGTTGGAGACCCTTCGCAGGATTAAGGACCAGGAGGAAGAGGTGGATGTGATCATGGTTTCCGCTCTCAACCTGGCGCGAAAGGCTGTCGATGCCATTAAACTGGGGGCTTACGATTACATCACCAAGCCCTATGAGCCTGAGGACATTCTCTCCACAGTGGCTCGGGTGATGAGTAAACGGAATCTCCATAAAGAACTGACCTTCCTGCGAAAGGAGGTGGAGGCCTACCGCGGCTTTGATCAGATTATCAGCCAGAACAAGAAAATGTTTGAAATCTTCGAGCTCATCAAGAAAGTGGCTCTCACCTCCACGAATATCCTGGTCACCGGGGAAAGTGGAACAGGTAAGGAATTGGTTGCTCGTGCTATCCACAACCAGGGAAATCGAAAGAGCGGGCCCTTCGTGGCCATCAATTGCGCTTCCATTCCATCGGAATTAATGGAGAGCGAGATGTTTGGCCATGAAAAGGGAGCCTTCACAGGCGCCCACACACGAACCATAGGGAAATTTGAATACGCGAATGGAGGGACTCTCTTCCTCGACGAAATCTCTGCCTTGAGATCGGATCTTCAGGCGAAACTCCTTCGCGTCCTTCAAGAGAAGGAGATCGAACGGATCGGTTCGAACAGACCGATGGGAGTGGATATTCGGGTGATCTCAGCCACCAATACAAACCTTGACGATGCTGTGGCTCAGGGGAAATTTCGTCAGGACCTCTACTTCCGGCTCAATGTGGTTCCCATCCACATCCCTCCCTTGAGGGAGAGAAAAGAGGACATCCCTTTTCTCGTCAAACACTTCCTCAACAAATTCAATATCTCATTCAACAAGAAAATCCAAGGATTCTCCGAGAAGGCTATGGAGGCCCTTAACAGATACCCTTGGCCAGGAAATATCCGAGAGCTAGAGAATCTCATCGAGAGGATTGTCGTCCTTTCCTCGGGTGACCTCTCCATTGACTTAAAAGATATCCCTTTTGAGATCTTGATGCACTCGGGTCAAGATATCCAGGATCTGATCCCCAAGCAAGCAGGGCTTATTAAAATCAGAGAAGCCATGGAGAAGCGGATTATCCTTAATGTCCTCGAAGCTACCCAGTGGAACCAGACGGAGACGGCTAAAATTCTAAAAGTCAATCGGAACACCCTTATTCAAAAAGCCAAACAACTGGGCATCCTGCTGAAAAGAGCAGACTGAAGTCATTTGCCCATTTTTCTGTAAACTGCCTACTATTTTGTACACTCCAAATTCTTCCTATCATATCAATTGGTTTTCCCTATTACTCTCTCTATTCAAAGATCTTTGCTTACAATACTGAGCAAGGGGAAAAAGAAAGATTCATCGGACCTTTAAAGTAGCCTTTTTAGAATTTCTTTAAAAACAACGTATTACCTGCCACAGGAAGATGGGATGTTTCATGAATCAATTGGCATCCATCTTGCCTCTCCATACGATTAGTTTTTCCCCCTTTCCCTATCCAAGAATTTATTGTCCAAGGAGGTGATCAAATGAAGAAGATTGCGGTCGAGCTGTTCATCATTACAGCTACAGTGATGGTCTATGTGGTGCCTGCCCTTGCCGGATTCGGCGGTTGGTAGTCATCAAACTTCATCTCTAATCTACAAGAAAAAGAGGCATATCCTGTGGAAAGGTTATGCTTCTTTTTTTTGGTTTTAACTTTGACAATTTCTTCATTTCTCTCTATGATTGGTAAGAAAATCTCGTAAGTATTTAGCGAATGGTCCAAATGAAAAGAAACAGGATGATTACGTTGGCTGTATTTCTTTTAGTATCCATTGGCGTATTTTTTCATGGGGCAACTCAGAATAGTCTGGGTGAAACAAAAGATAGGGAAGAGCCTTTTCGAGGAGGAACGTATCGCAGACCTTTAGAATATATGCCCCGAACCTTCGATCCTGCCCTGGCTGGGGACATTTATTCTTTCACCATCATTCAACAATTATTCGATGGTCTTGTTCAATTCGACCAGAATCTCAATGTCATTCCGGCCATTGCCAAATCTTGGAAAATCTCTCCTGATGGTCTCATCTATACCTTTTTTCTGAGGGAAGGTGTGAAATTCCATACCGGAAGGGAGATTGTAGCAGACGATTTCGTTTATTCCTTCACCCGGATGGTAGACCCCAAGAATAAATCTCCAGCATCCCATTTATTGGAAGAAGTCCAAGGTTTTAATGAATTCCAAGATGGGAAAACAAACGATCTAAAAGGACTCAAATCTGTAGATAAGCATATCTTTGAAATAAGATTGTCTGCTCCCTTTTACCCCTTCATCTCTGTATTGGGGACCTTCCATTTCAAGGTGGTGCCCAAAGAGGAGATTGAGAAACCGGAGTCCGTTTTTGCGAGGCATCCGATAGGATCCGGCCCATTTAGATTTGTTTCCATGAAAGAGAGAGAGGAGATTATCCTTGAGTCAAATCACGACTATTTTGAGGGGAGACCTTACCTGGACAAAATTATTTTTAAGATCTTTCACGGAGCCCCTCGGGAAAACATACTTAAAGAGTTTAAAGAGGGAGGGCTTGAAGAATCTTTCCTCCCGCCGGAGGAAATAGAAAGGGTGGTACGTGAGAAGCGTTACCTCTTTTTTCGAAAACCGATGCTCTCTTTAAGATTCTATGGGTTAAATCCGTTATTAAAACCATTGGATAGCAAGAAATTGAGGAAAGCCATAAACTTTGCAATCGATAAGAAATTCATCGTCTCCCAAATCCATAGGGATCAGTTCCATCTGGCCACAGGGATTTTGCCTCCTGGAATGCCTGGCTATGATCCCATGAGAAATCCTTACCCCTTGAGTGAAGCTCAGGCCTCAAAACTCTTGTCCGAAGCAGGTTATCGAAAAGGGCAAACCCTGCGATCGCTGGAAATCTGGAGTAGCACAAGCTCCGAAGCTGCACAAAAGGAATTGAACGAAGTTCAATCCCAATTGGGAAAAGTTGGAATACCCACTACCCTTCATTTCGAAACGAACTGGCCAAATTTTGAATCAATGTTAAGGGCAAACAAAGCATCTATGTTTGTCTTGGCCTTGTATGCCGATTTCCCGGATCCCGATAGCCTCCTTTACAACCTCTTTCACTCCAAATCAAAAAATAATCTTGTGGCTTACGATCGTCCGGAAGTAGACCAACTCCTTGATAAAGCAAGGACAGAAAGGGATTATCTGAAACGAATGGAGATGTATCGAAAGATTGAGGAGATGATATTAGATGACGCACCGATCGTTCCTATGATTAACCATTTCTTTCAGATGGTCTACCAGCCTTTTGTCAGGGGCATTGAGGTCAATGCCCTCGGAAGTCCCTATATTCCGATGAAAAAAATCTGGCTAAAAAAGCGGGAATAATCTTTTGGTTTCGGAATCCAAATGGATTCTAATAAAAGTCTTAAACCTATTCGCCTTCAAACCCGACTCATCCTCTACTCTACGCTCCTGATCGTCCTTATCATGGCTTTGGTTTTCATCCTGGTAGGGAAAAGGCAGTCCGAAAGCATCCAGGACGAGGCCAAGAAGCGAGGCATGGCGGTTGCCCAAAATTTGGCCTCCGTTAGTACAAATGCTCTCCTGACCTATAACTATGTGGTCTTGGAGCAAAATGCAGAGAGGGTCGCTCTTGAAGAGGACATCCTCTATATCATCATTCATGATAAGGAGGATAAGGTGGCCGCCTACAGTCAGCATGGCGAGAAGCAGGGGATGGTTCTTACGGATGAGGTGAGCCAGAAAGCGGTGAGGACCAAGGAGCCTCTGATCCAATCTACCCACTTCGGAGTGAAAGGGGCTCCTTTATTGGATATTTCTATCCCGGTCTACATCAAAGAGTCCGAAGAGAAGTGGGGCACCGTTCGAATCGGCCTCTCCCTTGAAAGGATGTACGAACAGATTTCAGAGACCCGTCTCAACCTCCTCCTCCTGGGCGTGTTCGCCATTTTTCTCGGAACCCTGGGGTCCATTTTCTTCGCGAGACGCATCACCAAACCGATTTCGAAACTGGTGGGAACGACCATCTCGGCTGCCCAAGGGGACCTCCAACAAGTGATCGATATCCGCACCGGGGATGAGATTGAAGAACTGGGTCGAAATTTTAACTTCATGATGGAGCAGATCCGACTCCATCGCAATCAGCTGGAGGATCGCCTTCGAGAGATTACCTCTCTCAAGGCTTATACCGACAATGTCCTTGCCTCGATGACCAACGGGCTGATGACCATTGATTTAGAGAAGAAGATCGTCACGGTTAACGAAATGGCTGAGAGAATCATTGGGAGAGGAGAAGGGGGAATTGCAGGATTCTCAATGGAGCAAGTTTTGGGTGAGCAGCATCCTCTTTACAAAATCCTGATTGAAACCCTGACACAGGAAAAAGGAATATCGCATATCGAAGTAGAATTGAAGAGGGATGGAGAGAGTCTATGGTTGATTGCGGGCACCTCCTTGCTGATCGGTGGAGAGGGAAAAACCGCTGGCGCTCTTGCGATTTTTCAGGATATCACTGAAATCAAGGCTCTCGAAGAAAAACTCCGTCAGGCGGACCGACTGGCGGCTCTCGGGACCCTCTCGGCAGGCCTGGCCCATGAGATTAAGAATCCCCTCTCTGCCATTAAAACCTTTGTCCAGCTCCTCCCACAAAAGATGGGGAATCTCTCTTTTATAGAGAAGTTTAACATCACCGTTCCGAGGGAAATCGATCGCATCAATCATTTGGTGGAAGATCTATTGGAATTGACCCGGAGAAGGGTAAGACCCCTGGTCGATCTGAAAGTGGATTCTTTGATCCTCCAGGTCATTGATCTTCATGGAGAGGAGCTCAAGAAGAGGCAGATTGCTTTCCAAGACCATCTGAATAAGACGATCCCTCCTGTTCATGGAGATTCGGAAACACTCTATCGAGCCTTCTCCAATCTCATCATCAATGCCATCCAAGCCATGCCCAATGGTGGAACCCTTTCCATCTCTTCTAAATTAGACCTCTCTTCCTCATCGCTTGAGATCACCTTCAGAGATACGGGAATCGGAATGGATGAAACCACGGCTAAGAATATTTTTAACCCTTTCTTTACGACCAAGGATAAAGGCGCGGGTCTAGGATTGGCCCTCACCCGGAAGATTATTGAAGACCATAGAGGGACGATTGAAGTCATGAGTGAAAAGGGGATGGGGACTACCTTTATTGTTCTCTTCCCTGTTGTAAAAGTTTAAAGTTGCCTATCGTTATAAGCAGTTATGGGCTTAACACCCTATACCTTCCTTTCCCCTTCAAGTTTATAACTCTTCGAAATTAATAGGATTAAATTCCTGCAGGATAATTTAGAGACGTTGGCATTCTATTTGCTGAGATTTCTCAGAAGGGAAAGAGGGGAGGGTCAGGATTTCGATCAACATGGAGGGGAATCATGGAAAATCTTTCCAAACGCATCTTGGTGGTGGATGACGATCAAGGGATTTTGGACTCCTTCGAGGTCCTTCTGGGCGACCGCTATGATCTGGTGAAGGCGGAGAACGGCTACGAGGCCCTCCGGATCCTCGAAACCAATCCGCCCCAGCTGATGTTTTTAGATATTAAGATGCCCGGCCTCGACGGGATCGATGTGCTGAAAAGACTACAGGGGGATCGAAAAAGGGTAGATGTTGTGATCATCACAGCCAGCGATCAGGAAAAGACCGAAAAGGAGGCGAAGTCTTTAGGCGTCATCGATTATTTGAAGAAGCCTCTGGATATCTTTGAGGTGGACAGGATTACTTCCCAAGTTCTCCCTTGAAGTTTTGAAGGGAGAAGGGTCGGGAAGATTTTATATTATTCAATCAAAGGGGACAAGGACTGGAGCATGGGTAAGGAAGTCGGACCGCGAAGGGAGCCGTATGTGAAGGCCTCTTTCGAACGTCCCATCTTGAAAGAACAACCCACTGCTGTTGTTACCTACATCACTGCCTTCGATGAAACCAGGAATAGACTTTACATCAGCCCTCAAATTGAGGCGATGCTGGGCTTCTCAGCAGACGAATGGTTGGGGGATCCCGGTCTCGTCCTCAAGCAACTTCATCCAGATGATCGAGAGCGAGTGCTCGCAGAGGTTTTTGAGAGCAGAGACACTGGGAAACCCTTCTGCTCTGAATATCGCTTGCTCGCCCGAGATGGACATATTGTTTGGGTTCGCGATGAGGCAATTGTGATGCGGGATGAGGCGGGCCGCCCATGTTTTATGCAAGGACTTCTCCTGGACATTTCCGAGCAGAAGCGGAAAGAGGAGATGCTCCAGAAGAGCGAATCGAAGTTTCGGACTATTTTCGAAAGGGTCGCTGTTGGCATCGCACTCGTAAGCATAGACGGTCAACTCGTGGAGAGCAATCCTGCGCTGCGGGAGATGTTACGGTATGGTGCAGAAGAGCTTCGAAACAGGGTTTTCAATGAGTTCATCCATCCAGAGGATGCTGTCATCGATGTCGATCTTGATCAGGAGCTCATCGCAGGGAAACGGGATCATTACCAGATCGAGAAACGTTTTGTTCGAAAGGATGGAGGGGTGGTTTGGTGCCAACTGAATGTCTCCCTCGTTCGAGGGGGTCAAGAGGAACGACCGTTCACCATATGCATGGTGGAGGACATCACCGAACGAAAGCGGTTGGAGACACAATTTTTCCAGTCCCAAAAGATGGAGACGATTGGCAGGCTTGCAGGGGGTATTGCCCATGACTTTAACAACCTCTTAACGGTCATCAAAGGATACACCCAACTCTCGCTCAGCCATATTCAAGAAGGTGACCCCTGTAGGGAGAATATCGAAGAAATCAACGCCGCGGCAGAGCGAGCGGCTGAATTGACCAATCAACTCCTCACCTTTAGTCGGCGTCAGATTCTCGACATGAAGGTACTCGATCTAAACACCATTGTAAGGGGGCTGGAGAAAATGACGGGCCGCATCATTGGGGAGGACATCGAGATGGTCACTGTTCTGGATGATCATCTCGGAAGGGTAAAGACAGATCCAAGCCAGATTGAGCAGGTGATCCTCAACCTTGTGGTGAATGCCAGAGATGCAATGCCAGCTGGAGGAAAGCTGGCCATTGAGACGGCAAATGTTGTACTCGATGAGACCTACGCCCGCACTCATATCGGCGTGGCGCCGGGGAGTTATGTGATGCTCTCGGTAAGCGATACAGGGTGCGGGATGTCACCAGAAATCAAGGAATTGATCTTTGAACCTTTTTTTACAACCAAGGAGGAAGGCAAGGGGACGGGGCTCGGGCTTTCAACCATTTACGGCATCGTAAAACAGAGCGGTGGAAATATCTGGGTTTATAGTGAACCGGGGCGGGGAACGACGTTCAAAGTCTATCTCCCACGGGTTGAGGAAGAAACAGACGCCCTTCCCGTCCAAGACCATACCGATCATCTGCCAAAGGGAAATGAAACCGTGCTCCTAGTGGAAGATGATCCTTCTTTACGCGCTTTGGCTGCGCGAGTTCTTCGCTATCAGGGCTACAAAGTGCTCGAGGCAACCAACGGTCATGAGGCCATAGGGATCGCCCGCGAGAGCATCCAGGAAAGAATTCATCTTTTGCTCACCGATGTGGTCATGCCTCATATGGGGGGCAGAGAACTGGTCAAACGAATGAAAACGCTCCACTCTGAAATCAGGGTCCTTTTCATTTCAGGCTATACCGACCATACGATCATCTATCATGCGGGCCTAAAACCCGGAACACCCTTTCTACAAAAACCCTTTTCTCCAACAGCCCTCGCACAAAAAGTCCGTGAAGTGCTAGACCAATAAATAAATCTTTTCATATCTCCAATTTCAAAAAGGCACCATTAACGCCTCATTCGACGCCATATTGGCGGCGGTAGGAGTGGATATATTCCCTGACATCTTTTTTCGTCTTATAAATCCCAAAATGGCCTTCACAGAGGATGTCTGCATCGAGTTCAAGGAGCTTTCTGGTTGAGCGGTCCCAATCCTCAAGGTTCGATCCGAACTCTTCAAGAAGGGGACCATGAAGATCCTGGGCAAAGAGAATTCTTTTCCCATCTAGGTCCAGATAAATACATATTGATCCGGGTGTGTGGCCTGGAGTGTGGAGACAAACTATTTTTTCTTCTCCAATCCTAAGTAATTCCTCAGGAAAAGTGAATTTCACATCCACGGGGGTTGGTGGAAATTTGGTCTGATACCAGGTTGACGCTGTCAAAATGGGATCTCCTTTTTCAACTGGAGGGGCATCCAATGCGTGAATATATATCTTCGACCCAAACCTTCTTTTGATTTCTGGGGCACCGCCAATATGGTCAATGTGGCAATGAGTGAGAAGAATTTTGTCCAGATTTCTTGGATCAAAACCTATTTTTTCTATATTTCTTATAATCTTGTCAACACTCCACCCTGCCCCGGAATCGATCAGTATTAATTCTTGTAAATGAATGAGATAGACACAACCGTCCCGGCTATCAGTTATCTCAGGTCCTCCCAAAATAAAAATATCTTCAGTAATTTCAAATAGTTTCATGCAGTCACCTTCTCCTTTAGCCTTTGAAAATTTGCCAGAGTAAACCCTTCCCACTGACAGGGAAATATGGAATTGTTGTGGAATAAAGGTTCATTTTCAAGGTCGAATTTCGACATTTTCCTAGCCTTTTCAAATAGTGCAGTCTCTGGGATAGGAGAATACTCAACGAGTATGGGCTTTGCTCTGTTCTCCTTTACAAAGGCAATACTTTCCTCCACCTCCCCTACCCTCTGGCCTGGCAAACCTGCCATAATATAGACACCGATCTCATTTTCTGAGTACCCTACCCTCCTTAGGTTTCTAACCGCTTCTCCGAACGATCGATTGTCCACCTTTCCTCCGGTCTCAATCTGGATTGCCTCATTCGATGTCTCCAGGCCAAGGCGCAGGGTCTTGAATTGGCAACGATATAGAAGGCCTGCAAGTCCCTTACTTATTTCTTTAACATGGAGACCATTGGGCGAATGAAAATTACACTGAATGTCCCGTTTTCTCACTTCTTTTAGAATTTTAATGATATGTTCCAATGGATTGACTAGGAGAGCATCGTCATAGAAGGCTATATTATTAACCCGGTAGCGACTTGTCCAGCTTGCGATCTCTTCTACTACTTTAAGAGGATCCCTTCTTTTGAACCCTCCTGATATAACGGGGGATGCGCAGTAAGAGCAACGATATGGGCACCCCCGGGAGGTCATCATTGAGACATAATCCAACTGGGGATAGAGGTCGAAGGCAGGGTAAGGAAAGTCATCAATTCCTAATTGACAATTGGCCATTGACAATTCTAGCCCAAGCAATTTCGAAATAATTTTAAATGGTTCCAACTCCCCTCTTCCCCGAATGACATAGTCTGCCTCTGAATATCTCACAGCATGATCATAGCAGAGTGTAGCATATATACCCCCAAGTAAAATCGGAACCTTCTTAAATGATTCTTTAACTATTCTAATAGCTTTGAATACGCCTGGATACCAATAGGTCATGCCTGAAGTGATTCCAATCAAATCGGGCTCCTCTATATGAGAGATCTTGTCCCTAAATATTTCCTCGGAAATACCATATTGGCTATACTTTCGAGGAACGCTCTTGAGGGACCGGGGTTTCTCAATTTCAATCTTACGGAATTTACCATCTCCATATTTCTTTCTTTTGACGGTGGAATCGAGACAATCAATAAAAGTGATCTTAAAACCATTGTCCCTTAGAAAGCTGGCGATGGAGAGGAGTCCGTGAGGTTTGATCCAGAAATTGTAAGCGGCAAAATCTGTGATCCAGGGATTGATAAGGAGGATGTGGGGGGATCTATGTTTCACGTGAAACATTTTCATTTCCCGACGCAGAACTGCTCAAAAATGCGGTTGAGCACCTCTTCCGGGGTCGTCTCCCCCACCATCTCTCCCAAGGCCTCCAAGGCAGACCGCATTTCAAAGGCGATGAACTCAAGGGAGGTCCCCTTCTCCAATCCCTTTAGGGTGTTCGATAAGCTCTCTTTAATCTGATCTAGGGCTCTCTTATGCCGTACGTTGGCAATAATCAGATATTCAGGTGATGGCCTCACTTCTCGATGAATTAATAAGGTATAGATGGCTTCCTTCAGTCCTTCGATGCCTTCATTCTTCAGAGCTGAAATGGAAATGATGGAATCTCTCTGAAACCGGTCTTTCATCTCCTTCGGCGGGATCATGGGAGGCAGGTCTTTCTTGTTCATGACCACCACCTTCTTCTTTCCCTTGACCTCCTCGAAAATCTCCAAATCATCGATATCGATAGGGCGGCTTCCATCAACCACCAAGAGAATGAAATCGGATTCTGCTACTCGCTCTTTGGCCCTTTTCACCCCTTCTAGCTCAATGGAATCGGTCGCCTTCCTTAAACCGGCCGTATCGATCAATCGTACTGGAATGCCATTGATATTGAGAACCTCTTCAATTAGATCTCTCGTGGTCCCGGGGATGGGAGTCACGATGGCCCTCTCCTCTTTAAGCAAAACATTGAGAAGGCTCGATTTGCCCACATTTGTCTTCCCCACAATGGCACAAGAGATTCCTTCTCGAAAGATTCTCCCCTCTTCATAGGAGCCTATCCACTCATTCAATTTCTTGATCATTTCCTTGAGGGAATGCTTCATCTCTCCCACAGAGATCGGTTCGATCTCTTCCTCTGGGAAATCGAGATGGGCTTCGATCAGGGCCAATTTTTCAATCATTCTTTCCTTGAGAGAGTTTAATTCTCGGAAGAAGTTCCCTCTCAACTGCTGATTGGCAATTTCAAGGCTTGCCATCGTCTTGGCGTTGATGAGGTCGATGACAGCCTCAGCCTGGGTAAGGTCGATACGACCATTGAGAAAGGCCCTCTTTGTGAACTCCCCTGGATGGGCCATCCTTGTCCCTTCCCTCAATACCAATTCCAGTATTTTCTGGAGAATGAAATATCCTCCGTGACAATGAATCTCCAATATGTCTTCACGGGTATAAGTCTTTGGAGCCTTCATCAGGACAAGGAGGACTTCATCAATGGGATGACCCTTCTGTGGGTCGACGATTTCCCCGTAGTGGAAATGGTGGGATATGAACTGGAATGGCTCGCTCTTTGGCTTGAAAAGCCTTGTGGCAATGGGCTCGGCTAAGGAACCGCTGATACGGACAATCCCGATGCCACTCACTCCAAAGGGGGTGGAAATGGCTGCAATCGTTTCCTCTTCCCCGGAGGAAAATTTCTTCGGAAGATGAGATGAGGAGCCTCGATTCAAAGAATCAACTTCTTCCTTCCTCTTCTTTGCTTAGGGTGGGAATGATCGCAATCTTTTTGAGCTTCCCTTCCCCTAGGCTTTCCGTCCGGACGGTGGGATCCTCCTTGAGGGCGATGTGAATCAGTCTCCGATCATGGGCATCAAATGGTCCGATGGTCAAGGGATGGCCCTTACTTTTGACCTTCTCCCCTACTCGAATAGCCATCTTCTTTAGGTTTTCAGTCTTCCGTTTGCGATAGTCACTAATGTCTAGAACGATCCTCACTGGCGTTTCCAGCCGTTTATTGACCATTCGGTTGATGAGAAATTGAAAGGAATCCAAGGTGCGACCATGCCTTCCGATTAGAATGCCTTCTTGATCTCCTTTGATTTCTAAATGGAGGTCCCCCTCCTCAAAAACCACGTCAACCTCGGCCTTTACCCCTATCCGTTCCAGCAATCCTGCCATCAATTTCTTGGCGAGCTCAACCTCTTCTCCCAAAATTGAACCTCACTTTTTGTTCATATAGTATTGGTGGGTAATCGATAAGACATTGTTGACCAGCCAATAGAGGACCAACCCGGAGGGAAAACTGAGAAATAGGAAGGTGAACATAATCGGCATGAGCATAAACATCTTGGCTTGAGTTGGGTCAGCTGATGTGGGAGTCATCTTTTGCTGAAGGACCATGGTGGCTCCCATGATGAGCGGGGTAATATAGATGGGGTCTTTTGCAGAAAGATCTTTGATCCACCAAAAGAAGGGAGCATGCCTCATCTCGATTGCATTTTGAAGTGCATTATAAAGGGCAATAAAGACAGGGATCTGGATCAGCATAGGAAGACACCCGCTCATGGGGTTGATCTTTCTCCTCTTGTAGAGCAACATGATCTCCTGTTGCAGCCTAGCCTTATCGTTCTTGTAAGTCTCTCTGAGACGGGTCATCTCGGGTTGGACTTTCTGCATCTCCTTCATCGATTTCATACTGATCTGTGTCAATGGAAGGAAGATGATTTTGATCAGGATGCTTACGATGATAATATCGATTCCGTAATTCCCTGTTACACTGTTTGTCAGGTTCAAGAACCAGAGGATGGGTTTGGCAACAATTGAAAAGAACCCAAAGTCCAACAACTTTTCAGCGCCCACACCCAGTTCTTTCAGAGGTCTTATCTCCTTGGGTCCCAGGTAGATTCGATAAGGGATCTTGATGGCTTGTTTCGGCGGAATCGAAATGGGAGAGAGGGTCCCGCGGACCTTCAGTATATTTTTCTCATCCCCTTTCACCGCCATGGTAAGGCTACGTTCCGCGGACGGGGGAATTAAAAGGGCAGCAAAATACTCGCCTTCGAACGAGTACCATCCAATGCCGCCCTTTTCCGAAAATTCGAAAGAGTCGACTTTCCTCTTCTGAGTACCACAGCCGGGAGTGCAACCCGATGAGGCCGCTCCTCCAAATGTCTTCTTCTCCAATTTTTGGTTTTTGAAAAAGGAGAATTTCAAACCATAGTCTTTGTTCTCCTCATCGGCCAACTTCTCCAGTTCAATCCTTCCAATCCAATCAAGTCCCAATTGAACCTGGACCTCTTTTGGGGAGGTATTCTGGATTTCAACCTCCAGGTCAATGGCATTCTTATCCGAAGTAAAGCCAAATTTCTTGGCGACCTTTAATCCATTCTCAAAATCTTTGGAGAAAATAATCTCCCCTTTTTCACCTCTGTTGAGGAGATGGAGTTCATCCTTATCCACCTCCCAGCTTCCATCGGATGGAAAAGGGAGAAGAGTGAGTCCCAATGGAAGACCTTCCGCTTCACTCGTATTCACTAAATCGAGAGGCATGGGTTTTTTCTGCTCCTCGATCTTGCTCCCCAAGAGTCCCTTGATGAACCGTAGTAAACTTATCGTTAGCGAGGACGCTTCCACTCTGTCTTCAAATTTCTTCAGCTTGAAATGCTTCAGTCTCGCATCTTCAGAAGTGATGACAGCCCAATAGTCTGGAGTTTCAATGGAGACCTCTTTCTTAATCGCCACTTTTCTCTTCCCAGGTATTTTCTCTTCTTTCAGGTCGAGCTTCTCAACTTTTGCAGGAAGCCCCTCTTCCTTTTTCACTTCCTTGCTAGGTGGTTGGCTTGGTGGTTGGGGGAAGAATTTTGATTGAATGACACCCCACAACATAATAATTAAAAAAGTTAATATTATCGCAATGATAGCTCTTTTATCCATTTCTCTATTGCCTCATTCTCCCTCTTAGGAATTCCCTCGGATTTCGGGAACGGGGTCATATCCTCCAGGATGGAAAGGATGGCACTTCATGAGTCTTTTTAAGGCAAGCAAGGTACCTTTCCATATCCCGAAACGTTGAATCGATACGGAAGCATAGCTGGAGCAGGAAGGGTAAAAACGGCAGCAAGGTCCAAGAAGGATGGAGAAGGTATGCTGATAGAGATGGATCAGAGTGATGAAGGCCCTCTTTGATACCTGATGAACCGTCCCTTTTTTCATGGGAGAAATAACCCTTTCAATTCGTCTTCTGCTTCTCTGTAATGCCTCAGGACATTACCCTTTCTTGCCAAAAGGATGATGTCGAAGGATCCCTTCCGTTGAGTTTTATGGAGGCGGAAAAATTCTCGGGAATACCGTTTGATTCGATTGCGATAAGTGGCCGGCCCGATCTCCTTTTTCACCACCACACCCAACCGGTGAAAACCCAATCTGTTCTCCTGAAGGAAGAGGGCGAAATGTTTTGACTGAACTCTCTTTCCCCCCCTCATCACCTTCCTGAACTCCAAGGGATGGTGGATCCTCTCTCTTGTAGTAAACTGCAATCGCCCTTTCACCTAAACGGTCAACCTTTTCCTCCCCTTTGTTCTCCTTCGCTTCAAAACTTTCCGGCCGCTTTTGGTACTCATCCTCTCCAGAAATCCATGGGTCCTCTTCCGTTTGAGGTGGCTGGGTTGATAGGTTCGCTTCACTTTTTCCTCTCTCTTTAATGGGCTTCTTTTTTGAAATTATTAAATTTTTTATTTAAACCATATTTCTCCCCTAATGTCAAGTTCGGTTCCAATTCTTATTGACAGATAAGAGGTTTTTATATTAAGTTTCTTAATGAAATTAACAAATTATTTTTAGGAGATTCTATGGAGATTGCCCACGAAAGCATCCCCGTCAATATCGAAGACGAGATGAAGCGGTCCTATATCGATTACGCCATGAGCGTCATCATCGGCAGAGCTCTTCCCGATGTGAGGGATGGTTTGAAACCGGTTCACCGCCGCATTCTCTACGCCATGAATGAACTAAGCAACGACTGGGACAAACCCTACAAAAAGTCAGCAAGAATAGTGGGTGATGTGATCGGAAAATATCATCCTCACGGAGATATGGCCGTTTACGATGCCATTGTGAGAATGGCCCAAGACTTCTCCCTCCGTTATCCTCTCGTTGATGGACAGGGGAATTTCGGCTCCATCGATGATCCCCCGGCGGCCATGAGATATACAGAAGTCCGGATGGCCAAGCTCACGGGTGAATTGCTGGCCGATATTGATAAAGAGACGGTTGATTTCGTTCCGACTTATGACGATTCTCTCGTGGAGCCAACTGTCCTTCCTTCCAGGTTTCCCAACCTGATCGTGAACGGGTCATCTGGAATTGCCGTAGGGATGGCGACCAATATCCCGCCTCATAACCTTATAGAAACCATTAATGCGGTCGTTGCCCTGATTGAACACCCTGACATCACAACCGAAGAGCTCATGGCTCACCTCCCGGGACCTGACTTTCCCACGGGCGGATTCATATACGGCAGGGAAGGGATTCGGGCCGCCTATGAGACCGGACGTGGGCTGATTCAACTCCGAGCAAAAGCCCTCATTGAGAGGGATCGAAAAGGGGAAAGGGAAAGCATTGTCATCACCGAACTCCCGTATCAAGTCAGTAAGTCCAAACTGATTGAAAAAGTAGCTGAACTGATTCAGGAAAAGACGATTGAAGGGATCTCTAACATACGGGATGAATCAGACCGCGATGGGATGAGGATCGTGATTGAGCTGAGGCGGAACGAGGTTCCCGATGTTATCCTGAATCAGCTCTACAAACATACCCAATTGCAAACCTCTTTTGGGATCATCCTTCTCGCCATCCATCAGAATCAGCCCAAACTCCTCCCGCTAAAGGAGATGCTCCAATTCTTCATTCAACACAGACAGGAGGTGGTCATCCGGAGATCCCGCTTCGAATTAAAAAAAGCGGAGGCCAGGGCCCATATCCTGGAGGGACTGAAAAAGGCCATTGACCATATTGATGCGGTCATCGCCACGATCAAGGCATCGAAAACACCCAAAGAGGCTAAGGAGCGCCTCATGGATCGATTCGCGCTCTCTGATGAACAGGCCCAAGCCATCTTGGAGATGAGGCTCCAGCGGTTAACCAATCTTGAGCAGCGTAAAATTGTGGAAGAATATGAGGAGATGATTAAATTGATCAATCGTTTGAAGGCGATCCTGGCCAGTGAACGATTGATCCTCAACTTGATCAAGGAGGAACTCCTTTCCATCCGAGAAGCTTATGGAGACGAGAGAAAAACGGAAATTGTTGAGACGGCTCCAGAGATCAAGGTCGAAGATCTCATCGCCGAAGAGGACATGGTGGTGACGATCACCCACACAGGGTATATCAAGCGAAATCCCATCAGCCTCTACCGGAGTCAGCATCGGGGAGGAAAGGGAAAGATGGGGATCAATGTGAGGGAGGAAGACTTTGTGGAAGACCTCTTTATCGCTTCCACGCATGACTATATCCTCTTCTTCACCGATGCCGGAAAGATCCATTGGAAGAAAGTCCACGAACTTCCCCAGGCTGGCCGACTTACCCGGGGGAAAGCCATTGTCAATCTTCTCAATCTCGGCTCCGAAGAGAAGGTAACCGCGATTCTTCCGCTCAAAGATTTTGCCAAAAATAAATTCATCACCTTTATGACGAAAGGGGGGGTGATCAAAAGGACGGCTCTCGAAGCCTATAGCAACCCTCGCTCGGGCGGAATCATTGCCATTACCCTCGATGAAGGGGACGAACTCATCTCGACGAAATTGACCGATGGACAACTGCATCTTTTTATTGGGACAAAAGTGGGGAAGGCGATTCACTTCCCAGAGGCTCAGATTCGAGACATGGGCCGTACCGCTCGCGGCATAAGAGGGATTCGAATTTCAAAAGGTGACGAAGTGGTGGGGATGGAAGCAGTGGCTCCCCATACGCAAATCCTGACCGTCACTCAAAATGGCTATGGGAAGCGCTCCCCAGCCTCCGATTATCGAATTCAGAATCGAGGAGGCTCAGGCATCTTTACAGTGAAACGGACCCAGAAGACGGGAGACGTGGTAGGCGTCAAAACGGTCACCGACGAAGACGAATTGATGGTCATCTCCGATAAAGGGAAGATCATCCGTTTACGAGCTGTCGACATCCCTGTTCAGGGAAGGAGCACTCAGGGGGTAAGGCTCATCACTCTGGAAAAAGGGGAAAGGGTGGTGGCAGTTGCAAAATTGGCTGAGAAGGAATAACCCAAACCCAAAGAAGGCCTCCATCCGAACTAGTCCTAGCGATGCCGGGATAAGATAGATTCATTCCTTGAAAAAAAATACTTGAATTTTTTTTCAAATAGAGTTAACTTGGTTTGTTGGTAACAGTTGCGGCTTTGATCCTCAAGCTTTTTCCCCTCTTTCTCGTTTAGTTTCGTTTATCCACAATTGTGGAAATATTGTGAAAAAAGATTCGTAACCCATTAAAAATAAGTAGCTTTTTCTTTCTCGGAGAGGCCCTAGCCGTTCCATAAATTGCCTTCATTTTGCACACCGAGATTCCAAGGTTCTTCCCATGGAAGATATATGGTCTAATGTGAGCGATTCCCTAAAAGATAGGGTTGGCCAACAGAATTTCGATATTTGGATTAAACCGATTCACTTCGTCTCCATCGATGGAGAAAAAGTGGAACTGGAGGTTCCGAACCGTTTTTTCAAAGAGTGGATTAACGAGCACTACTCTCCTCAAATCAGGGAGGCCGTCTCTTTCTTCACTCAAAAGCCCTGTCATCTCCAATTTCGAATCCGAAATGATAGGATCGGAGAAAGGGATTTCATCCCTCCCTTGCCACAAGGCAGCGAGGCTCCCTCCAGTCCTTCTCTTCAACCGATCTTCAACCCAAAGTATACCTTCGATCACTTTGTGGTAGGGGCGAGCAATCAGTTTGCCAATGCGGCTTGCCTGGCGGTGGCCAATTTACCAGCGAAGAATTACAATCCCCTCTTCATCTACGGCGGAGTGGGATTGGGAAAGACCCATCTCCTTCATGCCATTGGAAATCATATCCTGAAACACCACGTTCTTCCCGATATGAGAAAGATCTGCTACATCTCTTCAGAAGAGTTCACGAATGAATTGATCAATTCCCTCCGCTATGAGAAGATGGATGAATTTCGAAATAAGTTCAGAAGAATGGATATCCTGTTGATTGATGATATTCAGTTCATCTCTGGAAAGGAGAGGACTCAAGCGGAATTCTTCCATACCTTTAACTCCCTCTACGAGGCCAGGAAACAGATCGTCGTCACCAGCGATAAGTTTCCAAAGGACATTCCAAATTTCGAGGAACGTCTGCGCTCTCGGTTTGAATGGGGTTTAATCGCCGATATTCAACCCCCGGATATTGAGACTAAAGTTGCAATCTTGAGGAAGAAAGCTGAGATTGAGAACATCCCGTTGCCCAATGATGTCGCCTTCTTTCTTGCTCAACAGATCGATTCCAATGTCCGCATGTTAGAAGGCTCTCTGATTCGCCTCGGTGCGTTCGCCTCGTTGACGAAAACACCGATCGATATGCATTTGGCCAAAGAGGTGTTGAAAAACATTATTAAACCGAAAGAGGAACTGATCTCGATCGATCTCGTCCAAAAAGTGGTTTCCAGCTATTTCAATATGAAGATCTCCGATTTGAAGGTGAGGCGAAAATACAAGGGGTATGTCGTCCCCCGTCAGATCGCCATGTATTTATCTCGAAAATTAACCAATGCCTCCCTTCTTGAAATTGGAGAGAAATTTGGAGGAAAGGATCACTCCACCGTTCTTCACTCCATTAAAAAAGTGGAAGAGAAGATGGTTAAGGAGCCACCCTTTCGGGAAATGATCGAAAATTTACAGGGTCGAATTAAAGCTTAAATCAGGTTGAAATTGTGTGGATGGAGGAATAAAATAGTATCGAATAAAGTGAGAATGTACAAAAGAAGAGGATTTCCACTTTCTCTTCCAAAAAAATCAACATTCAAATATTCTTCCATAATTACTAAATTAGGATCCTTTTCTACAATTTAACAAGGATAGACGGCGACGGCGGAAATAACTTAAAGAGTATTATTATTAGGAGGGAAAGAGAATGGATTTTGAAATTGATAAGAGAGAATTCGTAAAAGGGTTAGGTTTAATGCAAAGCGTAGCAGGAAGAAGAACGACCCTTCCCATTCTATCCCATATTCTCCTCGAATGGGAAAAAGATTCCCTCTGTCTCACCGGAACAGATTTAGAGACAGGCATTCGAGAGGAGTTGCCGGCGAGGATACACCAAGGAGGGAAGGCCTCGGTTTCCGCAAAAAAAATATTTGAAATTGTAAAAGAATTGCCCGAAGAGACCATCCATATTAAGAAGAAGGAGAATCAATGGATCACGATTCAATGTGGTAAATCGGTCTTCAATTTAGCTGGGTTAGATCCAGAAGAGTTCCCCTCTCTCCCTACCTATAGCGATGAATCGTTTTCACAAGTCTCAACAAACCTCATGAAGGAGATGATTGAAAAAACGGTTTTTGCTGCTTCAAGTGAGGAATCACGGTATCATCTGAATGGAATTCTGATCTCGCAAAGCAAGAAGGGAGAGAGGGAAATATTAAGAATGGTGGCCACCGATGGCCACCGCCTTTCCTTGCTTGACCGGGAAAGCCAAATGATTCGGGGAATTGAAAAAGGGATCATCATTCCAAAAAAAGGCGTTTTGGAGATAAAGAAAATTATGGGAGATCGAGACGGGGCGGAAGAAATGAAAGTATATTTCGATCAAACCCATGGCTTTTTCAAAATGGGGAAGTCCCTGATGGTCATCCGGCTCATTGACGGAGAATTTCCAGAGTACGAACAGGTGATTCCAAAAGGGAACGATAAGAAGGTCCTTATGGAGAAAGGAAAGATGTATGCCTCTCTGAGACGCGTTTCAACCATGGCCAGCGAGAGGGTAGAAGGGATAAAATTTTTGGTTAAGAAGAATTTTGTGGAGCTTTCCTCCTATCATCAAGATTTTGGAGATGCAAAGGAAGAAGTAGAGGTCTCTTATGAAGGACCTTCTCTCGAAATCGGATTCAATGCGAGATACTTAATGGAGGCGCTCAGTGTGATGGACATGGAGGACGTCGTCATGGAATTGAAGGATGAAGGAAGCCCAGGAATTCTTAAACCCCAATCGGTGATAGAACCCTCCAATCAATTGTGCATCATCATGCCGATGAGAATCTGAAGGGTAGGGAGGTTATAAAGGAAAAATGACGGATAAATATACAGCGGAGCAGATCAAAATTCTGGAAGGTTTGTCAGCCGTCCGGAAAAGGCCTGCCATGTATATTGGGAATACGGGGATCGAAGGCCTTCACCACATGGTTCAGGAGTTGGTGGATAACAGCATCGATGAAGCCTTGGCTGGATATTGCCAACGCATCGAGGTCCTCATTCACATCGATAATAGCGTCACCGTTCGAGATGATGGCCGTGGCATCCCGGTCGATATGCACGAGAAGGAGAAACGCCCTGCGGTGGAAGTGGTCATGACCAAACTCCACTCCGGAGGTAAATTTGACAATAAGAGCTACAAGATCTCGGGAGGCCTTCACGGCGTGGGTCTATCTGTGGTCAATGCCCTCTCTGAATTCGTGGAGTTGGAGATCCGGAGAGACGGAAAAGTCTACCAACAGATGTATGAACGGGGGGATCCCAAAACCAAGCTCGAAGTGATAGGGAAGACGAAACATACCGGGACCCAAGTCCATTTCAAACCCGACAGCGGGATCTTTGAGACCACCCAATTCAGTTTCGATATGCTTTCCCAACGTCTGAGGGAGTTGGCCTTCTTGAATAAAGGGCTTTCCATCAGCATCGAAGATGAGAGGGCCGACAAGAAGCATGAATTTTTTTACAAGGGGGGGATCATCTCCTTCATCGAATACTTGAGTAAGAACAAAAATTGCGTTCATTCCAAACCCATCTATGTCGAAGGGGTGAAGAGCGGCATTGAAGTGGAGATCGCCTTTCAATACAACGATGGATATACTGAAAATCTCTTTTCCTTCGCCAACAACATCAATACCGTTGAAGGGGGAACCCATCTCGTTGGATTTAAGACGGCTCTCACCCGGACCATTAACCAATATGCCGCGAATGCCAATCTCCTCAAAGGAGCAAAAGAGAATCTGACGGGAGAGGATATCCGTGAAGGGCTGGTGGGGGTGATCAGCGTTAAACTTCCCGAACCTCAATTTGAAGGACAGACCAAGGCGAAACTGGGCAATAGCGAGGTCAAGGGATTGGTGGAGGCTTTGGTCAATGAAAAACTTGGGGGTTATTTTGAAGAAAACCCCTCCGTGGCCAGAAAGATCATTTCTAGAGTCGTCGACGCAGCCCGGGCGAGGGAAGCGGCTCGAAAAGCACGGGAACTGAGCCGGCGAAAAGGAGCGCTGGAAGGAAACTCCCTTCCAGGAAAACTGGCTGATTGTCAGGAGAAAGACCCCCAGTTGAGTGAGATTTTCATCGTCGAGGGTGATTCGGCAGGGGGCTCAGCCAAACAAGGTCGGGACCGAACCTTTCAAGCCATCCTTCCGATGAAAGGAAAGATCCTCAATGTGGAGAAGGCCCGGTTTGACAAGATGCTGGCCAACGAAGAGATCCAGATCCTCATTTCTGCCCTGGGCGCAGGCATTGGAAAAGAGGAGTACGACATCCATCGACTTCGTTACCATCGCATCATTATCATGAGCGATGCCGATGTGGATGGTTCCCATATCCGAACCTTATTCCTCACGTTCTTCTATCGCCATATGCCAGAGGTCATCGAAAGAGGACATCTCTATATCGCTCAACCCCCTCTCTTCAAAATCACGGAGGGAAAGAATGAGATCTATATTAAGAACGAAGAGACCTTCAACCGCTATCTCATGGATCGGGCCATCGGGAAGAGCGAGGTGATCGTCCAGAGCACGGGGAAGAAAATGAGTGGAAAGAGATTGGGAACCCTCCTGGAGAAAATCGGTGTCTATTACGATTTGATGAAACGGGTTCAACGGAAAGGATATCCCCTCTCTCTTCTGAACGCGCTTCTGGAGCATGGGATCCGAAACAAATCGACCTTTGAAGATAAGGGAAAGGTGGTTGATCTTCAGAAACGATTGAAAAAGAACGGGTTCGAGGTCTTCGATCTTCATTGGGACGAAGAGCACAACCTCTACGGGTTTGACGTCCAGGAATCAAACGGGAAAACGGACCAACGGGGAAAAGTCCATTGGGATCTCATCGCCTCTGTGGAATATCGGAACATCTTTCAAATTTATCAGGAGATGAAAGAGATGGCTCCTCCTCCTTATCTCCTCATGGAAAAGGGAAAGCAGGTGACCTTTGATCAGGCCGAGGGCTTGCTCCAATCGATCCACCAATTGGGCAGGGAAGGGCTTTCCATCCAGAGGTATAAAGGATTAGGAGAGATGAACCCCGGGCAGCTCTGGGAGACTACGATGAATCCGGAAAAAAGGACGCTCCTCAAAGTGAAGATTGAGGATGCAATTGAAGCTGACGAGATCTTCAGCATCCTGATGGGAGATGAGGTGGAGCAAAGGCGGCAGTTCATCGAGGAGAATGCCCTCTTTGTGCAGCGCCTCGACATATAGGAGACCTCCGGCCCCATGCTCATTGTCGGATTGACGGGGGGAGTGGCGAGCGGAAAGTCTGTCGTCTCCCAGGTCTGGAAAGAAGAGGGGGCTTACCTCATCGATGCAGACCGGATCGCCAGGGAACTGGTTCAGCCCCGAACACCTGCCTGGAAAGCGTTAGTCAAGGCCTTCGGGAAAGAAATCCTCCAAGAGGACGGATCCATTCATCGGAAAAAATTGGCCACCAGGGTCTTCTCCAATCCGGTTGAGAGAGAGCTTCTCAATCGCATTCTCCATCCAAGGATTAAAAGGGAGATAGACCGTCGCATCAAGGGGATTGGCCAAAAGGGCCCAAAGGCCATCGTCGTGATCGATGCAGCCCTCCTCGTCGAAACGGGATATTATCGAGACGTCGATAAGGTTGTGGTGGTCACATCGACAAAAAAACAACAGATTGAGAGGCTGAGAAGACGGGATCAGATGGATCAGGAAATGGCCCGGGGGATCATTGATTCCCAGATCCGCGGAGAGGAAAGGATCAAGGTGGCCGATATTATTATTCGGAATGAAGGCTCCCGAATGCAGACGGAAAGGAAGGCGAAGGAGGTTTTTGAGGAATTGAAGAAGGCGGCACTTCGAAAAAGACACTAAGCGTGTCTGCCGACAAGCCCTGGACCTAGTAGGGTACAGGGCAAGCGGGGGCATAGCACTCTGCGCCTAGCGGTTCTAAAAATGAGGAGGATTTAAAAGGAAGAGTATGAATATCAAAGAACTGAAAGAGAAGAAGATCAGCGAATTGAATAAGATTGCAAAGGAGCTCAATGTCGAAGGGGCGAGCGGGTTGAGGAAGCAGGAGTTGATCTTTGCTATCCTCCAAGCCCAGACGGAGAAGAATGGCTTGATCTTCGGAGAAGGGGTTCTCGAGATCCTTCCCGATGGGTTCGGATTTTTGAGAGCCCCCGATTATAATTACCTGCCGGGGCCAGATGATATCTACATCTCTCCCTCCCAGATCCGACGATTCAATCTTCGAACCGGTGACACCGTTTCAGGCCAGATTCGACCCCCTAAAGATACGGAACGGTATTTTGCCATGCTGAAAGTTGAGCTGGTGAATTACGAAGACCCGGAGGTGGCTCGAGATAAAATCCTTTTCGACAACCTGACCCCTCTCTATCCCGACGAGAGAGTCCGTCTCGAAATGGATGGGGATGCCAGCAATTATTCAGCAAGAGTGATGGACCTTCTCACCCCCATTGGAAAAGGTCAGCGGGGCCTCATTGTCGCTGCCCCGCGAACGGGAAAGACGATGCTTCTTCAGACCATCGCCCACAGCATTACAAGGAACCATAAAGAGATCACCCTGATCGTGCTGCTCATCGATGAACGACCAGAAGAGGTGACCGATATGGAACGGTCCGTCGACGCCGAGGTGATCAGTTCCACTTTTGATGAGCCTGCCCAGCGACATGTCCAGGTGGCAGAGATGGTGATCGAAAAGGCCAAACGATTGGCGGAACATCAAAAGGATGTGGTCATCCTTCTCGATAGCATTACCCGTCTGGCCAGGGCCTACAATACCGTTGTCCCACCCAGTGGCAAAGTCCTTTCGGGAGGAATCGATGCCAATGCCCTTCAGAAACCGAAACGATTTTTTGGTGCAGCCCGCAACATTGAGGAGGGCGGAAGCCTAACGATCATCGGCACAGCCCTCGTCGATACAGGGAGCCGGATGGATGAGGTCATCTTTGAAGAGTTCAAAGGGACTGGGAATATGGAGATCAACCTGGACCGCCGTTTGGTCGATCGGAGAGTTTATCCCTCCATCGATATTCAGCGATCCGGCACCCGGAAAGAGGAGTTGCTTTTAGAACAGGGTGATCTAAATCGCATCTGGCTTCTGAGAAAGGTCCTTCAACCGATGAACACGGTCGAAAGCATGGAATTTCTTTTGGAGAAGATGCGCGCTACGAAAAATAATCGCGACTTCCTCGATTCAATGAATCAATAAGGGTGGTGGTGTTAAGTGACGGTAAAGGTTAATTCTTGAAACCAACACGATCACCGGTCACCATCGCACAATTTCCAAAAAAAGTTGAAAATGAATGAAAAATCAGTAAAATAGAGGGTTGGAGGCTAAGATGAAAAAGGATACCCACCCTAAAGTTTTTGATACGGTCATCAAATGTGCCTGTGGTGCGACCTTTGAGACGAAGAGTACCGAGAAAGAGATCCATGTGGAGATTTGTTCCAGCTGCCATCCTTTCTTCACCGGAAAACAGAAACTCTTGGATACAGCAGGGAGGATCGAACGTTTCAAGAAGAAGTATGGTGAAAAAACTGGAAAAAAAGATTGATTTAATTTCTTTCTATCCACCTCTTTCTGTC
>Ga0315282_10003970_pt1 | contig 26163 bp, 23 predicted proteins | sample YL17G07_20_MG_FD_203693 | JGI IMG/M metagenome (GOLD analysis project Ga0315282, IMG submission 203693) | Sediment microbial communities from Yellowstone Lake, YNP, Wyoming, USA - YL17G07_20 | ecosystem: Environmental > Aquatic > Freshwater > Lake > Sediment | place: USA: Wyoming | collected... | reverse complement strand
GAGCAAGTTACGCAGCGCGTATCGGCGAAGTACGCAGAGAGATGGACTAGCTACGAGAAGCTAGCTTGGCACTACTACCCCAAACAGTTCACGGTGGGCGGGCAGCAATGCCGGGAGCATGGCTTAGACTTCGCGAGCGTGCTGCAGGTGGAGGAGTTCACGGCGGAGAAGTATGCCCTCATGTCAGTAGTTACGCAGGAGGCGGGGAAGGTAGCACCAGGGTTGCGCCCGAATACGTTCGTGTATGCCCTTAACTTGGGTCGGTGGGGAAGGCCGGATCGCTACTCAGTTACGGTAGCCAATGTCGAGGGCAAGATCATGAGCTGCCGTCCTGGAGATTGGGACAGCGTGCAGCGGGCGACTGGCCAGTTGCGGAAGTAGGGAGGCGTGAACGATGATCGCCCCGCCATGCTCAAGTCGAGAAGGGGCCCCCACGGCGTTTCACAGGCAGTGCGAGCAACTGGCCTCAATGCTGCTCAGGCTCAAGGTCGCTGTCCGGGAGGGCCGGGCCCATGAGGATTGGGCTTACCGGTTCGGGCCGGCCACCACCTTCCTGGCGGAGTGGGGCCTTGTGGTCGTTCTGCGGGAGGTGGCGGATACCGTGGGGATCCGCCCACTCGCAGGGGAGAAACCGCTGCGACAGCTACTCGAGCGCATGGCCCAGCGATGGCCTCACCCTTACTCACCGGCGGATGCGGAGCTGTTGGAGCAGGTGAGGCACGAGTGGGCTGAGTATTGCCGGGTCGCGCCAGTTCCCATGCGAGACGTTGTGAACCGCGAGTTTGCTGAGACCATGTATCAGTCGCTGGAACTCACCCTGTCACATTTTCGTCCTTTCCGCATCCTCGATGACCTTGACGTGTTCCTCACCGAGCGTGATACGGTTGAGTTCTTCTTGATCGGCGTGGCCGATGCCGGGTGGGACCCCTCACAGTATGAGGTAGCAGTAGCAGCCTTGGATCCCCAGCTTCGTCGGGCTTTGGAGGCCCAGGCGGCATGGGTGGCGGAGAGCCCACTGGATCGAGAGGCAGTTCCGAGTCTCAACGTCAGTTGGTACCCGGAGAGGTTCTGGTGGAGGCATTTCTGCTGGGAAAGTTAGGCCCGCGTTGCGTGGGAAGCTCAGCGCCGCGCCGCGGGCTCGACGGCAAGATTCCAGGATTGCAGGGACACCTTACTGAATTCTTGACTTCTGGCTCGGGCGCTTCGCCCGGAGAAGCGAGGGCCCAAGGGCCCGTGGAAGCACCGCCGCCATAATTAAGTATGGTGTCCCTGAAATTACCCGACTGCAAGCAGCTCGCGTGGGAAGTGCTCGGATTCCACCGGGACACGCTATATGTTGCCACTCTGGGGCCGGGTGCCGTCGCCCGGGAGCGCTTTCGGACGGAGGGCCGCACTGGCTGCATGAGTTGGTCATGGTCACCCTGGTGGTCGCCCAACAGCGAGATGGTCGCGGTACCCCTCATGTATCTCGGGAACCATGTGCACGGGCGCAGCTCGGGGGACCAGCCAGAGACGCCAGGGACGTACGTGGTTCCTGCCTCGGAGGGCAAGGCCGAGTGGCTGATCAACGGCTCGACAGTGTACGAGAGGGTGATCAGCAGCGCGGCAGTCTACGAGAGCGGACATTGGTCCCCAGACAGCAGGTATTGGGCGCAGGAGGTGTGGGAGTGGGGGCGCCAGTTGCCCCAATGTGTGGTGGGCGAGGTGGCGACGGGCAAGTCCTGGGTGGTCAGCGGTACGGAGCCGGGCATGCAGCCGGCATGGGCGCCGGACTCGAAGCGACTGGTCTTCGTGCGGCTGATACCCACCGGCAAGTACAGAACCTACGACCTGGAGCTGTGGACGGTCAAGGTGGATGGGACGGGGTTGAGGAGGTTGGTGAAGTAAGGGGGGAGGGCGGCCACCGCTAGTCGGGGCGGGACGCCCCTCGTACAAACGGCAAGGCGACGGCAAGTCGGCAGCCCTTGGGCCCTTCGGCCCTTCGGCACGCTCAGGGTAAACGGGCTCAGGGCAGGCAGGCTCAGGACAGGCTGGAGCTGGCTCCCACATGCGATGTGGGATGTGCGATCTGGGATATGCGATACGAAGGGCCAACCCGCCGCCACCCCCAGGTCGCCAGCCTGGAGGTGGCTTCTACCGGCCATGGGCGATATGTGATATGGGATGTGCGATGGGAACGGCCCCATCCCACGCCACCCCTAGTCGGCAGCTGGAGCTGCCTCCTACATACCTGCCAGCCGACAGGCCCGCATCCCGTGACTCGCATCTCGTGACCCGCATCGCAAATCGCATATCGCACGTCCCATATCGCATATCGCGATTGACCCCCTGCGGCCCCTTGCGCTATGATGACGCTCGCTCTCGTGCTATGCGGCGACTCGCCGCTTCGCAGAGTAGGATATGCCCGAGACCATTCTGTTCCTGGATCATGCCACGCAGCTTAGTGGGGCGGAGTTGAGCCTGCTGAGCCTGGCGCGGGGGCTCGACAGGGAGCGGTTCCGGCCCATCGTAGTGCAGCCCAGGACCGGGCCTTCGCCCGCCGCTGCTACTCTGCGAAGCAGCGCTTCGCTGCGTAGCACGAGAGGGCTTCTGCCCGCAGGCGGGCCGCTGGCGGAGGCTTTGGAGCAGGCCGGCGTCGAGGTGCGCTTCGTGCCCATGGGCGCGGAGATGCTGCGGGTGTCGCGCGAGTATGCCCGCAGCCATCCGCTGCGCGCCCTGGGCAGGGGCAGGGACATGCTGCTGCCGGCTCTCCGCATCCGGCGGCTGATCCGCGAGACCGGCGCGGCCATCGTCCACACGAACTCGGTCAAGTCCCACTTCCTGGGTGCGCTGGCGGTCAGCTTCACGCCGGCCAAGCTCATCGTCCACGAGCGGAACATCCTGGATGACTCCACGGTCCGCCGCTGGCTGCTGCGTATCGCCGACTGGCGCGCTGCGCGGGTCATCGCCATCTCAGACGCGGTGGCGGCGCCCTATCGCGAGCGCCTGCGCCACCCGACGAAGGTCGTCACGGTCTACAACGGCATTGACGTGGCACGGTTTGCTGCGGCCGACGGCGCCGCCTTCCGGCAGGAGCTGGGCCTGGGGCCCGAGGCGCTGCTAGTCGTACAGGTGGGCCAGATCGCCCGCTGGAAGGGTCAGGACATCTTCCTGCGAGCGGCGGCGCAAGTGGCCGGGCAGTTCCCTGCGGCTCAGTTCGCCATCGTGGGTAAGGTGCTGTTTCCGCAGAACGAGGCCGCTTACGAGAAGCACTTGCATGTCCTGGTGGAGCACCTGGGCCTGGAGGGGCGGGTGCGATTCGTCGGGCAGCGCGACGATATCCCTCAGGTACTGGCGGCCGCCGACGTGGTGGTGCATCCCGCCGCTGAGCCTGAGCCATTCGGCCGCGTGCTGGCTGAGGCGATGGCTGCCGGCAAGCCCGTCGTCGCGTCGGCCTGTGGGGGCACGCCGGAGATCATCGCCGATGGCGAGACGGGCGTGCTCGTGCCGCCGGGGGAGCCTGGAGCCATCGTGGAGGCGCTGGCGGCGCTTCTGGCCGACCCCACCCGGCGCCTTCTCATGGGCCAGGCCGGTCGCCGCCGGGCGGCGGAGCGGTTCTCGGAAGCTCGCATGATCGCCGGGGTGCAGGACTGCTACCGGGCGGTGCTCGGCAGCAGTGCGTCTGCTGCGCGGGAGGCAGAGGGTACGTGCGGAGCAACCGACTCCTGAAAGCGGCCGACCTGGCCGTTTTCGGCATCGTCTCCGGCCTGCTGTGGCTGTGCGAGACGGTGCTGCGGGCGCTGTCACGGCGGTGGCGGACCAGGGATGTGGGGCAGGTCCAGGTGCGCAGCATCCTGGTCATCAAGCTGTGCTGCATGGGCGACGGCGTGCTGGCCGTGCCGGCCATCCGGGCTCTGAAGCGCCACTTCCCCCAAGCTCGCCTGGTGCTGCTGTGCACGCCGCGCAACGACGGGGTGTTCGAAGGCCTGCCCTTTGTGGACCAGTTGGTGCGCCTGGAGGTCACCGGGCTGCATGGCCCTCGGGAGCTTTTCTGGACGGGCCCGGCGGCGCTGTTGCGAGTGCTGCGGGCGCTGCGTGGGGCTCGGCCGGACGTGGCCGTAGACCTGGACCTCTACTACCGCCTCACGCCGGTGCTCGCGTTTCTGGCCGGTGCCCCCATCCGCGCGGGCTTCGACATCCCCGGCCAGCATCGGGGGCTGCTGCTGACCCATCGGGTCGCGCGGCCGCGCAGCCGGCATGAGCTGGAGTGCTTCCTGGACATCGTAGCCGCCCTGGGGGCGCCGCCCGCGGGCAAGGAGCTGGAGATCGCGGTGCCCCAGGAGCACGAAGAGCGCGCGCGGCGACTGTGGGTGGACCTGGGGCTGAATGAGAAGGAGCGCGTGGTGGCGCTGTTCCCCGGCAGCTCGAAGAACTGGCCGGTGAAACAGTGGCGGGCGGAGGGGTTCGCTGAGGTGGGGGACCGGCTGGCTGCGGAGCAGGGCCTGCGTCCGCTAATCCTGGGCGCCCCGTTCGAGAAGGACCTGGCGCAGCAGGTGGCTGGCGCCATGCGCTCGGCGCCGGTAGTAGCCGCGGGGCGCACGGACGTGAAGACGCTGGCGGCCCTGCTCAAGCGCTGTGCGCTGCTGGTGACCAACGACACGGGGCCCATGCACCTGGGGGCGGCCGTGGGGGTTCCGGTAGTAGCGATTTTCGGCATGACCAACGACCAGAAATGGCGGCCGTGGGGTGACCAGCACGAGCTAGTGGTGGGCAATTGCCAGAAGCGTCCCTGCTACTACCTGTCCAACATGCCTCGTTGTGACCACCTGGAGTGCATCCGGGCCATCCCGGCTGATGAGGTATACGCCGCAGCCCTCCGCGCCCTGAGCCGCGAGCGGCACGCCCAGGCAGGCCGCTGCTAGCCGCGCCGCTACTCCGCCCACTCAAACGCCTGGCCCTTCGCCTCGTCCACCTTGGGCGTTGGTGAGCCCAGCGCCTCCAGGCGCTCGTCAATCTCGCGCAGGGCCTGGGTCAGGTGTTTGACCAGCCGCTCCAGGCCGCGGCGCACGTCCGAGTCTTCCACCAGGCGGGTGTAGTTCTCGGGCTTCTCGAGGTAGTCAACCGCCATAGGCCTCGCCCTCCGTGTCGAGCTCCGGGCGTGTCTCTGCGCTCTAGTTCACCGTGGCCGGCCCCGCTTCCTTGTGCAACACCGGGGGCAGAGGCAAGGCATTGCCGGCCGACTGGCAAGTGTGCTACTATGCCTGCCGGTGGCTGCTGTGCGTCCCAGGTGGCCTACCGCAGATGGCATATCGAGGTGGTGCGAGGTGGTTCCCAGACTCTCGCGACGCAGGTTCCTGAGCACAGTCGGCGCGGCCGGCTTATGCAGCGCAGGAGGTGTCCACGTGCTAGGCGCGGACAACAGCTCGACTCTCCCCACGGTCAGGCTCGGCGACCTGGTGGTCAGCCGCCTGATCATGGGCAGCAACCCCATTTCGGGCTACTCGCACATCTCCGACGAAGTGACCCGGGAGATGGTGGCGTACTACACGCCGGAGCGCATCAAGCAAGTGCTGGAGGAGGGCAGCCGCTGCGGCATCAACACGCTGATCGCGCTGGCCGACGACCACATCATTGGCGTGCTGACCGAGTACTGGGCTGAGGGCGGCAGCCTGCGCAACTGGATCGCGCAGATTGACGTGCCCGAGGAGCAGATGGATGCCAACACTGACCGCGCGGCGGGCGCCGGGGCCAAGGCCGCCTTCATCCAGGGCGGCTGGGTGGACCGCATCTATGGCCAGGGCCGCCTGGCCGACCTGGGCCAGCGGCTGGAGCGCATCAAGAGCAAAGGCCTGCCCGCCGGCCTGGCCGCACACCGGCCGGATGTTCACCTCGACGCCGAGAAGCTGGGCCTGCCCACCGACTTCTACATGCAGTGCTTCTACGACTTGACCGAGCATCCTGGGCAGTTCCTCGCCCAGGACCGCGAGAAGGCAGTCGAGGTCATCCGCAAGCTTCCGAAGCCCTGCATCGGCTACAAGATAATGGCAGCCGGCCGCAACGACCCCGAGGAGGCCTTCGGCTTCGCCTTCAAGCATATCAAGTCTGCTGATGCCGTGTGCGTGGGCGTCTTCCCCAAACACCGGCCGCAGGAGATCAAGCAGGACGCCGACCTGACCCGCAAGTACGCGACTTGAGGGGTCCACCGGCGTCGGCCTGCCCGCCGGCAGGCAGGGCGGCGTGCGCGTCCAGCTCTTGCTTCGCCCCGGCTCGTGCTTCAGGTGGGGGCTTCGCAGAGCAGCGGGTGTGAAGGGGAACCGGATGACCGCCTGCGTTCGCCTCGGACGCACGCTTGCGTTGGGCGCAGCCCTGCTGGCAGCGGCGGGGTGCCGGCCCGTGCTGCGGCCGAGGCCATCTGCTCCCGTGACCAAGCCGCAGACGCCGCTGCCTCCACCGCCGCAGCCGCTCCCGCCGACCCTATCCCTGCCCATCCTCATGTACCACCACATCGCTGAGCCACCGGCCCAGGTCGGTGGCTTCGTCGCCCAACTGTACGTCCGGCCGCAGGCCTTTGCTGAGCAGATGGCTTACCTGCGGAAGGCCGGCTATCACTTGGTCACGGCGGGGGAGCTGGCGGGGGTGCTCCTGGGAGAGCGCGGGCTGCCGAAGAAGCCCGCAGTGCTGACGTTCGACGACGGCTACGAGGACTTCTATGCCAATGCGTGGCCCGTACTCCAACAGTATGGCTTCAAAGCAACGCTCTTCGTGTCCACGAACGCCGTGGGCACGCCGGGTCATCTCACGTGGGATCAACTGCGCGAGCTGCGCGACGCCGGCATGGAGGTGGCGGCTCACGGGGTGACTCACCGCTCGCTCACACGCATGAGCCTGGAGGCGGCGCAGCGGGAGCTGGCCGACTCCAAGCGCACCATCGAGACCAGAATCGGCGCGCCCGTGCGCGTCTTCAGTTACCCCACGGGGGCCTACAACGCGGACGTGGTCTTCGCCGTCGCGGCAGCGGGATACGACGCCGCCGTGACCGCCGACGGAGGGGTCGTGCAGGACGTCTCTCGCCCGTACGAGCTGAAGCGGTCGCGCATCAAGCTGCGGCACGACCTCGGGCTGTTCAGGGCGCGCATCGGCGTGGGGAGTTCGGGGAAGGGAGGAAGGGCTACCGCTTCCCCTAGCACCTGACCTGCAACAGCTTTGCGGGACCGAGGGATTGGGCCAGTTGCCCGCGTGCCGGCGGGCAGGTCTGACCAGCGCCGTGCAAACTCGCTAGCCGTCCTCGTTCCCAGCCTAATGCCTTCTACCCAAACGTCCGCCGCACGTAGTCAGTGTTAGCGCGGGTGTCTTTCACCAGGTCGCCGCTGGGGGCAGAGGTCTCCAGCACGTACCAGCCTCGGTAGTCTGTCTCCTTCAGGGCCTGGGCGCAGGTCGGCCAGTCCACGTTGTCTATCTGGCTGAGCAGCTTGTCGCCGTTCTTCAGGTGGACCTGGCAGATGCGCCCCTTGAGCATCTTGACCTCGGCCACCAAGTCGCGGCCGGCCGAGTTCTTGAAGTCGTAGTAGACTTGGAGGTAGGGATGATCGCCGCAGGCCGCCATGATCTTCAGGTTGTCCTCGGCGCTGAGCGTGTTCTCCAGGCCCAGGATGACATCGGCCTCCTGTGCGCGCGGCGCCAGGTCCTTGAGCACGTCTACCACGCGCGCGATGCCCCGCTGATCACCCATGTCCAGCCCGCCGTCGCCGAAGAAGGCGATCAGGATGCACTTGGCGCCCAGATCATGGGCCACGCTGATGGAGTCAGCTAGCCAGAGGGCGGCCTTCGGCTCGCTCTTCAGGGGCACCGAGTTGAGCACCCCGAGGGCCACGGAGGGGATAGCGATCACGGCCGCGGCCGCCGCGTCACGATAGGCCTTGAGGCGCTCGGGATTGCGCAGCCCCCGGTCCCCCCTGTTGGGCTCGACGCTGGCCTCCACTCCGTCCAGCCCGATCTCCTTGGCACGCTGCACGGCCTGCACGTTGCCCGTACTGCCCAGGTTCCAGTCGCACATGCCGACCCGCACCGGCTGCTGCGCCTGTGGCGCCGGCTCGCGCCCGGCCGCGACGGCCGCCGCTGCGGCCAGTCCGCCGGCGGTTCTCTTCAAGAAGCCTCTGCGGCTGAGTTCCATGGTCTGTGCCCCCCATTCAGGCCTGCCAGCCGGCAGGCCGATGCGGCTGTGTTGGCTCTGCGATGGGCCCTTCCCTACTGTGTAATCTTCCCGGCCCGCCCGCGAGTTCCTGCCCGAGTTGGGGCAAGGTGGGCTAGTGACGGCAGAGGAGGCCCGCCCCGAGGCGGGAAAAGGTGCCGTGCCGAGACTGCTGCTGAGGACCTATGCTTGGCAAGCTGCCCAAAGCAATTGTCGTCGCCAGCCGGAACCCGGGCAAGATCCGGGAGATCAAGGCCTGCCTGGAGGGCCTGCCTGTGACGCTGGTGCCGCTGGAGGAGGCCGCTCCGGGCCTCAGTTTCGCGGAGCAGGCCGGCAGCTTCGCCGGCAACGCCACGCACAAGGCCCAGGTCACGGCGGCGGCCAGCGGCCAGTACGCTCTGGCGGACGACTCAGGGCTGGAGGTGGAGGCCCTGGGGGGCCTGCCGGGGGTGCGTTCCAGCCGGTTCGCCGGCCCCGAGGCCACCGACGAGGAGCGCATTGGCAAGCTCCTGGCTCTGCTGAAAGACACGCCCGACGACCGCAGGCGAGCCCGGTACGTTTGCGTCGTCGCGCTGGCCTCGCCCCAGGGGGAGGTCTGGACCTGGGAGGGGACTTGTGAGGGTGAGATCGGCCTGGTGCCGCGCGGCAGCGGCGGATTCGGCTACGACCCGGTGTTCCTCCTGCCCGAACTGGGCAAGACAATGGCAGAGCTGCCCCTGGCCCAGAAGAACGCCCTCAGCCACCGCGGCCAGGCCCTGCGGCGGATGCGAGAGGCGCTGGAGCAGGTAGGCCGCCCCACCTGAAGCGCATCCTTGTTCTAGCACGTGGCGTAGGAGCTTGTGTGGCTCTGTCGCGGTGCCCGCGCGCGTTGACGGCGGGGTATTGGTATGGTATATTGGCCGGCACCGGGGCGTGGCGCAGTTTGGTCAGCGCGCGTGCCTTGGGCGCACGAGGTCGCCGGTTCGAATCCGGCCGCCCCGACCATTTGCGGTGCCGTCAGAGCCGCTGACAGATGCCGGGCCTAGCGGGCGTAGCTCAGTTTGGCAGAGCGGCAGCCTTCCAAGCTGCATGTCGCCGGTTCGAACCCGGTCGCCCGCTCCAACGGACCGGTTGGCGGCTGGCGGGCGAGTGTAGAGGCCGTGCGGTTGGTGAGAGCACTTCGGCGGTGGCCGCGCAGCAGCGGAAGCATAAGCGCCCGTAGCTCAGCGGACAGAGCAGCTGCCTTCTAAGCAGCCGGCCGCCCGTTCGAATCGGGCCGGGCGCGCCAGTGAGAACGCAGGGACCATAGAGCGCCTTGGCAATGGAGAAGAGGGGAGCCTGCCATGGGATTCGTGCGGGTGAAAGCAGTGATCGCCAATCCGGCCGCGCCGGAGCGGCGTGAGGAACTGGAGTTGCTGGCGGATACGGGGGCGCTGTACAGCATTGTCCCCGCCGAGGTTCTGGAGCGTATCGGCGTGCGTCCGCACGGGACGCGTGCGTTCAGGTTGGCCGACGGCGCGCGCATGGAGCGCGAGATCGGAGGCGCGAGTTTCCACTGGGACGGCTACGAAGGCCTGTCACCGGTCATCTTCGGAGAGGCCGACGACGAGCCCGTGTTGGGCGTTGTGACCCTGGAGGCCCTTGGCCTGGAAGTGGACCCCGTGGGCGAGCGCCTGCGGCCCATGGAGTTGCTGCTCATATAGGCGGTCGAGAGGCCGCCCGTCGCCATTCCGTTCCGGCCGGGCGCGCCAATGATATGGTGGGTGTAGCTCAAGGGTAGAGCACTGGACTGTGGCTCCAGGGGTTGTGGGTTCGAATCCCATCACCCACCCCAACGACACCTCAGCGGTTTGGCCCGTCAGTTGTGGGCAGGGGGACCAGGAAGAGGCTGGTTCCCTTTTGCGTGCTGGCGGGTCATCCCGTAGGCGAGGCCGGCAGTGCCGGGGGCCCCAGCATGGCTGAAGCGCGCACAGCAACACGCCTGAGAGAGCAGCTCTTCGCCCGGAAGCCACTGGCGCTGCTGCTGGAGGAGATGCACGGCGAGCAGCGCCTGCGCCGGGTGCTGGGGCCGGTGGCGCTCACCAGCCTCGGCATCGGGTGCATCATCGGCGCCGGCATTTTCGTGATCACCGGCCTGGTCGCACGCAACACCACGGGGCCCGCCTTGGTTCTGTCGTTCGTCGTCTCGGGGCTGGCCTGCGTCTTCGCGGCCCTGTGCTACGCCGAGTTCGCCTCCATGGCTCCGGTGGCCGGCTCCGCCTACACCTACGCCTATGCGACGTTAGGGGAGCTTTTTGCCTGGATCATCGGCTGGGACTTGATCCTGGAGTACACCGTCGCCTCCGCCACGGTGGCGCACGGCTGGTCGGCTTACTTCCAGAAGCTCATCAGCAGCTTCCACCTGGCCCTGCCGCAGGCGCTTTCGACCGCCCCCTTCGACTTCGATACCAAGCTGGGCCGCCTGGCCGGCACCGGGGCGGTTCTGGATCTGCCGGCCATCATCATCGCCGCCGTCGTCACCATCGTGCTGGTGATCGGCATCCGCGAAAGCGCGGGCTTGAACGCTTTGATCGTGATGATGAAGGTGGCAATCGTGGTCTTCGTCATCGTCGTGGGCGCGTTCTACGTGAGACCCCAGAACTGGCGGCCGTTTGCGCCTTATGGGCTGGGCGGCCTCAGCCTTTTCGGCAGGACCATCTGGGGGCAAACGGGCCCCGGCAACCACCCGGTGGGCATGTTAGCGGGCGCGGCCATGGTCTTCTTCGCCTACATTGGCTTCGACTCGGTGTCCACACACGCGGAGGAGGCCCGCAACCCGCATCGGGACGTTCCCATCGGCATCATCGCCTCGCTGCTGATCTGCACTGTCCTATACATCGCCGTGGCCGGTGTGCTGACCGGCATGGTTCCCTACGGCGAGATCAACGCGGACGCGCCCATCGCGCAGGCCTTCACCCAGGTAGGCCTTCCCTGGGCGCAGTTCCTGATCTCGCTGGGAGCCGTGGCCGGCATCACCTCGGTGCTGCTGGTGTTGATGCTCAGCCAGCCGCGCGTGTGGCTGGCCATGGCGCGGGACGGGCTGGTGCCGCGCAGCTTCTTCGGGGCGGTGCACGAGCGGTTTCGCACGCCGTGGAAAGCCACCATTCTCACCGGCGTGGTGGTGGCCACGATGGCCGCGTTTCTGCCGCTGGGCATCCTGGCGGAGTTGGTCAACATCGGCACGCTGCTGGCGTTCATAATGGTCTGCGCGGCGGTGCTCATCATGCGCCGCACCGATCCGCACGCGGAGCGGCACTTCCGGGCGCCGCTGGTGCCGCTGGTGCCGATCCTGGGCATCCTGCTGTGCCTGCTGCTGATGTTCTCGCTGCCGGCGCAGAACTGGCTGCGGCTGTTCGTCTGGCTCGTGGTTGGCCTGGCCATCTACTTCGGCTATGGGCGCCACCATAGCGTGATGTCGGTGCAGCGCGCCCGCGAGGCTGCCCGACAGGAAGCGCAGTGGGCGGGGTCTTAGGCTTGCGCGCCTGAGGCAGACTGGCGGGCCGTTTGCGGGCTTGAGTAGCCGAACCAGTGCAATGCGCCACTGGTTTTCGTGCCGGTATTCTGGTATACTTAGGAGCCGCGCCAGCGCGGGCGCCGACGTCGGCGGACGGGCCGGGGCGGCGGGTTGGCGGGCCTGCGCGCCGAAGGGCGCTACGGCCCGTAGGCGGGTGCGCCCGTAGCTCAGCCCGGATAGAGCAGCGGACTTCGGATCCGCGTGTCGGGGGTTCGAATCCCTCCGGGCGCGCCAGGTAGCAGGCGGTTGACGGAGTAAGTGGGTCGTTAGCTCAGCCGGTAGAGCAGGGGACTCTTAATCCCAAGGTCGCAGGTTCGAATCCTGCACGACCCACCAGTTCGGCTTTCGAAGAAGCCGTCTCGACGCGAAAGGGGATGAGTGCACGTGAGCGATGCAACACAGAAGCGCGAGCGCGCACCAGTCTCGGTACAAGTCAAGCTGGGAAACGCCAAAGCTCTGCCGTTCCCACACTTCTATGCGGACGTCATAGCGAGCCGTGACGCTGCCCACGAGACAGTTCAACTCACCTTCTACTATCTGCCGTTTCTCGACCGGCTTTTTGAGGCTACCGCGCCCGGAACAGAAGAGCAGCCCCGTCAGGTCGAGGCCGACGCCTATATCACGGCGCAAGTTACCATCCCGCTGGGGGTCTTCAACCAGTGGTTCAACGAGATCGCGACGCGGCGAGGGCTAATAACGCCTCCGGAGGGGGACGACCAGCCATGAGGAAGACTGCCGAAGTGTGGTTGGCGGCGCCGCGCGGGACCCTGGCTGGTGCCTCGTCTGTGCAGGTACTGGCTGGAGGGGGGGTGGCGGTCGCATCGGTCGCCGGCGTCATGGTCCAGAGGTACCTGCGTTCCAGAGACCCTGGAGAACCGCCGGCGCCAGGGGTCGGCGCGAAGATGCAGGAGGGCTTGGCTGTCCTGTCTGCGCTGCCACCGAACGAATGGGCGCGGGCCTGCCGCGAGATGCTGCTTGCGGCACTCGAGGCGTATGCCGCAGACAGCCTGGCGCCAATCGATGATATGGTGGGCGGATGGTTGGCGACGGCTGAGGTATGGGAGGACCCAGAAGTGGCATGGGAGCTCGCAACTGCGCTCGGCCGCACCTTAGAGGTGGGAGCTTCGTGGAACTCAGGGAGCAGTCGCATCGTGGCGCCTATAGGATTGAGGACCCGCGACGCAGGATCGCCCGCTACTGCAAGCATCAGCCTCCGGACATAGCCGAGGCCATCGAGGAAGCCCTGCAGGCCATCGCGAAGGCGCCATACAAGCCATTGCCGCAGCGTTGCGCCGTTCGGCACATGAAGGGGCAGCTCCTGTGCTGCCGCGAGTTCCGCAAGCTGCCGGATGCTCGACGCATTCGCTATCACGTAGAGGACAAGAGCCGCGTGGTGACCATCGAGTACGTTGGGCCGCATCCGTAGAGAGCCACCACCCGGGCGCGTGGCGGAACTGGCAGACGCGCAGGACTTAGGATCCTGTGGGGCAACCCGTGGGAGTTCAAATCTCCCCGCGCCCACCAGGGGCTGTTCTGGCCCAGGTGCTAAGCTGGGCCGGGGCGGGCAGGGTGTCACCAGCAACCCGTCATTCCGCGGCGAGTGACGGGCTGCGTTCGCCTTTGTGGATGGCTACATCAGCCGGAAGCAGGCAGCGATGAACGCCGAAGAAGCCGACGGAGTGGCAGCAGAGCCGGAGCAGGGGCCTGAGGCGCAGGAGGCGGCCTTGCCTTCGATGGAGGCTGCCGCGGCACAGGAGCCCGAGGGTGCCCAGGCGGGGGGCTCGACGGCCCCAGCGCCCCCCGAGGGCCTGGCTGTGACGGTGGATGTCGAGCGGCTGCCGGCCAGCCAGGCCGCGCTGCGCATCCAGGTGGACGCACGCGAGGTAGACAAAGCCTACCGGCAGGTCTACCGGGACCTCAGCAGATCGGGACGCATCAGGGGGTTCCGGCCGGGCAAGGCGCCCAGGGACATTATCAGGCTTCAGGTCGGCGCGGACGCGGTCAAGGAGTACGTTATCAACGAGCTGCGTCCCCAGGCCCTGGAGCAGGCCCTGCGGCAGTCGGGCGTCGTCCCACTGGAGGTCACCGAGGTGGGGCAGGTGGAGGTGGCGGAGGGGCAGCCGCTGACGTTCACGGCCACGCTGACGGTGCGGCCCGAGCCGGAGCTGGGGGCGTACAAGGGGCTGAAGCTGCGCCGCCCGGTAACCGACATTACTGACGAGGACATTCAGGAAGAGCTAGACGAACTGCTGCAGGCCGTGACCGGCTACGAGAAGGCCGACCGCAACGAGGTGCGCGAGGGCGACCTGGTCGTGCTGGACATGGCGCTGGTGGTGGCAGACGGGCAGCCGCAGAGCACGCCCGACGTGGAGTTCGTGGTGGGTCAAGGCAGCCGCGAGCCCAAGCTAGACGAGCACCTGATCGGGGCGCCCAAGGGCGAGACCAGAACCGTCGAGGTCAGGTACAGCGACGACTTCGCCGTGGAGCAGCTTGCGGGCAAGCCGGTGCAGGTCACCTTCACGGTCAAAGCGATAAGCGAGAAGCACACGCCGGAGCTCACGGACGAGTTCGTCAAGGAGAACTACGGCTTCGACTCGCTGACAGAGCTCAAGGAGGACATCAAGCAGCGCCTGGCGGCCAACGCCCGAGAGCGGGCCGAAGTTGAGGTGCGTCGGCAGACGATCGAGCAGGCCACTCAGGCGTCGCAGGTGGAGATCCCGGACCGCCTGGTGGCGGCGGAGGTGGAGGACCGAGAGCGCGCTGCGGCGCTGGAAACGGCGCGGGCGGGAATCTCCTACGAGGATTTCCTGCGCCTGTCGGGTAGAACAAAGGAGCAGGCACGGCAGGAGTACGCGGAGGGGGCGCGGGAGGCGCTGGCGCGAGCCTTCGTGCTGGAGGCCATCGCCGACGCGGAGAGCATCCAGGTCACTGCCGAGGAGCTGGAGGCGGAGCTGGCCCGCATCGGTGAGCGCCAGGACCAGCCCCTGGAGGCTGCCGTAGTGCGGCGGGTTCTGGAACAGCGCGGGGAGCTGGGCCTGGTGCGCAGCCGGCTGCGGCATGAGAAGGTGGTTGACTTCCTGCTGGAGCAGGCGGAGGTCCAGGAGGTGGGGCTGGACGACTACCTGGCCGCGGCAGGCGCGGCCCACGAGGACAGCGAGGGCGAGGGATCAGCCAGTGAATGAGTACAGCGACTATCTGGTTCCCATCGTGGTGGAGCAGACGGCGCGGGGCGAGCGCTCGTTCGACATCTACTCCCGGCTGCTCAAAGAGCGCATCGTGATGGTGGGCTGGCCGCTGGAGGATACCCTGGCCAGCAGCACCATCGCCCAGCTCTTGTTTCTGGCCAGCGACGACGACACCGAACGCATCAACATGTACATCAACAGCCCGGGCGGCATCGTCACCGCAGGCCTGGCGGTCTACGACACCATGCAATACATCCGGCCGGAGATACACACCTGGTGCATCGGCCAGGCGGGGAGCATTGCCGCCGTGTTGTTGGCGGGCGGCACTCCCGGCAAGCGGGCGGCGCTGCCCAATGCCAAGGTGCTGATTCATCAGCCTTGGGTATCCTCCATGGGAGGCGCGGCCACCGACTTGGAGATTCACGCGCGGGAGATCATCCGCACCCGCCAGCGCATTAACGAGATTCTGGCCAAACACACTGGCCAGGAGTTGTCTAAGATAGAGCGGGATACGGACCGTGACTATTTCATGAGCGCCGACGAGGCACGGGACTACGGCATCGTGGATTTCGTCGCCGAGCGGGCGCCGGCGCTGCCGGAGAAGGTATAGGTGCCGCCGGCAGCCGCTGGCAGCACTGTGGTAAGCAGCCAAGGTCGCCGCAACTGGTGAGGAGGGACGAAGCGTGCGCTGCTCATTCTGCGGAAAAGAGAAGCCGACACAGGTCAAAGAGCTGATCGCCGGGCCCGGCGTTTACATCTGCGTGGAATGCGTGGGCCTGTGCAACCAGATTCTGGCCGGGCGCGCGGTTGACGCCGGGCGGCACCGGCCGTTGGGGGGAGCGGTGCCCACGCCCCAGGACATATACGCGTTCCTGAATCGGTACGTGGTGGGGCAGGACCGGGCCAAGAAAACGCTGGCCGTGGCGGTGTACAACCACTACAAGCGCATTAAGCTGGGGGCGCTGGACGCCGATGTGGAGCTGGACAAGAGCAACATCTTGCTCATCGGCCCCACCGGCTGCGGCAAGACGCTGCTGGCCCAGACGCTGTCGCGCATTCTGGACGTGCCCTTCACCATCGCCGACGCCACGGCGGTGACGGAAGCCGGCTACGTGGGCGAGGACGTGGAGAACATCCTGCTCCAGCTCTACCTGGCGGCCGACCAGGAGCGCGAGCGGGCCGAGCAAGGCATTGTCTACATTGACGAGATTGATAAGATCGCGCGCAAGGCCGATAACCCCTCCATCACCCGCGACGTGTCCGGCGAGGGGGTGCAGCAGGCGCTGCTGAAGATTCTGGAGGGTACGCGGGCCAACATCCCGCCGCAAGGCGGCCGCAAACACCCGCAGCAGGAGTACGTGCAGCTCGATACCAGCAAGATTCTGTTCATCTGCGGCGGCGTTTTCGAGGGCTTGGAGGAGATTATCCGCGCTCGCACGCAGAGCCGGGTGCTGGGCTTCGGCGCCCCGCCCGCGCCCAAGAGCTCCCAGGAATACGACGCCCTGATGAGCCAGGTGATGCCGGAGGACCTGCTCAGGTTCGGGCTGATCCCGGAGTTCATCGGCCGCCTGCCCATCGTGGCGACGCTGGCCTCGCTGGACCAGGAAGACCTCAAGCGGATTCTGACCGAGCCCAAGAACGCTTTGGTGAAGCAGTACCAGAAGATCCTGTCGCTGCTGGACAACGTGCAGCTCACGGTAACGGACGGAGCCCTGGAGGCCATCGCTGAGGAGGCCATGGAGCGCACGACCGGGGCACGCGCGCTGCGCACCATCTTCGAGGAGCTGATGCTGGATGTCATGTTCCAGGTGCCCTCGCAGCCCGAGGTGGTGGAGTGCATCATCACCGCGCGCACGGTCAAGGAGCGGCGGGCGCCCGATCTGCGGCGTGTGACCCCCGCAGTGCCCAAGCAGAAGTCTGCCTAGCCAGGGCGCCCTGGGTGGGCCAAGAGGCGAGTGCGGTGTCGGAGACAGACGACAAAGACGAGCAAACGTTGGTGGCGCAGCCGCCGCGCACCGGGCGCACCTACCCGGTGCTGCCAGTGCGCGACTTCGTGGTCTTCCCCTACATGGTGGCGCCGCTGATTGTCATGCGCGAGCGGTCGGTGCGGGCTTTGCACCAGGCCAAGCTGCGCGGTCGCTCCCTCCTGCTCATTACCCAGAAGCAGGCCGAGGCCGACGACCCCCGGCCGGACGAGCTGCATGAGGTGGGCACCATCGCCCGCTCGTTGCAGATGCTGGAGCTGCCCGACGGGAGCATGCGAGTGGTGGTGGAGGGCTTGCAGCGGGCGCGCGTGCTAGCGTTCGTGCAGGAGGACCCGCACTACGAGGCGACGGTGGAAGAGCTGCCCGAGGTGGAGGAGAAGACCGTGGAGGTGGAGGCGCTCATGCGCAGCGTGGTGGGGCAGTTCGAGCGCGTGGTGCGCCTGAGCCGCAACATCCCGCCGGAAGCCCTGGTGACCGCCATGAACATCGGCGAGCCGGGCAAGCTGGCGGACCTGGTGGCTGCCTACCTGGGCGTGGCCGCCGAGGCCAAGCAGCAGCTCCTGGAAACGTTGGTGACGGCGGAGCGGCTGCACAAACTGAGCGGGCTGCTGACCCAGGAGCTGGAGATCCTGGAGCTGGAGAGGAAGATCCACGACCGCGTGCGGGATGAGCTGCAAAGCTCACAGCGGGAGTACTACCTGCGCGAGCAGCTCCGGGCCATCCAGGATGAGCTGGGGGAGTCCGATGGCCTGACCCACGAGGCGGCCGAGTACCGGCAGAAGATCGAAGAGGCGCACATGTCGGAGGAGGCCACCGAGAAGGCCCTCAAGGAGGTCTCCCGGCTGGAGAGAATGCCCGCCGTGGCCCCCGAGGGCACCGTCATCCGCACCTACCTGGACTGGCTGCTTAGCCTGCCCTGGGACCAGCGCACCGAGGACAAGCTGGACATCAAAGAGGCCGACCGGATCCTGGAGGAGGATCACTACGGCCTGCGGCGAGTCAAAGAGCGGGTGGTGGAGTTCCTGGCGGTGCGCAAGCTGGTGGCCCACGTCAAAGGGCCGATCCTGTGCTTCATCGGGCCGCCCGGCGTGGGCAAGACCTCCATTGGCCGCTCGGTGGCGCGCGCCCTGGGGCGCAAGTTCATCCGCATCTCCCTGGGCGGCATGCGCGATGAGGCCGAAATCCGCGGCCACCGGCGCACCTATATCGGCGCCATGCCCGGCCGCATCCTTCAGACCATCCGCACTGCCGGCTCCCGAAACCCGGTCTTCATGCTGGACGAGATTGACAAACTCGGCATTGACTTCCGCGGCGACCCCTCGGCGGCGCTGCTGGAGGTGTTGGACCCCGAGCAGAACCACTCGTTCAGCGATCACTATGTGGAGGTGCCCTTCGACCTCTCCGAGGTCATGTTCATCGCCACCGGCAACCTGCTGGACCCGGTGCCACCGGCGCTCAAGGATCGCATGGAGGTCATCCGCTTCCCGGGGTACGTGGAGGAGGAGAAGCTCCAGATCGCCCGCCACTTCCTGGTGCCCAAGCAGCTCCGAGAGCACGGGCTCGAAGGCGGCCGGGTGCGCTTCAGCGACGGCGCCCTGCGCGACATCTGCCGCTACTACACGCGGGAGGCGGGCGTGCGCAACGTGGAGCGCGAGATCGCGGGCATCTGCCGCAAGGTAGCCAAGCAAGTGGCCTCCGGCCAGGAGGCGGAGGTGCACGTGACCACCCGCGCCCTGGAGGGGTATCTCGGGCCGCGGCGCTTCCGCTACGGGGCGGCGGAGGAGAGGGACGAGGTGGCAGTGGCCACGGGCCTGACCTACACCGAGATGGGCGGCGACGTCATCTCCATCGAGGTCTCGTTGGTGGAGGGCAAGGGCGAGTTGATGCTCACCGGGCAGCTCGGCGAGGTGATGAAGGAGAGCGCGCAGGCGGCGGTCAGCTACGTCCGCTCGCGCGCGAAGGCCTTGGGCAGCAACCCCAAGCTCTTCGAGAAGCGCGACATTCACATCCACGTGCCGGAGGGGGCCGTGCCCAAGGAGGGGCCCTCGGCAGGCATCACCATAGCCGTGGCCCTGGCTTCGGCCCTCACGGGTCGCCCGGTGCGCAAGGACGTAGCCATGACCGGCGAGATCACCTTGCGGGGCAAGGTGCTGCCGGTGGGGGGCATTCGCGAGAAGGTGCTGGCCGCGCATCGGGCGCACATTGGCACCATCATCATGCCTCGCGACAATCAGAAGGACCTGAAGGACCTGGAGGAAATTCCCTCCGACGTGCGCAAGAAGGTGAAGTTCCGCTTCGTGGAGCACATGGACGAGGTGCTGGAGGCGGCATTGGTCTAGGGCGCAGAGCCCCCTGGGTCCGGTACAAGCCCGAATCCAGCACGCATCCCAGAAGGGAAAGGCGCTGACGGGGAGGAGTACCTGCGGAGGGCGGACAGAGAGGGAGGCGCTGGGCTGAGAGCCCTCCCACGTGACGCTCCGTAGGGAACGTCGCCCCCGAGCCACCGGGCCGAAGGCAGTGCGCAGGTAGGCCCGGCCGCGCGCGGCGCGTTACCGCCGCCTTGAGGGTCCCGACACCGTGCGACCCGGGGTCGCAGGCGGATCGGGGAACAAGGGTGGTACCGCGGAGGCCACAGCCTTCCGTCCTTTGGGCGGAAGGCTTGTTTGTTGCGGCAAAGGCGATGTGCGATGTGGAATGTGCGATATGCGATGAACGGCGGGAACGGCAGAATGCAGAGCCGGACGGAGGCCATGATGTCCCAGGCCGATCTTCCTAAAGCCTACGACGCGCAGGCCACCGAGCCCAAGCAACGGGAGGTCTGGGACCGGCACCAGGTCTCGGCGGCGGAGGTCAACCCCAGCAAGCAGCCCTTCTGCATCGTCATCCCCCCGCCCAACGTGACCGGGGCGCTCCACATGGGGCACGCGCTGGACACCACCATTCAGGACCTGCTCATCCGCTGGCGGCGCATGGCCGGCGACGAGGCTCTATGGCTGCCGGGCAGCGACCACGCGGGCATTGCCACGCAGAATGTCGTGGAGGGCATCCTCGCCGAGGAGGGCTTGACCAGGCACGACCTGGGGCGCAGCAAGTTCGTCGAGCGCGTCTGGCAGGTCAAGGACGACCACCACGGGCAGATCGTGGAGCAGCTCACGCGCATGGGCGCCACCTGTGACTGGCGCCGCGAGCGGTTCACGCTGGACCAGCAGTGCTGCCGGGCCGTGCGGGAGGCGTTCGTGCGCCTGTACGAGGAGGGGCTGATCTACCGTGGGCGGCGCATCATCAACTGGTGCCCGCGCTGTGCCACCGCGCTGTCCGACATCGAGGTGGACGACGTGGAGCACCAGGGGAACCTGTGGCACATCCGTTACCCCGGTGTCGGGGGCGCTGAGGGCGTGGTGGTGGCGACGACCCGGCCCGAGACCATGCTGGGCGACACCGCCGTGGCGGTGCACCCCGAGGATGAGCGCTACAAGCAGCAGGTGGGCAAGCGCGTGCTGCTGCCGCTGATGGAGCGGGTCATTCCCATCATCTCGGACCCCCAGGTGGACCCCGAGTTCGGCACCGGGGCGGTGAAGATCACCCCCGCCCACGACCCCAACGACTTCGAGATAGCCCAAAGGCACGGGCTGGAGCAGGTAGCGGTTATCGGCGTGGACGCGAAGATGACCCAGCAGGCCGGGCGCTTCGCCGGCCTGACCCGCGAGGAGTGCCGCCAGGCGGTCATCGCCACTCTCAAAGACCAAGGGCTGCTGCTGAGGGCGGAGCCCTATAGCCACATCCTGCCGCAGTGCTCTCGCTGCGACACGGTGGTGGAGCCGCTGGTCTCCGAGCAGTGGTTCGTCAAGGCCCCTGCGCTGGCGGGACCGGCCGTGGCAGCGGTGCGCGAGGGGCGCGTTCGCTTCGTGCCCGAGCGCTGGACGAAGGTGTACATGGACTGGATGGAGGGTCTCAAGGACTGGTGCATCTCCCGCCAGCTCTGGTGGGGACACCAGATGCCGGTGTGGTACTGCCAGAGCTGCGACGAGGAGATCGTGGTCCGCCAAGACCCCAGCGAGTGCCCAAAGTGCGGCAGCGCCGATCTGCGGCAGCACCCGGACGTGTTGGACACCTGGTTTAGCTCGGCCCTGTGGCCCTTCTCGACCCTTGGCTGGCCCTACCAGACGCCGGAGCTGCACTACTTCTACCCCACCAGCGTGCTGGTGACCGGCTACGACATCATCACGTTCTGGGTCAGCCGCATGATCATGATGGGGCTGCACTTCACCGGCCGCGTGCCTTTCCGCGAGGTGTTCATTCACGGGCTCATTCGCGACGAGCGGGGGCAGAAGGAGTCCAAGAGCAGAGGCAACGTGCGCAACCCGCTGGACCTCATGGCCCAGTACGGCACCGATGCCCTCCGCTTCGCGCTGGTGAGTCTCATCACCCACGGCCAGGACATGACGCTGACCTCGGACAAGCTGGCGGGGGCCCGCCACTTCTGCAACAAGCTGTGGAACGCCGCCCGCTTCGTGCTCAGCAACCTGGAGGGCCAGCAGGGCCAGTGCGAGCTGCCGCCCGCTGACGAACTCACGCTGGCCGACAGCTGGATTCTGTCGCGGCGGCAGGCCATAGTGTCCGAGGTGAACCGGCACCTGGCGAATCGCGACCTGGCCGAGGCGGCGCGGGGGCTGTACCAGTTCGTGTGGAGCGAGTTCTGCGACTGGTATCTGGAGATGGTGAAGGGCGACCTCTATGAGGGCCCGCCGCGGCGTCAGGAGGTCGTGCGGGCGGTGCTGGCGAGTGTGCTCGGCGACATTGCGAAGCTGCTGCACCCCATCATGCCGTTCATCACCGAGGAGGTCTGGGGCCACTTGCGCGGCGGCAACAGTGTGCTGGCCCTGGAGGCGTTCCCCGAGCCGACCGACCGGCCGGCCTACGCGGACGAGGCCGAGGCGCAGATGGACCTGCTGATGGAGGTCATCCGCGCCGTGCGCAACATCCGGGCCGACCTGGGCCTGGCCCGCCACCAGAAGACCGACGTGCTGCTGGTGGCCCCCGAGGCGGGCGAGCTTCTACGGCAACAGGCTGAGCACATCAAGGCGCTGGCTCAGGTGGGCCAGCTGGAGGTGTGGGAGGAGCGCGCGGAGGCGCCCCGCCGGGCGGTGTCGGCGGTCGTGGCGGGTGTGGAGGCCTATGTCATAGTCGAGGAGGAGATGGACTTCGGCCAGGAGATCGCGCGGGTGCAGAAGGAACTGAACACTGTGAAAGCGGACCTGAAGGCCATCGAGAGCAGGCTGGCCACCGCCAGCTTCCGGTCCAAAGCGCCGGCCGAAGTGGTAGCCAAGGCCCAGGCCCTGCGGGAGGAACTCAGCGCCACCCGCGGGAAGCTCCAGCGGCGGCTCAAACTCCTGAAGGAGCTGTCGCGCTCGTGAATCCGCCTGGCAACCGCCGCTTCTCGTTGGCCGCGCGGCTGGTGCTGCTGGCCCTCTTCGCCGTGGCTATGGCCTACCTGGAGGCCGCGGCGGTCCTCTACATTCGCAAGATCCTGGGCTGGGTGCCCGTCCCGAGAGACCTCACCGCCGCGGATATGCAGCGAATGCCTTCCTGGCTCATCCTCTCGGAGCAGTGCCGCGAGGCCGGCACCATCGTCATGCTGGTGACGCTGGCCCTACTGGCGGGCGCCACCTGGCGCGAGCGCCTGGGCGCCTTCCTGTACGCTTTCGCTGTCTGGGACGTCTTCTACTACGTCTGGCTGTACGTGCTGCTCCGGTGGCCGCCGTCGCTGACTGCCAGGGACTGCCTGTTCCTGATCCCCCAGCCCTGGCTGGCCCCGGTCTGGTTCCCCCTGCTGGCCTCGGTGACCATGCTGATGATCTCGCTGCTGCTCTTCGGCGTGGGCAAGTCGAAGAAGCACGAAACCCCGCTCTCCGCTCGGCAAGTGGGCTAAGTTCGGTGCCGCCGCAGATGCCGGTGACGGCTGCGCCTTGCCTTCAGGCCCCTCGTGCGGTCACCATCCGAGGCGCGGTGCGCGATTCCGAAGGCCGGGCCGTTGGCGCTCCCATCGCACATCGCATATCGCATATCCCACATCGCACATCCCTTCCTGCGCTTGACAGCCCCAGGGGCCTTCCGTATACTGTGGCCGCTTTGGGCCTGAGAGGACCCTCTTGAGGGCCTAAATCCCCCGGAATTGAGCCGGCTAAACGGAAGGGTTGGTGCGCTCCGTGAAAATCGCCTCGCAGCTCGGCCTGGCGCCGGGCAAAGACACCTTGCAGAAGTTCGAGAACCTGAGGAAGTACGGCTTCGAGGGCGTGGAGGTGGGCGGCTGGGGGCTGAAAGACATGCTGGGCGACGTGCAGAAGGCCAGCGAGAAGACGGGCCTGCCGGTGACCACCATCTGCGCCGGCTATGGCGGCTGCCCGCTGGACAGCGACCCCAAGCAGCGACAGATAGCGGTCAGGGAAGCCAAGGAGCTCCTCAGCATGGCGGCCGACCTGGGCGCCGTGGGCATGATCTTCGTGCCCATATTCGGTGGCCCGCGGGTGCCCGACCTCTCGCCGCTGTACAACGCCATCGAGCTGGAGAAGCTGCTGGTGGCCAAGATCGTCGAGGACCTGGGCCAGCACGCCGAGAAGGCGGGCACGCTGCTGCTGCTGGAGCCGCTCAACCGCGGCGAGACCCACTTCTGGCAGCGGCTCAGCGACGCCGTGGAGATCGCGGAGAAGGTGGCCAGCCCCGGCGTCAAGATCATGGCCGACTTCTACCACATGAACATCGAGGAGCCGCACCTTGACGAGAGCATCCGCGAGGCGGGGGACTGGATCGCCCACGTGCACCTGGCCGACAGCCACCGCCAGCAGCCCGGCACGGGCCACACCGACTTCAAGTCGGGCTTCAAGGCGCTGAAGGACATCGGCTTCGACCAGTACATGGCCCTGGAGTGCGGCATCACGGGCGACCCGGAGAAGGCCCTGCCCGCATGTGTTGAGTACCTCAAGAGCTGCATATAGGCTGCAAGCCAGGCAGGAGACGGCGAGAAAGACGCGAACTTCACCAACAGGCAGCCACAAGGCGCCCGCGAACGGGAGGGTCACACCCCTATGGCGGTACGGATAGGCTTCATCGGCTGCGGCGGCATTGCCAACGCGCACATGAGTTCGCTTGCGACGCTCAAGGACGCCGAGATGGTCGCCTTCTACGACATTGTGGAGGAGAAGGCCAAGGCGGCTGTGGAGAAGTACGGCGGCAAGCCATATAAGGGCCACGTAGAGATGCTGGACACGGCGAAGCTGGACGCCGTCTACATCTGCCTGCCGCCGCACGCCCACCTTGACCAAGAGGTGATGGCGGCCGAGCGTGGGGTGGCCTTCCTGGTGGAGAAGCCCATCGCCCGGACCATGGAGAAGGCGCGGGAGATCGAGGCCGCTGTCAACAAGGCGGGCATCATCACCGCGGTAGGCTACCACTGGCGCTACTACGACACCACGGATATGGCGCGCTGCTTCCTGGCGGACAAGACCATCGGCATGGTGCTGGGCTACTGGATGGGGGGCCTGCCGGGGGTGCACTGGTGGCGGGTCTACGAGGAGTCTGGTGGACAGCTCCACGAGCAGACCACGCACATCTTCGACCTGGCGCGCTACCTGTGCGGGGAGATGAAGACGGTCTACGCCCAGACCGCACTGCGCGCCCTGAGCCACGTCGAGGACCTGAACGTCCCGGACGTGGGCACGGTAGCCATCGAGTTCGAGAGCGGAGCCGTGGGGACCATCAGCAACGTGTGCCTGCTCCAGATGGGCTACACGGTAGGCCTGCACATCGTCTGCCCGGATGCGGTGGTGGAGACCAGCGGCGGGCATCTGACCGTGCGCACCAAGGACGGCGTGCGCAACATAGATAGCCTGACCAACGCCAGCCTGGAGGCCAACCGCACGTTCGTGGCGGCGGTCAGGAGCAACGACGGCGCGCGCATCCGCTCCCCGTACTCCGACGCTGTGAAGAGCACGGCTTGCAGCCTGGCGGCGCTGAAGTCGGCCGAGACCGGCCAGCCGGTGCAGGTGGCCGACGTCTAGCGGGCCGTTGACGTGGAGTCACCGTGAAGGCGGAAGCCGAACACCGGGCCGACATCGTGGAGGTCGGGCGCCGGCTTTGGCAGCGAGGCTATGTCGCTGCCAATGACGGCAACATATCCGTACGCCTGAGCGAGAACGAGGTCCTGGCCACGCCCACCGAGACCAGCAAGGGCTTCCTGCGGCCCGAGGACCTGGCCAAGGTGGACCTGGAGGGGCGCTTGCTGGCGGGCGAGCGCCAGCCCTCCTCCGAAATCCAACTGCATCTGGCAGTCTACCAGGAGCGGGCCGACGTTTGCGGCGTGGTGCACGCGCACCCGCCCACGGCCACAGGTTTTGCGGCGGCGGGCGTGGCGCTGGAAGACCCCCTGGTCACCGAGATAGTCCTCACTCTGGGCGGCATTCCGCTCACCGGGTATGCTACGCCCTCGACCGAGGAAGTCCCGGCGGTAGTGCGGCCGCACTTGCAGGACCACGATGCCTTCCTGCTGGCCAACCACGGCGTGCTGGCGCTGGGGCGAGACGTGTTCGCCGCCTACTACCGCCTCGAGACCGTGGAGCACTTCGCCCAGATCGCCCTGGTAGCCCGGCAACTGGGCGGCGGACGGCTGCTGCCGCCGGAGCGGGTGCGAGAGCTGGTGGAGATACGCGAGCGTTCAGGTGTTGCGCGGCGTCGGCACGAGAGCTGCCTGGGCTGTGGCGCCTGCCTGGCCGGCTGGCCTGCTGGCGGCGAGGGGCAGCAGGGGGAGGGCGATGGGGAGGAACAGGAGCTGCGCAGGACCATCGAGCGCATTGCCCGGCGCATGATCCAATCGCTGTCGTGACGCTATACCGGCCCGTAGGCCGGGCCGCGAGGACGGCTGAAGGAGGCACTGTTTGATGAACCAGGAGGCCCTCGGGCTGATCGAGACGCGGGGTTTCGTGCCCGCCGTGGAGGCAGCGGACGCCATGGTCAAGGCTGCCAATGTCACGCTCGTCGGCAGGGAGAAGGTCGGCGGAGGCTACGTCACCGTCATGGTCAAGGGCGACGTAGGCGCCGTGAAGGCAGCCACCGATGCCGGCGCGGCCGCCGCCAAGAAGGTGGGCGAATTGACCTCAGTGCACGTGATCCCGCGGCCGCACGAGGAACTCAGCAAGATCCTGCCGCCGGGCGTCAGCGGCGAGTAGGCCGCTGGCCACTCGAGTGGACGGCATCCCGTGGGTCGGCCATTCCTGGCCGACCATGTATGGCCGTCGGGCAGGT
>Ga0315282_10003969_pt1 | contig 26164 bp, 21 predicted proteins | sample YL17G07_20_MG_FD_203693 | JGI IMG/M metagenome (GOLD analysis project Ga0315282, IMG submission 203693) | Sediment microbial communities from Yellowstone Lake, YNP, Wyoming, USA - YL17G07_20 | ecosystem: Environmental > Aquatic > Freshwater > Lake > Sediment | place: USA: Wyoming | collected... | reverse complement strand
AATAACAAGGTCATCGTTCAAAGAAAACTGTGCGAACCTTGGGAAGTTACACTAATAGATACTGGCTTGAACACGATGACAGGCGGAAGGATAAAAAGAATCAAGGACTTCGTTCAAGATCAAACGTTTATGCTGACTTATGGGGACGGCTTGGGAGACGTCAACTTGAGAGAGTTGATGAAATTCCACAGAAGCAAAGGCAAGTATGCAACTGTCACGGCGGTTAAGCCGCCCAGCAAGTTTGGCGCCTTAGTCTTGGATGAGCGAAATAGGTCAGTAAAGAAATTTACGGAGAAACCTGAGGACAGCGAGACTTGGATAAATGGAGGCTTCTTTGTTTTGGAACCTGGAATTTTCGATTACATCGAAGGAGATAGAATCGCTTGGGAGAGAGAGCCTCTTGAGAGGCTTGCCATAGAAGGGCAACTCGTAGCCTACAAGCACCAAGGTTTCTGGCAATGTGTCGATACGTTGCGTGACAAGGAGGAATTAACTGCCATCTGGAACTCAGGCCGTGCTCCGTGGGGCGTGTGGAAAAGCTGAAAGCGCTCCTCACGGGTGCTACAGGGTTTGTCGGTTCCAACTTGTTGCGTGCGCTTGTTTCCAACGACTATGAAACGCACGTTACAATCAGAAAAGACTCCAATATCTGGCGCATCAGAGATGTAATTGACCAAATAGAATTGCACTACTGCGATCTAACCGATCAAGAAAGAGTGAGACAGCTGGTTCATGAAATAAGGCCTCAATTGATCTTCCATCTTGCAACATATGGCGCGACTCCTTCTCAGAAGGCGAAGATAACGATAATGAATGCGAATCTCATGGGCACTATCAATCTCTTAGATGCTTGTGTAGAGGCGGGTTTCGAATGCTTCATAAACACGGGAAGCTCTTCCGAATACGGAGTAAAGCTTGAACCCATGAAGGAAACTGATGTACTTGAGCCTGTGGATGACTACGGGGTTTCCAAAGCAGCCGCAACGCTATACTGTCAGTCGAGTGCCAAGAACCGTAATTTGAATATATTAACTTTGAGATTGTTTTCACCCTATGGTTATTTTGAAGACCCCGATAGGCTAGTACCATATCTTATCAGATCTTGTCTAAATGATGAACCAGTTGTCTTGCATAATCCGAAAGCCGTTCGCGACTTTGTTTTTATTGAGGATGTGGTAAACGCGTATCTTAGTGCCGTCAACAGCGCGGGCAAGGTAACGTCTGGAGAGATCTTCAATGTAGGTAGCGGCAGGCAACATAGTGTTAAAGATATATTCGACATTGTTAAGAGAAATACTCACTATGAAAAAGAAGCAATAGTGGGCAATAGCAAGTCTGGAATGCGGCCCGGCGACAAGGCAATCATATGGGAGGCAGAAATCACAAAAATCAGAAAAGCCTTGGGTTGGGAAGCAAGAAGAACATTGTCAGAAGGAATAAAAAAGACAGTGGCATGGTTTAAAGACTATCTCCTAAAGTCAACATTCTATGAGAGGCCTTGAAGATGAAAGTGTCTGATTTCATTGCCAAATTCCTCAAGAGCTACGGAGTTGATTATGTTTATGGATGCATTGGGGGGGCCGCTGCGCACCTGGTTGACTCCATTTTCAGGGAAGGCCTGAGGTTTATCCATTGTTATCATGAACAATGCGCGGCGTTCGCTGCGTCTGCTTCAGCAAAGTATAGTGGCAGGCTTAAAGTGGCAATCGCGACAAGCGGTCCAGGCGCTACTAATCTGATCACAGGTATAGCGGATGCTTATTTTGATTCCTCCCCTGTACTTTTCATTACTGGTCAAGTCAATACTTATGATTTCAAGTACCAAAGACCGCTACGTCAATATGGCTTTCAGGAAACGGACATCGTAAGCATAGTCAGACCCATTACAAAGTATAGTGTCTTGCTAGACAGGGCGGAAGGGGTAGAAGAGGAGATGACCAAAGCCGTCAGAATCGCGCTTTCTGGGAGACCCGGACCAGTGCTTGTGGATATCCCTATGGATGTTCAAAGAGGGGATATTCTGCCAAAAGGGATTAAACCAGTGGGTACTGATGATGAGAAGCACACAAGAATTAGAAGTGAAGATCTAGAAGAACTCTATGAGGCGATAGTAAGCTCAAAAAGGCCGCTCATCCTAGCAGGAGGAGGCTGCCGGGTCTCCAAAGCAAAGGAAGCGCTAGTGTCTTTGGCTGAAACGCTTTCGATTCCTGTGGTTGTCTCGCTTTTGGGGAAAGATTCTTTCCCTAACGATCATAGCCTATTTGCGGGGTTTATAGGCGCATACGGGAATCGTTATGGGAACATAGCCATGTCGAAAAGCGATTTGTTGCTTGTTCTCGGGTCCAGGTTAGATTCCAGGCAAACCGGCAATGTGCTCACCCCGTTTTGTGAAAAAAGGATATTTCAAGTAGATTTGGAACAGGATAAAACTGACCAAAGGTTTCCAAACAGAAAATATATAATTTCTGACGTTAGAAACTTCATTGAGCAATTTGCTGATCTCGTAGGGACTAAGGGGTTAAATGCTACCAGGGCTGAGTGGAAGGCTTACTTGAAAAGGTTGAAGCAAATCTTTCCGCCCGCAAGCGAGCCCGCAAGAGCCAAGGTTAACACGTTCCATTACGATGTGATGGAAGAGATTTCTAGAGATTTGAGTCCAGAAGATGTCGTCTGCGTCGACATTGGTCAGAATCAGATGCTCGCAGCTCAAGTTCTTGAGATCAAAAGCCGACAGCGCTTCATAACAAGCGGCGGCATGGCACCGATGGGCTATGCGCTTCCTGCAGGTGTTTCCATAGCCATAGAGAACGGCAAGAGAGTAGTCATAATAGCAGGCGATGGAGGCATGCAGCTTAACATACATGAACTGAACACGGTGGGAAAACTGTGCTTGCCAATAGTGATCTTTGTTTTCAATAACAAGAGTTTAGGCATGATAAAACAATTTCAGGACCTATATTTTAGTTCTCGTTATTGCGACACTGATGAAAGTAGCGGTTACTATACGCCTAGTTTTGTCAAGATAGCAGGGGCTTACGGGATCAAGGCCCTCAGGATTGACCGAATGACACCCAACTGGAAGAAAAAAGTAGCGACGGTGCTTCACGAAGATACAAAGTCACCGATATTGGTCCAGATAGATTTTGACTACCCTACACATATCTATCCTAAACTTGAATACGACAAACCCCTCGACAAACTGGACCCAAAACTAACAGAAGAAGAGGAAGAAAAAATAGGCAACTGGATCACTTGAGCCACGTCCCCATTGCAGAATGGAGAACGGAGATGCTTTATAAAGCTCTCCCGGGATAGTTTCAAAAAGGGTAGGCAAAAAATGGCTGGATACACGCTAGATGTCTACAAAGGTAAGAAGGTCCTAGTTACAGGCAACACCGGTTTTAAGGGGAGTTGGCTCTCAGTATGGCTGGCTGAACTAGGTGCCAAGGTAATCGGTTATTCTCTTAGTCCCCCAACCGAACCGAACATGTTTGAGGCTACAGGTCTGGGAAACAAAAACATGAATATCGTGGGTGATGTCAGAGACGAAGACCATTTGCTTTCCACTTTTAAGGAACATAAACCAGAATTTGTTTTTCATCTGGCTGCCCAACCAATTGTCAGGCGGTCATACAAAGAACCACGCTTAACCTACGAAACTAATGTGATGGGAACGGTCAATCTATTGGAGGCAGTGAGGAAAACAAAATGTGCTATGGTAGTTGTTGCAATTACGAGTGATAAGTGCTATGAGAATAAGGAATCGCTCCATGGCTGTAGAGAGATTGATCCATTGGGCGGCGACGATCCTTACAGCTCAAGCAAGGGATGTGCAGAACTTGTGGTGTCTGCGTATCGGGCTTCATTTTTCTATTCTGGAAGCGACTCCCAAAGAGTGGCGCTTGCTTCGGGAAGAGCCGGAAACGTAATAGGCGGCGGCGATTGGGGAGAAGATCGTCTGGTGCCCGATTGTGTGAGAGCAATATCGGCAGGAAAGGAAATTGTGATTCGCAACCCTGCTTCTATTCGGCCTTGGCAGTACATATTGGAACCATTGGGCGGATATCTATTGCTAGGTGCGAAAATGTACGAAAACGAAAGATACGTGGGCGCATGGAACTTCGGTCCTTCAGAAAACGACGTTGTTTCTGTTGAAGAGGTTGTCAAGAGAATAATATCGTATTGGGGCAATGGGAAATACAGGGTAGAATCTTCCGCCAATGAGCCACATGAGGCAAGGTCGCTAAGATTGGATTGCAGCAAAGCACACGCGGCGCTTGGTTGGAAACCGACATATACGATCAATGAAGCTCTAGTAGAAACAGTGGCTTGGTACAAGGAATTCTATAAAAAAAGAGGTACCAATGAGTTGTACGACTATACCGTTAAGCAAATAATGAAATATCTGGCCAAGAGTGGTCTTCGTGCTGACTTTCCGAAAGCCTCCTAAGATGCGGGTAATTCAAAGCTACGTTCAGATCGAACAAACGCGGAGACGTCAGAGAAGATGCTGAATACGGGCGATGTTGTCACCGCAGATTTGGCTGGTTATGGCTATGACACTTCTGAAAAAGCCATGCTTCTTGTTTTAGACAAGAGAAACTTGAGGTTATTGACCGCACTCATAGTTCCAAAGAGAGCGAGTGATGATTCATACGAGTACGCGACGTCCATGAGTAAAGCTGACCTTGAAGAAGGGGATATTGAATATGAAGGCGTTTTGGGAATAGACAAGATATTTTATCTGAAGAGAACTGATTGCCACAAGATTGGCGCTGTTACAAGTGGAAAATTGGGCGAGGTTCTGAGATTATTTACAAAATACGCTTCTTCTATCTACTTTGATTCTTTTCACAAGAATCAGAAGCCCCGCAATATTGCCGCATCGGGTAAGGTTCTTGATCAGAGTGATTTGTTCAACGTGATAGATGCTTCACTGGATATGTGGCTCACTGCAGGCAGGTTTGCAGAGGAATTTGAGAAGGAGTTCCCCAAATCGTTGGGTGCAAAATATTGTGCAATAGTCAACTCAGGTTCATCCGCTAATCTCGTAGCTCTATCTGCTTTGACTTCTTACAAGCTAGCGGAGAAGAGATTGAGACCTGGGGACGAAGTGATAACTCTTGCTGCTGGTTTTCCCACGACAATAACTCCGATTATTCAGAACAGAATGGTTCCAGTTTTTGCGGATGTGGAACTTGGTACGTATAATATCGATATAGAACAGCTCGAGAGTGCTGTGTCAGAAAGGACGAAAGCCATATTCATAGCACACACACTAGGAAATCCATTCGACGTGGACAAGGTTTTAGAAATTGCAGACAAGTATGATTTGTGGATAATCGAGGACAATTGTGATGCACTAGGTTCCAAGTACGACAGTAGGTACACAGGAACCTTTGGGGACGTTTCCACTTTCAGTTTTTACCCGGCGCATCACATAACTATGGGCGAAGGCGGCGCAGTTGTCTCGAATAATTCTGAGCTGCATCGCGTGATTTGCTCCTTCAGGGATTGGGGACGAGATTGCTGGTGCCCACCCGGAAAAGACAACACTTGCAAAAAAAGGTTCGGTTGGAAAATGGGTTCCTTGCCTCTGGGCTATGACCACAAGTATGTATATTCTCATTTAGGGTATAATCTGAAGGCTACAGATTTTCAAGCAGCAGTGGGCCTTTCGCAATTGAAAAAACTTCCTGGGTTCATAAAGAAAAGGAAAGAGAACTTCAATTTGCTGTACGCTGGTTTCAGAAAGGAAGGTTTAGACGAGTATTTTATCTTGCCTCGATGGTTGCCAAAATCCGATGTCAGTTGGTTTGGCTTTCCCTTGACTATTAGGGACGGGATGCGATTTCGAAGAAAGGAATTGATCAATTTCTTAGAGAAGAGAAAAATCGGTACAAGATTGTTATTTGCGGGCAATATTTTAAGACAACCGGCCTTTACTGAATGCGACATATGCTACAAAGTGATAGGCAGTTTGGCAAACACGGACAAGATTTGCATGGATACTTTTTGGATTGGGTTATGGCCAGGAATCTCTGAACGACAGATCAAATATGTGATAGACTCGTTTGCATCGTTTTCAAGAGCGATCAACGCGCGCGGTGCAGGAAACCATCATGGATCATGATTCGTTGATTTCGATATGTATACCAACATACAATAACGCGGATTATCTGAAAGGATGTCTCAACTCCTTAGTGCCGCAGGTTAAGCCGTACCAAATACCCGTCTATGTTTCGGATAACGCTTCTACAGACAACACTATTGAGATGCTGTCTTCATTCAAGAAGGAATGTTATCCACTTCTGTATTTTAGGTCAAACGATGAGAATCTAGGTTTTGATCAGAATCTGGTTAACGCTGTGAAAATGGCTTCGAGCAAGTACGTTTGGCCAATCGGTGACAGACGATGGCTTTTACCTAATTCTGTGAAGAGAATATATAACATACTTAGTAAGAATGACTTGGATCTTCTGCTTCTGAGTTTGGCTACGCAAGTAAGATCTGTAAAAAACAAGCGCTACAAGTCGGCAAAAGAGGTCTTCTCAAACTTGTGGGCGAATGCTGGGACTGTAGGCATTTTTATTTTACCCTTAAAACCATGGAGGCCGGAGATTCTGAAGAATTACGTTGGCACAGGATGGGTACATTTTGCAGTGATTTTTGAATTCTTAGCCAGTTTGCAGACTGTTGACGCCATGTATACAGCATGGCCCTCAGTAGCTTCGTCCGGAAACCCCCGCTGGGGGCGCAATTTCTTTCAACTGTGGACCAGTTGGAAAAAAGTGATAAAGACGCTGCCTGACGTGTATCCGAACCATGACAAAGAATCAGTCATAAGGGCTTGGAGTATGCATTTTTCTATGGCGAACCTAATATACCTCAGGGCAGAGCGAGTCTACAACGCAACAGTATACGACGCATACCGTGAGAATTTCTTGAAGTATACGAACATTCGACCGGTCGAAGCGAAAATCATTTCTCAACTGCCTGTTCTGTTTGCCAAACCATATCCTATTTTGCAACGCGCGCTTTCGAAGGGAATGCGCATGTTCGTTCGTTTCAAATATCCACTGAATCCTTTTAGCGCGCGTACGCTTCTACGTCAAGCAGGCCGCGAACGCATAGAGGAAAGAGAAGTAGTTCAGCTTTTTCTCAGTGAAGTTGAGAAGAAAACTGGCTTAGCGACATACGGAGAAAAAGAAGTTAGAGCAGCCCTAGAAGAAGGTGCCGTCAGAACTCTTCTGCTTTCTGAAAGTCTAGAGTCGTTACGGATCACCAGCAAATGCGGCAATTGCGGTTATGAGGAGCAGCTGACTTTAGAAAACCAAATACCAACAAGATTCAGGCAAAACCTGGTCAGAAAACACTGTCCAAAATGCAAGACGACCTTTCTACGCATAACTGAGATTCAGAATCTCACAGAGAATCTTATGGAACTGGCCGAACAATCAAGCGCCGAAGTGCAAATAGTCGGTGCCAAAACGGAAGAAGGGCAAACGCTAAAGAATTCTTACAAAGGGGTAGCGGCGATTCTCCAATTTGGATCTCGCGCGCGCGAAGACGTACGCAGCAGTCCAAAAGGATTTATATGATACAAACGTGATGGATTTGCTGAAAAGGTCGAAGGAAGTTTGTGCTTAGGCACAAGAAAACATCACGATGAAGAAGTGAAAGAACGACAGAAGTGTTGAAGAGTTGATGGGGGAAGAGCGTGAAATTCCTTGTTGTCGGTTTAGGATCCATGGGAAAAAGAAGAATCCGCAATTTACAACATCTTAAGGCCGGAGAAATAGTAGGTTTTGATATACGCGAGGACAGAAGAAAGGAAGCAGAGGAAAGATACAGCATAAAAACTTTCGGCAAGTTTGAGGAAGCAATGCGAAGTTCGCCTGATGCTTTGATCATCTCAACGCCGCCTGATCTGCACATAAAATATGCTTTAGTGGCAGCGAAGAACAACAAGCATTTTTTCATGGAGGCTAATGTGGTCGATCATGGAATGACTGAGCTCATTGACCTATGCCGAAAGAAGGCGATAGTTGCTGCACCGTCCTGTTTGATGCGCTTCATTCCTTCAGTCAAAAAAATCAAGGAGATCGTGGACAGGGGAACCATTGGAAAGATTTTATCATTTACTTATCATTCAGGTCAGTATCTTCCAGACTGGCATCCTTGGGAGGACATCAGAGAGTACTATGTTTCAAAGAGGGAGACGGGAGGCGGCAGGGAAATAGTTCCTTTTGAGTTTGTTTGGTTGACGTGGGTATTGGGTGAGGTGGACACGATTTCCTGCTTCAAAGGCAAGCTGTCAAATCTAGAAGCGGACATTGACGATGTGTACCAGATTCTTATGAAGTTCCAGAGTGGCGTCTTGGGCCACATGTTGGTCGATGTGGTCTCCAGAACCGCGGACCGTAGTTTCAAAATGTTCGGAGAAGACGGCGTGATCTTCTGGGACTGGGGCGCGGGTGTGAATGTTTACACTTCGAAAGACCAGAAGTGGACGTCTTATCCCGAGAAGGCCGGAACAACTGTTGAGGGGTATGTCGAAAAGATAAAGGAAGAGCCTTACATTGAAGAAATGGACTTTTTTATCAAGGCAATAAAGAAGGAGAAAAAGTATCCTTACACTCTTGAGGAGGACAAACGAATCCTCGAACTGCTTTACGCCTGTGAAAAGAGCTCAGACAGTCACACTTTTATGAAGGTCACGCATAGTTGAGCTTCCGGAGACCCATACAATTTCCGAGTATTCGGAGACCAGTCCGAAGTCGCATGAAGATTGCGAACCTCCGTTTTGAAGCTGTTGTCAAGCCTAGTAGTCTGTGGCCTCGCCTCTAAGGCTTAGAGGCAAAACAATGTTAGAATATGCTTAATTAACCAGTTAGCATAGTATATTGTTCCAAAATCGGCAAAAACGGAAGTGTTGTAGGTGCGGACTGTCAAAAGATCTTTGGCCAAGTCAGAAGAGTACTGGTCTAGAGCTAAGGGCCTGATCCCAGCTGGCACCCAATGCCTTAGCAAAGGGCCGACACAGTTCGTTGATGGTGTGGCCCCAAAATATCTGAAGAGAGGCAAAGGCTGCCATGTCTGGGATGTGGATGGAAATGAATACATCGATCTTGGCATGGGTCTTCGGACTGTTATCCTAGGCTATGGGTACCCCGCCGTGAACGAAGCCATAAAGAAACAGCTTGAAGATGGCATAAACTTCACCTTAATGCATCCTCTGGAGGTAGAAGTTGCAGAGCTGCTGAAGAGAACGATACTCTGTGCAGAAGCAGTTCGGTTCGGCAAGAACGGCGGAGACGTAACGACGGCTGCGGTCAGAGCTGCAAGGGCGTACACTGGCAGGGACAAGGTCGCTATTTGCGGTTACCACGGATGGCACGACTGGTACATAGTGACAACGGAAAGAAACAAGGGCGTTCCCAAGATCCTGAAACAGCTGAGCTTCACTTTCCAGTACAATAATGTTGAAAGTCTGAAGCAACTGTTTGACACTTACGATGATGAATTCGCAGCCGTGATAATGGAGCCCGTGGGTGTCACCCCTCCCGCAGACGGCTTCTTGAAAGACGTCAAAAAGTTGACACACGACAACGGAGCTGTTTTGATATATGACGAGATAATCACGGGGTTCCGATTTGCTCTGGGTGGGGCGCAAGAATACTTCAACGTGATTCCAGACTTGGCCACGTTCGGAAAGGCGATGTCCAACGGGATGCCCGTCTCGGCGTTGGTGGGCAAAGAAGAAATAATGAGAGTATTCAACGAGACATTCTGGTCGTTTACGTTCGGCGGGGAATGTTTGTCACTGGCCGCGTCGATAGCAACGATCAACGAGCTCAAGAAGAAGAAAGTCATCGATTTCATTTGGAAACAAGGAAGAAAACTTCAAAACGGCTACAACAAACTGACGAAGGAACACGGTGTCGAAAAGTACACACAGTGTGCGGGCTACCCACCAAGTTCTCTCATAAAGTTCTTCGGCAAGACTCCTGATGAATCGCTGTTGATGAAAAGCCTTGTTCAGCAGGAGCTCTTGAAGAGAGGAATCCTGTGGGCAGCCTACCACGCACTCAGCTATGCCCATGAGGACAAGGAGATTAGCACGACTCTTGAAGCATTCGACGACGCGCTGGGAATTCTCGACAAAGCAATCCTGAAGGGCAAAATCGAAGAGTCCTTGGAAGGTAAACCAGTTAAGCCTGTTTTCAGAGAGATCACCTAGTAACACCACCGTTTGCGTGGGCGTGAAAGGGTTAAAGTGAAGAAGATAAAAGTTGGCGACAGGTTAGTCGGTGAGGGCGAACCCACTTTCGTAGTTGCAGAAATCGGGGTTAACCATAACGGCAGCGTGGGCATGGCGAAGAGACTGATCGACGCCGCGAAGGAAGCTGGCGCGGACGCCGTGAAGTTTCAAGCGTACAAGACGGACAGAATTGTTACGAAGTATGCAGAAAAAGCAAGGTACCAGAGGGAAACTGACCCAGGAAAATCACAGTACGAGATGTTGAAGAAACTGGAGCTCAAAGACGATGACTTCAGGCAATTGTACGGCTATGCCAAACGGAGAAACATCACCTTCCTCTCTTCAGCCTTTGATGATGAAAGCGTTGACCTTTTGGACAGCCTTGGTGTGGTCGCCTTCAAAGTTCCTTCTGGAGAAGCAACAAACCTTCCCCTGTTGCGACACATAGCCGCGAAGAGGAAACCCGTGATTCTTTCAACTGGAATGAGTACGTTGGATGAGATAGGAGAAGCGCTGGGTGTCCTAAGAAAGAAAGGTGTCGAAAGCATCATTTTGCTTCATTGCGTGACCAGCTATCCAACGAAGGTCGAAGAGGCTAACTTGAAGGTCATGACCCTTCTGAAACGCAAGTTCGGTTTCCCAGTCGGGTTTTCCGATCATACAGAAGGAGTATTTGTTCCCGTATCAGCCGTCGCCTTGGGCGCTGTGCTTATTGAAAAACACTTCACCCTAAGTAAGGACCTGCCAGGCCCTGACCATCGGGCTTCGCTTGAGCCGAGCGAGTTCAAACAGATGGTGATGGGCATCAGAGTCGTGGAAAAAGCCTTGGGGGACGGCGTGAAAAGGGTTACGGCGGACGAAGAGGAAATAAAGGAAGCCGCTCGTAAGAGCATAGTGGCAAGAGTTAGGATTCCGAGGGGTACGCTCATACGCGAAGACATGCTGGACTTTAAGAGGCCGGGCACTGGGCTAAGACCGAAAGATTTGAGCAAAGTCGTCGGAAGGAGGACGAAGACGGCCATCGAAGCTGACGAGCTGATCAATCTGGAGAAACTGTGGTAGTTCGATGAGAAAAATAGCTGTCATAACTGGAACCCGCGCGGAGTACGGCATATTGAAGTCGGTTTTAAAGGAAATAGAAGCGAACGCTGACCTGCAGCTGTCATTGATCGTTATCGGGATGCACCTTTCAACAGAGTTTGGATACACTGTAGAAGAGATCGAGAGAGATGGTTTCAAGGTTGCGGCGAAAATAGCCGTACTGCACAGCGAGGACACCAAGGCTTCGATGGCAAAAAGCGTTGGCGAATGTCTTTCTAGAACGGCCGAAGCTTTAGAGGCTACAAAACCAGACATTCTAGTTGTCCTAGGAGACCGCAGTGAGATGCTCGTGGGAGCGGTTGCTGCTACATACATGGGCATACCGATAGCGCACATTCATGGCGGGGACATCTCAGGCAATGTTGACGAGCCGGTCAGACACGCGATCACAAAACTGGCTCACTTACACTTCGCCGCTACGAAAGAGAGTGCGGAGAGAATCAAGAGGATGGGAGAAGAGGCTTGGAGAGTGCATGTGGTCGGGGCTCCAGGTTTGGATCTTATTCTGAGCGGAGAAGTGTCTGAACCGAAGGAAATAGCTGCAAATTACGGGTTGGATTTGGCCAAGCCTGTCCTCCTTGCTGTCCAGCATTCTGTTGTTACAGAGGCTGATGAGGCGGAAAGTCAGATTCGCCAGACGCTGGAAGCAATAAAAGAGCTTGCGTGTCAAACTGTTCTCGTATATCCGAATTCGGACGCTGGCGGCAGAAGGATGATAAGGGTCATAAAAGAGTACGAGAAGCTGCCGTTTCTCAAGACTTACAAGAGCGTTGCTCACGGGGACTATCTGGGTTTGATGAGGCTTGCAAGCGTCATGGTCGGCAACTCGAGTAGCGGAATCATCGAGGCCCCCTCTTTCGGTCTGCCAGTCGTCAACATCGGAACGAGGCAGATTGGCAGGCAGAGGGCTGGAAATGTGATCGACGTAGACTATGACAAACAAGAAATAGTTGGGGCTGTCAGCAAAGCGCTGCATGACAAAGACTTCAGAGAAAAAGTAAGCCAGTGCAAGAACCCCTACGGAGATGGAAAGGCGGGAAAGAGAATCGCGAGAATTCTGAGTGAGACGAAGCTGAACATGAAATTGCTGGAAAAGAGGATGACGTATTAAGATGAGGTTCAAACACTGGGAATATCCGGAAATCGAGGAAGGAAAACTGACCAAGTACAACTGGATGGTTCAGCACGCAGACAAGCTCAAGCTTGGGTACAAGACTGACATAGGAGCTTTCACATACATAAATGCAAAGAACGGCGTGACGATCGAAGACTATGTGCAGCTAGGCTCCCACTGCTCCATATACTCTATCTCAACGATAGACAACAAAGAAGGCCCTATTGTACTGAGGAAGAACTGCAAGATAGGCAGTCACAGCGTGGTGATGCCAGGTGTCACGGTTGGCGAGAACTCGATCATCGGGGCGTTCAGCTTTGTCAACCGAGACATTCCAGCTAATGTCATCGCAGTGGGATTGCCTGCAAAAATACTGAAGAAAATCAAGAACGCTACTGCAGGCAGAAAAAGCAAACAGAAATCTCGGTAGAAGTATCCTCGGACGCGCGAGTAAAGGCGAAGTGCACGGAAGAGAAACTTAGATTAAAGAAATTGAGGAAACGTGTATAGTTCGGTGATTGGATGTTTGACCTAGACGGCAAGACAGTTGTGATCACGGGTGGAGTAGGGCTGATCGGCGAGGCATTTTCAAAGGCGTGCTCAGAATCTGGTGCGAATCTCGTGATCGTGGACATCGATGAACGTAAGGCAAACGAATTGATAGAACGGATGAGAAAAGAAGGAAGACAGAATGTGATCTTTTCGCGCTGCGACATCACCAAGGTTCAAGACGTACAGAACATGATAGATGCTGTCGTTGCAAAGTTTGGCAAAATAGACGCTTTGGTCAATAACGCTTACCCGAGAAACACGAACTATGGAAGAAAATTCGAAGAGGTCACCTACGAGGATTTCTGTGAAAACGTGAGTTTGCATCTAGGCGGGTATTTTTTGATGGCAAAAGAAGTTTCGAAGGTTATGATCAAACAGAATCGTGGCACCATCATAAACATGGGTTCTCACTACGGCTTTGCTGCGCCCAGGTTTGAAATTTACGAGGGGACCAAGATGACGATGCCAGTGGAATATGCGGCGATCAAGGGTGGGATAATAAACCTGACCAGGTACTTGGCATCCTACTTAGGAAAATACAACATTAGGGTAAACACGCTATCACCCGGCGGGGTCTTTGACAAGCAGCCAGAGAGTTTCGTGAGAAAATACTCGGAAAGAGTTCTCTTAGGAAGGAGAATGGCGAACGTGGACGACTTGACTGGCGCTTTATTGTTCCTGATAAGTGACGCTTCCAGATACATCACAGGACAGAACATAGTGGTCGACGGGGGATGGACGCTCTAGAAGCCAAAGACGACTTTTGGAAGAGCGCGTGACAGCCATTGAAATAGCCCCTTGATCCTGTTGTGTTGTCCTAGCTGAGTATACATCGACCAGAAGAACGAAAGGTTAATCTACTCGATATATTTTTCAGATTCTAACGTCTTCCATTCTTCATGCCCTTATAATCAGGAGAATCCAAAAATGCAAGGGACTTGTGAGAACAAGGTGCTAATCACTGGTGGAGCAGGTTTCATCGGTCAGAGTCTTGCGAAAAAGTTCATAGAAGCTGGGTGCACTCCATGTGTGTACGACATTGGAACTCCTTCTTCCAAGGTCAGTGAGCATGTTAAGGGCGACATCTTCGATTTTGACTTAATTAAAGACGTAGTGGACAAACACGACATAATAATCCACCTCGTAGGGTTGGCAGACGCGGGGGTTGCTCAAAGAGACCCAATGAAGAGTTTCAAGTTAAACGTCGAGTCTTTGAACAACGTCTTAGAAGCTTGCAGAATTGCGCGCAGCCGGAAGAAGTTGATTTTCCCTTCCTCTGCGGGTGTTTATGGCCAGCCCGAGATTCTTCCGATAAAGGAGAATTTCGAGGCAAGGCCAATGGGAGTTTATTCTTGGCATAAGTACATCTGCGAAAAGATGATTCGTGCTTACAACGAGAACTTTGGGCTGCAGTATGTGATTTTGAGACTGTTTAACGTCTATGGAAAGGGAAACAAAGGAGTCATTGACGCTTTCCTCAGAATGGCAAAGCGAGGAGAGACGATCAAGAGTTTTGGACCCTACCAGTATCGAGACTTCGTCTATGCAAACGACGTGGCCGAAGCCTTCTTCAAATCTGCAATGTACGAGAAGGCAGACAACCGAATAATAAACATAGGATCAGGTAAAGGCGTCCAGATAAAAGATATTCTTGATTTGACGTGCGAAATGTATCCTGGCACAAAATGGATTTATGAGAAGAGAGAGTTTCCAATGTACGACTCGATCGCTGACATAACCCTGGCAAGAATACTACTAGACTTTAAACCGCATACTTCTATGGAGTTCATGAAAAAAGTTGTTAGACAAGAAATGATGGATGATCTGTAACTCTGAACCTCAACTTGATGAACGAAATAACTATTAGAACAGCTACACCGTTTCCTCAGACAACCCAGATCACACGAACTCTTTTATGGTATTAGACATGTAATCCATTTCTTCACGTGTTAGCGTTGGGTACATTGGCAAGGTTAAGACTTGTTCTGACAATTTCTCAGTTGTTGGCAATTCTCCACCTTTGTACTTGAATTTTTCTCTGTAGAAGTGTGTAAGATGCACGGGGTCGAAGAAAACCTTGGTTCCTATCCCCTTATCTGTCAAATATTTTTGCAAAGCGTCTCTTCTCTTTTTTCCTCCCTTGACCCTCACAGTGTACATTTGATATATGCAATAGTAGCCTTTTGGTTCCATGGGGGGCACTATGCCTTCAATTTCAGACAATTTTCGTGTGAGATAGGCCGAGTTCTTCCTACGCAGTTCCACAACCTTGTCGAGTTTCTTCATTTGAGTTATTCCAAGGGCTGCTGTCATGGTGGACATGCGCCAATTGAAGCCTAGAACCACGTAGTCCATCACTTTGGCGGTCGTAAAGTAATTCTCGGTTTCCAGTCTGCCGTGCGATCTTATCAACTTGAGTCTTTCATAGATGTCTCTTGAGTCGGTGAGAACCATCCCGCCCTCACCTGTGGTAATCACCTTGTTTCCACAGAAGCTGAGCATCGAGGCGTCCCCAAAAGATCCCACTCTCTTTCCGTCAACTGAGGCTCCTATAGACTCGGCAGCATCCTCCAGGAGTAACAGTTTTCGATCTTCAGCTATCTCTTTCAGTTCTTTGATTTGGCATGGAAGACCGCCGTAGTGTATTGGCATCAACGCCTTTGTTCTGTTCGATATTTTCTTTTCAACTTCTTTAGGGGCTAGGCCATAGGTTTTCTCTTCAACATCGGCAAAAACAGGTTTTGCTCCGACAAAAAGAGCACTGTTCGCCGTTGCAATGAAAGTGAATGAAGGAACAACCACTTCGTCTCCGCTTCCAATCTCGCAGGCCAAAAGCATCGCGTGCAGAGCTGAAGTCCCAGAATTGAAAGCCATACCGTACTTCGCTCCGACGTACTCTGCCACTGTTCTCTCAAATCGCTCTACGTCAGGGCCAATGGCCCAGTACATCCCTTTCCTGATGACTTCAGTTACGCTTTCAACATCTTCTTCGTCCCAATAGATCTTGTACAACGGTATCTTCCAAGGCATTCGTCAGACCTCTTTGACCTTGTTAGCAGAATGGGTTCTTATGAGCCTTTCTGCTTCATCACAATAGGTTATAGAAACAAGGGTCGTTTCTTTGAAAAGCAGACTACTAAGAAGTTGATTTCGTTTTCAACTTGATTCTTGCCTTTTGTTTAAATCTCTTCCAGTATTTGTCTTGTACTCCTTTGTTTATTTCTAAAAGATGTGGTTGTTTTCTAAGAAGGTCCAAAATCTCTCTGAGCGTGAAGACCTTCTCAGGCGAGTACAGTCTGTTGAAAATCTCTTCAACAAACCTGAGGTCTTCTGGATAGTCAAGTGTCATCCTGATCTCAGGGTGTTTTAGCTCCTTATCCTCTGTTTCCAGATACTCAACGTCGAAGAGGTTCGTGTCAGTAAAGTAAGCTGACCATCCTGTTTCAGTGTTGCTTTCATCTTTTATCTCGCAAGCCTTTTTTAGGGCTTCAAACTTGATTCCGCATGGGGCTGCGCCAAGCGGCAAGTCCTTCCACTTAATGAAGCTAGGGCCTGTTTTCAAGAAAGCCTCGATCGTCTTGTCTATCAGCTCCGGATCGCAGAAGATGTCGTCTCCATCTACGTTTACTATGAAATCCACGTCATACTTCAATGCAGCATTCAAGTATCTGTCAAGGATGTCTTTCTCGCTTCCTCTGAAACACTCGACACCGCACTTCTTTGCTATACGAGTGAAAATTGAGTCTTCTGGTCTAGTTGTAATGCATAGGATGACTAGATTCGGCAGTTTCGCTGTTTTTACTCGTTCAATGAGGTGTTCGATCAAGGCTTTGCCCTTGATTTTCAGCAATGGTTTCCTTGGCAGCCTAGTTGAACCCAGACGTACAGGTATAAACACAGCAATGTTCGTATTGCATACCAGCAGGAGTGTTGTGCCGCCGACGTTTATAGTCCTTCTTGTGACACTGGTCTGTTAGATGGATTGAGTTATAAGCCTCCGATTTTTAGGATTATACGCGTAGAGTCGGGGCGGATTAGTTGGCTGGCAGCGCGGATGATTTGTTCAACAATGGAATGAGAGAAATTCTATATGCCGATGTTGGAGCATACCCCCTTTACGTTCATTGTTTCGGGGATATCCTGAACCGGAGACTGTGCGTGGAACTGGAGAACAAGGGTCTTCTTGACGAAAGCAAGGAAGGCCCTACGGGGGCTGGCGGAACTCCTAGCTGGTTCAAAATCAGACATTACTTAAAGAGCGTGTTGAAGAAGAAGCCAAATGTTAAAGGATTCGATGTGTTGTTTTTGTCAAGATATAGGCCGATAGACATTGATGGAGCAGATGGTTTTAAGACTGATTACTTGTTCACCTCCGTCATAAACGAGGTCAGCAAAAGCCATCCTTCTCCTCGAATAGCACTGGTCTCTGTAGGCGGTCATGGGAACCTCTATACGGACGGGCGAGTTGCTAATTTCAGTTTATTCGAATTTCTTTCGCCTGGGCTTCTACTGAAATCCGTAGTCCGATCGGTTCTGTTGCGCTTTAGGTACAGAAGAATAGCTAAAAGGTTGTCGACTGTACAGAAAAAAATGTTTGACGGGTCCTTCAGCCTCTCCAGTCTTCTTTTTTATCATCTGTTAGATTTCTGCTTAAGCAAGACAATAAACAGTTTGAAGCCGAAAGTGGTCGTAGCTAACGACGATGTGCTAACATTCAAGCCTTCAACAGATCGTGATTTCCAACTAGTCGTCTTACAATCTGCTCTCGTCACCGAGCAAAACGAAAGACATAGAAGTCTGCTTTTTTCAAGCTTTCTTGAAGACAAACTGCTGTCAGACTATTTCTGCGCCAGCGGCCCCCAAAGCGAATCTCTGAAGCGAAAATTCCCAAAAGACACCAAACACTTGGTCGTGACTGGTCAACCACGATTTGACAAAGTAGCCAAAGCTGATAGGATCTTCGATAAGGACGAAATCTGCAGAAAGTTCGGCTTGGCCGTGAGTGGCAAGATTCTGTTCTGGGCAACCGAAACACATGCGTTACCATTGAAGGAGAATAGGGAAAACATCGACGCAGTCTATCATGCCCTCCAATCGCTCCAGAACGTTCAGCTTGTAGTGAAACTGCATCCAGCAGAAGACCAGGAGGCTCCACTTTATAGACAGAATCGTTCTTACACACCGCTAATCGTCGGGGGAAGCAAAGACTTGTCCGAACTGCTTTTCGTCTGTGATCTGATGATCACAAAATCCTCCACTGCCGCAATCGAGGCAGCGATTATGAACAAGCCGATAATCGTTCTGAACCTGTCAGGAGAACCAGACATCATGCCGTACGTGGAGAAAGGTGTGGCTCTTGGAGCGTACAGGAAAGGAGATCTTCTCAGAACCATCAAAGATGCTTTGCACAATATGAAAGTGTGTGAAAAACTTGCCATGGCGCGCGATAGATTCGTCTATGATTATGCGTATGTGCAAGATGGTAAGGCATCTGAGAGGGTCGCTGACCTCGTTGTCGGTTTGATGAAAGAATCCCATGGAAAGATAATAACGACACGATGACCCATCCATTGCAAGATCTTCATGGTGAGACAACAATGCACAATTCAAGGATTTTGGTGACCGGCGGAGCTGGGTTTATAGGCAGCAGCTTGGTTGACCGCCTCATTAGAGAGGGACATGACGTGGTTGTACTAGACAATTTCTTTGCTGGTACAATTAGAAACCTTGAGGAGCATTTGAGCAACACCAGTCTTCGCTTGGTTAAGGGGGACATACGGGACCAGCGAGCTGTTAAAAAAGCTGTAAGAGAAGCAACTACAGTGTTCCATCTAGCTGCACTAGTGGACGTGCCCCTGTCTGTAAAAAACCCAGTTCTCGCTAATGATGTGAACGTGGGAGGAACGCTGAGCGTTTTAGAGGCAAGTCTTGCGGAAAACGTTGACCGATTCATCTACATCTCTTCATGTGCGGTTTATGGCGAGGCCCGTTACTTGCCGATAAATGAGGAGCACCCAACGACGCCTCTGTCGCCCTACGGTGTTTCAAAACTCGCTGCTGAGAATTATTGCAGAAACTATCATGAGATTCACGGACTTAAAACCTGCTGTTTGAGACTCTTCAACGTTTATGGTCCCAGACAGCATGCGAACTCGTACAGCGGAGTAATATCAAGGTTTATTCGCAAGATACAGAGAGGCGAATCACCGGTCGTTTATGGCGATGGGAAACAAACGCGTGATTTCATATACCTCGAAGACGTTATCGACGCGTGCGTGCTCGCCATAGAAGGCGTGCGTATTGATGGTGGGACGTTCAACGTCGGAACCGGAAAGCCTACGACGATCAGAGAACTTGCCGACATTATAACAGAGCTTTCCGGCAAAACCAGCCTTAAACCAATCTATAAAAAACCGAGAAAGGGAGACGTAGAAAATAGTTACGCGAATATAAATGTGGCTAGGAAATCGCTTAACTTCAAGCCCAAGACTGAATTGAAGAATGGGCTAAAGTCTCTAATCAAAATGAATATTAGCGCCGCCTGAAACCTAGCATTGCATGACGCCTTAGCGCGCTAGCGTGTTCCTAAATTCTTTGAAAAGTAGCTTGCGTTGCCTATTTGCTCTTCAATCATATTTGGGTCATATAGGATACCCGGGGGGGAGGGTGTGAGCACGCAAGCACCCAGCCCGAACCGTGACAGTAACCATCGACCATTGGAAAACGCCATGCCTTCCCTCTTGAACAGAATTTAGGAACAAGCATGCGCGCGTATCTCCTCCGCCGATTTTTGTCTGAGATGATAATCCTTATCTTATTCGCGGGGTCCTGAGCTTTTCCAGTTCTATAGAGAAGCGCATTCTTGTTTGGAACGAGGTATGCTTCTCTTTCTCTTACATCAGCCATCAAGATGGGTTTGCCTAGACTTAGCGCCCGCTGGAACTGTTGAAGCTGCTAAGAGAGGATTTCTACTGTGCAAATGTAATTCCCTCGGTATCCTGAACCCACCAAAGAATGAAGCAAAAGAAGTAGCAACAATAACGCTTAAGCTGTTGTTCGCTTAACCATGAGCTTGATTTCTTGCCAGATTGAATTGAACAATGACCTTGCTTCCTTATCAATAATGGTCAGCAACGTAATGTAGATGACTATACCCAATGCTGTAAGGCCCACTGTCCAGTACAGTCTTGTTGAATGTGGAATTACAAATAGGATGGCTGCCATAACCGTCGAGCCGAGGACATATTTTGCAATGCTTTTCCACGGGATGTCCATCGTTATCATTCCTCGTAGGATGAAGCACAAGATAAGAAACGTCGCCAGAGTCGCTGACAATTTGATAATGCTCACGTAAAGTGCTGAATGCAAAGGATCAATTTGAGCGTAGGTTAAGATGTAGAAAGCTGTTGGCAGAGTTATCGCTGCCTGAACATAACTCAAGGAGAACACCTTGAACATGCGGCTTTTCGCAAGCTCTCTGAACGATATCTTTGCCTCTTGATCGAATTTTTCAACTCCGAAAAGTACAGAAGTGAAGAACTGAAACAAAGTCAAGACTAGGGCGTCCATGGCCAGCACAACGAGTACTGGAGCAGCTCCTACGTAGGTTTCGTTTAGAGAGACAATAAACGAGTCTGACATCACAATGGACCCAACGGTCATCGGAATGGCAAACATTAAAACCAATTTGAGAGAAGTTGCGACATCCTTCGTGCTGCTTTTGTCCAGAAGCCTTGGATACAAGGCATATGAAAGGAAGAAGGAATAAGTGATTATGTTCGCGATCGTTGCGCCTGCACCGTAGTTGCCTCTTGCGGATTCACCTCCATAGGCAAAAAGAAATATGAACACGTATGCCGTTGTCTGCCCACCTATAACATAGTAGATGTATCCTGTTGACCCCTTCAGCCATTCTTTCACATATTTCCATTCTGTTTGAACTCTTAGGTCGGCAGACAGAAGTTTTATGTAGTATATTATTTGAATCAGAAGGGCCAAGACGACGCTTATCATTGCACCTATCAAGGGTTTTTGAAACACCACTATGAGTATATAGGCCAGAACAACTTTGCAGGCTTCTTCAATTAACAGGCCGTAGCCTACTGCTTGCGGCTTCTTTGCTTGCAAAATCGCTTCAAGTGCATAGAATAGATAAGCCTCTAGTATTTGTGCTGAAGCGATGAAATACAGGGGTAGATATTCCTGCCCAACATGGAGGGCAGTTGTTATTACTGAAGCCAACGTAATGTAGAAGGCTGTGGCTATAAGGGCCACGACCAGGTTTGATAAAAGGCCAGTCTTTTCTGCACCCTTTTTTCCTCGTGCAACAAATCGTGTGATCCAGAAAGGAAAGGCTCCAGCGAAAATCGCGAAGTAAGCTGTGACATCGAACACGTTGTTCCAGACGCCGTAGCCTGCCGAATTCGTGTTTCTAGTAATCAGAAGAGTAAAAATAATGCCGGTTACTACGCTTATTATTTTTGCTGCAAAAATGACGAACCCTGAATGCCGCAATCTAATGGAATCTTTGGTCATTCTTCACCCCTTGATCATTCTTGATGTGTTCTTCATCGGTATTTAATGTTGTTTTCTTTTTTACCTCAAGTGGAATTGTTGTTGGACCTACAGATTCTCAGGTGTTTACCAGTTTGTAAATAGTGCAAATGCAAAAGTTAATTATCTTCATTTCATTGAAGTCTCTCAAAAAGGAATGAGCACATGCATAAGCTTTCTTTCATAGGCTTAGGATCTGTTGGACTATGCACAGCAGTCTGCTTCGGCACAAAAGGCTACAAGGTCATAGCCTCAGAAATAGACCTCGCCAAAGCGAACCAAATAAAAAGGGGAAACCCTCCCTTCTACGAACCTAGCCTCAATGAATTGCTAATAAAAGCAATGAGAACTGGAAACCTAAAAATCACATCAAACAACGAGGAAGCTGTCCTTAAATCAGATATCACGTTCATCACCGTTGGAACACCATCAAAAACGGATGGAAGCATAAGCCTCAGCCATATAATAAAAGCGTCAAAAGAAGTGGGCAAGGCCCTGAAAAAGAAAGACGGTCGGGCAGCTCACCTCGTTGTGGTAAAAAGCACGGTGACTCCGGGTACCACGCAGAATGTTGTAAGGCCAACAATCGAAAGGAACAGCGGCCAAAAATGCGGTGAAGGTTTTCTCTTGTGCGCCAACCCAGAGTTCCTACATGAAGGTAACGCGATCAAAGGCACGCTAAACCCAGACTATGTAGTAATTGGAGGAAGCGACAAAAGATCTGCAGATATGCTGGAAGATCTTTACAGAGAATTCTACAGCGAAAACTTACCGCCGATAATCAGGACAAACATTCCAACCGCAGAGCTCATAAAATACGCAAACAACGCCTTCTTGGCCACAAAAGTGAGCTTCATAAACACCATAGCTAACATATGTGAAAAAACACCGGGCACAGACGTCAAAAAAATAGCAGAAGCAATAGGAAAAGACCATAGAATAAACCCGTACTTCTTGGACGCAGGCTTGGGCTGGGGAGGAAGCTGCTTCCCCAAAGACCTGAAAGCTCTGATCAGCTTTTCCAAAGGACTTGGCTATAATCCAGAGTTGATACAAGCAGCATGGAGAGCAAACGAGGACCAGGTTACGTTCACGATACAAAAAGCGAGAAAGGAACTTGGAGTACTAAAAGGCAAGAATGTGGCCCTCTTGGGCTTAGCATTCAAACCAGACACGGACGACTTAAGAGAGGCACGCTCATTAGAATTGATCAAGGGACTCCTGAAAGAAGGAGCAGCGATAACGGCATACGACCCGATGGCAACTGCCAACACCAGAAAAATTCTCAAAGAAAAAATAGGCTACGCTTCCTCAGCAATTGAGTGTCTAAAAAATGCTGACTGCGCTATAATCGTGACGGAGTGGGAAGAGTTCAAGAAACTGGGTCCAGAAGACTTCGTACGGAACATGCGAAAACCAATTTTGATAGACGGCAGAAGAATCTACGACTCAGGAAAATTCTCGAAAAAACTGCGCTACATAGCGGTCGGCCTCGGAGAACCCCCAACTTTAATTCCACCCTCCTAACCAAAACAACGTGAGGTTCATCTTTGCTTAAGAAGGCAGTGATTCCGGCAGCAGGTCTTGGGACAAGACTTCTGCCAATAACGAAGGAACTGCCAAAAGAGATGCTTCCGATTGTCGCCCTGACGAAAAACGGCAAACTATGCATGAAACCAATGCTACAAGCGATTTTCGAGCAATTGTATGACGTGTGCTTCAGGGAATTCGCCTTTATAGTAGGCAAAGGCAAGAGAGCAATAGAAGACCATTTCTCGCCAGACGAAGATTTCATAAAATACCTAGAAAACAGAAATAGGAAAGACAACGCGGAAGAGCTGCAAGATTTCTACAGAAAGATAAACGAGTCAAACGTAGTGTTCATAAATCAACCGAAACCAAAAGGGTTTGGAGACGCTGTTGGGAGAGCAGCCTTATTCACCGGAAGCGAAAAATTCCTGATGCAAGCAGGCGACGACCTAGTCATTTCAAAAAACAACAATCACCTGAGAAGGGCAACAGAAACCTTTGAAGAATACGACGCAGACACCCTGTTTTTAGTCGAAGAAGTCCCAGACCCTAGAAACTACGGCGTCGTGACAGGAAAAGAAATAAAACCTGGCATATTTCAAGTCACAAACATCGTTGAGAAGCCTAAGAAACCCCAATCAAACCTAGCGATAGTTGCCATTTACATGTTTAAACCGATAATATACAAAGCCATCAAGGAAGTAAAACCCGACAAAAACGGAGAAATTCAATTAGCAGAAGCGCTCCAACTATTGATAGATTGGAACTGCAAGGTTTTCGGTTTAAGACTGGGATCTGATGAAAAAAGAATAGACATAGGGACAGCCGAATCCTACCTGGAAATGTTGAAGTCTACAGTAATAGGCAAATAGTCAAGTTTTCAGGAAGTCCGATATTCTTTCAGAAACGTACTCGACCTCGGGTTCAGTTAAACTAGGATACATCGGTAGCGAAAGCACTTCCTGACAGATTGTATCGGTAATTCCCAACGCTGGTTGAGCACCTAAAACCCCAGTTATGGCTGGCTGCTTATGAATCGGAACTGGATAATGCACGAGTGTGGACACGCCGTGCTGCTTCAGGGACTCCGCGAGCTTATCGCGTCTTTTAGTCCTTATCACGTAAAGATGGTAGACGTGCTTAGCCCATGTTTCCTCAACCGGCGTAGTCACCAACTCTCCTAAGGCTTGGTCATACATTTTTGCGATGTTTCGTCTGGCTTCATTCCATCCTGGAAGCTTCTCCAACTGCTTAATTCCAATAGCTGCCTGAATCTCGTTAAACCTTAAATTGTAACCCAACGCGTCGAAGATGTACTTCTTCCGTCTGCCATGATCCCTAAGCATCCTAATCTTCACTGCGATTTCTTCATTGTTCGTTACGACAGAGCCGCCGTCACCGCAAACAGTCATGTTCTTTGAGGGGTAAAAGCTGAAACACGCAACATGCCCTATTCCACCAACTTTTCGTCCCTTGTATTCTGCTCCGTGAGCTTGGCAAGCGTCCTCAATAACGTGGAGGTCATTCTCTTCCGCTATCTCCAATATTGCATCCATGTTTGCAGGATGCCCAAACAAATGGACCGGAAATATGGCTTTAGTCCGCTTAGTCACTGCTTCTCTTATTCTTTCAGGATCAGCCGTATACGTTCTAGCTTCTACGTCTACGAAGACTGGTTTGGCTCCGACCTGTATAACTGGCGCAGCGGAAGCTATGAAGGAGAAAGATGGAACTATGACCTCGTCTCCAGGTTTGATATCCAGCGCCAGCAATGACAGAAAAATGGCTGCTGTTCCTGAGCTCGCACAGACCGCGTTTTTCACACCGCAGAATTCTGCAAACTTGTCTTCAAACTCCTTAACCTTTTCGCGCAGAATATACCATCCGCTGTCCAGAACTTCCAAAACCGTCTTCTTGATAGCGTCATCCACGTAGACTTTCGACAGTGGAATGTTCATTTTCTTCTCCATGAATAAACTTCTCCCCGCTTGTAAAACCCCAAAGGACATTCTAGCTCTTCAACCTTTCTAGCTATCCTGGCAGGGTTGCCTATGACCACCCTTTCAGGCGGCACATCCTTTGTCACAACTGATCCGGCTCCGACAAGCGAGTTTTCGCCGATAACTATTCCTGGCAAAATGACAGCTCCTGCTCCGACGACAGCGTTCTTGTTTACTATGGGTCCGTGAAGGCACTCTTTCCCGCGGACAGGAGCATATTTCTTAAACGCCGGACATGGTGGATGTAACACGTTTGTCATGATGACTCCAGGCCCAATCCAAGCTCCCTCTTCAAGAATAGTGTATTCAGGTATGAAGCAGCTAGAATGAATTTTAACATTGTCCATTATGTCACATTCACGTTCTATGACAGACATTGACCCGACGCTGACGTTGTTGCCTATCCTATTTTTCTCCCTTATTCTAGCACCGTCTCCCGTGCGAAAGCTGTTTCCAATAGTATTTCCAGCATAGATTATTGTCCCAGACCTGATAATAGGAAAGTCGCCAATAACCAATTCCATTTCATCAGCTTCAGCTCCAACAGGCGGCTTGCCTAAGATTGCAAAGTCCTCGATGATGGGGTCTTTTCCTATTTTAACGTGTTCATAAATCACAACATTCTTACTTACTTTCATCTATCCTCACGCTTCTCTTTAACCGGGCCGATTCTAACGCTTTCTCTGCTATCATTATTGTTCTTAATGCTACTTGGTCGTTGGCTAATGGTTTCCTTCCAGTCTTAACACATTCTACAAAATCCTTAAGTTCAAGTCTAAGCGGCTCCTCGAATTTTACATCAACATCTAATGATCCTTTGTCCACTGCTTTCAACGTGTCATTCTGTTCTTCGATGTGAAGGTCATGAACGACTATCGTTTGTCTTGCAAGATCCGAGGTTAAGCTTTTTTTGCTTCCAACGACTGTCAGGTCTCGATAATCTCCAGGCGGCAGCCAGCCACTCTCAATAATTCCCAAGGCGCCGTTGCTATATTTTAAGACAGTAATCGCCAAATCCTCGAATTCTTTCCTTCCCAGAAAATGGGCCGT
>Ga0315282_10003968_pt1 | contig 26166 bp, 30 predicted proteins | sample YL17G07_20_MG_FD_203693 | JGI IMG/M metagenome (GOLD analysis project Ga0315282, IMG submission 203693) | Sediment microbial communities from Yellowstone Lake, YNP, Wyoming, USA - YL17G07_20 | ecosystem: Environmental > Aquatic > Freshwater > Lake > Sediment | place: USA: Wyoming | collected... | reverse complement strand
GGATTACGGGGCCGCCAACCTGTGGGAGACCATCACTATATCCAATGCAGGATGGGCTGTCCAGGCATTTCTGATTGGTCTGGCTGCTGAGTTTATAGGCAAGTCTGACAACAATTTGCGGCTTTTAGCACACAGAACTCACCGGATAAATCCTTGAAACCATAGACAGTAACTTGCTTATTCTAAACGATTAGTCCACCTGTTCTTCCGGCTCCTCCTCCGGCCCACCGCCGACGTCCGAGTTGATCGGGATGCCCTTCTTGCACATCGGGCACTCCGCTGGAGCGTAGGTCGGAAAGTCGCGCGTCACAACGGTGAAGAGAGGGTACTTGAACTTCATTCGGGTGCTTCGACGCCAGATGGCGCCGACGCCGACGACCTGTCCCCCCATGCCCTCCACCAGCCTGATCAGTCGCTTGACCGTCTCTCCCGTCGTCAGGATGTCCTCGACAATCAGGACTCGCCCCCCTTCGGCAAAGAACGCCCGGTACTCGGGCTGGAGGACGACCTCGGTCCGGCGATCAGCCGTCTTCACCTTCGTGGCGAAGATGAAACGGGGGCGCGATGGATGGGCGCGGGCCACGCAGTGCCCCAGGAGACCGGCCCCGTATCCCGTCGTCAGCACCAGGTCCACCGGGAATCGGCTGAAGTGCTCGGCGATCATGTCCCCCAGGCCCTCGGTGAAGGTGGGTTCGGTGGTGACCAGCGCCTTTGCCACGTACTCGGAGGTGTGGCGCCCCGAGCGCAGCACAATGTGGTCGTCGGTTCGGTAGGCGCCCGCTCGTTGGAGAATCCCCCGGTTCAAACGCTCCAGGATCTCTTGATCGGCGTGGACAGGCTTCTCGCGCGTCGCCATAGGCCTCCCTGTTTCTCCCCCTCATCCACGATCAAGGGAACCACCTGGTTCCGCCGAACATCCCACAGTCCTCGCTCCCGGATATCCCGGGTCGCGATCGGCTCATGGCAGGAAGAGATCCCCGCCGCCACGCAGGCGCTGACCCTGTTTTCCCGGCCGACGGTTGGAAAGTTCCCAGGCACGTCCAACGAATCGCTCTCCCCTATCGGGTCATGCGCCGCGCCGGGGCCGGCGCTTGTACTCCTCGATCAGGCCGTGGTCGGCGAAGCTGTAATGATCCTGCCGCCCGACGATCACGTGATCCACCAGTGGAATGCGGAGCAGGTCGCCAGCCAGGACCAACTCCTGGGTGAGCGCCCGGTCGCCTGCGCTGGGCTGCGGGTGGCCCGAGGGGTGGTTGTGCACCAGGATGGCGGCGGCCGCGTGGTGCCGGTTGGCCCGCTGCAGGATCTCCCGGGGATAGACGGGACTCTCGGTGAGGGAGCCCTCACTCAGCGTCTCCAGCGCCACGACCTCGTTCCCCCCGTTCAACAGGATGACCTCACAGCGCTCGACCTGCAGCCCGCGCAGGCGCGGGGCCGTCAGCTCCACCACGTCCTTGGAGCTGGTGATCCGCGGGCGGGCCGCCCGTTCCACCTCGGCCAGCAGCCGGCGGCCCAGCTCCAACGCGGCCTTGACCTGGGCGATCTTGGCCGGACCCAGTCCCTTCGCCTCTGTCAGCGCGTGCGGATCGGCGGCGTCCAGGCCGGCCAGGCCGTCCCAATCCTGCAGCAGGGTCCGCGCCAAGTCTACGGCGCTTTGCCCGCGCGCCCCGGTCCGGAGGACGATCGCCAGAAGCTCGGCGGTCGTCAGCCGGCGGGGCCCCTCGTGGAGGAGCCGCTCGCGGGGGCGCTCACCCTCAGGCCAATCCCGGATCGCGTAGCGCTTCGGGCTCATCCAGGCAACCGGGCGATTCCGCAATAGGACAATCGGGCAACTGGACAGCGCGGCAACCCCGGAACCCCCGATGGCCAGATTGCCCGAGTGCCAGGTCGCCCCTAATCGAGGGCAGAGGATATCAGGATTCCGCCGGGGGGCCAACGCAATTTTGGTCGGCGCAAGGGCCCGGCCCTGGCCCCTCTCAGGCGACGCTGGCAAGCAGGAGCAGCAGGGTCAGGGCGATCATCGCCGCCGCCGTCCCCCAGGCGACCAGGTTGAACGGGATGGAGTTCACATGGCGACCCATGATCTCCGGATCGTTGATGAGCATGAGCATGACCAGGAGGACCAGGGGGAGCAGGAGTCCGTTCAGCGTCTGCGACCAGAACATGATGGCCACGAGCGGCGCCCGGGGGAGGAGGATCGGCGCCGCCCCCAGGAGGATCATGAGGGTGTAGATGATGAAGAAGGCCGGCGCCTCGTTCGGCCGCCGGTCCACGCCCGTCTCCCACCCCAGGGCCTCACACACCGCGTAGGCCGTGGACAGGGGCAGGATCGCCGCCGAGAACACCGAGGCGTTCAGGAGCCCGAAGGCGAACAGGACGGTGGCATAGTGCCCGGCGAATGGCTGGAGCGCCAGCGCCGCATCCTTGGCCGTTTCCACGCGGACGCCGTTGGGAAAGAGCGTGGCGCCGCAGGCCACGATGATGAAGAAAGCGATCAGCCCGGCCACCAAGCTCCCCACGTAGGCGTCCAGCCGCGCCCAGCGCAGGTCCCGCAGGCGGACGCCCTTGTCCACGATGCTGGACTGGAGGTAGAACTGCATCCAGGGCGCGATGGTGGTCCCCACGATCGTGATGAGGGTGACGAGATACCCGCCTTGCAGGGAGAAGGTGGGCCGGATCGTCTGGCGCAGGATGGCCCCCCAGGAGGGCTGCGCGAGGAGCGCGGACACGAAGTACACCGCGTACAGGGCGCTGGCGATCAGGAAGATCCGCTCGACGGCCCGGTAGGTTCCCTGGACGACCAGGCCGAACACGAGGACAGCCGTGAGGGGAACGGACCAGTGTCGGCTGATGCCGAAGATTTCGAAGCTGGCGGCGACCCCAGCGAACTCCGACGCCGTGTTGGCCATGTTCGCCAGGACCAGGACCAGCAGGCAGAGCAGGGTGAAGCGCAGCCCAAAGCGCTCGCGGATGAGATCAGCCAGGCCCCGGCCCGTCACCACCCCCATCCGGGTGCCCATCTCCTGGATCACCGCCAGGGCCAGCACGATGAGGGGGAGCGACCAGAGCAGGCTGTAGCCGTACTGCGCCCCCGCCACCGAGTAGGTGGTGATCCCCCCCGCATCCTGATCCACGCTGGCGGTGATGATGCCCGGCCCCATCACCGTGAGGAACAGGAGCAGGCGGCGTCGGATGCGGCTCCAGCGCATGGGCATGGGTCGGCCAGGACTCCGCGCAACCGGCAACAGACGGCCGGGAACGCCGCCCCCCGGACGGTTGGGGCGGCAGCGCAGGCGCCTGCGGGGAACGCCAGGCGACCGCTAGATGAACTTTTTTACGGCCCGCTTCTTCCATATCATCGGGAGGATGAGGTTCAGGACATCGTCCACGGTGATGATGCCCAGAATCTCACCCTCACCGCCCACCACCGGCAGGGCCAGCAGGTTGTACTTCGTCTGGAGTTCCGCCACCTCGCGCAGGCCCGTCTCGGGCCGGACGCTGATGACCTCGGGGTGCATGATCTGCTCCAGCCGCTGGCCCGGATCGGCAAGGATCAATTCGCGTAGGCTCAGGACCCCGAGCAGCTTCTCCTGGGGGTCCGTCACGTACAGGTAGTAGATGGTTTCCGCTTCCCTCGCCTCCTCCCGGATCCGGCGGATGGCTTCCGCGACGGTGAGGGTCGGGGCGAAGGCCACGTGCTCCGTGGTCATGAGGCCGCCGGCAGTATCCTCCTCGTGCTCCAGGAGCTCCTCCACTTCCTGGGCCTCTTCCGGCTCCATGGTCTCCAGGAGCTCCTCGGCCTTGGCCTCGGGCAAGTCGTGGAGGATGTCAGCCGCCTCGTCCGGCTCCATCTCCTCCAGGATGTCGGCCGCCTTCTCCGGCTCCATCATCTGGACGACGGAAGCTTGGACTTCCGGCTCCGCCTCGGTGATGGCCTCGGCGGCCGTGGCCTCGTCCAGGGCGGCCAGGACCGCGCCTCGCTCGCTGGGGTTCAGCTCTTCCATGATGTCCGCGATGTCGGCCGGATGCAGCTTCGCCAGCTTGGTGTACACCGCCTGCCGTTTGGCGCGGGTCAGCTCCGTCTCCAGTGGATCCAAGACCTCCCACGGCACGACCTCGCGAGGCAGGTCCGCACCGACGAGAGCCGCCAGGCGTTCGGCCAGGCGTTCGGATTTCAGATGGCGCAAGAGCCCCCGGAGGCCGCCCTCCACCCCGGTCACGTGAAGCCGTCCCTCCCGCTCCTCCAGCTCGATGTCGTTGACCCGGACCACCTTTTTGCGGGCGGTGTCCACCACCCGCTTGTCCAGGACGTTCTTCGCCAGGCGCATCTCGTCCGGACGGAGCGCCACGGGCGCAAGATCCGCCGCTGCGCTTCGCAGGCGCACGGGAGCCCTCACGTCCGCGGGAAGGTCGGCCACCAGATCCCAAGGGAGGATCCATTCCTCCCGGTCGGGCCGGCGCAGGCAGAGCTTGGTCACCTGGGGCCTGGCCCCGAGCGCGAGGACCACGAGGTCCTCCAGCCGCCCCACGATGGCCCCCTGGGGGTCGAGGAGCAAACGATGGCGCAACTGGGTGAAGGAGAGGGTGGGCATAGCGAACCGACCTAGTCGGATGGCGCCGGGGCCTGGCGGATGGCGGAGCGCACCTCGTCCCGCGACAGGCGCAGGCGGATGTGACCCCGGGCGGGCTCGACCCGCTCCACGAAATCCCAGCGGATCACGCGCTGATGGAGGCGGTCGTGGAGAGGGCGAAGCAGTCCCAGCAGGCCCCAGCGAGAGGCCAGACGGATCAGGATACCTCGCATCCCGGTATCCATCCCCCACAGGTGGAGGGTCCCGTCCGAGAATCCCATGGCGATATCGTTCACGCGATCGAGCTTCACGCCGCGGCGGTCCACGATCTGCTGATCCATGATGTGCTTGCGAAGCAGGATCTGTCCGGCTTCAAGGGGCGACGGGGCGAGGTCGGTGCGTGGCTGGCGGAGACGGACGTGGCGGCGCTCCAGCGCATCCACCACCTCCCAGGGCAGGACCAGGGAGTCCCCCGGACGGGCGGACATGCGGTGGGGCCTCCGCAGCCGAATCACGAGACGCTGGACGGCCGGTGCGCCGGGCGCCGCACTGGGCGTCCCGGCGGCCAGATCCAGAATGGCCCCCACGGGGCGCCCCTCACAATCCACCACCCGCTTGTACAGGAGGTCCCGATAGAAGCTGACGTCGCCCCGGCTAGCCATGCGGGTCGTGTCCTTTCGGCCCGACCAATCCTCGAAAGTCTCCCTCCTTTGCCTCGACCCTTTCTACTGCGCGCCCCGAAAGCTGTCAATGCATTTCTCGGCCTTTCCGGCCCTTTTTGGCTCGGCGCCGCCCTTTTTCCTCCTCCGGCCTCGCGCGCCACTCCCCGACCGGGGCCGGGAGGCGCGCAGCAGGCTTGTGCCGGGTTGGCAAGGCTGTTATCCTCCCGACGAGGAGACCCGCGCCGGCTAGGTGCGCATCATCCTGCCGGGCGGCGGGGATACCGAGTAGGGTGGCCGGAGCCCGGGACACGAGTCGTGGCGGCTGGCTCCCTCGGACAGCGTCGAGGCGGTGCCGCACCTTTTGGCCACGACCCCCGATCGCTGTCCAACCGCGTAACGATCCGTCCCGCCCACCGAAGCAGGGGTGAGCGCCTGTGGAAATCATCAACCGGGATCGGAGCGCCCCGTTCACCAGCAAGGACGGCTCCGAGATTCGCTCGATCCTGGATCGGACGAACTCGGCTGCGACGAACCAGAGCCTGGCCGAGGCCACGCTCCTGCCGGGCGCGGAGACCGAGGAGCACTACCATCCCCAAACCGAGGAAATTTACTACGTCCTCCGCGGCCGGGGTCTGATGTCCGTGGAAGGCGAAAGGCGGGAGGTCGGGCCGGGCGACGCCATCCTGATCCCGCCCGGGACCCGGCACACGATCCGGAACATCGGGGGGCGGGAATCCCTGGTGTTCCTATGCTGCTGCGCCCCGCCCTATTCGGACGAGGACACCGTCCTGGTGGCCAACGCATGACAGCATGGGCGTTCGACGGTTCTCCTGAAATCCGAACAGCCAAATGCTCAAGCCGCCGAACGCTTTTCGAAGAGACACGCCTACGTCAGGTGGAACACCGTCACTTCGGGCGGGGCGTTCAAGCGGACGGGGGTGAACGTGGTGCCGACCCCGCGGCTCACGTACAGTTGGGACGTGTTGATCCGATATAGGCCCTCAGGGTAGGGGAGCGTCGGGATCGCCGGGTCGAGCCCCTGCGGGCCGCGCGCGACTGGAACGCACACAAAGCCCATGAGGAATCCGCGATGAGACCAGAGACGGATGCGACCAAAGCCAAGCAGATCCGGCCGGGCGTGGCCGCCATCATCCAGAACGCAAAGGGGCAGATCCTCCTGCAACGGCGGTCCGATAACGGCCTGTGGGGACTCCCGGGGGGATCGGTGGAGATCGGGGAGTCGGTTCGTGACGCGATCATCCGGGAGGTCCGGGAGGAAACCGGACTCGCGGTGGAGGTCCTTCGCCTGATCGGCGTCTATTCGGATCCGGCCGTCCAAGTCGTCCGCTATCCCGACGGGAACGTCGTCCACTATGTCAGCACACTCTTCGCGTGCCGGATCTTGTCCGGGAAGCTCCAGACCTCCGACGAGACGCTGGACCTCCAGTTCTTCGACCCGGCCAATCCCCCCGCGGATCTGCTGCCGATGCACCGCCTCCGGATTCAGGATGCCATGGCCGGCAATCCTGCCGCCTTCATCCGCTAGGCCGCCGCCTCGATCCGTCTGGCCAGGTCAAAATCCTTCCCGGTGAGCCCGCCGGCGTCGTGGGTGGACAATATGGGCGTCACGCGGTTGTAGGCGACGCGGATGTCCGGATGGTGCCCCGCCTTCTCGGCGAGACCGGCCACCGTGTTCACGAAGAACACGGCCTCTTTGAAATTCGCGACGGAGGGCCGCCCCGGAAGGCCGGACCTCGTCGGACCCGAGCTTCCCTCTGGCAAGGCAGACCCACCGTCAATAGGCAGGTCGGGACGCCGGGGCTTTTGGTTTGACAGACCATGGGTCCTATGGTACTCATCATTGCCCGATCATTCTGATAATCAGACAGCCTCAGCTCGGCGGCCCCCGCCGTCGTCTCCCATAGGTGCAACCATGCCCGGCGACACAGCCAATGAACCATCCGACGCGATGAACCTGCGCAGCCGCGACCTGCACGAGCCGCTGGAACGGACGGCGCATCGCGCCCTGCTCCACGTGGTGGGCGTCTCTCACGCCGACATGGGCAAGCCCCTGGTCGCCATCGTGAATTCCTGGAACGAGGTCGTCCCGGGCCACATCCACCTCCGCGCCCTGGGCGAGCTGGTGAAGCAGGGCGTTCGCGAGGCCGGCGGGATCCCCCTGGAGTTCGATACCATCGCCCTGTGTGACGGGTTGCTCCAGGGACACGAGGGCATGAGCTACTCCCTCCCCAGCCGCGAGGCCATCGCCGACAGCGTGGAGCTCATGGTCGAGGGCCATCGCTTCGACGCCATGGTGATGCTCAGCAGCTGCGACAAGATCGAGCCGGCCCACCTGATGGCGGCCCTCCGGATCAACATCCCGACGGTCATGCTGACCGGGGGCCCCATGGAGGGCGGCCAGTACAGGGAGCACACCGAGATCACCCTCTCCACCATGCGGGAGTTCGCCGGCCAGGTGAAGATCGGCAAGCTCACCCGGGAGGAGCTGACGGAGATCGAGAAGGCGGCGCTGCCGGGACCGGGCTCCTGTTCCATGATGGGGACGGCCAACACCATGGGCTGCCTCGTGGAGGCGCTGGGGATGTCCCCCCCGGGCTGCGGGACGATGCTGGCCGTGGATCCCCGGCGTCCGGCCCTGGCCCGCGCGGCCGGGCGCATGGTCATCGAGTGCCTGCGCCGCGGCTTGACCCCTCGGAAGATCGTGACCCGCCGGGCCATCCAGAACGCCATGGTGGTGGACATGGCGCTGGGCGGCTCCACCAACAGCGTCTTGCACCTGCTGGCGATCGCCCATGAAGCCGAGATTCCCCTGGAGCTGGATGAGTTCGACGCCGTCTCGCGGCGGGTCCCCCACCTCTGCAACGTGAAGCCGTCGGGAAAGTACGCCGTGGGCCGGATGGATGAAGCCGGGGGCATCCCCGCCCTCATGCAGGAATTGCGCGACCTGCTGCACCTGGATGTCCTGACGGTGACGGGTGAGACCCTGGGCGAGAACATCGCGGGCGCCACCGTCACGAACCGAGAATTCATCCACCCGCTCACCGATCCCCTGTACCCCGAGGGCAGCCTGGCCATCCTCCGGGGGAGCCTGGCGCCGGACGGCGCGGTCGTCAAGCAGACGGGCGTCCGCTTCAAGAACATGCTGAGGCACCGCGGCCCCGCCCGCGTCTTCGAGAGCATGGAGGAGGCGGTCCGCGCCTTCATGGGCGACGCCGTAAAGCCGGGGGATGTGGTGGTGGTGCGCTACGAGGGGCCCAAGGGCGGTCCCGGCATGCGTGAGATGCACCAGATCACCTCCATCATGGTGGGGATGGGCCTGGACGAACATTGCGGCCTGGTCACCGACGGCCGGTTCTCCGGTTCGACGCGGGGGCCGTGCATCGGCCACATCTCCCCTGAGGCGGCCGAGGGCGGGCCCATCGGACTGGTGCACGACGGGGACCCGATCGAGTACGATATCCTCAACCGGCGCTTGGATCTTCAGGTCACGGCCGACGAGCTGGCGCGGCGCCGCGCCGCCTGGAAACCTCGCAAGCGCGAGCTGAAGGGCGTCCTGGCGCGGTACGCGCGATTGGCCGGGTCGGCCTCCAAAGGGGCAATCCTGCGTGAACCGACAGATGGGTGAGTCAGATGGGTAAGGCGGACAACGGCGGTCGCGAGGGCCGGAGCGGACGGCAATCGGCCAGCACCTTCCCGAACCGGTCCATCCCGCTCTACTACCAGCTGGAGAACATCCTGCGGTCCAAGATCGAGGGGGGCGAAGTCCTGCCCAACCACAAGCTTCCCACGGAGCAGGAGCTGTCCCGCGAATACAAGATCAGCCGGGCCACCGTCCGGCAGGCCCTGGCGGCGCTGGTCTCCGAGGGGCTCTTGTACCGGAAACAGGGGAAAGGCACCTTCGTTACGGAAAAGGCCACCCAGACGAAGTCCGTGAAGGTCACGGGGTTCACCGAGGATCTGTTCACCGAGGGGCACCGCGCCGAGGTGCGGATCCTGGAGATCCGGGAGGTGCCCGCGCCGGAGCGCGTGGCGACGGTGCTGCGCCTCCCCACCGGCGAAGACGTCGTGCGATTCAAGCGCGTCCGGTCCCTGGACGGCGCCCCGTTCTCCTACATCATCAACTACATGGTGCCCGAGATCGGTCAGAAGATCACCGAGCGGGAATTGCAGCACCACACCATCCTTCACCTGCTCGAGGAGAAGCTGGGGATCCCCCTGGGCACCATCCGCCATTCCGTGGAAGCCATCAAGGCGGACGTGGAGGTGGCGTCGCTCTTGTCCGTCAGCGTCTTCGAGCCGGTCTTGTACATCGAGACCGCCGTCTATTCGGCGGAAGGACGGGCCATCGAGGCGGTGGACACCTACTTCCGCTCCGACCGCTACCGTTACACCGTGGAACTGATCCGCAGCCAGCAACTCCGCAAGGAGCGCGCGAAGCGAACGCGCTAGCCTCGCCCACGCGCCGCCCTCGCACCCTTTCCCCGTCGGATGCGGCGGCTCGGGGTCGGACGACTCCACCGTTCGCCTTCGTCCCGCCGGCTCATCCGGCGCTCTCCCCCCGCGGGGCCTGTTCCCCCTCCGGATTCTCGCTCCACGCACACCTGCCCCGACGCCCGAGGGAAAGATGGAGGCGGGCAACGCATGAGCGCGGGATAGGGAACTTCGCGTTGACGAAATCGGGGCCATGTGCGTCAAATCAGGCAGCAGGGGGAAGGAGAGAATCCGCTTCGACGTGAAGATCCGGATCGACCGGCCCACCCGGGAGGCCGCCCGGGAGATCTTCGGGAAGTACTGCACGGCCGAGCTCCCCTGGCGCCCCGGCGAGACCCCCGCGACGGCCATCGAGGCCGCCACGGCCGAGATGTTCGCCGCCGACGAGGCCCACCGCTTCCTGGAGGTCACCTACGCCTCCGGGGAGAAGGAGACGCTCTACTTCAAGGACTTCGTGAGCGGGGCCTTGATCGAGAGCGTCTGCACCCGGGCCAAGAAGGCCGCCGTCAAGCGCCTGATCGCCACCGGGGTGAAGGGCCTCACCGCGGCCGACCTGGTGGAGGCGGTGAAGACCGAGTTCCGGGAGAACGCCGCTGTTCCGCCAGGAGAAAGAGAAGGCCAAGAAGGCGGAGATCGCGAGCACCGGGCACTATCTGTAAGGCGCAACGAACCGATGCCGTCCCGCGGAGCTAGTCATGTGTGCCCGAAATCCGGCCGCATAAGCCGAGCCCCGGGGCCGCTCCAAGACGCCGGGCCCGCGGGCCGGCCGGGTTCGGTCGCCGTGTCACGCGTGTGGCGTGACGGCGGCGCGGAGGAGCGCCCACGGCGCGACGACCCGGAGCAAGGCCGGCCGGTTCTCGACGAGGCCCCAGGCGGCGCGGAGGGGACTCGGGGCGAAGGTCGGCACACTTACGACACACATGATTAGGTTGGCCGGGACGCAGGAAGACGAAACGGAGGTCGCGGCGTCGCGACCCCCGTTTCGTTGCGTCGGGCAGGCAGGATTACAGGTATTGCCCGTAGCGGATCTTCTCGATGATCTCCTTGGTCTTGCGGTACTCCTCGATGGTGCGCTGCATGTCCTCCGTGGTGACGGGGCCGGGCTGGGCCCCGGCCCCCTCCTGCTGGACCTTCCCCTCCAGGACCTTCTGGACGATCTCCCCGATATCGGCGCCGCTCATCTTCACCGTCCGCGCCAGGATGGCGTCGAAGTCCAGGCCGGCGAAGAGCGGGCGTCCGGCGATGGCCTCGGCCCGGTCCAGGTGGATCTGGAAGATCTCTCGCTTCCCCTCGTTCTCGGGCAGCGGGACCTCGATCAGCCTGTCGATCCGGCCCGGCCGGATCAGCGTGGCATCCACGACGTCCGGGCGGTTCGTTGAGGCGACGGCCAGGATGTCTCCCGAGCGACCGATGTCGTCGAGTTGCTCCCCGATGCTGTTGACCAGGCGGCGACTGGCGGCCCGCAACTCTTCGGGGACCGCCCGGTCGAAGACCAGGTCGTCGATTTCGTCCAGGAAGAGCACGCAGCGCCCGCTCTCCTTGGCTTGGGCGAAGACCTCCTGCAGCACCTCCCAGGACTCGGCGTACCACTTGGTCACGACGTTGGTCACGCGGATGTGAAAGAAGATCGCCTCGGACTCGCGCGCCAGCGCCTTGGCCAGGAGGCTCTTCCCTGTCCCGGGCGGGCCATACAGCAGGACGCCGTTGGGGGGCTGCGCTCCCCACTTCTTGTGGAGGTCCGGACTCTTGAGGGCAAAGACGAGGCCCGCGATCTCCTGCTTCGCGCGCGCCAGGTCGCCGATGTCCTTGAACGACACCTCCGGCTGCATCGTGATCTCGACCTTGCCCTTCATCTCACCGAAGCGCTTCGTCAGCCGCGCCAGGAAGTCCTCGAGCTGGCGGCGCAGCAGGGCGGGCGTGTGGCCGGTGAGCATCTTCCGTTCGACCATCGGTGACACCTCGTCAATCCGCATGGTACACAACCCGAAAACGAGTGACAAGCGAAAAGGCCGCTGTCTCACGGTCCGGGAGGGCGGGCAGGCGAGGGGACGGCGGCCCACACGGCCGCCTTGGGCCCAGGCGACGAGGCGGATCGGCGGGCGCGAAGCGTCTCTGCTCAGTAGTCCACGGAGCCGGCGGCGCGCAGGAATGACTCCTGCATCTTCTGCATGAGGGCGGGGATGTCGGTCGTCATGATGACCAGGTCGTGCTTCCGGCCCTGGAGGTCGACGATGTGGTTGGCGAGGCGGGCCTCGCGCTGGAATCCGAGCTTTTCAAAAACCTTGATCGCGGCCACCTGGTCCGCCACCATCTCGGCGACCATCTTGTCCAGGCCGAACTGTAGCGCCAGGTAAAAGATCTCCCTCGCCAGGGCCAACGCCAGGCCGCGCCGCCGGAAGTACGCGTCCGTGACGACACGGATCTCTCCCACGTGACGCATCCAGCCGTAGCTCTGCCGGTGCAGCGTCGCGTCCCCGACGATCTGGCCGTCGTGGTCCGCCAGGATCGGCAGGACCCGGTCGTAGTCCAGATTCCGCACCCAGGCCTCGATGATCTCGGCCCGGGTCACATCATCCTTCAGGAACTGGCGATCCTCCGGCGGCAGCCGGCGGAAGAACGCGAGGATCTCATCCCGGTCCTCTCGCACCATGGGACGCAGGGTGACGGCGGTCTGGTCGCGAAGGGTGACGCGTTTCGGGAATTCCCTGAGAGGCATGGCGGATCTCCTCAGGCCGATCAGCGCATCGGCCCCGCTGGTGAGCTGGTCTGAACAATATCAGAGATGCTGCTCCGGCCGCAAGCCCGAGCAGCCCATCGGGTCAAATGCCAGGAAGTTCGGGCAGGACCGCCAGAAACCGGCTCCTGCGCACGGCCTGGATGGCCTCGTCGAAGCGCTGGAGGAATCGGGACCGATCCTGCTTCCCGAGGGGAGCCGGGCCGCCCGTGATCGTCCCGATTTCGCGGAGGTGGGCCAGGAGGTCCCGGCTGGCGAGGGCCTCGGCGATGGAGTCCTCGGTGAACACGCGACCTCGCGGGTCGAGCACCTTGGCGCCGGCCTTCAGGCAGCGGGAGGCGAGGGGGATGTCCCCGGAGACGACGATATCATTCCCGGCGACGTGCTCGACGATCCAGTCGTCCACCGAGTCGAGGCCCCCATCCACCAGGACCAGCTCGATCAAGTCGTCCGGTGGCGTCCACATCCACGCGTTCGCCACGACGGTGACCTTCAGCCTATAGCGCGCCGCCACGCGGTAGACTTCCGGCTTCACCGGGCAACCATCGGCGTCGACGTAGATGTCCAGCACGCCCGTCCCTCGATTACTGTTCCGCCGCCCGCCCGCGCTCTCGCTTTACCGCGCCGCGCCGCCTCTTCGCCTCCAGCCTCCGCTCGCGCGATCCGGCTGTCGGCCGCGTCGCCCGCCGCGGCTTCGGCGGCTCTTGAGCCCGCTGGATCATCCCCAGCAGCCGCTCGAGCGCCTCGTGGCGGTTGCGCTCCTGCGTCCGGAATCGTTGTGCCTCGATCACGAGCACCCCGGCGCCGGTCAGCCGGCGTCCCGCCAACCGGGCCAGGCGCTCCTTGACTGCCTCCGGCAAAAGTCGGGACCTGCGAACATCAAAGCGCAGCCGGACGGCGGTGGACACCTTGTTGACGTTCTGTCCCCCCGGCCCTGTGGCGCGGTAAAACTCGAACTGGATCTCGTTGGCGCGGAAGAGGGCTTCAGTGGTGAACTGCGTGACGGCGTCCCCCGGCATGCTGAGAAAGCCGGGATCCACGAGAGAGGCTCCGGCGCCGCCCCGGGCATGCCATCCGAGGGCAGGCGCATACGTCGTGCGGACCTCTCAGCCGGAGAGCAACCGAATCAACATCTGGGCGTTGGTGACGGCCTGCCCTCGGGCATGATTGTTGAAAAACGCATAGCACTTCTGCGTCTCTTCGGCCAGGGATCGGATCTTGGGGACCCATTCGAGAAGTTCGGCCTCGCTGTACAGATAGTCGTAGCGCTCCCAGGCCTCGGCATGGGTCCACCATTTCTGGCGATTCCGCCCATGGAACCGGACGTAGCCGATGGGTCCCGTGACCCGCACCACGGGTGGGGGCAGGTTCGGCAGGCGCGGCTCGTCCACGCAGCAGTAGGCCGCGCTCAGGTCGCGGAGCAGCGCGAAGGTTTCGTCCGTGGTCCAGCTCTGGTGGCGGAACTCCACCACCGCGGGATCGGGGGCGAGCTCCGAGACAATCCGGCGCAGGAAGTCGGCGTTCGCGGCTGTGGCCCTGAACGAGAAAGGAAACTGGACCAGGAGGCAGGCCAGGGCGCCGGCCTCGCGAAGGGGGACGACGGCTTCCCGAAAGAGAGGGACCGCGTCCGCGTATTTCTCGCGGGAGTGGGTCATGTCCTGGTGGGCCTTGACCGCAAACTCCACCCGGCCCTCGGCCCGTTTGGCCATGGCGGCCATGTTGCGAGGGGAAGGGATGTGATAGTAGGTGGAGTTGATCTCCACGGCGCGGAAGTGCCGGGCGTAGTAGGCCAGCATCTGCTGCTGCACCAGCCCCTCCGGATAGAACGGCCCGCGCCACTCAGGATAGCTGAACCCGCTGGTCCCGACCTTGATCGCGCCGGGGCCGGCGCCGCCTGGCGGTAACGAGACGCGCTCCGTCACCGGTCAGTCCCCCGTCGATGTCGCCGCACGCCGCCTATCCCTTCACGTAGGAGAGCTTCTCCGCCACCTTCCCGTCCTGCACGCGAAAGATGTCCACGCCCCGCACGTGTCCGAGTTTTCCCTCCTTGACCCAGTGATATGTCCACTGGACCACACAGCGGTCGCCGGCAGCGAAGATCTCTTCCGTCTCGAACCGCGCCTGGGGGGAGCGGCGGAACAACTCCACCCAGAAGGTCCGCACGGCGGCCTGCCCCACCATACGTTCGCCGTCCGGCGGCGGCCGCGTGTTGTCGAAGACGCAGTCCTCCGTCATCAGCGCCATGACGGCGTCCACGTCGTGCCGATTGAAGGCCTCGTTGAACCGGTGGATGGTGGCAAGCGTCTGCTCAGTCATTATCCCCCCTCGCGGCTGTCCCCCGCTCAAGGGCCCCATGACCAGGATGGCGTCCAGGGGCGTCGCGTGAAAGGCGGGTCAGGCCGGGGGCGGAGCCGCAGCCGCCGCCCCCGCCGGGGGATGCCGAGTGGCGGTGAACTCGACGGCCCACACCCAGGGGTTGTTCTCCCGGGTCAGGCCCGACTTCGCCTGGACCTGGCTCCACCAGCGGCCGAATCCCTCGCGGTCCCCCTCCCCGGGCGGAGCCGTCTCGCGCCACATCCCGCCCTCGGCTTGAAGGTCCCGATCCCCGATCTCCTGCACCCGCTCCAGTCGCGCCCGCAGGATCATGAGGTGCAGGCGAGAGGCCTCGGGCGGCATCGTGCGCGCGGGTTGCCAGGGGATAGAGGAGGCCTCCTCGCCGCTGTCCGGCTGATACCGCACGGACCCGGTATGCGGATCCGAGACCCAGCCCTCGCGCACCCAGAGGAGATCCCCGGCCTGGTCGAGGGGGCAGCCGTCCGAAGGCTCCCGGACCGCATGCCGGAGCTGCGTCTTCCGCCCGGCCAGGATGGCGCGGATGCAGGCCGGCGTAAGCGAGACCGGATGCCCGGATGGAGACGTCTCCGTCATCTCCCCTCCGCAAGGAACCGCGCCGACACCCTGCCGCGCCCGCTGGAGCGACGGGGCCGTGGCGATTCTATCCTAGACCCGTGTCGGGGGGAAGACGATTGTGGCTGGAGAAGGGGACGCTGCTCGATGAGGACGATTTCATAGCGGTGGAAGACATTGGCTTGGAAGAAGGTTACTGGACACCTTAGATCGTTCCGAATCCGGCGCGGAAAGACTGGGCTTACTCCCGGGCGTCAGTGAACGCGTCACGGAGGAGTTTGCTCTGGCGGTCGAAGGCCTTGCGGGGATCGCGCGGGGCGTCTTTCATCAAGGTGATCTCTTGGGTGAGGAGGCGGGCCAGGTGCATGGTGTGGGTCTCGGCCTTGCGCGCCTCACGCCGGTACAGGGGATGGTCGCGGTTGATGTAGATCACCGTCCCCTCGCTGAAGCACTCCGGCGCGTCCTCGCCGAAGTGGTCCAGGCAGCAGGACACACCCTCGTGCCCCACCCGCAGCCGCTTCACGACGGCATCCGGCGTGAGCCGCTTCACCTTGGGCTTCTTGACAGCGCGCTTCCGCTTGGGCGGCGCCGCCTCGGGCTCACCCACGACCTCTTCCCGGGTCTTGTCGCCCCCCGCGCCTGAAAAGGCGGCACCGCGCCCCTGGCCCCCGGCGCCCGCCTCTGGCACCGGCCCGAACGGGGAGAGATCCGGATTGCGGGAGAGCGCTCGATGGATGCGCTCCAGCGCTTCGCGGAGAGCCTTGCTGGCGGCCCGCCGCTCCCGCTGGCCGGTGAGCTGGCGGAGGATCGCCCGCACTTCGTTCATCACCCGGTCGACGGTCTCGCGGAAGGCGAGGTACTCTGGCGCGTCCTGGACGAAGCCGCTCCGATCGGTCGTCACCGGCAGGAAGTCTGCGTGGAGTTCGCCTCGCAGGCGCTCCGCAGCCCGCCCCCACGCCTCTGCGCCGAAGAGATCCCGGCGGACGGTGACCTGTTTCACCTTGACCTCGATCCCCGGCGGACCCGGATCGGAGACGGATGCAGGCAGAACCAGGATCTCCCCAAAGACGGGACCATAGGGCGTTCCCTCCAGGACCGGGATCCGGTGGCCCGACAGCGTCCGCGGCCTCACCCTTTCCCCGTTCAGAAGAACCTGGAAGCTCGGCGCCTTGAGGGGCACGCCCTCGACGAGGCGCCGCTCTACCTCTTTGGGGTCAAAACGCCGCGTGAGCTGAAGGAGGGTGACGGTCGTCCCATCCTCCCGGCGCGCATCCGGCTCCAGGTATTCGAGGGGGAGGTGCCAGGCCTCGCCCGCCTGCTCCCACGCCGACTTGTCGAAGGTGACCCGGGCGGCGAATGCGCCCTTCTGGGTCTGGACCTCGAACCGCTCGCACGCCGAGAGGCTGGCGAACTTCCCGATCCCGAACTGACCGATCCGGTCCCGGCGAAAGCGCGGGGACTTGGGCTTGTGCAGCTTCTCGGGCGAGCCGATGTTGAAATACTGGCGGAGCCCGTCGAAGTCCATACCGGCACCGTCGTCCTCGACCCGGACCAGATCGTCGCCCACCGTGACCCGGACCTCCGTGGCGTCCGCGTCGTAGGCGTTGTTCACCAGCTCACGGATCAGCTCGATGCTCTCGGTATAGAGTCGCTCCCCGATGGTTATCAGGTGGCTCTTGTCCACCGTCACGGGCAGGAAAGTCGGCGTGGGCATCAGCGTTCCTATGCGGAGGGTGTCAATCAATCAGGACGAAGATCCGATCGGCACAATGCCGTGGGATGCGCTGGGATGTGCAAGGAAGCCTATCATCTCCGACGGAAGTTCGGCCAGTGAAAACGCACATGCCTTCAACAGCTACAAATGCCGCAACGGCATTCTGCGATGGCACACGCGATGAGATTTCTGAGCCGGCACCTTATATTTCTCAAGCCGGAAATCTCTTCCAAGCCCCGGCTAAGCAGACACCGAGGTCGATCCCGACCCGCATTGGACGTGAAATATTCGGACGATGGTCTGCCCACTCGCGCACATCGGCTACCGATCTTCCGGGGATGTCAGCGTTCACAGCGCGAACCGCACCGCAAAGAACAGTGCGAGCACTAGGAAGCCAAGGGTGAGGGCAAGAACGTCTCGACCGTGGAAGCCGATCTCCAGATACGAGGTCCGCTCGCGGCGGGCGCCGAAACCGCGCGACTCCAGGGCCTTGGCCAGTTGGTCCGTGCCGCGGAGCGTCTGGAGGAAGATCGGCACGAGGAGCGGGATGTGGTTGCGGAGCCGCGCCAGCGGCCCTCCGCTCTCGAGGTCCAGTCCCCGGGAGCGCTGGGCCTCGATCACGGTCATCGCCGTCCCGATGATGGTGGGCACCATGCGGATTCCCAGCGAGAAAGCAAAAGCGGCCTGGTACGGGACGCGCAACCGGATGAGGCCGAGGACGACCTCCTCAATCCTCGTCGTGCTCAGGAAGATCAAGCCCGAGATGATCATCCCATCGATCTTGATAGCGGCGCCGACACCGTAGGCCAGGCTCTCCTGCGTCACCCGCCAAAACAGCGGCGTCGTTCCTCGGGCAAAGACTGACCAGCTCGCGATCGAGAAGATGGCGATCCCCAACAAAAGGAACCAGATCCGTCGCAGGTTCTCGAGAGACCTGCCGAATGCCCCGTAGACGAGCAGGATAAGCAGGAGGGCGAAGAGTGGGCCGGGCCGCTGGAAAAGGACGGCGGCAACAAAGCTCCCCAATAGGAGGGCGAGCTTCGTCCGTGGATCCAGCCGGTGGATTGCGGTGTCTTTGTCCAGGTACAGGAACAGGTTCATGGCTGCAGCAGAGGGGCGGGGGCGCCGGGGGGCAAGGGAGATTGGGTCAGCGATCCAATCAGCTCTTCCACGGTAAGCGCCGGGATCCCCAGCCGGTTGGCGACCTGGACGGCCGGCGGCGGCGTGAGCCCCAGCTCCAGTAGGGCCGACTCGTTCGAGAAAATCTCGCGCGCGCTACCGTCGCGGACGATGCGCCCGTCCCGCATTAGGATGACACGCCGAGCGTATGTCGCCGCCACGGCCATGGCGTGTGTGATGATCAAGATGGTATGGCCCGCCTGGTTCAGGCGCTGGATCAGGGCCATCATCCCTTCCAGTTCCCGGTGATCCAGTCCCGTCGTGGGCTCATCGAGAATGATGACCTCGGGTTTGGTGGCCAACGTGCTCGCCACCGCGACCCGCTGGCGGCTCCCCTTGGTCAGGATGAAGGGATCCAGATCCCCTGCGCCCGCCAAGTCAACCGCCTCCAACGCTTCGTCCACGCGCTGGGCGACCTCGCCTTCGGCGAGACCCTGCAGGCGTGGTCCGAACGCCACCTCATCCCGGACGCGTTCGGCGAAGATCTGATGGTCAGGGTTCTGGAAGACGAGCCCGACGAGACGGCTCAGGCGCGTGCGCGGCTGGCCCCGCAGGCTCTGCCCTAACAGCCGGATGTGTCCGCTCGTGGGAGGAAGGATGCCGTTCAAGTGCTTGACCAGCGTGGTCTTGCCGCTCCCGTTCTGTCCGAGGATCGCCACGAATTCCCCCCGGCGGACGGCCAGGGCGACCTCGGAGAGCGCCTCGGTCCCGTCCGGGTAGCGGTGCGTGAGCTCTTCGACCTCCAGGAGGATCTCGCCCGTCTCGTGCCGGGCGCCGGCTCGGTGCAAGCCCTCGGCGGCGCCCTCTCTCACGTGCCATCCGGCCGCTCGGATGGCTGCGGCCGCTTGATCCGCGGACTCCCAGCGGCCGCCAATGCCAAGCGCAGCGGCCAGCCGCGCCAGCGTGAATCCCTTCAGGCCCAGGCCCTCCAGCGCGTCCGTTGCCGTCCAGAGTACGGCCGGCGTCCCGTCCAACGCCACGCGACCGCGATCCAGGACGATCAGCCGGTCCATCCAACCCAACTCATCGATCTCGGGGTCAATCATCACGAGGGTGATCGGACTGTCCTGGCGTCGATGGCGGATCGCCGTGAGGAGGTCTTGCCTCCCGGCGGGGTCCAAGTCGCTGGTCGGCTCGTCCAGTACCAGCACCTGAGGCTCCAGGGCCAGAACCGAGGCTAGGGCCAGCCGCTGCTTCTGCCCGCCGGAGAGGCCGGCCGGTGCCTTGTGGCGCAGAGCCCCCAGCCGCACTAGGCGCAGGTAGCGGTCCACCCGCCGGGAGATCTCTTCGCGCGGCACTCCCAGATTCTCCGGACCGAAGGCAACCTCCAGCGCCACGTTGGTGGAGAAGAGCTGCGCCTCGAAATCCTGGAACAGGAATCCCACGCGATCGGCCAGATCCCGCGGCCGTCGGCCCTGAACGTCCTCGCCGGCGACCGAGATGCGACCCCTGAGGTCGCCGCGGACGAGGTGGGGGATGGTGCCGTTCAGGGTGCTGGCCAGCGTGGATCGTCCCGAGCCGCTCCGCCCGAGCAGGCCGACCAGCTCTCCCTGACGGATGTGGCAGGTGATCTCGGAGAGCGCCAGCTCCGTCGCCCCGCGGTAGCGGAACGAAACCTCGTCGAGGCAGATCACAGGCATGGAAGTTTCGGGACGTCCGACAGGATGCGATGCCGCACGATTCCGCCGATGGATTTCACCGAGGGACGAGGGGCGCGGGCGGGTACAGCCGCTCTCATGCGAGGAGGCAGCCCAGGACGAAGAGAACGAGGAAGGGGAAGACGCCCGCGACGACGCCGACACCGGTGGTCCCGGTCCCGAAATGGAATGGAAGGGCCGCGTGCACTCCGGTCGAGATGGCCACCCCGACCACCAGGCCGCCGATCCCACCGAGCCACATCAGAATGGCCCCGATCCAGGGTCGCGACACACGGGAGATCTCATCGGGTTCAAGGATCTCGGTCCAGAGGATGTCCCACCGCCTGGCGCGTGGGTACATGAGCCAGAGAAGGAACGGTCCGAGGATCCCGGCGGCGATGAAATTGTTGAGCGTGATGATTGGGGCCAGGACCCCGAACGGCACCAGGCCGAACAGGTCCACCCCCCAGGAGATAATGACAGCGCACCCGGTGCTGGCGAGGAATGCAACCAAGAGGTACTCGAGGAGGTGCCGACCCGATCGGGCATCCAGTGCTTTCCCCGACGAGAATGGGCCCATCTTTCCCCAGAGCTTGTACGGCACCATCCCGTAGAAGAAGTTGCCGACGAAGCCGAAGATGCTGCCGAGGCCCAGCGTCCCGAAGAAATCGCCGATGAGGTTCCCGAAGGCGGAGCCCCACGCCGCCGCCGGACCGAAGAGGAGGCTGAAGACCACCGGAACGACGTTGGCGGGACGGATCTCGGTGAAGCCAGGAATTAGCGGAATGCCTTTCAACGGGATAAGGATGGCGGCATAAACCCCCGCGGTGAGGGCGACCAGGACAACCATTTTCGTGTGGCGCCACATCGTGAAAATCTCACGCATCGGCCCGCTCGCTCTCCCCTCCCGCCGCGGTCGTCGGTAGGCTATCCAGAGCCCTCCCGTGTGTCAAGGTGAAACCCCAGACTCGTGAGGCATGAAGCCTGAGGGGAAACAGGAAATGATTCCCACCTCCTCCGGCCCAGGGAACCGATCGCCACGGCTGCGGGTTTCTATTCCTGATGGCTGCGTACGGCGAATGATACTGTCTTGACCCGCGGGAGTTGCTGGGCAAGACTATCGCCTGTCGGACTCGGGGCGCCGGAACAATGGCGCATCTCTTTTGACGCCGAGGGAGGAGGGAACCATGCGCAAGTCACGTCAGATCATTCGGGGGATGCTGCTCGCCGCGATGGCCTGCCTGCTCCTGGCCAGCACGGTGCAGGCGCTCGAGGTGGGCCAGAAGGCGCCGGACTTCACGCTGGCGGCGCCGGACGGAAAGCCGGTGAAGCTGGCCGACCTCCTGGGCAAGGGCCCGGTGGTCATCTTCACCTTCATCCAGGCGTTCACCGGTGTCTGAACGCGGGAAATCCTGGGCTTCAATGCGGTCCTGCCGCAGTTCGAAGCCAGTAACGCCCAGGTCGCGGGCGTGAGCCCCGATGCGGGAGCGACACTCCAGGCCTTCACGAAGACGAACGACATCCGCTTCCCGCTCCTCTCGGATTTCCGCCGCCAGATGCTGCCGGCCTACGGCGCCATGGTGACGGACGACAAGAGTCCGATCTACCGATACGCCAAGCGCGCCTACTTCATCCTCGACCGTCAGGGGATCGTCCGGTACAACAAGGTCCAGGACAACGCCCTGGACCTCCTGTCGCCTGAAGAGGGGAAGACGGTTCGTCTCACGGACCTCAAGGGGAAGGTGGTCCTGGTTTTCTTCTGGGCCACCTGGTGACCCGACTGCCGGGAGGAGTTGCCTTGCGTCAACAGGATCTACAGCGAGTTGAAGAACCAGGGCCTCGAGGTCCTGCTCGTTGACATCCGGGAAAGTCCCGACCTGGTCAAGCGGTCCGTCCAGGAGCGGGGCTACGTTGCGCCCGTCCTGATCGACCGGAGCGGGGACGTGGCCGGGAAGGATTGGGCCGTGTGGGGGATGCCCACGGCCTACATCATCGATCGGCAAGGCCGCCTCGTTGGGATGATGATCGGGCCGCGCGATAGGAGCAAGCCGGAGGCGCGGACGTTCGTCCGGGCCCTGCTGGAAGTGGAGACAGGGCGCTGACCTCTCCGTCGGCGCGCCGCCACCCCTCGTCAAGGAACGGCGCAGATCACGCCGCTTCAAATCGCCCCGGGGGTTCCCGCCTCGGCCGGAAATCCCCTTGACATACGGAAGGTCAGAGGTGTAGATACACGATGTCATTCCGCCGTGCGCGCAGTGGGACGATAGGTCACACACCTCCCCGGTCACGGCGAGTTTTTCTCTCTCCATCGCGTCCGCGAAAGGGTCACCAACATGCAGGCCGGCCGACCCTCCGGTGCCATCCCCACTTCGCGGGCGTTCCACACCATCCGCAGGTCATGTGTGGCTGAGGTCGTCCATCGAGCTTCTGATCGCTCGTCGGAGGATGTTGCCGGTCTCCGATGAGGGTCCCGGGGACTGAAGTTCGTCAGCAGGAGGGAGGAGGCGATGGCGAAAGTCCTGGTGATTCATCCGGAGCGATGTACGGCCTGTCGCGCGTGCGAGCTGGCCTGCTCCATGAAGCACTACGGGGAGTTCAACCCGAGCCGCTCGCGCATCCAGGTGAATATCTTCCTGGAAGAGGCCGTGTACATACCGACCACCTGCACCCAGTGCGACCAGGCCTGGTGCGCCAAGATCTGCCCGACCAACGCCATCGTCCGGGACGAGGCCACCCTGGCCTACAAGGTCCTGGACGATAAATGCGTGGGCTGCAAGATGTGCGTCCTGGCCTGCCCCTTCGGCAGCATCGTCCTCTTCCCGGAGAAGGGGAAGGCGGAGAAGTGCGATCACTGCCTGTCCATTGACGGCGATCCGGAGTGCGTGAAGTTCTGCACCCCCAAGGCGCTGGAATACCTCGAGGAGGATACCGAGGTACGGATGCGGCAGATGGCCACGGCCCAGAAACTCAAGGAGACCCTCCAGGAGGTGGCGGTCTGAGGGACGGTTGGAGGGGGGAGGGCCTGCGCGTGAGCCTCACGAAGCTGAAAGTTGATGGCCGAGTGCTGACAGCGACAGGCCGAAGGACTCCAGCATGGCCGGAGCGGCGAAGAAACACCTTGTGATCATCGGGGCCAGCGCGGCGGGGTTGGCGGCGCTGGAGGCGATCCGCGAGGTGGACAAGGAATGCGCGGTCACCGTGGTGTCCAAGGAGAAGGGACCGCTGTATTCCCGGGTGGGGCTCACTCACTTCCTGGACGGCAGCGTGAAGGCCCCCGGCACGAACATGCGATCGCCGAATTACGCCAGGCAGATGAACGCCACCATCCTGACGGGCCTGGCCGCCGTGCACGTGGACCCCAAGGCGCGGACGCTGAAGCTGTCCAACCGGAAGACGCTGAAGTACGACGCCCTCCTGGTGGCCAGCGGCTCCTCGGCCTTGATCCTGCCCATCCCCGGGGCGAACCTTCGAGGTGTCTATCCGTGCATCACGCGGAACGACGCCGTCAACATCGACCGGGCAATCCCGCGGGTGCGCCAGGCCGCAGTCATCGGCGCCGGCCTCATCGGGATCCAGGCGGTGGATGCCCTGGCCAAGCGCAAGAAGAAGGTCGCCGTCATCGAGATGATGCCGCACGTGATGCCGGCCATGGCGGACGTCACGGCCGCCAAGATGTTCGAGGACGTGCTGCGCGAACGGGGCCACAGGGTCGTGACAGGCGCGCGGGCTGCGGAGATCCTGGGAAAGGCGGGCCGGGTCACCGGCGTCAAGCTGGAGAACGGCGAGGTCGTCCCCTGCCAGCTTCTGGTCACGGCGGCCGGAGTCCGGCCCAACCTGGAGTTCCTGGAAGGGACGAGGATCCAGAAGGAGCAGGGGCTGCTGGTGGACGCCCACCAGCAGACCAGCATCAAGGGGATCTACGCGGCCGGCGACGTGGCCGAGACCACCGACCTGCTGTCGGGGCAGCGGGTGGTCATCGCCATCTGGCCCGAGGCGCTCAACCAGGGACGGATCGCGGGCCTGAACATGGCGGGGGTTCCGACCAAGTACGAGGGCTCCATGGCCATGAACGTGACCTCGGTCCTGGGCCTGCCCATCGCTTCGCTGGGCCTCTGGCAGGTGACGGATGCCACCGAGTATCGGATTCACAGCAGCCTGCACGAGTCCAAGCGGTTCTATCGCAAGCTGGTCTTCAAGGACGGCAGGCCGGTGGGCGCCGTCCTGGTGGGTCCCCCTGTGAACACAGAAGCGGGCATCCTCCACAATTTCATCCGGACGCGCCGGTCCTTCACGGTGACGCCGGACCAGCTGGTCGCCGGGCCCATCTCGTGGGGGCGCGTGTTGCGCGACAATCGCCGTGCCGGAGGCGTCGGTCCCCCCGCGGCGGCGGCCGCCCCGTGATCTCACCCGACTTTGAGGAGACCCCTAGAAGCCCCAGGTCCCATCGCCATGAACGTCGAGATCGCACTCTACGCCACGTTATCAAAGTACCTGCCGCCCGGCGCCCAGAACCGAAAGGCGGTCATCGAGGTCAAGGACGGCGCCACGGTGCGGGAGGTCATGAATCAACTGGGAATTCCGCCTGATCTTCCCAACATGCTGCTGGTGAACGGGCGGCAGGCCACCGACGGAACGGCCCTCGAGGACGGCGAAACCCTGTCGATTTTCCCTCCGCTCGCCGGCGGCGCTGCCTTGGCGTGGCCTCCGCTCGCCGGCGGCTGTGCTGGGGGATGGCCTTCTTTCGCCGACGACCGGAGCGCGTTCGGACCTCTGATCCGTCCTGGGTAGCCACCCACAACCGGGCCGCCCTCGCCGGGCGACTCGGGGGCGGCAGCTCTCCGCCGAGGAAAGACCATGCCCGTCCGGTTAGGTGTGATCGCCGACGATCTCACGGGCGCGAATGACACGGGGGTGCAGTTCGCCCGGCATGGGGCCCGGACCATTGTCCCGCTGGACTGGCACGACCTCGCTTCGTTGGGCCGGCACGCCGATGTCCTGGTGCTCTGCACGAACAGCCGGGGACTCCCGCCCGGCGCCGCGGCACAACGGGCCAAGCTGGCGGCCCAGGCCCTCCGCAAGGCGCGCGTCGCGGCCATCTACAAGAAAATCGACTCCACCTTTCGGGGAAACGTCGGGGCCGAACTGGACGCGGTCCTGGATGTCTATCCAGCGCGCCTGACGATCCTCGCGCCGTCTTTCCCGCCGGCGGGCCGCGCCGTCATCAATGGGACCCTGACCGTTGAAGGCATCCCGGTCCACCGGACGGCCATCGGGCGCGACCCGGTCGCACCGGTTCGCCAATCGCACCTGCCCACCTTGTTACGCGCACAATCCCGCCGGAGCATCCACCACCTGCCCCTCGAGATTCTGCGGGCTCGCTGGCCCGGGGCGGCAAGACTGATCCGGAGCTGGCAGCCGACCCAGGGGGCCCTGGCGGTGGCGGATGCCGCCACGGCAGCCGACCTCCGTCGCCTGGCCCGGCTCATCGCCGTGGAAAATCTGCTTGGTGTGGCGGTGGGATCGGCCGGCCTCGCCGCGGCCCTCAGCGCGGCGCTGCCCTGGGGGCGGCGGCCGCTCCGTCGGCTCTCCTCCGTGGAGCATCCGATCCTCCTGGTGGTCGGGTCACCGAACCCCACCAGCCTCGCCCAGATTGCCGACTTCGAGCGCCGGCGATCTGCGGCCGTGATTCACGGGAAGATTCGCGAGGTCCTGGCCGGCCCAGAGCGATTCCGAAAAGAGCTGGACCGCGTCCTGGGGAAGGCCTCGGCCGAGATCCTCGCCGGGCGAGATACGGTGATCACGCTGGCGCAGGCAAGCGACGGCCGGCGCGCCCCCCGCCGTCGAGGATCCCCGGCTCGCGGAAGAAAGCTTCCCGCGCTCTCTCCCTGCTCCAGCGCCACCCTCAGCGAGTTCCTGGGGCGGTCCGCTCGGGAGCTCACGCGCAGGGCCCGTCTGGGGGCTTTGGTCCTTTGCGGCGGGGATATCGCCGTCGCCACGTGCCGCGCCCTGCGGGCGGACGGCGTCATCCTGGGGGGCGAGGTGCAGCCGGGGGTGCCCTGGGGACGCTTGGTCGGAGGCGAACACCCCAACCTCCCCGTGGTCACCAAGGCCGGCGGCTTCGGCACGCCCGATGTCTTCCGCGCCGTCATCCGGTTTCTGCGCCGCCCCCGCCCCGCCTGACTTCTGAGACTTTCCGCTTGACACGGGCATGACCTTTCTTGTATTTTGCATTCAACATTCAAAACTCAAG
>Ga0315282_10003967_pt1 | contig 26170 bp, 26 predicted proteins | sample YL17G07_20_MG_FD_203693 | JGI IMG/M metagenome (GOLD analysis project Ga0315282, IMG submission 203693) | Sediment microbial communities from Yellowstone Lake, YNP, Wyoming, USA - YL17G07_20 | ecosystem: Environmental > Aquatic > Freshwater > Lake > Sediment | place: USA: Wyoming | collected... | reverse complement strand
TGCCCGCTTTCATGCCCGAAACGAAGAGACAGTTAGAAAAAATCACACCGTCTGAGGCTGGTTCGAGCGTGAGAAATCCTGCAGAAATAGGATTGGGGCGGGCAGGAGTTTCCGAATACTACAGCGACGGTCTCAAAATTGTGGATTCGGATCCAAATATAGATATGATAATTACTCAGGTGAACCCTCACGTTTATACTCAATACGGTGTGGGGGCTAAGCAGATTGGCGAGACAATTGACGTTTTAATCAACACTGCAAAAGAATTGAGCAAGCCGATGGTGGTTGTAATGCCGTTAGGCGATAGTTTGGACACGATCGAACCCATTCTGAAGGCTCACGAGAAGAGTCTTAAGGAAGGGCTAGCTATCTTTTCAGACATAAACATAGCTATCAGAGCCATTTCCAAAGTTATCCATTTTTTTCAATTTACTCGAAAGCTTTCTGAAAGCCGAGATTATTAACTGGCTATAATAAGGTGAAACGAATATCTACTTCCTTCAAAGAAAACAATTTCGAGATAAGGTATTTCCTTGATTGCTGTGAATTGTTGCCGGAGGAAAGTCTAATATGTGGAAAGAACAAATTTTCAATCAAGCCAAGCAGGAAGACCGGACTACTCTTACCGAAATCGAATCAAAGGAGCTTCTTAAAGAAGCTGGAATTCCCGTTACCGATACTAGGCTTGCTCGAACAGAAAAGGAAGCAATTTCTTTAAGTAAAGAAATAGGCTTCCCAGTGGTTCTCAAAATAGTATCCCCAGATGTTCTTCATAAAACTGATAGCGGTGGTGTTAAATTAAGTCTAAGAAATGCTTATCAAGTACGCAATGCCTATCATGAGATTTTGTCGTCTATTAGAAAAAGCTTTCCTCAAGCCAATATTTTAGGAGTCTCGGTACAAAAAATGGCCCGTCAGGGAGTTGAGGTGATTATTGGCATGACAAAGGATCCCCAATTTGGCCCCGTTTTAATGTTCGGACTCGGTGGGATTTTAGTTGAATTGTTGGAAGACGTATCTTTTAGGATAATTCCATTAAATAGAATAGATGCCCGAGATATGATTTCAGAAATAAAGGGGTATCCATTGCTAGAGGGTTACAGGGGGCAAGAGGGGGTAAGTATCTCCACTCTTCAGAACATAATAATGGTAACCTCTGAGTTTGTTGATCATACCCCCGAAATAAGGGAACTTGACCTTAACCCAATATTTGCCCATAAGGATGGAGCTATAGCTGTCGATGCCAGGATCATCTTGGAACGATGGTAATCACAGTTATAACTACGAATGGGCTATGTTTAGATCGGTATATCATTCCTTAGTCATTATTGAGAATTAGCCTGCAAAGGGCAGAGTGGACCCCGGACTACTGGCAGATCTCTGGAGAAGGGAAAGGAAAGAAGTCGTGCTAAAAAAGATACTTCACGTAGGAGTTTTGACAGAGAATTTTGAACGTGCGATCGCTAAATTTAGCGATTTTGGATTTCGGTGCACGAGAATTACCGAGCTCAAGGAGGTTGGGGTAAGAATCGCTTTCTTCCCCGTTGGCGATTCTTCAATTGAACTTTTATACTACACGGTTCCTGACAAAGAAGGAACGAGTGTTGTCCGGTCACAAAAAGGTGCGATCAATCATATCTGTTTTGAAGTGGAAGACTTAGAAGCGAGCATTCGAGATTTTGAGAAGAATGGAGCGAAGCTGGTACAGGGTTACCCTAGAGCAACAGCTCATGGTCGAGTGGCCTTTTTTTATCCAGAAACCACTGAGGGCATCCTGATAGAAATATGTCAAGCGTAAAAGAATTCCTGAGAAGTGAGCATCTCGTAGAAGTCCGGACGAAGTGGTATCTGCTTAAAGAGGAGATAGGAGTCTGTATGTTGGGTTAGATCGCTAATCCATAGGTGACGCCTCATCATTGGTCCGTTATTCATGTCACATTCCTTTTTATGGAGGGCATGTTGAATGTTACCAGAATACAATTTAAAAGGAAAAATTGCTTTAATTACCGGGGCAGGAAGAGGCATTGGAACGGGTATTGCCGAAGTGTTTGCAGAAGCCGGGGCTGACTTAGCAGTGAACGCGCTCACCTCACAATATGTCGTACCATACGCGGAGCAGTTGGCACTTAGAACCGGAAGGCGAGTAGTGCCTTATATTGCCGACGTCACTCGGTCTGAACAGGTGGAGGATCTTATTACTAAAATATTAAAGGATTTCGGCCGGCTAGATATTTTGGTCAGTAATTTAGGAGACGCCATTTACAAACCTTTAGTATCGGTTCAAGGTAATTCAAAGGATTCCGTATCAGATGAAGAGATAAGGAAAGTTATTGACATAAACCTTATTTCTACAATCCTCTGTTCCCGAGCAGCAGGCCCACACTTTCTTCAACGCGGGTCAGGAAAATTGATCATCATTTCTTCATTCGCGGCGCTCCGTGGAAGGCCTAATCAGACCCTTTACGCTGCGGGAAAAAGCGGATTGTGGGGGTTTACGCGCTCTTTGGCTATCGAGTGGGCTTCTTATGGGATACAGGTCAATGCCATAAGTCCTGGTTTTTTTCCCGATGTTGTGACAGTAGGAGAGGAAGGTTATAAGCAAGCTGTGCAAAGGGCCCGCACCTCAGTTCCGTCTGGCCGAGAAGGCCATCTACGGGAGGTTGGTCTGTTGGCGCTCTATCTGGCCTCTGCTGCTTCTGATTACATGACTGGGCAGATGCTTTTTCTCGATGGGGGATATACTGTTTCATGAGAGAGGCGGTCCGCTGAAGCGCCGGAAAAATTTTGGCTGCTCTACTATCGCCCCAAAAATCTATATAGAAAGATGCCACATTTTTCTACTGCAGTGTTTCAGAAGTGTCCTATTTATCAGGCAGAAATGGCCAAAGCCAAAAATGATACCCTGTTATCAATGCGATTTCCCTTAATAGCATAAATACGCTGTTAGCTGTTTCTTCTTATCTTCACGAAGAAATCCCGCATTCACCATCTCATGCCCTCTAATCACCATTCACCGCACGATAAGCTGATCACTGCTTACCCTTCTAAAACCAACATTCCTGAAAAGTGCAGATATCTGCTGAGACTGTCGAAAAACTCTTCAATATAGTTAATGCCCGATTCTTGGGGGTCTCACGACCCTTCATAATTGTGAGATCGTTGATTGTGGCGCATTCTGTGAAGTCATTTTTCTCTGCATCTCCCCCAAGAATCTGCTTGGGGACTTTTTCGACAGCCTCGCTATACACCTTGCCTTTTTCAAAACCAAAAAAGCTAGGGTTTGGAGATCAAATAGAAATATTACCGTGAAATTTTGAGTAGATTTGTCTTGACAAGATATATTGGTCCCACATCTTCAGCGCTCAGCGATCTATCAGGTTCATATGTTCTTCCGGAAGCCGAGCCCCTTGCACCGTGATCTTTGAGGTGGCGCTATCGATCTCACGAAGATCGTCCGACGTAAGTTCGACTGCAACTGCTCTGATGTTTTCGTCCAGGCGCCCCAGCTTCGTCGTACCCGGGATTGGAACAATCCACGGCTTCTGGGCGAGCAGCCAGGCAAGTGCGATCTGAGCCGGTGTTGCTTTCTTCCGTTTTGCGATGGTGCGGAGCAGATCAACCACTGCTTGATTGGCCTTGCGGGCCTCCGGGGTGAAGCGAGGGAAAACGGCCCGGAGATCGGAGCTGCTGTCGAAGGTCATGGTGGCATCGATTTTCCCTGTGAGGAATCCCTGACCCAGAGGGCTCCATGGGACGAAGCCGATCCCGAGTTCCTCGACTGTCGGCAGAACTTCCGCTTCAGGATCTCTCGTCCACAGCGAGTATTCGCTCTGGACTGCAGTGACCGGGCGGACGATGTGTGCGCGACGGATCGTCTGTGCTCCAGCCTCAGAAAGGCCGAAGTGCTTGACCTTGCCTTCCTGAATCAGGTCCTTCACCGCTCCCGCCACCTCTTCGATCGGCACGTCCGGGTCAACACGGTGTTGATAGAAGAGATCGATAACATCGGTCTTGAGTCGCTTGAGCGATGCCTCGGCAACCTGCTTAATGTGCTCCGGCCGGCTATTAAGGCCTGGAGCGCCCACAACGTCGGCAGCAAGGTCGAACCCGAACTTGGTGGCAATCACCACTTGCTTACGGAAGGTAGAGAGCGCTTCGCCCACGAGTTCTTCATTGGTGAACGGGCCGTAGAGTTCGGCGGTGTCGAAGAACGTGACGCCGCGTTCCACGGCTGACCGGATCAGCGAGATCGCCTCCTGCTTGTCTGCAACTGGACCGTAGCCAAAGCTCATTCCCATACAGCCGAGCCCAAGAGCCGAAACTTCAAGACCGCTTTTTCCCAATTTACGTTTTTGCATTGTTTCCTCCCATATTTTTTGTGCTACAACTGTTTAGGACCGAACGACTTCGTATCGAATCCAAAGCACATCGTTTTCACGCCGCTCTACTCACGCGTCCCGTCACCTGGAAGAATCCCTTTCCGAGAATAGCTCTTTTGCAACCATGATGGCGTTCATTGAGTTGGGCCAACCTGAATAGAACGCCAGATGGGTGATTACCTCGATCAATTCTTCCTTTTTGAGCCCGTTGTCCAGCGCCTTTTCAAGGTGAAACCGTAATTGTTCCGGACGATTCAATGCAATCAGCGCAGCCACCGTTACCAGGCTACGATCACGCTTTGATAGGTCTTGGCGTTCCCAGACATCGCCAAAAAGCACGCGGTCGGTTAGTTCAACGAGTTTGGGCGCGAAGTCACCGATCATCTTTTCGGCTGCTGAAGGCTCTCTGCTCATGCTCACTACCCCCTTTACATAATATGGTAATTATCTAAGTTGGATCTGCGATGATGGTTACGAATTGAAGAGGAAAAATTTAAGAAGACTTCCTTATTAGCTTAAAGGATTTGGTCGGGAGTGTCTATAAAGGGATGACTGTATTTTTAGTTTGAAGATATGGTATTTCTAAGGCAGCCTGGATAGAGACGGAGCAATATGTCTTGAACGGCTTACCCTCCTTTCTGTGAGGCCCCACATTAAATCATACCAATGCTACATCTTCAACTATAATCATGGTACTATCCTCATCTTTGTGAAAGCGGCAGACGAAACAAGTGGGCCGAAGTCTATTCGGGAAGGATCAATTTCTGCTATCTATCCGCTGTTTCCAGCAACTGCGAAAAGTTATGGTTTGATGTTGTATATTCACCTTGGGTCCATGCACCGGTAATCCCAAGCGTAAGATTTTATCGGTGAATGAAGGCTTGTGAAAGAAATAATCTGTTTTTGGAATATTCCCTTCTGTGAGTTTTACGTTTTTTTTGTGCCGCCTGCAATGAGTTAAGATTTTGACCCATTCGGCCCGCGTCAAACACCATGTTTGGAAGCAGAGTGGAAGAGCGCCGCTCAGGGTCAACCCTGAGCAGGACCACGCCTTCAGGCGGATGAGTCGAAGGGTTGACAAAATTGGACAAATGATATGTTTTGGGTAAGGCGTCCTGCAAATATTCTTTTGGGGGATTTAGGAATTTCAGTGAGTTGTGAATCTTGGAAGGGGGCACCATATTTGCATATCATTCGGCGGGAGGATAGACCTATGATTGCCCGTCTGCCTATTTTTCTGGGATTAATTGTTTTCTCATATTTCTCCTTCGTTCCTGCGCATCCGTGCGCGGGCCAGAATTTTTATAGAAATTCTTCCTCTCTTTTGGCGAAGAATGGGGAAGGGTCTTCTCCCAGGGAGGATTCAAAAGGGAGTTCTCCTCCAGGCATCGAGGAATACGAGAAAGAGAAGCTTGCTAAATTGAGATCGAACATCGGCAAGCGGTTTTTAACTGTCAAGAAGATCAACCCGGCTGTGTTCTACGAATCTGCGGATGATTTGGAAAGGAAGTTGATGATCAAGAGGGAGAAAGAAGGCTTCGTGATCACAGAAGTGGTCCAGAACCATTCGGGGACGATGAATTTTTATGAGGCAAAATTTGATACGGGTCAAATCGGCTACTTAAGTGCGGACGGGAACTATTTGGAACTGAAGATCAAGGAAGGGAGTCTTATTTTCGTTCCGAAGAGAAAAAGCACCAAGAAGAAAAGTTCAAGTCAGGCTAACGCCCTCGCTTCTCAGGCGGTGGAGCTGGTCAAGCAGCATCTTACACCGGCCGGGCCCGTTGAAAAAAGGATGGCGGATGAAAAGGCAAAATCTTTTCCGTTTCCGAGATGGAGATACGAAGCAAAGGAGATCGGAGGAAAGAAATTTCGCGTCCTCCAATATGTGGAGGAGAGAAGCGCCCCTCCCTTTGTCAGGACATGGATTGTTGATCTTTCAACGACTGAGATCAAGCCTGAAAACCGAGCAGCCAAAGAGATGTATCGGTGAGTCGGTCTACTGAGGGGCGAGAGGATTAAAGTTCAGAGAGGGTGTCATCAATCTTTTTTTCAAGCGTTTCGTCAATGTTCCCTTTTCTCCACTCCCAGCTGGCTTCGATTTCAGTTCGAACCAGCTCTACTTCTTTTGTCTTACCTTTTCTTGAAATGGTAAAGATGTAAGAGAAATCCATCTTTCTCAAGCGCTCGATATTGACGTCAGGATCCTTCATTTGGATGAGACTTTCCACTAAACGCTTCACCTCTCCCTTGTCATCGAAGATGCTGTACCCATCGAAACGATCAAATTGAGGGGTCATTGATCACCCTCGCCTTGGAATTCAAATGCCCCTCACCCGAACCCTCTCCCCTGGGGGAGAGGGACGGTGAACGGGGTTAGGCTTTTGCAATCTCAAAGGAGAGCTGACCATCGTCGTATTTGAGAGGTCTGATGGTCACATCCATACCCACCTTTACATCTTCAGGTTTCATGTCCTTTGCTAACCGGGCGAACAGCTTCTGGCCACCGCCGAAATCCACAACACCCATGGTATAAGGAGGATCCGCCTCGAAGCCAAAAGGCGCATAATGGGCGGTGGTAAATGTTTCCAGCTTGCCTTTCTTGGGCATCTCGAACCAGTCCATGTTTTTTGAAAAACATTTTGAGCAGTCAGCCCTTGGAGGGAAAAACTTTGCGCCACAATCTTTACAAGCGGTTCCCTCGACCTTTCCTTCTGCCAGGAGATCGACAAACTTTGCCGTCTTGGTTACTGCCGTAAAACTTTTTCTTCCGAATTTCTCGAAACCCATACCTCACCTCCTGAAGATCGTAACGTTCCCATAGAGTCCGACGCCGCCAACGTTGTGGACGAGGCCGGTGTCCGGCTCACCGGGTACCTGCATGGGGCCTGCCTCACCGCGAAGCTGCAGGACGATGGTTCGAATCTGAGACCCGCCTGTTGCCCCGATGGGGTGGCCTTTCGAAAGGAGCCCACCATCGACGTTGACGGGGATTTTGCCTTCTTTGTACGTTGCCTTCTCGCGAATGAGCTGCTTTCCCTCACCCATCGGCGCGAATCCAAGACCCTCATACGCCATGATCTCCGCGATGGTAAAGCAGTCATGCACCTCGGCCACTTTGACATCTTTCACGGTGATTCCAGCCATCTTGTACGCCTGGGCGGCTGCTGCATAGCCAACGCTCAGACCTTTTGTAAAGTCGGGTCTTGCCGCCATATTGACCGCCTCTGAGGCCGCCCCGATTCCGACGATCCACACGGGTTTCTTCGAAAAAGCCTTTGCTTTCTCTGCGTTTGCGAGGATGATACAGGAGCTTCCATCCGCGTTTGCGCAACAATCACCCACTCTGAGTGGCCACGCGACGGGCCCTGCCATTTTTGCTTCGGGATCTCCCTGCTTAAAGTCTTCCGGCTTTACTGCTTTTCGATAGACCGCCCTTTCGTTGATTACACCGTAAGTGGAGGCCTTGATTCTAACCTTCATCAGGTCATCGTGGGTTAAACCATGTTTCGCCATGTAGGCCTGTGCATAGAGGGCGTAATATGCAGGCATCATGGTTCCGAAGGGTGCCTCCCACTGGATGTCAGCACCTCGTCCCATTCTTTCCTGGGATTCCGCAGACGTGATCTCGGACATCTTCTGGAACCCGAGGACGACAACGACATCATGGAGGCCGGACTTAATCATGCCATATCCGACTTTCACACCACTGCTGCTCGAAGAGCAAACGGTCTCCACGTAAAGCGTCGGCTGAGGAATAAGGCCCAGGTATTCAGCGAGGACGCCCGCCGGGGAGCGCTGCTTGTCATATTCAGGGGCCGAACAAAAAATGGAAGCCCCCACTTCTTTCTGAGTGATACCCGCATCTTTCATGGCTTCCCTGAAGGCCTCGAAGGCCAGCTCCCGGATCGATCCCTCATAACCTCTGACAAAGCTGCTCTGGCCCACACCAATAACTGCTACATCTTTCATGAGAAACCTCCCTTTTCCCCTCACTTCCACCGTCTCCCCCTAAAAGGAGAAGGGAGGGTCAGGGAATTTTTTTGTCGGTAGACAATGGTCAAAGATAAATGAGACTTCATTTTTTTGTCAAGTTATTTTTTCTTTGAAATTTTTGATATTTCCAAACCGCACGATTGTGGTCTTCGATTTCGGAGGAGAAATAGTGGGATCCATCGTTTTTGGAGACGAAATAGAGGTATGGAACAGAAGCGGGATGGAGAGCTGCCAGAAGGGATTCTTTCCCAGGATTGCAGATAGGGGTGGGCGGAAGCCCGACGATGAGGTAGGTGTTATAAGGAGTTTGTTTGCCCAGATGTTCCTTGGTCAAATTTCCGTCAAAATTCTTAATTCCATAGATCACGACGGGATCACTCTGGAGGGGAATATTTCTTTTTAAGCGGTTGTGAAAAACAGCGGAGATCAAAGGTTTCTCTTCGGAGAGAGAACTTTCTTTTTCGATGATAGAGGCTAAGATGACGGCTTCCCTTTGAGAGATGCCCAATTCAGATGCCCGATGAATCAGGTCCGGCCCGAATACTTTTTTAAACTGGTGGACCATCATCTGGATAACTTCTTCCGGCTCCATCTCCCTGAATACATGATAGGTATCGGGGAAAAGGTACCCTTCCAGGGTCGGTCCTGCTAATTCAGCGAGGCCGAGGGAGTTGATGAAAGCAGGAGAGGATGCTTTTTGAAGGAAACCTTTCTTCTCAACAAGATTTAAACCTTCCAACAGCTCGGCGATCTGGGAAAGAGTGTATCCTTCGGGAATGGTCACGAGGTGACTCTTCACCTGGCCCTTCACCAGAGCATCCAGTACCTCCAGGGGAAGCATTTGCGTTTGGAATTCATATTCCCCCGCCTTAATTTTTGTTTTTTTCCCGAGAACCGCTGCGAGGAGAACAAAAAAATGTCTATTCTTGATGATTCCTTCCTGCTCAAGTGTTTCTGAAACCTTCTTGAGATGGCTTCCCTTCTTAATAAAGATCATCTTGGGCAGGGCCGCTCCAGAGGGGGGAACAAACAGGAACCAGCAGAGAACGAAAAGCAAGAATAGTAGAAGAAGCCCTGCTGAGAGGAGGAAGAATTTAGCCCTGGGAGAGGCTCCCATAGTTTTTACTCCTGCTTTGATCTAAGTATCCCTGGAGAATGAGGACGGCAGCCACTTTGTCAATGACCCTCTTCCTTTTTCTTCTGGAGAGATCGGCTTCCAGTAAAACCTTGGAGGCTCCGACCGTTGAAAGCCGTTCATCCCAAGTAGCCACTGGAATTTGAATCTTATCCTTCAAGGTCTCGATCCACTTGAGGACCTTTTCTGCCTGTTTCCCTAAAGTTCCGTCCATATTCTTAGGAAGTCCGACAATGATTTTCTCGATTTCGAATTGACGAATGATCGCGGCCATTTCTTTCAAGTCTTCTTCCATCGATTTCCTTTTGAGAGTCTTGAGGCCCTGAGCGGTTATTCCCAATTCATCACTGATCGCTATCCCAATAGTATGGCTGCCAACATCTAAGCCCATTATTCTCATCGACTTTTTATTGCCCATTTGTTTGGTATTGTCAAGACCGTTACTCCGATGTGTTTTGGGAGGGACATTTATAATCTAAATAAATACAATGGCTTGCAATTACTTATGTTCGGATAAAAATATCTTGACAAAAGAGAAGGCCTTTGTTATAAATTGCACAATCTAATCAGGAGGAGGAAACTTTATGGATTTTAAATTGAATGAAGAACAAGAAGCAATGCGAGAGATGGCCAAAAATTTTGCAGAGAAGAAGATCGCTCCCACGTTGGAAGAAGATGAAAAAGAACATCGCTTTCGCCGGGAAATTGTAAAAGAGATGGCCAGACTTGGTTTTTTTGGCGCTATTGCACCCGAGAAATATGGTGGAACTGAAAGTGGTTATCTTGCAGCCTCTGTGATGACAGAGGAGATCGCAAGGATTTCCCCATCCTGGGGACTGCCCTTCAACCTGCAGATGAATTCGATTCAATCTGTCCTTCTCAATTTTGGAACGGAGCAACAGCGGGAGCGATGGATTCCAAAATTGATCAATGCCGACCTTCTTGGTTGTTTTGCGATCACTGAGGCCAACACCGGATCTGATGTGGCTTCGATGAAGTCAACGGCAGTGGAGTCGGAGGGAGGATTCGTTCTCAACGGGACGAAGATGTGGATTTCCGGGGTGCCCGTGTCTGATCTCGGTATCGTGTATGTCTATACGGATAAAGCTGCAAAGCATCGGGGTATGTCGGCCTTCATCGTAGATATGCATCTTCCAGGAGTCACCCAAAAAGCTATTGAATCGAAGTTAGGCCTTTTCTGCGCCCCCACAGGGGAGATCGTTTTCGAAGACGTCAAAGTGCCGAAGGACTGTCTGGTGGGTCAAAAGGGAGACGGGTTTAAGATCTGCATGGCCATGCTCGACAACACCCGGCTCTCCTCGGCGTCGCGGGCCGTGGGAGTGGCGAGGGCCTGTCTCGAACATTCGGTTCGATATGCTAATGAACGGGAGCAATTCGGTCAGCCCATAGCCAATTTTCAAATGATCCAGGAACAGATTGCAGAAATGTATGTCGAAGAACAGGCTGCCCGGCTTTTGGTTTATCGGGCTGCTTGTAATAAAGACCTGGGCCAGCGGAATACGGTTGAGGTCTCTTGCGCAAAATATTATGCTGCGGAGGTTGCCGTCAGAGCGGCAAATCAAGCCGTCAAGATTTTCGGTTCTTATGGTTTTTCAACCGAGTATCCCGTGGAGAGATTTTATCGGGATGCCAAATCCTACCAGATTGTGGAAGGGACATCGAACATTCAAAAGATGATCATTGCGAGAAACGCGCTAGGCCTGAAATAAAAATTTGCTTCGTGGAAGGAGGAGAATGTCATGGGAACACCAGTGACTGTACCAATGGTAGGTAAGATTGTTTCGGTTTCTGTTAAGGTGGGAGATAAGATTAAAGAAGATGATCAGGTGGCTGTATTAGAGGCGATGAAGATGGAGATGCCTGTCGTGGCTCCGGTTGCCGGAACGGTGAAGGAGATTTCTGTGGCCCCGGGTCAGGAGGTTGAGGCAGAGGCAGTGATCGCTGTCATTGAATAGCGATGGAATAAAAGGGGAAGGGAGCCGATGGAAGGGGATTTTTTATCCGGGGTAAAAACGCGACCCCTGGCCATTTCGGATCTGGATGCGATTGTTGAAATCGATCGTAAGGTCTTGGGTCAGGTCAGACGAGATTTTTGGAGAAAAGAGATCGAGCTCCCCAACCCCCGATATCCCGTTTCGGGCCTTGTTGCCGAATTCGAAGGGAAGGTCATCGGTTTTATCGTCGGTGAGGTGAGTGGTTGGGAGTTCGGCATCCCGGAAACGGTAGGATGGATCAGTACCATCGGGGTCGATCCCGATTATCAGCATAAGGGTGTTGCTAGAGAATTGAGTCGAGAATTTATCAAGAATTTGAAGTCAATTGGTGTGAGCGTTGTCTACACCTTGGTGAATTGGAGCGACTGGGATCTCCTCAAATTCTTTCGTGCCATGGGATTTACAAGAGAAGGGGAGATGATCAACCTCGAACTGAAGCTTGAATGAGTTTTTTATCTGCGGATACTTCTTCCGACCTTTACTCTCAGGCTGTTTTTTAGCCCTTTTTTTTTCGTGATTGCCTTTTAATTCTATCCGATAGCAGCCTCCGGAATTGTCCATCTTCTTTCTAACTATCTGAAATCCAATGTCATTTTTGATAGAAGTTTTTTCTTGACATCTGGTAGTGCCTGCGGTATTTTAAACCGACCAGTCGGATTTAAACCAAACGGTCGGTTTTCTATTTCGGATGAGAAGGCACCCTTTATGCAAAAATACCTGAAGCAGTTGACGCAAAAAGAAATGGGAAAAATGACCGGCATCGCCAAAGCGGCTGCCAAGTTATTTAACGAGAAAGGCTATTTGGAGACGAGCATGGACGACATTTCGGCGGCAGCCGAATTGAGCAAGGGAGGCATCTATCATTATTTTTCCAGCAAGAATGAAATCCTCTATTTCATCTCTACCAATTTTATGGGGCTTCTTCTGAAAAATTTGGAGCGAGAATTGGAGGAGATCCAGGATAATTTTGCGAAGATTCAATTCATCATCTCCCGTCACATAGGGTTCTATACGAAATATATTTCCGAGGCCAAAACAACGATTCATGAAGGCCACCTGCTTCCCCCAGAATATTTCAAAATCATCGCCGAGCAGGAACGTCAATATCACGAGATCGTCAGCAACGTCCTTTCAGACTTTTTCGGTGATCAGATTTCAAAGGATCAATTGAAGGTGCTCACCTTTATTCTCTTCGGAACATGCAATGGAATCTATTTCTGGTATGATCCAGGAAGGTCCATGACCCCGGAGGAGCTTTCGGAGATTATCAGTGATGTTTTATGCAGGGGATTGGTGGGGTATGGGGCAAAGAGAAAGGCGAAGATGAAGGAGGTGGATCTGTGACGATTGTTTGTAAGAAAGAGGCAAACGTGCGGATGAAGGTGGAGGATGTTTGATCAAACGAGTTTTATCCCGACAGAAAAGCTAAAGACCTTTCGAGATAGGATTCAGCGGATCGCGAGAGATAAGATAGCTCCGCAGGCTTCGCTGGTTGATGAAGAAGAATTCTTCAACCGTGAGGTCGAGTCGCTCTTGTGGGACCTCGGATTGCTCACCCTTACCTTCCCCGAGAAGTACGGCGGTTTCGGCAAGGGGCGTATGGTGGCATTATGTTTAGCTGTCGAGGAGATTGCGAAAGTCTGCGCTTCCTCTTCGCTCTTGCTCATCATCCAGGCAGTGGGCAGTTTTCCAATTATCGACAGGGGGTCGAAAGAACTAAAGGAGAGATATTTACCGCAGATGAGCCAGGGGCGCAAACTGGTGGCCTATCTGGTGACGGAACCCACCGCGGGTTCAGATATCAGCGGTATCCAAAGCATGGCGGTTCGGGAAGGGGATGAATATATCCTCAACGGGTCGAAATGTTTTGCGACCAGTGGCGGCGTTGCCGGGATCTACTCCGTTTTGGCCAAGACGTCGGAAAAAGAAGGGAAAGGAAGCAGTTCCTTTTTTCTGGTCGAAAGAGAATCTCCGGGTTTATCCATCGGACGAGCGGAGAGCAAGCTCGGGCAGAGGGGGTCCAATACGACCGAGGTCTTCCTGGAAAATGTGAGGGTTCCGGCGGGGAATTTGCTCGGGCGTGAGGGTAACGGTTTTCTGATCGCGATGAAGGATTTTGATATGTCACGGCCAGCCATCGCTGCCCAGGCCTTGGGCATTGCCGAAGGTGCTTTCGAGGCCATCCTTCAATTTGTCAAAGAACGGCATACCCCTCAGAGGCCCATCGCCGACCACCCTGCCATTCAGGCGATCCTTGCGGATTCGGCCATCTTGATCGAAGCCTCCCGCGGGCTCGTTTACCGGGCTGCAATATTGAATGACGAGAGGAAGCAAAGTACGAAGTTTGCATCTATGGCGAAATGTTTTGCGGGCGACGCGGCCATGAAAATTACCGCCGATGCCGTCGATGCCATTCAGGTCTTGAGCGGGTACGGGTTCTTGAGAGATTTTCAGGTGGAACGGATGTTCCGAGATGGCAAGTTGACCCAGATCTTCGAAGGGACGAATCAGATCCAGAGACTGGTGATTACCCGTCAGATTTTGAAAGAGTCGATGTGATTCAAACAGGAGAGGTCGCTCCTCATGTTCCAGTTGGATGAAGAGCAAAGGCTCATTCTACAATCCGTCCGGGAGATCGTCCGAAAGGAAATCGAACCACGAGCGGCCGACCTCGATCGATCAGGAGAATTTCCCCTGGGTGTCGTTCGGATTCTTGCAAAGAACGACATCCTGAATCCTTTGTTGCCCCGAGCCTGCGGAGGCGTCGAGGTTTCCACCTCTACTTTTTGCATGATCGTGGAGGAGATTGCCAAGGCCTGTGCCTCTGCCTCGCTTCTTCTCATCGGACAGGCAGAGGGGACATTGCCCATTGTCTATGGAGCGGATGAGCCCCTCAAGGAGAAATATTTGAGGCGCTTGACAGCGGGGTCCGAAGTCCTGATAGGATTGGGGGCCGTCGAGCCATCGGCCGGCACGGGCATCTTCTCTCTCCCCACGCACGCAGAGCTTCGGGGAAGTCACTATAGCCTTGGGGGAGAGAAATGTTTTGTGAAGAACGGTTCGGTAGCCGATTTTCTGGTCTTATACGCTTACACAGATCGTTCAAAAGGAAACCTCGGCGTCAGCGCGTTTGTGGTGGAGAAGGGGTTTCCCGGGCTGGTTTTCAAAAGAGATGAGGATAAGACGGGGACGCGGGGAACCGTCTATTCAGAGATGCTCTTGGAAAACTTGCGAGTTCCCAGAGAAAACCTGATCGGCCGGGAAGGGGATGGATTTTCGAACATGCTGAAGACCCTCAGTGCCAGCCGGGTCTTCACTGCCGCCCAGGCCGCGGGTTTGGCTCAGGGGGCCCTGGACGAGGCTCTTTCTTATGCCCGGAGAAGAGTCCAATTTGGCAAAACCATTGCCCATCATCCTGCCATCCAATTCATGATCGCAGAGATGGCAGCAGGGATAGAGTCGGCAAGGTTATTGACGTATGAGGCCGCTTTCCTTCTTGATCAGGAGAAATGGGAAAAAGTGGGAACATACGCTGCCATGGCCAAGCTCGTTGCTTCGGATGCGGCGATGAAAGTGACGAGCGATGCGGTTCAGATCATGGGAGGGTATGGATATATGAGAGACTACCCGGTAGAAAGGATGATGCGCGATGCTAAGGCCACACAGATCTATGCGGGAACCAATCAAATCATGAAATTGATCATCGGGAGAGATCTTGCCGGGATTTCTTGACCCCGAAAGAGGGAATTCATTTGGTCCGTCGTTGCTTCGTTCTGTGGAGGCGAAGAGAAATGAAGAGATTTTTTCGTCGAATCGGCCATCAAAGGAGAAAAATGTATGGATTTCAGTTTAACCTCGAGACAGCGATTGATTAGGGATGCCGTTCGTGAATTCATGGCGGGTGAGTGTGACCCTGCCAGGACCCTCGACATGGCGAAGAAGAAGGAGTTTCCCTGGGAGATCTATAAGAAGGCGGGGGAAAACGGTTATCTTGCCTCCTACTACCCAAAGGAGTTAGGAGGGCAGGCGTTGCCCCTTCTCGATTACTGTTTGATCATGGAGGAAATCATTCGGTTCGATAACCGCGTCGGGCTGGCTCTCAGCCTGGGGTCCATTCCTGCTAAGACACTCCTGAGGTTTGGCACCGATGAGCAGAAAAAGAAATACCTTCCCAGGCTTCCGAGGGGAGAGGCCGTGGCCTCCATCGCTGTGACCGAACCCAATCACGGAAGCGACATCCGTTTTCTCGACACCCGAGCCGAGAAAAAAGGTGATGAGTATATCCTCAATGGTAATAAAATCTTCATCACCAATGCCAATATCGCCGATTTTTATACGGTCTTCGCTCAGACCGATCCTGAGGCGCCTCCCTACCGAGGAATCAGCGGTTTTGTCGTCGAGAGAGAAACGGAAGGTGTGACGGCTCTGGATCTGGGGGATAAGATCGGGTTGAAGACGACCTCTTCCTGCAGCATTGAATTCCGGGATGTCAAAGTTCCCAAGAAAAATCTCTTGGGGAAAGAGAACCACGGGTTCACCTACATCATGGAGGCGTTGAATGAGGGACGGGCGGAGATCGCCAATCAGGCCGTCGGGCTGGCCAGAGGGGCTTATGATCGAGCGCTTTTCCAAGCGAAGAATCGGGAGCAGTTCGGACAGAAGATCGGAAAATTTCAGAACATCTCCCATCTGATCGTTGAGATGTCGGAAGAGATCGAATCCGCTGCCCTGTTGGCCTATAAAGCCGTGTGGCTGATCGATCAGGGGAAGATGGACCTTGCCACTTGCTTACAGGCTAAGGTGAAATGTCCTTTGACGGCGATCGATGTCTGCCTCAAGTCCATGCAGATTCTTGCCGGATACGGTCTATTCGACGAACAATTTCTCCCGGGCTACCTTGGTGATGCCCTGGCCACCTGGCTTCTGGAGGGAACAGGTCAAATTCAAAGAAACACCGTGGCCGGCCAAATCCTGGGGAGATTGTAAAAACTCCTTACGTCACATTCCTTTTCCACCCCATTTTTTTGCCTTTGCCCATAACCGGGTAAATCCCGTCCGAGGCTTCATAAGGCCCACGTTGAGGGCAAACAGGGTTAAGGTCCCTCAAGATCTTGAACCCTCTTTTTATCCTCGAAACCCATGCAGTCAAGCCATGAAAGGTTGGGCCGATGAAGCCTCTTCGGGGACCCACCCGGTCGGGCAATAACGAAATACATTTTTCCTAGATAGGCTCTGCGTGGAGGACTTTTCTGAAAACTTTTTTCAGAAAACTGGTGGTGGGCCTGCGTCGTATTCTTGTTGACAAACTCGAATAATCGGTTTAAAAAAGAACGTCCATCCGTTCGGCCGCGCGAATCCCTACGTTCAAAGCCGGGGTAGACAAGCGCAACTCAGGATGAACCTCGAGCAAACCACGGCCTATACAGGCCGGGGAGTCGAGAGGTTCGCTGTCCACAGTGGGGTTGGCCAGTGCCTGACGAAACTCATCTAAGAATAGAAAACCTGACCTTGGGATTTGGAAACCTGATCGCCCTTCAAGGTGTCAGCCTTGAATTGAGAAAAGGGGAGATTCTGGGTGTCATCGGTCCCAATGGAGCCGGGAAAACATGTCTTCTCAATTGCGTGAGCGGATTTTACAAGCCCCAAAGGGGTCGCGTCCTGTATAAAAGGAAAGACATCCTTAAAATTCCCACCTACGCGATCTCTCAGTTAGGAATTTCCCGGACATTCCAAAACGTGGAACTTTACACCGGGCTCAGCAGTTTAGACAATCTCCTCGCTGCACGACATAATTTGATTCAATACGGCCTTTTATCCTCGCTCTTTCATTTCGGAAGATCAAGCCGTGAAGAAGTCAAGCACCGGAGGGCCATCGAAGACATCATCAAGCTCTTGGAGATTGAAGATATCCGGGACCATGTGGTGGGCTCCCTTCCCTATGGAATGAGAAAGAGGGTCGAATTGGGAAGAGCCCTCGTCCAGGAACCCGAGATTCTCCTATTGGACGAACCCATGGCGGGGATGAATGTGGAAGAGAAAGAGGACATGGCGAGATTTATCCTCGACATCAATGAGCTCAAAGGGACCAGCGTCATGCTGATCGAACACGATATGGGGGTGGTGATGGACATCACCCAGCGGATCGTGGTTCTCGATTTCGGAAATAAGATCGCCGAGGGAACGCCACGAGAGATAAAAGAGAATCCAGCGGTCATCAATGCCTATCTCGGGAAGGCATGAGAATTGATGAAGAGTAGAGATCCAAACGTTGATACCATTCCAAAGCTCCTCAGGAACAGGGCCCTCGAATATGGTCACCGCCAGATTGCCATGCGGAAGAAGGACTACGGGATCTGGAACGAGTACACATGGCAGGATGTCTTTGACCACGTGAAAAATATTGCCAACGGTCTCCTGGCCCTCGGGTTTGAGAAGGGCGATAAGATTACGATCATCGGAGATAATGATCCGGAATGGTTTTGGGCGGAGTGGGCCGCCCAGTCCCTTGGGGGGGGAGCGGCCGGGGTTTACATCGATTGCATTCCCTCCGAGGTAAAATACTATGTCGAGCACTCTGATTCCACCTTTGTCTTTGCCAGGGATCAAGAACAGGTTGACAAGATTCTGGAGATCCACGACCGGCTTCCAAAGTTGAAGAAGGTGATTTATTGGGATCCAAGGGGACTGTGGTTTTACGACACATCCAAAGTGATGGATATCAAAGTCCTGGAAGAGCGAGGGCAGACATTTGCGAAGGATCACCCGGATCTTTTTGAAAGGTTTTTATCCGAGGGGAAAGGGGAGGACATCGCCGTCTTTTGCTACACCTCAGGAACCACGGGACTCCCCAAAGGAGCCATGCTCAGCCATCGAAATCTTTTTTATGCGGTAGAAGCGCTGCAGGAATATAACCCGTTCCTCCCCATGGAGAATTATCTTTCGTATATCTCTCCTGCCTGGCTCACCGAGCAAATCCTCGGACTCTGTGGTGGGGTATGGATTCCATTGGTCGTCCATTTTCCGGAAAAACCAGAAACGGTGCAGGTCGATATCCGGGATATCGCTCCTCACATCATTTTCTATGGAGCCCGACTCTGGGAGAGCTTGGCCTCTATGATCCAGGTGAAAATCACGGATAGCACCCGATTAAAAATTTTGCTTTATCATCTCGCGCTGAAGGTGAGTAACAGGAGGCTGGAAGCCAGGGAAAGAGGCAAAGAGATCGGCCCCTTGTTGAGCCTGCTTTACCATCTCGCTGATTTCGTTGTCTTTCGCCCGTTGAGGGACAGGATCGGCTTTACAAAGAATAAGGTGGGCTATACTGCAGGGGCCGCCATCAGTCCTGATATGATGAGACTCTTTCATGCCATCGGTATCAATATAAAGAACCTTTACGGAACCACGGAAGCCAGCTTGATCTCCCTGCACAAAGACGGGGAGGTGCGGTATGAGACCATTGGCATTCCGTTTCAGGGATGCGAGGTCAAGATGTCAGAGGAGGGCGAAATCCTTGTGAAAAGCGAGGGCGTCTTCGTGGGGTACCATAAGGATCCGGAAGCAACGGCAAAGGTTCTGAGGAATGGCTATTATCACACGGGCGATGCGGGTCTGTTTGACAAAGGGCACCTCGTCTATCTCGACCGACTCAATGAGATGATCGAACTTTCTGACGGAAAAAAATTCTCTCCCCAATATACCGAGATCCGGCTGAGATTTAGCCCTTACATCAAAGACGTGATGGTCTTTGGGGGGGAGGATAAACCTTTTGTCTCGGCGATTCTCAACATCGACTATGACAATGTGGGGAAATGGGCGGAAAGAAGAAAGATGACCTATACGACCTACATCGATCTCTCCCAGAAAAAAGAAGTCAGAGGACTCCTTCAGGGAATCGTTCAGAATGTGAATTCAGTCTTACCCGAGCACGCTCGGATCAAGGCTTTTGTCAGCCTCCACAAAGAGTTTGACGCAGACGAAGCGGAGCTGACACGGACCCGAAAACTGAAACGAAAACCGATCGAGGAAAGGTATCAAGAAATCCTAACAGGAATTTACGAAAAGAGAGAGAGCATTAAAATGGAAAGTCAGGTGGCCTACCGGGACGGAAGGGTGGGGATGGTCAAAACAGAGGTCATGGTCAATTACCTCAATTAGATTCCAAGGATCGGGTGGGGTCTGCCATGTGGCGACCGAGCGGTGTTTTCAATAGGAGCTACGAAGAGGATCGGGCGATCATTCGAACCCCGACGCAGTGGACAGCCTTGATCCTTTTTCTGCTGGCGGTGACGTTCTTTCCGTTCTTTTTTGGTAATAATTACATCCTGAGCATTATCATCTTAACCATCATTACCGTCGTCACCCTTCAGGGACTCAATTTCATCCTTGGTTTTACGGGCCAGATTTCTGTGGGGCATTCTGCCTTCATGGCCATCGGTGCCTATGCCACTACGATTCTCATGACTCGATTCCATTTTCCCTTTCTCTTATCCTTTCCGTGTGCGGGCTTATGCGCTGCCCTGGTCGGCATGATCTTCGGATTACCCTCGCTGAGGATCAAAGGCTTTTACTTAGCTCTGGCCACCCTGGCTGCCCAGTACCTCATTAACTGGTTTCTTCTTCATGGCGGAAATTTTACCGGACACCTCTACGGCCTCTCCGTTCCCCGTGCCGGCATCGGGAGCTTTGTCTTGGGATCGGATCGTGCCTACTTTGTTTTTGCCATGATCATATTGGTTCTCATGTCCTATTTTGCCAAGAACATCGAACGAAGCAAAGTGGGCCGGGCCTTTATTGCAGTCAGGGACAACGACCTGGCCGCGGAGATCATGGGGATTAATATTTTCAAGTATAAACTGTTGGCCTTTTTTATCGGGTCCTTCTATGCCGGTATTGCGGGAGCCATGTGGGCCCATTATTTGCTTCGCATTCATCCGGACCATTTCTCTCTCATGGATTCGATCTGGTATCTGGGTTTCTTAGTCGTGGGCGGGCTGGGAAGTGCGATGGGGCCCATTTTCGGAGCCATTGTCTATATCGGACTCAAGGAACTGGTCTCTTTAATCACGCCATTCCTGGGAGGTCTCTTTCCCGGGATTCAAACGAACATCTTTTCCGGCCTCGCTCTGATCATTTATTCCCTGGTCGTCATGGTTTTTCTATTATTCGAACCGCGAGGCATTAACCGGCAATTCGGGCTCTTCAAGGCTTACTACAGGCTGTGGCCATTTGCTTATTAATATCTTCAAAGAAAAGGAGGGTGCGGCATGAAGAAGAGAATAAGAGGAAGGTGGGGAATCGGCGTGGGGATGGGTCTCGTTTTCGTTCTGTTAACCATGGGCTCATCGGTTTGGGCCAAAGAGGTCAAGCTGGGCGTCTTCGGTGACGTGACAGGGCCCATCGCATTCACTGCCCAGCAGTTTTGGAAGGGTTATTCAGATTACTTTAAATGGGTGGAAAAACATAGCCCCGTTCCAGGGGTCACCGTCAATATTCTGATGGAGGACACAAGCTATGATCCCAAAAGGTATCTGCCCGTCCTGAAGAAATTCGAAGCCGCAGGAATCAGCGCCGGGTATGTCATGGGGACGAATGGAACGGCTGCAATGAACGATGAACTCCGGAGGGTGAAGATTCCCTGCGTGAGTGAGGGATCTGGATTTCCTCCGGCGATTGAGCCCCCGGGATATATTTTTCTCCTCCGGCCTCTCTACCCTGATGTCTTTGCCGGTGCCTGCATCCACTTTATGGATGTATGGAAGAAAGCCGGCCATAAAGAGAAGCCAAAGGTGATGACGATTACCTGGGACACCCCTTACGGAAGAGCCCATATCGAATTGGGAGAGCCATGGGCGGCAAAATATGGATTTGAGGTCCTTCCTGTCCAGTTATTTGCCGGCCAACCGAATGATCTGAGCACCCAGCTCCTCAGGGCCAAATCATTGGGTGCCAATCTTGTTTTCTCGAATATATTGGAGGGTCATTTCGCTGTTCTCCTGAAGGATGCGAAGAGACTTGGCCTTCAGGGAAAGATGCAATTTTGCGGCGGCTCGGAGTGTCGCGGGGCAGAGGTGGTAAAATTGGCAGGAGATGCCGCAGAAGGGGCGTGGTCGGTGAACCATTTTGCCGATTGGTCAGAGACAAAGAATAAGGGAATTCAATTGGGCATGCAAATGCAAAAGGAGTTCCGCGGGGACGTCGATTATCAGACTCAATACCTCATGGGCGTGATCCCGGCAAGATTTACGTCCGAAGCCATCCGATATGCCGCCAAGACGTGGGGCGCGGATAGCGTCAATAATGAGAACATCTACAAGGCTTTGACAACCATGGGAAAAATCGACATGCTGGGACTCACTGCCGATGCCAGCTTCTCTCCGACGGAACGGAGGCCCTTCAAGTACTTGAACGTATCGAAATGCGTTAACGGTGTATGGGTGAGAGAGAAATACGGGCTTGAAGTGCCTTGGCTGAAGCCGGCGGCTAAATAGAGATAAAAAGGGAGCGCCCCGTGAAGAACGGGGGCTCCCTTTGTCGGAGCAGGATTTTACATGGAAGAGCTTTTGCAAGCCTTAGCGAGCGGTTTGGTCGTTGGATCTCTTTACAGTCTTGTGGGGGTGGGCATCGTTGTCATCTACAAGTCGACCCATGTCTTTAACTTTGCCCAGGGAGGATTGCTGATGATGGGGGCCTACCTGACCTGGTGCTTCATCGAGCAGGTCGGCATGCCCTTATGGCTGGGCCTGATCAGCGGTTTAGCTTCTGCTGTCGTTATCGGGTTCGTGATCGAACGCTTCGGCATGAGAAAACTGGTGGGGCAGCCCATCCTTTCCTTAATCATTGTGACCTTGGCGTTGCAGGCTTTCTTCGATGGAGTGGTCACCCTTTTCTGGGGGGACAATAATTATCTTGTCTATCCAAAATTTCTTCCCCCTGATCCGGTTGAATTCTTTAAAATCATTCTATCCCTTCAGCACATCATCATTTTCTTCATCACGATGATCGTGATCGGCCTCTTTATCATTTTTTTCAAATACAGCAAATGGGGCCTGGACATGAGGGCAGTGGCAGAGGACCATCAGGCAGGAATGTGCATGGGGATTAGCACCAGGATCGTTTTTATTCTGGCCTGGGTGATCGCCACATTATTGGCCTATATCGGAGGCGTCCTGCTCGGAAGCATCAATGGGGTGAGCACGACGCTTCATCATATCGCAGGCAATTGTTTTCCCGTTGTCCTCTTGGGCGGGTTGGAATCCATCCCCGGCGTCCTGATCGCCGGTCTGATCGTGGGTGTGCTGGAATATATCTCCGGCCTTTATCTGGACCCGATCGTCGGGGCAAGCACAAGGGAGATTGTGCCTTACATCATCTTGGTTCTGGTATTGATCATCAAGCCCTACGGTCTCTTCGGGCTGGTGAGAATAGAAAGGATTTAACGGGAATTTAGATGTTGAGTCTCAACAATGTCGAGGTCATGTTTAATAAGGTCATCTTAGTGCTCAGGGGAGTTTCCCTGACCGTCCCTTCCAATTCGATCGTTGCCCTTCTCGGAGCCAATGGCGCGGGTAAGACGACGACCTTGAATGCCATTACCGGCCTGATCAAAACGGAATTGGGGGAGGTCACCGAAGGGACCATCGAATTCCAGGGGAGAAGCCTGACCAAAATGAGCACGGAGAAGATTGCCCAAAATGGTTTGGTTCAGGTGATGGAAGGCAGAAGGCTTTTTGCTCATTTGACCGTGGAGGAGAACTTACGCGTCGGAGCGCGGGCGAAGCGGGAAAAGAGCTCGATGAAAGAAGACCTTGAGATGATCTACACTTACTTCCCCAGACTCATGGCTTTACGCCATGCGACCGCGGGTTATTGCTCCGGCGGCGAGCAACAGATGATTTCGATTGGGCGTGCCCTGATGAGTCATCCCAAGATGATGCTATTGGATGAACCCTCCATGGGCCTCAGTCCCCTTTTAGTGAAGGAGATATTTCGAATTATCAAAGCCATTCATGACGAAAAAGAAGCGGCTATATTATTAGTTGAACAAAATGCACCTCAGGCCCTCGACATCGCCGATTATGGCTATGTGATGGAGAACGGGAGGATCGTCCTTGATGGCACGCAAAAAGATTTGAAGGAAAACGAGGATGTAAAAGAGTTCTACATGGGATTGAGTGAGGTTGGAAAGAAGAAGAGCTACCGGGAAGTAAAACACTACAGGAGAAGAAAAAGGTGGATGTAACTCATTGTAATTACAGGGGATATAAAGCAGATAAGAATTTCCTTGTATTTAAAATAAAAATGTAGTATTTTTTTGCGTGGCCATGAGAATATATTCACAAATTCTTTGGTCGAATTTCAGAGAAGTGGAAGAAGGAGGTTGTGATGGGTAGGTTAGAGGGTAGAGCCGCGGTTGTTACAGGTGGAGGAAGGGGGATCGGAAGGTCGATCTGCGTTGCCTTTGCCAAAGAAGGCGCTGACGTTGTTGTAAACTACGCGAGCAAAGATCAGCCGGCGCAAGAAGTTGTAGAAATGATTAAAAAAATAGGAAGGAAAGCGGTTGCGGTGAAAGGGAATGTTGCAGTTAAGGCCGATGCAGGTAGGATCATACAAACAGCGATCGACAACTTTGGGAAGATTGACATTCTGGTGAACAATGCAGGGGTTTCAAAACCAAATATGCTTTACAAAATGACCGAGGAGCAGTGGAACGAAGTGATCGACATTCACCTCAAAGGACCCTTCCTGTGTATTCAGGCAGCGTCAAAATTTATGATGGAGAGGAAATACGGAAGGATTATCAATGTGACTTCGGCAGCGGGGTTGTGGGGAACGAAGGGACAGATCAATTATAGTTCAGCCAAAGGAGGGATCGTCGCTCTGACCAAGTCGGCTGCGCGGGAATTGGCTGGTTCCGGGATTACGGTCAATGCGGTCCAGCCGGGGTATGTCAGCACCGACATGACGGAGAAGATTCGAACGGATCCGAAGCTCAAAGAGATTTATGCGGGCAGGGTTCTGCTGGGCCGGTTTGCTGAACCGGAGGAAGTATCCCCGGCCTTCGTCTTTTTGGCATCGGACGAGGCGAGTTACATTACGGGCCAAATTCTCTGCGTAGACGGCGGCCTCGGAATGACTTAAACATCATTTTAAATTTCAAATTGCAAATCTCAAATTTTCAATCCCTGCCTGGTCCTTCCTACCTGCAAGCAGGGCAGGCAGGTGCAATCTGAAATCTACAATCTAAGATCTAATGGAAAGGGGGGATTCACCGGTCAATAAGTTTTTAACGGGGTTTTAATTCTAAAACGAAAGGGGTGAATTACATGGCAACAATACCGGATAAGATTGAAACTTGGCAAATGGTTCAACCGACAGCAAAAAATAAGGATACCGGGGAGGTCATCCCTGGCAAATTAGCCAAGGCCTCCATTCCAGTTCCAGCCTTAGGACCTGGAGATGTATTGGTGAAGGTGGCGGGATGCGGTGTTTGTCATACCGATCTGGGATATTTTTACGACGGGGTACCGACGGTATCGAAACCACCCTTAACTCTTGGACATGAGATCAGTGGAACAGTCGTCGCTGGAGATGAGAAGTGGATTGGAAAAGAGGTCGTTATACCTTCAGTGATGCCCTGCCGTCAGTGTCTACTCTGCAAAACGGGTCGTGGAAACCGGTGCTTAGCTCAGAAGATGCCCGGGAACAGCATAGGAATCTACGGAGGGAATTCAAGCTATATTCCAGTTCCCTCGATTGACCTCTGCGAGGTGAGGAATCGTGGCAGTATTCCCCTGGAGCATTTAGCGGTAGTCGCCGATGCAGTCACGACGCCTTACCAGGCGGCCAAAAGAGCAGACCTTCAGCCCGGAGATCGTGTCATCGTCGTCGGGGTGACTGGAGGAGTGGGTGTTTATATGGCTCAGACCGCGAAGGCTCTGGGTGCAAAAGCAGTGATCGGCATTGCAAGAAATCCGGAGAAATTACAACGAGCACTGAAATACGGTGCTGATTTTATTATCAGTACGCAGGATAAGCAGACCAAGGATATCCGGAACGAATTTCGAGACATCTGCAAGAAGAACGGCTTGGAGGCTGGTTTTGGCTGGAAGATTTTTGAAGTGAGTGGAACAAAGGCGGGGCAAGATCTCGCTCTGGAGCTCCTCTCTTTCACCGGTAAATTGACTATCATCGGGTTTGGGATGGCAAAGAATGAATATAGCATCTCCAGGCTCATGGCCTTCGATGCAGAGATGATCGGGACATGGGGATGCCTGCCAGAATATTATCCCATTGTGCTGGATATGGTCCTCTCCAAGAAGATCGATATCGCACCTTTTGTCGAGACGAGACCGATGAGCCAAATTGCATCAGTATACGATGAGGTTCACAAAGCCGGTTCTCCGGCAAAGAGGATTGTACTGACCCCTGATTTTTAGGTTAAATAAACTATATTAAAATGGAAGGGAGGAATTTGTATGGCAATAGATTGGATGCCGAGGGAACACGGAATTAAGGATCATAGCCGGTATGGTTCGGAACATTGGGGAACAGAAGCCCCTTGCACGGTCTATGACAAGAGACCTTTGAAGGATCTAAAGGGAAATGTCATACCAGGTCTCTATAATGTTTGGATCAGACTCAATAAC
>Ga0315282_10003966_pt1 | contig 26171 bp, 21 predicted proteins | sample YL17G07_20_MG_FD_203693 | JGI IMG/M metagenome (GOLD analysis project Ga0315282, IMG submission 203693) | Sediment microbial communities from Yellowstone Lake, YNP, Wyoming, USA - YL17G07_20 | ecosystem: Environmental > Aquatic > Freshwater > Lake > Sediment | place: USA: Wyoming | collected... | reverse complement strand
CGATGCGTTTGGCTTCCCGAGCACGGAAATCAATGGACTTGACCTGCTCGACCATGACGACGCCGGTTAGGTTCTCGCCTTCGGGAATAGGCACGTGGAAAGGGTGGTCACGGCGCGCGTTGGTGACGGGACAAACAATGCAGAGGCCGGTGTGCTTGTTGAAAAGGTCGTTGCTGACGACCAGCGCGGGACGCCGCCCTCGCTGCTCGTGGCCGGACTGCGGATCGAACGTGACGGCGATGAAGTCCCCCTTCTGTGGGACATAGTGCGCCATCTACCAGACCTCCCTGCCGACTGGGCGCCGCCAATCCACCTCCTCCGTCTCGTAGTCCTTGGGAATGCGTCTGACAAGTTGGCGCAAATCGTGCCTGCCACGGACCCGTCGAACCCGCGCAACGACGATGGCCCCATCGCGCACCGCCACCTCCACCGCGTCTCCCACGCTGATCTCCGCATCTGAGAGCACTTGCTTGCTCAAGCGGAGCCCTTGGCTATTTCCCCACTTCTGAACTTTCGTGATCACGGCCACACCTCCTGAGTATATCCGGAGTATAGCCGCTCGCGCTCGCCGGGTCAAGTGTACTCTTGCGCCCGACGCTTACGGCATCGGCGGCGCCACGAAGCGCTGGGAACGAGCGTCGGTCTACTGCAACCTTGTAAGAAGTAGACGCGCACCCTGTCCGTATCTTGTCAGTAATCGAATCTCGAATGTACCGGCTTGGCCACAGTCGTAGTAGGCCACGTGCCCAAGCTCTATTTGGGCGGTCTGGCTCTTCTGCCCGATGACGCCGACCGTAACTTTTGCGCGGTCCTGGTGACGGATATCATCTTCGGTGCCAAGAGTTATGAACAACGACCCGTCAGCGGCCTTTTGCGTGCTCCCGGTCTGGATTTCAATTTCCTCAGACTCCCCTGGTTTCATGCTTGCCCCTTTCTTGTCATGCCCAACATTGATTATGTGGATCCGCATAACAGGCCAAACCCGGTTTGGAGCGCCGCTCAGGCCCTAACTGACGAGCGAACCGACATGCCTTCGGTCCCACCTCGCACGTGTTGTTGGCGGCTCCCGTTGGCACGGCTGTGACCTTGCAATACATATTATGCTTTCGCGCCTGAAACAGCAAGAAGTTTGTTAGGTGTTTCGATGCTTCGCGGGCACAATCCGCTTGGCTGCTTCGACAGGGAGTCGTGACATGCCAGACGCATGGGTCACAAAGAACCCGATGAAACTGTTCCGCCTTGACGGCAAAGTCGCCATCGTCACCGGCTCGGCGAGCGGCATCGGACAGGCCTCGGCGATGACGTTCGGCCGAGGCATCCTTGTCATGAGAAGAACCGCTCGTAATCATCGTGACCACCAATCCAGAACCACGTCACCGTATTACCTTCAAGGACGCCCAGTGCGCGATAGCCACGCGTGATTCTCACGGACCAGACGTCTTCTTCACGGTTGATACATCCGAAATGCAGAGAAGGATGGAAGGGATTCTGTGCCCACAGACGATAGGCTTTTCTGGCACCGCGCTTGATGTCGCCGCCGAGAGGCTTATATGCCGCCCAGAAGGATGGCAGGGTAGCCGATTTCATAGGCGGTCATGGTCCAGTGGTTGCGCGTGCCCCTGGGCAATCTCATGCTTGGCACGGCGTGCAGCTGCGACAAGTTGGGGTTGCGTTCGCTTGAACAGATCACCCCATTCCAGTTCGTCTTGGAGGTCCGTGAGGTATTCGCGCAGATGCTCTATCACTTGATCTTGCACGGTTTCGGGCAAGGATTCCAGCATTCTTGCGACTGTCGTAATAGCTGTGGATGACATGATCAAATCTCTTTCTTAATGTTCTGCTCATGTCCTACGCGTTGATTTCACTTGCCCACACCGAGTTCAACAAGGCGGTCCAACTACCGATGCGGTTCGGTCCCGTTTCGCACGTGTTGTTGAGGCTCCCGTTGGCGCGGCTGCGACCCTGCTATACATATTATGCTTTCCCGCCTGAAACATCAAGACGTTCGTCACGCGTTTCTACGCTGCGCTGAGGCAATTCGCTCGGCTACTCTGACAGGGAGTAAGGACATGTCAGACGCATGGATCACGAAGAACCCGATGGAACTGTTCCGACTCGACGGGAAGGTTGCCGTCGTTACCGGTTCGGCGAGCGGGATCGGGCGGGCGTCGGCGATCATGTTCGGGCGCGCGGGCGCGCAGGTGGTCGTCTCGGACATTCAGGACGAGAAGGGCGAGCAGGTTGCGGCGGACATCCGCGCCGAAGGGAACGAGGCGATCTACGGGCACTGTGACGTATCCGATGCGAGGCAGGTGGAGGAGCTGAAGGGTCGGACGCTCGCGGCGTACGGGAAGATCAACGTGCTTCATACGAACCCGTTCTACTCGGTGGGCGGGGCCGTCGGCGAGATGACCGACGAGGCGTGGGACAAGACGCTCGCGGTGACGCTCGACGGCGTGTTCTACTGCTCACGCGCGGTGATCCCGGAGATGCTCAGAGTCGGGGGCGGCTCGATCATCCACACCTCGTCGGTGGCCGGGATCGTCTCACTGGCCGGGACGGCGGCGTACAACGTGGCGAAGGGTGGGGTGGTCCAGCTCTGCCGCTCGATCGCACGGGACTACGGACGGAAGGGCATCCGGTGCAACGCGCTTTGTCCGGGAAACGTGATCCCCAACGAGCGGTTCCCGGAGGATATCAAGCCCGGCACGATGATGGACCTGAAGGCGATTCTGGGAAGAAGCGCACACCCGGAGGAGATGGCGACCGTCGCGCTTTTCCTCGCGTCGGACGCCTCATCCTACGTCACCGGCGCGGCGATCATGGCGGACGGAGGGTGGACCTCGATCTGATACGGATTCCAGTTACGAACTTCACCCATGCCTGGCAGGCACGCAGCAGGCAGCGCCCCCACAAGAGACCGTAACGTTGGGCATGCACGGGCGAGGTCACCTCGCCCCCGTCCAGCGACGGTGCCGACGCTGCGTCAGCACTCGCCGAGCAGCTCGTTCACCCTGGCGATGAGCTTGAACGCGTCCGCGACGTAGAGCACGTCCGTCTTCCCGCGCGCCCAACCGCAGTTCGGGTCGAGGTTGATGGCGCGACGTTCGTTGATGAACCGCCATCCGACGACGTGCGGCTCCTCGCCGTGGCAGCACGTTGAAAGTCCCTTCGGATGGCGAGGCGTTGCGCCGGTCTGCCCGACCTGATTGAGATGGCTCAGGAAGCCGATCACCGCCTGCCCCTCACCGGTCTGGTCCACGAGCGACTTGCTGCTGCCGAGCGATGCCTTCGTCTTCGTGAGGAAGTCCAAGATGAGGGCTTCCGCTTCCTTCACGTGCGTCTGTCCATCGGCTTGCTTCTTCGTCCAGCCTGCTCCCGCGACGAAGAGCAGTTCCGCGTCGGGCCGGATCGTCTGCGCGTCGCTCGACGCCGCTTCGACGCCGACGATCTCCGTGCGCCGCAGCCCCGCGGGCAGACTCACCGCGACAGCCTTCACCGAGACAGAGCCGGGGACGCCTTTCCACGGCTCGAACACACCGGCGTCGACGAGAAGGAACCACGGGCGTTGCGTCCGCGTCTGCGTGGCCACCATCCGCTGCCGGTAGTACCAACGCTGAATGGCGAGGTCCCCTCCCTCGCTGACCAGTCCCGCCACGTGCGTGTCGATGCGCCCGTCCACCCGGAGCGCGACACCGGGCAGTGCCCGGGAGAGACGTGACGTGCCCGGCGCGACGACGAGCGTCGGACCGGCGGCCCGGACGATGGCCTCGAACGCCGTGGCGTCGCTGGAGTAGCGGGAGGTGCCGAAGTCCTCGCCGTAGACTCCGTAGAACGTCTCCGCGCCGCAGCCAGCGATTGCATCGGCAGCGGCCTGCACGTCCCGTCCGACGATGCCGACGCGCAGTGTTGACCCGGCTCGGTCCTGGGCCAACTTCGTCGCCGCACTCAAGGCTTCGAGGGCAGGCTTCGGAAGGGTTCCGTCAGCTTCAGTATGGGCAAGGTAGAGAATCGTTTCCATGCGATGCGAATCCTCTGCGCGTTCTCGTCTCGGGTGGTCGGCGCCCGGGCCGCGAGGCATTGCGCCCCACGAGTACTCACGACCGAATCGGCTTCATCCCCTGATCCATTCCGCGATCTCGCGTGCCATCTCCTCGATGGGAGCGTCCTTCACGATACGCGTATCCCTGCGTTGCTGGGGAAGCTCCACCTTGAGGAACGTCACGCCGTCCGCGCCCGCTTTCACCGGTCTTGCTCTCTGAAGGGCAGGCATGATGACGCGCATGTTCTGCATCCCCACCTGCGGGTTGTTCGGCGGTTCCGGCAGGTGGCCGGTCGCCCACCCGCAGACGAGCGGCGGCCCTGCGCACGCGGAGACCTGGTACTGCCCGCCCTCGACCCGTTCGAGAGTCCTGATCGAGCCGTCCCCCTGAACGGTAAGCTCGTCCACGGCCAGAAACTGGTCCGTGACGCCCAGACGTTCGCCGAGCATCTGCATCGTCACGCCAGCGTCGCGGGCCGCCGAAGAGCACCCGCCGAAGAGGAGCATTCGCGAACGCTCGAGCCCCGGAATCGCCTCGATTGCCTCGGCGAGCGCCTTGGCGACTTCGTACGGCTCGGTGAAACCGCCCGCCGGACCGTCGAGTGCGACGAGCTCAAACGGCACTTTCTGGGCGAGGGTCATCATGAGTTGCTGGAGCTTCCCACGCGGTCCGAGGCTCACGAGCCAGACCTTGCTCCCCTCGATCTTCTTCGCGAGGTTCGCCGCCTCATAGAGGGCGTGTGCCGCCCACGGATCGAGCACCGAGGGCAGCATCATCTCGTTCTTGAGACCCGGTCCGGTCGGCGTGGTGATCGGTTCGAGTGTCTGGAGCGGGTCCGGGACGAGGCTCCCGCAGACCACGATGTGGAATGGTGAACTCATGCGAAGGTGACTCCGTTTCCGTTGGACATGGCTGCCACAAAGTTGGGTAGTACGCGGGTATCGAATAGGCGGCGCGAACGGTAGCACAGCTAGCCGACGCTACGATGTGTACCCGTGTTGCTCAATAAGTCGAGGAGTCCCTCTGGATACAGGATGGCCTTCCTCTCTCGGAACTCATCGAGAGATTTCCATACAGCAACAAACTCTCCGGCGAACTCTTCATCATCCGTTTCCTCTCGGGACCTGAGCGATTCCACCCCGTACAGACTCGGATCAATGAACTTCCCCTCATAAACCACCACGATCTCGTGGCCGGGTCCGGCATCGCACGTGAAGATGGTCTCAATCGTGCCGACGTAGGCCAAGTCTTTGACTTCTGCCCCTATCTCCTCTCGTATCTCGCGGACGATGCATTCACGGCTATGCTTGCCGAAAGAGATTGCGCCTCCAAGAGGGTGATAGAACGTCTCCTTTTTCCAAGAATCGTAGCCCTCAGCAACAAAAATCCTGTCATTGTCTCTGAAGACGCATATTGCTATTGGCCTTGGATGTCGTGGCCTCATTGCTCTGCGATCCGATCCGGTCATTAACCGAATTTGCCGTCCGATTAGAGATGTGCAGCAAGGATCATCGGCAACGGCCTCAGTTCTCGCTTCAGCGGGTCGAGGGCAAGTCCAAGCGCTTCGAGCGTAAACGCTCCGAGAAGCTTGTAGTCGCCCTCTTCTCCGAAGATGACGTCGGCACCCCCGATCCGCTCCCCGTACTTGAAGACGGCAACTCCCTTCTTGCGCACGATCTTGGTTCCGTCTGCCAATCGGAACTCCTGCTCGACGAATGGCTTAATGCGCAGTCTTTCCAGAACCGGTGTAGGAACCACCGAGTAGACAGCGCCGGAGTCGATCAGGAATTCCACACTCTCGGTGACTTGTGGGTTGGCCGGGTTGCCAACCTCGATCTGCAACACTGTTAACCCCATTGCACCCTCTTCGTCGAAGGCGATCAGGATTGAGGCAGGAGCAACGGAAGCTCTCATCAATCAATATAGACATGGAGACGGAACGATGTCGGGATCGGCTCAGTTCTCCGCCGAATGCAGCCCGCCTGATCCGGCGCGAAACTCAATATTGCCCCGCTCTGGGTCGCCATCAAGCGGCACGGTGCAGTTCCAGAGACACGCGCCGCAGTGGACGCACTTCTCCCGGTCGAACTGCGGGACGCCGCCGCCTTCGCCGGGGGTGATCGCCTGCGCGGAGCATATCTCGATGCAGAGCTTGTTCCCGCACCCCTCGCAGAGGTTGGGATAGAGGAACACCACGTGATCCGGGTAGCCGGGCGCCGCCTGTACCTTCCCGCCCATGAGCAGCGCGTCCTGATGGCTGACCAGGAGCCTGCCGTCATACCGGATGCTCGGCCACCCGGCGCGCTCCATGAGCGCGTCGTGCAGCGAGACTCCCGCCGCGTTGCACTCCCGGCGTATCCTCTCGATCTCTTCCTGCGCGATCCGTCCCCGATAGTACCCTTCGAGCGACGCAATTCGTTCGTGCGGGCGTTGGATCTTCTTCCGGAAGCCGAGCCACCCATTGCTCAGCCCGGTCAGCCCCATGCCGATGAGACCGGTGAGGAATCCCCTCTGGAAACCGTCGCGGGCGTGTTCGGCGACACGATTCTCCTCATCGACCGAGCTTCCGCGCCGTCGCTTCACGTACGCCGCTTCCAGGTTCTCCCTTGTGAACGGCTTGCCCGCTTTGAGCAATTCGACCACCCCTTCGGCAAGCTGGACCCCCGTCGTCCAGGCCTCGTCAACTCCGGAGCCGGTGAGCACGTTCGTGCTGCCGGAGCCTTCGCCGATCCGGGCGTAGCCGTCGCCGACGAGATGCGGTTCGCCGCGTCTGCCCGACTCCTGAAGGCTCTTCGCACCCCACGAACGCATCGTGCCGCCGTCGAGGTAGCGCCAGAGATATGGGTGGAGCATCCAGTGCTGGAGATAGCGGTAGGTCGTGCGGACCGGGCTATCGAGCCATGACGGGACGAACACGCCGAGCGACGCAATGTTGCCCGGATACACGTAGAGGAACCCGAAGATCTCTGGCTCCGGATAGCCGAACGTGTGGATCACGGTCCCCGGTTCGAGCGAGCACGTTTCCGGCAGGTCCACGACCATCTTCATGCCGACGGCCCAATCGCGCTTGTGGTGGCCCGCCGGCATCCCGAACTGCGCGTCGAGCTTCTGTCCGACCGCGCCAACCGGTCCGTCGCCGACGACGGTGAGTTCGGCTTTGATGTCCATGCCGGGCAGATAGCCCGCGTCGGGATGGCCCGCTCGGTCGGTCCCCTGATCGACCATCCGAATCCCGACGACGCGCTCCCGTTCGATGAGCGGCTCCGCCACCGGCATCCCCGGCCATACCTGCACCTGCCCGGACGCCATCAACTGGGAGCCGACCCACTGGTTGAACTGGCCGATGGAAAGGAGTAGACCGTTCTCTTTCCTGAGGAAACCCGGCACGTAGGGCAACCTGACGGCGTGGTCTTCGTAGGGGAGCATCCAGCGGAATGCCCGGATCAGCCCGTCGAAGGCTCTCAGGCTGCGAGTCCGGTGGCTCGCGCCGACCGGATTGAGGAGATAGACCACCGTCTCGTGTTTCACCGGGTGGGCGAAGGGGATTGCGGACGGGTCGAGATCGGGGAAGGTCTGGCGGATACCGCGCGCGCGGGTCACGACGCCGGAAACGCCGAACCCGATGTCGTCAGCCCGCTCGTAGCACATGATCTGAAGCGGCATCCCCGGCACGGCCTTGCTCTCAATGGTGGGCTGTCCCGCCTCGTCAACGAGCGCGCGGGAGAGGGTGGTGAGGAACCCCCCCATCGCCGGGCCGAACCCCACACAGGCGATGTCCACCTCCATGGTCTGGCGTTCGACCACGGTCGGCAGAGATTGGTTCATCGTTTCGCTTTGCCCTGCCATAGTCCGGCCTATCCTACCGTGAATCCGCAGGGGCGAGGCAGATTGCGCCAGCAATCTGCTGAACGTGATGGCCGCAGTGCGGCCATCACGCGGGATAGTCGAGTGCTTCGGGGATCATCACCTGGGTGAGCTGGTAGGCGGCGCGATCCCTCGCAAGCCCAGCGCCGGTCATGCATCCGTCGAGCTTACTGTGGAGACGCCGGTAGGTCTCCATTCCCTCGAAGCTCACACAGGGACCGGCCTTCGCTGGGTGCGAGCCGTCGAGTTCGACCACGCGCCCCGTATATCCACGACCGGCGGCGATGCCCGGGACAAGGCTCTTCATCGTGAGCGGCTCCTCCGGCGGGTAGCGGGTTGCGCGATCTGGGTCCCAGGCGGGGTGGCGGTTGTACCCGAAGACGAGTTCCGTGCAGATGCGCGCGACTTCGCCCGCAGCGCGAGCGGACTGCACGTGGCACAGGTCGGTGAAGAAGTTGACGAACCCCGAGAGCGCCTCGGCAAGGACCGGGTTCTCTGGTCCTTTCTTCTCGAGTTCGAGTACGGCGAGGATCTGGTAGCGTGAGGCGAGGAGCCAGGAAAGCGCGTCGGCCATGGGGAAGGTCACCCCTTGCCGCTGATCGCGGTAGAGCGGTTTCCCGTCGGCGTCTTTCCCTTCGAGGAGGTGCTGGAGCGAGCAGAGCCAGAGCTCCATCGCGCTTGCGAGCGTGCACGCGCCGGTTCCGGGGCGCTCGGCGGCGATACGTCGCATCTCGATGATCCACTGGCGGTAGATGGCGAGGAAGACCTCGTTCGTCATCGTGACGGAAAGCTGGCGACGCTGCACGGCCTCCGGCCCTTCGTAGGTCGCCTCAAGCTGCGCGTCGATCCACTTCTGACCGAGGAAGCCGGGGCAGTCCTCGGTGATCCCGTACCCACCCATCAGGCTCACCGCCTCACGCATCATGTTCGCGCCGTAGCCGGTGTTCCAGAGCTTCACCGCCGGGCAGAGCACGTTGGCGAGCGAGTCCATGACGACGAAGCTCACGAGATCGTCCGAGCGGAGTTCCGCAAGCCGAGCCTCATCCCGTTCTCCTTCGGGTCTCGCGGAGAGTTCGATGAGTTCGAGCGCAGCCTTCTCGGTTTCCTTGAGCGCTCGGAACTGCGCCCGCCCCTGCACCCCGCGTTCGGCGAAGATCTCGTCCTTCCGCCTTTCGAGCGGATCGTACTCGTCGAACAGCTTCGCGGCGGCAAAGCCGATCGCCGCACTCGCCTCGCCGGTCGCCCAGATGCTCACGAGCCGGTGGAGCGGGTCCTCCTTCATCTGCAGGCCGAGGTCGTGCCGTGGCGAACCCCGTCCGGCCACGTCCCCGCCCCGGAAGCGTCCGCGCTGATACCGGATGATCGGCTCAATCGCCGAGAGGAGCTTCGCCGAGGTCATGAGGCCGACTGTGACGCGGGTGCGACGGAAGACGGCGTCGATCACCTGACCGTGGCTGTAGTTCGGGACGATGACGCCGTCCCTCACCGTGTAGCCGCCGATGATCCGGCTCGCTGGGACCCTGACGCTCAAGATCGGGTCGCGGGTGGACGAAAGCTGATGGACGAGCTTCCGGGTGGGCGTTCCCCGGTCGAACGTCCCCTCGTCGTCCTCGTGCAGGACGATCATGCAACTCCCCTTGACCCGCTCGTCGCCGGAATCTACCGCGGCGCACACGAAATTGGCGAACGCCATGTTCGTGATGAACCGTCCGCGTTTGTCTACGTGCAGGATCGGTTCCTTCCCGTCCCCCCACTCGGCAACGCGAACGCGACCGGCGAGCACGCCCGTATCAACGCCAACGTAGGGAATCGGCTCGGTGAGCGCGAACGCGCCGCGCCAGATCTTCCGGTCCTGGCCGGGCTGGGGCGGCACGGAGCGCGTCATGTAGAATTCCTTCTGCTCCGGCGTGCCCCGCTCGTGGATCGGCTCAAGGGCAAGGTTTCCCGCGAGGCAGCACGTGGCTGCGCCGCCGTCCACCCAGCTAAGCTCGAAGGCGACGAGCGCAAGCGCGAGGTTCTTCGGCCCTTCGATGTACCCGCCGTACTGGGGGTCCATGAACAGTGCGGTGATCCCGGAATCGTCGAATGCCTGAAGGAGGCTGTTCTTCTCCTCGGTCCACTCGTGGCTGTTCCGCCCGCCGTTTGCGACGAGCCAGGCGACGGGACCGCGTGCGACGGCCCTGGCCGACTGGACGAGCATCTGCAGCTCGTAGCGCTCGGCGTATCCCCACATGATCTGGCGCACGTCGTCAGCGGGTAGAGTGCTCAACATTGCGGTACGTGGGGGGTCGGTTTGTACGGCGTCCATGACCGGTGCCCTTTCTTCGGTGCCGGATCAACAACCAAGGGAACGACAAAGGTATGAAAGATACGGCAGAAACGTCGGACTGGCACAAGTGGGTACGCACGACTGCGGCGCATGGCTCCCGCCCGCCGTGTGGCCAGCGCGCCACCGGGAAGGCGGAACGAGGCGCACGGATCGCATCGTTCGTGGCATGGGCATGGAGAGAATCCAAGTTCGGGACGAGTCAGTCAAGGCGGCTCACGCGCCGCGTGCGGACCGAGCGGCGTGCAGGTGGTCGTTGTTGCGGAGCCCCACGCTGATCAGGTATCTTTGCTCTTTCCGAGACGCGCGAAGTCCCCACGTTTTCCGCAGGACCGGGAGTCGTCTTGAGCGCACCGAAGCACATCACGCCCCTCGTCTCCTATCACGGCGGACATACCGTCTTCGACGGCGAGGGCGAACTCGAAGCGTTCGTCGAGGCGGCCATCGAACAGGGGTTCACCGCTCTGGGCTTCAGCGAGCACATGCCGCCGCCCGCACGCTATCAGTACCCGATGTCCCCGGACTCGGTGACCGCCGTGGGCATGTTCGACCGATACGTCGAGGAGGCCACCAAGCTACAGGCGGCGTACCGGGATGATCTGCCCGTCCTGGTCGGCGTCGAGACGGAGTACCTCCCCGATGAGGAGACGTACCTTGCCGACTTCATCGACCAGTACCCATTCGACTACGTCGTCGGCTCGGTCCACTTCGTCGGGGGAATCGGGTTCGATTACTCACGGGAGTGGTACGAGCAAGCCGCACAGGCCTGCGGCGGGTACGAGCGGCTCGCCGTCGAGTACTATCGGATGGTTCGAGGGCTGCTTGCGATGAACGTGACCGACGTGCTCGGTCACCTCGACCTCGTCAAGAAATACGCGCCGCAACCTATCGCCGGTCAGGTTGTGGAGCAGGCCGAACGAGATACGCTTGAAGCGGCGCTGAAGGCGGCTGTAATCCTGGAGGTGAACCCGCGCGGCCTCATCAAGCCGTGCAAACAGGTCTATCCGCGCACCGGTCTGCTCGTCGAGGCACGGCACCTCGGCATTCCGGCCACGTTCGGCGATGATTCCCACGCGCCGGGCGAGGTTGGAGCCCGGCTGGAGGTTGCCGCCGAGGCGATGCGGGACGCCGGGTACACCTCAGTCACGGTCCTGCTGCTCGACGGGCATCGGATCGTGCGACAGGAACTGCCGCTCTGACGCCGTGCTTCAGCGAAACTCCAGTCGAAGGGGTACCTGGCGGGCGATCCCGACATCGGCGATCTCCCAGACGACCCGGCTACCCTGACCGGGGCTTCCTCCGTCGGACCGGTCCGTGTCACAACCGAACAGGAACCTTCCTTTCACGAGGAATTCACGGGCGGGGCGGGTGACAGCGGCCGGAGAAATGATTATCTTCTGTGTCCGATTCTGAAAGACCGTATCCCGCGACATGCGGCGCGGGCGCTTGTTGGGCACCGAACGTGGCCCGATGGCGAAACGCTCGGAGGGGGTGATCACCGACCCGGCGATAGCTGCTACCGTCAACCCCGGTGCGCTTCTGTCGGCACATACGCTTGTACTGAACCGACACTGGCTCGCAGTGGGGTTCACGCAGGCCCGGCGCGCCATCAGCCTCGTGTACGAGGAGGTGGCAAAGGTCATCGCGCCGGACACGTTCACGCTCCACGACTTCGATTCGTGGGCTGATCTCTCCCGGTACGCTCCGCGCCAAGAGTGCGTCGCATCCGTCCGCATCGTGTTCAGGGTGCCGGAGATCATCATCCTGACCGAGTACAACGGCACGCCGCGCGCCAGCGTGGCGTTCTCCCGGCGCAACCTCTGCATCCGCGACCGGTACGCCTGTCAGTTCTGCGGGGTCAAGCTCAACAGCCACGATCTCACCATCGACCATATCGTACCGCGTTCCCGCGGGGGCTACGCGACGTGGGAGAACTGCGTCATCGCGTGCGTGAAGTGTAACGAGCGCAAAGGCAACCGGACCGCGGAAGAAGCCCATATGAAGCTCGTCAGGCAGCCGCGCCGCCCGCGCTGGGCACCCTCTTTCGGCATCCCGCTCAAGCACCGCAAGGAAAGCTGGGAGAAGTTCATCAGCGATGTCTACTGGGACATCGAACTGGAACCGTGAGCCCAACTCGTGTGGTGTTTGATGGAGAGACTCCCTCGCCTAACGCCCAGGCTTCCGACCCGGCGACAATCAGCTCGACCATTCTGTGCGCTCGCGGCGATAGCCTGTCTCACCGTGACCGCGGACTGCGCACAGGCGGCTTCGACCGGACTCTCCCCAGTGAGCAACATCGGCGCGAACGCGCTCCACAGTTTCACCGGCAGGAACGCGGCGCTCCACGGAGCGGGGATCGTCTCCACGTATCTCCTCGTCAATGCCGACGTGGACTACCGCGTGAGCCGGTACTTCCACGACCACGGCGCCTCAAGCATCTGGTCGCTGCCGGTGACGGCCGGCGCTGCGCTTGGACCGGCGGTGACAATCTCATCGCTCTACCTGGTCGGGAAGGGGCGGGCTGACGATGAGCTGATCGGCGCATCGTACGCCGTTTTTCAGGCCGTCGCACTCAATCTTGCCTGCGTCTCCATCCTGAAAGCGGTCACCGGACGCCCCCATCCGGCTCCCGACGCGGCTGAGGACCTCAAAAGCCAGAGCAAGACGTTTCGCTTCGGATTCCTGCGGGGTGGAGTTTTCTGGGGATGGCCGTCCGGCCACACATCGACGATAGCCGCGATGATGTCCGGACTCATGGGATACTACCCGGAGAACCGTTGGCTCGCCGTCGGGGGCTACGCAACGATAGCCTACGCCGTCGCGAGTGTTTCGGCGTTCCACGGTGGGGGGATGCACTGGCTCTCCGACGGGGTCGCCGGGGCGCTTGTCGGCTACGCCATCGGCTCGACGGTTGGCAGCCACTACCGCGCGCTCGTGGACAGGGAAAAGAGCAACCCATCGGTCTCGAAGCGGTGTGTTCTGCCCCTTGCAGGACGAGGGGTCGTTGGAATCAGCATCGGAATGCTGTTGTAGGAGATCTCCGGGATGAAGGACAAGGTCGTCATCGTCACCGGTGCGAACTCCGGCATCGGCAAAGTGGCCGCGCTTGAGCTGGCGAAGAAGGGCGCGACGGTGGTCATGCTCTGCCGGGACGGAGCGCGCGGCGAGAAAGCCCGTACGGACATCGTCGGCAAGAGCCGGAACGACTCGGTCCACCTCATGCTCTGCGATCTGGCGTCTCAGCGGGAGATACGCTCCTTTGTGGACCGGTTCCGGCAGCGGTTTGACCGGCTCGACGTGCTGCTGAACAACGCCGGGCTGACCCGAGCGAAGCGGACGCTTACCGAGGACGGGATCGAGACGGTCTTCGCCGTCAACCACCTCGCCTGTTTCCTCCTCACGAACCTCCTGCTCGACGTGCTGAAACAGAGCGCGCCGTCGCGGATTGTGAACGTCGCTTCCGAGGCACACCGAGGGGCGAGGCTCGATTTCGATAATCTCCAGATGGAACGAGGATATGGAGTCTGGGAAGTCTACTGTCGCTCGAAGCTCTGCAACGTCCTGTTCACGTACGAGCTGGCCCGGCGACTGAAGGGCACGGGAGTGACCGTCAACGCCGTGCACCCCGGCACGGTCAGGACCAACCTCTGGAGGAACGCACCCGGGTTCGCGCAACCGCTTCTCTCCCTTGCCAAGCCCTTCATGCGCTCGCCGGAGAAGGGGGCGGAAACGCTCGTCTGGCTCGCCTCATCGCCGCAGGTGCAGGGGGTGAGCGAGAAGTACTTCATCGATCTGAGAGAGGCGCAGTCCTCGCCGACCACCTACGATCAGGAGCCTGCACGCCGGCTGTGGGAGGTGAGCGAACGGCTGACGGGCGCGGGGTGCGGCCGTTGAGGTCACGGAAGTATCGTCCCGGCTCGGTTGCTTGGCACGATGGGAGCGCTCGGGTATCCTCCGGAGAGCGATGTGCACTTGTTCCCAGCCGGGCGTCCTTGCCTTCCCCCGACCCACGTGTGAGATGCCTCCATGCATCGCTTCGCCGCCATACCGGTGCTCCTCGCCCTTGTCGTCGCTGCGTGCGCTCCTGTGCCACCGGTCGGTCTAGCGCCGGTGCGCACGCCCTCTGAGGAGGCGATTGAGGAGCGAATCGACGCGATCCTCGCCCGGCCTGAGCTTGCGCCGACCAACGTTGGGTTCGCAGTCTGGTCGCTCGACCGGAATGCGTGGCTCGTCGAGCGGAACGCCGACAAGCTCTTCGTGCCCGCGTCAACGGCCAAGCTGCTCCTCGCCGTTGCCACGCTTCACACGTTCGGTCCCGCGGCGGCGTTCAAAACGCTCCTCCTTGCCGATAGAGAGAGGAGCCTGGCGCGGGACGACTCGGTGCTCGCGAGCAACCTATACCTCGTCGGGGGCGGCAATCCAGACCTTTCCACGGGCGACCTGATGGACCTCGCCGAACGGCTCCGCGCAATCGGAATCCGGCACGTTCAAGGTAATCTGGTGCTCGACGCTACGCACTTCGACAGCACCGCGTTTGGTCCCGGCTGGATGTGGGATGAGACGGCGTACCCGTACAGTGCACGGGTGAATGCCTTCATGCTGAACGGCAACACCGTGCGCATCACCATCCGTCCGGGGAAGACGGTCGGGGATACAGTGCGGGTCGCAGTCTCGCCACGGAGCGCGGGTCTGCCGCTCGCGGTCAACGCGACGACCCGTTCCGACACGACCAGCGGTCCGCCGCTCTGGGTCACCCGCGCCGGAGACTTGCCCGTGACCGTCGTGGGTGGGTCCATGCTCATCGGCTCGAGCCCGGTCGTCGTGACGCGTACCGTTCCCGATGCGGCGGCGTACGCCGGGTCCGTGTTTCTCGACGCGTTGGCTTCCGTCGGGATGTCGGTCGAGGGTGGTCTTGCCTTCGGCGTCGCACCCGATGACAGTGCTCAGGTCGTTGCAGTCGCCTCATCCGCGCCGACGGACCTGCTCGTCAGGCGATTGCTCAAGGAGAGCGACAACCTGGTCGGTGAGACTCTTGTCAAGCAACTCGGACGCAGGGTGAACGGCGAGGGGTCCTGGCCTGCAGGGCTTTCGGCGGTGCGACGCTCGCTCGCGGCGTTTGCCGGACTCGATTCGACCGCCTATTGTCTGGCGGACGGCTCGGGGTTGTCTCGGTACACCCAGGTCTCGCCGCGCATGATCGTCCGGGTGATCGCACGCGCATGCGATGAGTTCACGGTCGCGCCGGAGTTCCTCTCAGCTCTCGCCATCGCCGGGGTTGACGGTACCCTCGCCCGCCGCCTCACCGACGGGGACGTGGCCGGGTACGTTCGCGGGAAGACCGGCTCGATGAGCAGCGTCAGCTCGCTTTCTGGAGTCCTGGTCACAAAGGCTGGCGAACGGCTCACGTTTTCCCTCATCATGAACGGCTTCGTGGGTTCCTCGGCACAGGTTCGCGGGGCGCAGGACGATCTCGTCCGGCTCCTGCGCCGGTATCCTCCGCCTCGGAAAGCCTCGTCGCGGTGAGATGGTGCACGGGAGCGTCCGCGGCGGCTCTGGCCGTCCTGAGAACCCAAGGCGGCATCATTCATAATAGTTTGATAATAGTGGGATTAGTTGGGGATCATAGATAGGAAGACCGGAGCCATCAAGGCCATGAGCGCGCTGGTGATGATCCCCCCTCATTCCTCATGACCCTCCCGGAATGGCTCGTGCACTCGGTGCTTGCTCTCACCGACGTCCCGCCACGAAAGCGCCTGTCGGACATCCTGGCTGCTCGTTCCACCCGCTCTCACAGGCCGGGCCACGCTCCTGGCTGCCGCCATCAAACGACGACCGCGACCCATCCGGTTACGGGTCCGTGACTGCTTTCAACTCTTGCTCAACCTGGCTGCCACCACATGAAGAATCCGGGATGGCCACCCCGGATGACTTCCTTGACCCCGATGTGCTTCGTCTTAGCTTTTAGATTCCATTTTCTGTACGCTGCTCGCTTTTCGTCTCTGGACAATCATCGAACGGTGGGAGCCGACACATGAAGGAATTCGTCGCGAAAGACATACGGAACGTCGCCCTGGTCGGACATGGCGGATCCGGGAAGACAACCCTGACTGAAGCAATACTGTACACCGGCGGGGTGACGACCAGAATGGGCAAGGTCGAGGACGGAAACACGGTGAGCGACTACGGTCCCGACGAGCACAGTCGTGGGTTCTCGCTGAACGGGACGCTCGTACAGCTTGAGCACGGGGGCGCCAAGATCAACCTCATGGACACCCCGGGTTACACGGATTTCATCGGAGAGGCAAAGGGCGCGCTTCGGGCGGTGGACAGCGCCCTCGTTCTCGTGAACGCGCAGACCGGCATCGAGGTGGGAACGGAGCTTCTCTGGGGCTACGCCGACGAGTACAGACTCGCGCGCTTCGTCGTCGTCAACGCGCTTTCGCGGGAGCGGGCCGACTTTGACGCGGCGGTGGAACAGACCTGCTCCCGCTTCGGCAGCGCGGTGACGGTCTGTCAGTTCCCGGTCAACCAAGGGGAGCATTTCAGCGAGATCGTCGACGTGCTCGCCCAGAAGGTCTACTCCTACGAACCTGGAGGCAGAGGGCAGGCGAAGGTGAGCGACATTCCAGCCGAGCTTCGGGAGAAGGCCGCCAAGGTGCGCGAGGAGTTGGTGGAGTCAGTCGCCGAGACCGACGAGGAGCTGCTCGAGAAGTACCTCGAAGCGGGGGAACTCGACGAAGAGACGCTCGTGAAGGGGTTGAAGGCGGCGATCAGGAACCGGATGGTGATTCCCGTGCTCTGCACGGACGCTCAGCACAACGTGGGCACCCATCGCCTGCTTGAGTGCGTGATCGCCCTGCTTCCCTCCCCGGAGGAGATCGGTCCGGTGGCGGCGAAGATCGTCGGAAAAGAGGACGCGCTCCAGATCGCTCCCTCGGCGGGGGACCCGCTCTGTGGGTATGTGTTCAAGACGGTGTCCGAGGCGCACGTGGGCGAGCTTTCCTTCGTGCGCGTGTACAGCGGGCGGCTGAGCCAGAACGTCGAGGTGCAGAACACCACGCAGGGGGCATCCGAGCGCGTGGGTCAGAGCTTCTTCATGGTGGGAAAGGAGCGACAGGACGCCGGTCACATCAACGCCGGTGACATGGGTGCGCTCGTGAAGCTGCGGAACACCCATACCGGCGACACGCTCTGCGACAAGAGCAGGCAAGTCGTACTTAAGGGTGTGGACTGGCCGAAACCGAACATCCGGTACGCCATCGTGCCGCGCACGAAGGGCGACGAAGACAAGGTCGCCAGCGGTTTGCACCGCCTGCACGAGGAAGACCCGACGTTCTACCATGAGGTGGACGGTGAACTGAACCAGACGCTCATCTTCGGGCAAGGCGAACTGCACCTGGACGTGATGGTCAAACGCCTGCAGGAACGCTTCAGCATCGGCGTCGATGTCGTCAAGCCGAAGATCCCGTACCGCGAGACGATCCGGAAGAAGGCCGAGGCGCAGTATCGTCACAAGAAGCAGACCGGCGGACGCGGTCAGTACGGTGAGGTCTACCTGAGGCTCGAGCCGCTGCCTCGTGGCGCGGGGTTCGAGTTCGCAGACGAGGTTACCGGTGGGACGATTCCCGGCAAGTTCATCCCGGCAGTCGAGAAAGGTGTCATCGAGGCGCTACAATCGGGCGTAGTTGCCGGGTGCAAGGTTGTGGATGTAAGAGCGGCCGTGTACTTCGGCTCGTACCACACGGTAGACAGCTCGGAAATCGCGTTCAAAATCGCCGCGCTCAACGCCTTCAAGATCGCCATGCAGAGCGCCGCTCCGGTGCTCCTCGAACCGATCTACAGGGTCGAGGTCATGGTCCCGGAGGAATTCATGGGCGATGTGATGGGCGATCTTTCCGGGCGGCGCGGCAAGATCCTCGGCATAGAGGTTCAGGGGCCGTTTCAGGTCATCCGGGCGTTGGTTCCCCTCGCCAACCTGTTCCGCTACAGCACCGACCTGCGTTCGATCACTGGCGGTCGCGGCATCCACAGCCGCGAGCTCGACCACTACGAAGACGTGCCGCCGGACGTGACGGTGAAGGTCGTCGAGGAGCTGCAGAAAGAACGGGAAGAGGACGAGAAGAAGTAGCCAACTTGCCCCCTGCCTTCGCGCGCGGAGGTTGGGCGCGACATGGTACGCTGTGCCCTTCTCTCTGTGCAGGACTGACCGCGTAACTCCCCATCTGGGAGGGAGCCGGAATGCCGATCACCTCCGACTGGCACATCCACTCCCGGAACTCGTGCGACGAGGCATCGCTGTCCCTCGCCAATCTCGTCCGTGAGGCTGCTGAACGCGGAATCACCGATTTCGGCCTCACCGACCACCTCCACACGCCGTGCAACCTGCCCGACATCGCCGCCTCCCGCCGAGAGTTCCTTGAGAATCGCCCGCATCCGCGCTTCCACTTCGGCATCGAAGTAAGCTGTGTCTCCCGGTGGGAGCTCGATGAGATCGCCGCTGGGAAGCAGGGAAACCCGGTCTACGGTGTCCGAAGCGGCGGGCCGCCGGGCACCGCGCCGGCCATCGGCCTGACCGAGCAAGACATCACGACATACGGGATCGAATTCGTCGTCGGGGGCACGCACTGGCTGCTCTACGTCCCGCTCGAACGGGAGGCCGTCATCCGGGACTACCACCGGCAGAACATGTTCCTCGTGACCGACCCGCTCGTCGACATCGTCGCCCATCCCTGGTGGTGGATGGGACATTGGCAGGACCAAGACGGGCGCTACACGAGCGATCCGTGGTTGGACGACTTCGGCAGGATACCGTCGTCCCTGCACGACGAGTTCGCGGCGGCAGCACGGAAACATCGCACCGTCGTCGAGATCAACCTCGATGCGATGCTTCTCAACCCGACGTACACGGACCGGTTCAAAGGGCAGTACCTCGGCTATCTTGCGGAACTGAAGGCGAGGGGCGTCACGCTCTGTGTCGGGTCCGACTGCCATTCCGGACACTACGACCGCGATCTGGACGCCGGATCCCGCATGCTTGAGTCGGTCGGCATATCCGATGCCGATCTGTGGCGCTTGCCGCCCAGGAGCGAGTGACCCAGAACCGCGGCGCGCCCCGTGCGGATGTGCCGCGAGGAGAGGTTAGCCCATGTCCGCCACCCTGGAGAACGAACACCTGCGCTATGTCGTTGGCGATGACGGTACGAACCTCCACTTCATCGACCGGGCGACGGGCCGGGACTGGTGCGTGAAGGCGCCGTGTGCAACGGTGAAAGTAGGGGGAAAGGAGTATCCCGCTACCGCCGCGTCGTACGGTGGCAATCTCCTGAGGCTCCGGTTCGGTGAGGCCGGTGTGGGCGCGACGGTCAGGCCGAAGATCGAGCGGCACTACATCGTCCTAGAGGTCATCTCCGTGGACGGAGCGGGGCTGGAGGAACTCACCTTCGTCAACGTCCCATTGTCCCTTTCCGGGACGCTTGAGGACTCCTTCGCCGCTTGCGCGCTTGCGCTCAACCTGAAGACGAACGTGCCTGAGCTTCCGGGGCCAATGAACCTCCTGCGCGCGACGTGCTACCTGCGGTTCGGCTTTGGTGGGGCGAGGGTGGCGATCATCGCCTGTCCCGCTGCCAAGATGCGCGCGGTGATGCAGGAGGCGGTGAGCACCGCGCCGGACCTGCCGCATTCGCTGATCGGCGGCCCGTGGGCGCTCGATCCGGACATCAATCGGGGTTCGTATCTCTTCAACTTCGGTGATCTCTCCGAGGACATGGTTGACGACTGGATCGAACTCGCCAAGTCCCTCGGCATCAACCAGATCGACTTCCACGGGGGTAGGTCGTTCCGGTTCGGGGACTGTTTCCCGAACCCGGAGACCTATCCGGAGGGGTTTGCGAGCCTCAAGCGGGTCATCAACCGGTTGCACGCCGCCGGGATCGCCGCCGGGCTGCACACGTACGCCTTCTTCATCGACAAGCAGTGCCCATGGGTGACGCCGGTCCCCGATCAGCGCCTTGCGAAGGACGCGACATTCACGCTCAAAGAGCGCATCACGCCCCAAGCGGACGTCGTGCCAGTCCTCGAACCGACGGGAAGCATGTCCGCCGTGACCGGGTTCTTCGTGAGGAACAGCAACACGATCCAGATCGGCCACGAGCTCATCACCTACAAGGCGGTCGCCAAAGAGGGTCGTTACGGTTTCCTTGAATGCGTGCGCGGTGCGAACGGGACGAAGGCCGTCTCACACAGGAGCGGCGCAAAGGTCCATCATCTCAAGGAGTGTTTCGGTCTGTTCGTTCCCGACCCGGAGACGACGCTCTTCGGCGAGGTGGCGCAGAGGGCTGCTGACGCCTTCAATACGTGCGGCTTCGACATGACCTACATGGACGCGCTTGACGGCGAGGACATCCTCGGCGGAGGGGAAAACGCGTGGCATTACGGGTCGAGGTTCGTCTTTGAGTTCTTCAAGCGGATCGAACGCCCGGCGCTTTTCGAGGCGAGCACCTTCCACCACCACCTGTGGTTCGTCCGCTCGCGGATCGGCGCGTGGGATCACCCGTCGAGGAGCCACAAGAAGTTCATCGACATCCACGTCGCGGCGAACCAACAGCAGAGGCGCATGTTCCTCCCGACGCACCTCGGCTGGTGGTCGGTGAAGGTCGACCAAGGGCATCAGTCCGAGCCAACGTTCGCCGACGACATCGAATACCTCTGCTCCAAGGCGCTCGGCACGGACTGTGGTTTCTCGGTCATGGGGATCAACCCGGAGAACGTCGGGCAGCCCGTCTACAAGAGGCTTGGCGCCATCATGCGCCAGTACGAGGACCTGCGTCGTCACAAGTACTTCGGCGAATCGGGGAAAGAAAGACTCGCCGAGCCGGGCAGAGAGTTCAGCCTCGTGCGGAAAGATGACGGTGTCTGGACGTTCGTCCCGGTGTACAGCCACAGGCACCGCGTCGAGGGAACCGACGGCTGGAGCGATGTCTGGACGGTGCGGAACCCATTCCATCGTCAGCCCGCGCGGCTTCGGATACAGGCGCTCCTGTCTGCCGAGCGGCATGACAGCCCCAACGCGATAGCCGTCGTCGATTTCAGCGATCCGACCGCCTTCCTCGACCGAGACGGAGCGGAAGGGATGAGCGTAGAGCTGGCATCCGCGCGCGACGAGGCGCATCCGGAGTGGCGATGCGGTCGGTACACCGCTCGGAACGACCGTCAGACGCGGTCGGAGGTGTCAGGAGGGGTCGAGTTCTCACCGACTGAGCACGGCGTGCGCGCGGCGCGAAAGGGCGATCCGGCCTGGACGAAGGTGGGGAAGGTGTTCGATCCGCCGCTTGACCTTTCCGGGCACGAGGCGTTCGGAGTCTGGGTGCGCGGGGATGGTCAGGGCGAGGTGCTCAACTTCCAGCTCAGGTGTCCGGGACACCTCGTCGCGGGCATCGGCGAGCACTACGTGATTCTCGATTTCATCGGGTGGCGCTACTTCACCCTCATCGAGCCGGAGGGTGAGCGCGCGGACGAGTACTCGTGGCCCTACGGCAACCACATCTACGCGATCTACCGCGAAGGGATCGACTACCGCCAGATCAGCTCTCTGAGCCTCTGGTACAACAACGTGAAGCCGGGAAGCACCGTCTCGTGCATCATCAGCCCGGTGCGGGCGCTACCACTCGTCAGGCCGAAGCTGGGGAAGCCGACCATCGCCATCGGGGGACGACGGACCACGTTCGCCGTCGAGATGGAAAGCGGTTGGTACCTCGAATACGCTTCCCCCCATGATTGCGTGCTGTACGACGGCGCGGGCAATCCCGTTCGAGACGTCGTGCCGCAAGGTGATGCGGCGATCCTCGAGGAGGGGGAGAACGTGGTTCGCTTCTCGTGCGACAGCGACGACGGCGTGACGCCTCGTGCACACGTCTCGCTCTCCAGCCGGGGCGATACCATCGCATAGGGTCCGCCGACCTCATGGCGCACCTCCTTTGCTCACCCCCGGTCCGCCGGTACCGCCCCGGATGCGACATAGCGTCGCGCCCTCAGAAGGCAGGGCGGTTTGATCTGTCCGGTACGCGGTGTACCATCTCGGTTCAGTCTGCCGCGCTCGGCACAACTTCCGTGTGTGTCGCTCCCGCATGTGCCGCCTGCGTGAAACCGACCCCGACGTCGTATGCGCTTGTGCAGGGATGTGTCTGCGGAGTCTTCGAGTCGAGTTCCTGCCGCTCGCTCAGCCAAACGCTCAACCGGCACGCGCGGTTCGTCGGGCGGGGAGAACCCCTGCCGGCACATGCTGGAGTGCGCGGCTCCGAAGGGCTGATTCGGGCGACGCCCGGGCCCATACTGCGCGGGGCGAGGAAGGCTATCCGGGAAGCAGGGAATGAGTCGTTCTCCGGGAACCCCCGAGGCGCCTTGTGTTTGAGAGTGAACGTGGGCAGCAGTTGCTCGATGAGGGCACATTCCGTATGCACCCTCACAGGCGTCTTCGTGGCGACGGGCGGCTAGCGGGGTACTCTCCGCTCCGGACCATGGTACCGCAATCGTTGGCGGCTCGGCACGCGCCTGTGGTGGCTACGGCCCTCCAATTGGAGCAGTGCGGCCCGCGCCGGCACGATCGTCGCCGTCGGGTGGCCATGACACCGGACCGAGGGAAACCGAGGCGAGCGCGCGATGGACCACGCCTGCGGAAGCAGCAGCCGAACCGCTCCTCCGGTCGAGGCCGAGCGCCGCACGTTCACCGCGCGAGCGCTGGTGATCGGCATCGTGCTGACGGCGGCGCTCGCGTGGCTCGTTCCGGTCAGTCTGTACGATCTCTTCTCGTCGCGCCTCCACTACCCGATCCTCCCACCCGGCGTCGTGGCTGTGTTCTGCCTGCTCCTGACGGCGAACTTCGCCGTCAACCGGGTGTGGCCTCGGCAGGGACTCCATGCTGGCGAGCTTGTCGTCATCTTCACGATGATGTGGCTTGGCCTCGTCGCGATCTTCGAGATCGACGTCACGGGGAACACCCTGGCGATCATGGCCGCTCCGAACTACTTTGCCTCGACGGAGAACCGGTGGGACGAGTACTACCTCGCCTACATGCGCCCGTGGGCGATCCCGTCGAACCGGGCGAGCGAGATTCGGTATTTCTACAACGGTCTGCCGCCCGGAGCTCCCATCCCGTGGCATGTCTGGTACCTCCCTTTCTTCTGGTGGGGCTCGCTGTTCGTCGCGATCATCGCTGTCGTGATCTGTCTTATGACCATGGTCCACGAGCAGTGGCATGGCCGGAAGTGACGCGGAAGACATCGCCACCGGGGCCGACAAGAGTGAGGCGAGCGCCGGCCGCCGTGGTCAGCAGTTCCAGCTCATCCGCGACTACGCTCAGAGCATCAACTTTGTGAGCACGGGCAAGTACGGCTTTGCCGGCCTTTCCCAGATGGACGTCTATCGAACGATGCTCGGCGCCAGCCTGTCGTACACCGTCAACCCGCAGAGCTACGTGAACGCCACGCTCGAGTACACCACGTACGATTACGCGGTGCGTCCGGAGTCCGATCCGGCGATGTGGCAGACGGGTGAGACCCAGAAGGTCTCGATCGGTAACTGGGACGGCGTCGGCGGGCCTGACACGATCAAGTTCGCGGACAAGCTGCCCTACGGTTGGAACACGAAGATCGACGGTCGCGCCGACGGCACGTGGTTCAACTACTACATCGGCGGCTCGGCGAGGCCGCGCGACTCCTCGGACTACAACGAGTTGGCGGTGCGCGCCTCGTACGTGAACCAGATCAACGTGCGCAACCAGGTCAAAGCCGGGCTCGAGTGGACCTCCACGGAGTTCCACCAGTACGGTGGGTACGCGCATTCGAACCACACCGCCATGCAGGAGTTCACCGCGACGCCCGTGTCCCTTGCGGGGTACGTGCAGGACAAGATCGAGTACGAGGGCATGATCGCCAACATCGGCCTTCGTTTCGATTACTTCGACTCGAAGGGCGAGACCATCCTGGGGGACTATCCCTTCAGCCCGCTTCTTGACGACAAGGCCTGGGGCAGCGAGGGATGGGCGTTCGACGCGCAGAGCCCGAACGGCTATCCGACGGGAGATCCGGACTTCCGGTTTGACGTCGGCAAGATCCTCATGCGCGACTGGGGGCCGGGCGGCTTGAAGCTTCCTGCGGGCGTGACCGACTCCCTTCACGCCGTGGCGGCGTCAGCGAAGATGAAGCTCAGCCCGCGCATCGGCGTGTCGCACCCGATCGGGGCGAGGACGAAGATCTACTTCAACTACGGCCACTTCTTACTCGCAGCCCCTCCAGCGGGGCCTGTACGGCATCTACATGAACCAGCCGCAGGCCATCACGTGGCAGGGCAACCCCGATCTCGATATGTCGCGGACCATCGCCTACGAGCTCGGTCTCGATCAGGAGATCGCAGGCCAGTACCTGCTGCACGCGGCGGGCTACTATAAGGACGCGACGAACCAGTTGCAGATCGTGGAGTACTGGCCGAAGCACGGCCTGCACGTCTACGACCGACCGTTCAACAAGTCGTACGCGGACATCAGAGGGTTCGAGCTCAGGTTCGCGAAGGTGACGGGTAGGTTCATCACGGGATTCCTGACGAGTGGCGTCGACATCTCCGTAACGAAGAGCCTCGGATACGGGAAGATCTATCAGGATCCCAACTCGCCACCGGTTGCGGACGTTAACCAGCCGACCGGACGCCCGACGCCGTACGGCAAGCTTAGCCTTGACCTCCACACCCCGATGGAGTTCTCGGCCTTCGGCATGCCCGCCATCGCTACGGGGGGCTGGACGCTGTCATCGTTGACGAGCTACCAGCGCGGCGCCGAGTTCGTGTACGATCCGGCGAACATCCTCTGGATCAAGAGGCCGAACGCGCAGTACCAGGACACGTGGCTCACCGACCTGAGAATCCTGAAGGCCTTCAGCCTCGGCAAGACCAGAGTGGCGGCGTACCTGGACATCTTCAACCTCTTCGACCGCAAGTTCTGGAACGGCGGGATGCGGCCCGAGGACAACACCGCGTACATGAATTCGCTGAAGTTCCCCATCGACAACGCGGCCATCGAGAACGACGTTGATCAGAACGGCAAAGCTTTGGGCAGCGACAAGTACGGCGATACGCCGACCTACGTGGTGCTGCCGGTCCGTGATCAGTGGACGCTGTGGGTGTATCCGCGGTCGTTCGCGTTCGGTATCAAACTGGACTTCTAGAGGTGTCTCGTGCCGGGGTAGGGGCACGTCATCGGTGCCCCTGCCCGCGTCGCGCACGTGGCGATCTGGTTTCATGATGAGGAGATGCATCACATGACTACGGATAAGACGATAGGAGTCCGGTACCGCTGGGTATCAGCCCTGATGATCGGGCTGGCGCTCATCCTCGTCGGCTCGTCAACGTCGTGGGCCGTAAGCCGGAACATCCGTGTCGGCCAACTATGGGACATCTACGACGACATCGGCCACGAGGGCTGGGGCGGACCCGCGATGATCTGGCCCGGCGGCTTCTGGCTACAAGACCTGGGGAACAACTCCCGCAAGGACTATGCGGCCTACAAGGCGTTCCTCGTCGGAACGAAGGACTGGGTGCGCCACGCTCCGGATGCCCAATGGAAGGCGTACGGAACCACGCTTCCCGATGTCCCGGCGAACGTCGGCGATCCGATGCCGTACTACGTCGTGCAGCGCGACACCCGGGGTTCAAAGGGTGAGGGGTTCCAGTTGATCCGAGGCGGGACAGCACCGAATACCGACCTAATCGGGGTGAAACTGTACTACAAGAGCAACCCAGCAACGATCACGACCGACGGGAAGGCGAACCCGGCGCTGGAAGTCTCGGACGGTCAGGACGCCACGCTGCCTGCGGACGCGAAAATCGTGAGCCAGTGGGGAACCAACATGGGGATCACGATCACGCGCACGGTCTACGCGTTCGTCCACCCCGAC
>Ga0315282_10003965_pt1 | contig 26176 bp, 25 predicted proteins | sample YL17G07_20_MG_FD_203693 | JGI IMG/M metagenome (GOLD analysis project Ga0315282, IMG submission 203693) | Sediment microbial communities from Yellowstone Lake, YNP, Wyoming, USA - YL17G07_20 | ecosystem: Environmental > Aquatic > Freshwater > Lake > Sediment | place: USA: Wyoming | collected... | reverse complement strand
TAAATGGAGCCCCACGGGCAAAGCCCGTGGTACCTCCATTGAATATACCCTCCTACGCCAAGGCTTCGGAGGGTTATCCACCGGTGGCGAAATCCACCGAAGCATCAAGCTTTGAGCACATGAATCATTTAACTATCTTTTTACGCATTCATCCACGGGTAGAACCCGTGGTCTTCTGCGTAGGTGGATAAGATCAGAAAGTCGTTCCTGCCCCGGTTTTCACCGGGATAAACCGCAGCAGGAATCCAGGGTTCCCGGTGCAAACCGGGACCCAGTCTTTGAGATGGTTCCCGGCTTCCGCCGGGACGGCGTCTGGATTCCCGGTTTTCACGGGAATGACACCCTTGGGGCATCATTCCTAAAGTAACCGTAAGTCTTATCTCCAACGGATCATTCTTGATTCTACAGTCCTCAAGCCGATGTCAATCAATAGCCCGATCACACCAATGACTAACATCCCTGCTAAGATTTCGTCTGGTCTCTGTATATCCCGGGCGGTCATGATCATGTAGCCCAACCCATAGCCTTCCTTGACTCCTGTGAATTCGGCTGCAACAAGAGTCATCCATCCAATGCCAATACCAATTCGCATTCCTACAAAGATGGAAGGGACTGCTCCCGGGAGCAAAACCTTGAGAAAGATATCTTTCTCTTTTGCATGCAACGTCCGTGCAGCTTCGATGAGGATGGGATGGATGGACAGGACTCCGGAAATCGTATTCAAGAAAATTGGGAAAAAGGCTCCCAGGAAGATGATAAAGGCCGCGGATTTTATACCGATGCCGAACCACAGGATGGCAATGGGGATCCAGGCCAGGGGTGGAATAGGTCTCACCACTTCGAAGAGGGAACGGGTCATTCTCAGGAGAGGAGGTGACCATCCCATCAAGAGTCCCAGAGGAATTGCCAGAAGGGCAGCGATCGCATAGCCCAGGGCAACCCGATAGAGACTATAGAGCATGTGATTGTGGAGAAGATTTCCAGGTGGTACTCCTACGATCAAGAGATCTTTGAAGCCCAAAATAATCTCGACGGGGGAGGGGAGCTTGTAGGAAGGGATCACCTGGAGAGAGGAAAAGCCCTGCCAGATCAAGATCACTGACAGGGGTATTAGGAAATGCTCTTTTTTCATCGTTTGATTATCTCTTTGACGAACTCAGGCCTCATGAACCGGTCCACAAAAATCTGAACATCCTCCACCTTTATATATTTCAATTTCGTCAGAAAATCGACATATTCTTTCTCGCCTTCGACACTGAGGAAAGGAGTATAATTGACGTTGTCCATTGCCAACCGGACGGATGCTTCATCCATCCCTGTATACTTAACACCTACCTTGACGGCCTCCTCACGATGTTGGCGGATGAAATCGATTGCCTTTACATGGCCACGCACCACGCGTTTGGCTTTTTCTAACTGCGTCTCCAGGAATTTTGCATCGGTCGCCAAGACGCAGCAGGGATGATCTTTCCAGATGTCACGGGAGGCCGCCAGTACCCTCCCCAATCCCATCGTGACTGCTTTGGCTGGATATGGCTCCCATGCGACAAACGCATCGATCTGATCGGTTCTCAGTGCCCCGATCATCTCGGGAGGTTTCAAAACCATAATCTTCACTCGATCCGGTTGGATCTTGAATTTTAGCAAGGCCCTTCGGAAGAGAGAATCCTGAACCGTGGCATGTCCCGGGACAACAGCAACTTTATCTACCAGTTCTGGGATGCCTCGGATTTGACCATCCTTTTTAACAACGATCGCCGACCCTTCGGTGTTGACCTGGGCTAACACAACCACACGGGCTGTTTTGTTGGCTACTGCCGTGGTGGCGGGCGCAACTCCCACGTAACCTACGTCCAGGGCTCCGGCAGCAAAGGCGCTCATCAATTCCGGCCCCGCCTTGAAGATGCCAGCCACCTCCACCTTCACTCCCTCTTTTTCAAAAAAACCTTTCTCCAAAGCCACCCAGCAGGGAAGCTGATGGATGTCGCTCTGGAGATATGCGATCCGGACAGATTGAGCATGAACTGTCCCAACCCAGAAGAAGAAATTAACTAAAAATAATAAGGCGATCTTCTTCATCTAAAGTCCCCCTCGCAATTGAAATTATCAATCTATTCATCGAAGCCGTCAAGACGCTCTTGTATAACATAAATAATGTCTGCATCGAAAGATGGGCGATATATTTCGGAAATCTTAACTATGCTTGCTTACAATCTCATCATTTCGATTGGGAATCATTCCGACAAAGAGAACCGCTCCTGGACAGGGGACGACCAACTTTTTTCTAAATTGAGATTTTCTTTTAGGAAGTGGAAATCTGGTTCAGTTAACCAGTAGAAAAACTCTTGATACCGAGATTTCTTTCTCCTCACCACACTTACACGAAAATTAACTCTTGGCTGCAATTCCCATGGAAAGGGCTACCAATTCGCTGAGATCGGTCATCTTGAGCTTTGACTTTAAGGCATTGATCCCGATCTGCAATCCCTGGTAGCAGAAAGGACAGGTGGTGACGAATCTTTCTGCACCCGTCTTTTCGGCATCTTTGACCCTTTCTTGAGCCATTCTGTTCTGAATATCCGAAAAGGCCGCCTTAAATCCTCCTCCTGCTCCGCAGCAACGGGAAAATTCCCGAATCCGGTCCATTTCCACAAACTCCAGACCCGGAATGGCTTTAAGAATCTCCCGGGGGGTATCGTAAACGTTGCTATGCCTTCCTAAGTGGCAGGGGTCATGGTAGGTCACCTTGGAAAGGACCTCCTGCTTCAGTTCTATCTTTTTCTCCTTGATCAATCTCAAAAGAAGTTGGGAGATGTGCAATACCTCCATATTAAGTTTCCCCATTTTCTTGTAGTCCACACTGATGGTTCGATAGCAACCCGCGCAGGCTGTGATCAGCATTTTTACATTCAAGGAATTGAACAGCCTGATATTATACTCTGCCAGTCTCTCAAACTCGTAATCTCCGATCCGGAGAAAAGGACTTCCGCAGCATTTCTCTTCCGTGCCCAGAATCCCGAACTTAATGCCAAGGGCATCGAGAATGTTGACGGTGTTGATCCCTACTTCCTTAACATTGATATCGTAGGAAGCCGTACATCCGGCATAATAAAGGACATCGATTGAGTCAGCACTTTTGATCTGTTTCTCTTCCATCAATTTGCTTGACTGCTCTTCTATCTTCTCGGCTCGCGCAGCCGCCTCAACCTCTTTGGTTTCAGCCGCCTGATTCAGATCTTTTTCTTTTTCTTCCATTTCTTTAGGGTCTCACGCTTCCCTCCCTCTCCCCGAAGGGAGAGGGAAACGAAAGTCAGAATCTTTTCTTGATGGGTTGATTCGGAGGTGCCAACCCCTGGGGAGGCTTGATCGTTTTAGGAACCTCCTTGATCCTTCCCTCCTTCTTCGCCACCTTCGTCCATCTCGCCCGATTGCTCCTGGGCTGCTGCCAGGGATCATCATAAGCACGGGAGCTCAAAATCAGAGCTTTATGATTTTCAAGAGGGCCGTATTCTGCGTCTACCAGCGACCTCCTGACTCTCTCCCACAATTCAACGGTCTCAATGTGGGCCGGACAGACCATGTGACACTGTCTACACGTGGTACAGGCATAAATATCGTTCATGAAATGCTCGATATCTTCTTTCGTGATGGTGGGGGTCTTGAAAAGCCGGTTAAAAAAATTATCTTTTTTGCCGAAGAGTATCCTTCTCAGGCCGTATTGAGCCGTGAGTATCTTCTTGAGCTTCCTAATTTTGGCAGGAGGTGAGATCGATAACGTGAGCTCCGGGGCCACCTCAATCACGGGGCACCACTTAATGCATTCCCCGCAGTTGGTGCAGGCATCCAGTTCAAGGATTCTGATCCTATCGAAGTTGTTGATCCTGATCTCTCTCACTTCTTCCTTGGTCTCTTTTACTTCTTCCTTAACTTCTTTCACTTCTTCTTCGATCTCTTGCGCTTCTTCCACTATCTAACTCCTTCAAGAATCACCCCTGCGGATCGGAAGAGGAGGCCAGAATGGTCACCGGGCAAGCCATAAAATGGATGAATTTACTAAAAGGGATATAGGCTAAGAATATAAAAACGATGGTCGCATGAACGATCCAGGTATAAAAATGGATATCTGTCCAGGCAAAAGGGATCTGCCGGAACAGGCTTGCCATACCCAACCCTACAAAGGAAAAGTAAGAATCGAAGGATACGGGCAAGACAGCCAGCCGAAAAGCCTCGAGGAGAAATCCCGTGAGGACGATAAAGAATAGAAGCAAAACAGCCAAAATATCCTCCCTCTCCGTGATCATATTAGGACGTTTTATAGATCTTCGGATAAAGGAGGCGATCGTTCCACTTAAGATGAGGAGTCCCAGGAGATCCATCAGAAAATCTAAGATCAAGCCCCCGGCTCCCGCGGTAAAAAAATCTATTTTAAAAACAAGTCGGGTAAAGACAAAGACCAGAAATACGAAAAAGAGTGCCATGAATCCAAAAGATTCGGATAAATAGATGAACCATCTCAATCGACTCTCTTTAAAGAGCTTTTTCTGGAGGATGGCTTCAAAAAATAGAAAATGGACCATTCTCTTCTGGTCTATCTCTTCTCTTGAAAGGACTTTTCCACGGCCCATACTCAAGACATAAACCTTCCCGAGCACACCGCCGCAGAAAACGAGAAGGAAAAGACTGAAGGCCCACCAGTGATAGTGCCATTTCGTCGCGGTCTCCGCTCTGAAGAAGTCTCTGTTCGGGTAATACTTATCGACATGGCACTCCACGCAATCTTTCTTTGTCTGTTTCACATAAGGTTCGCTGGCATTGGCTTGGGCATGGAGCACCAGAAAAAGCCCTCCCACCAAAAGGACAGCCAATGACCACCTTATCGCTCTACTCCGCATCCTATCTCCTCTACCGAATCGCCGGGGATATCATCCTCTTCCCATCCTCGATGAAGACCAGTCTCGGCCTCGGAGAGACCTGACAAAAAGCATCCTTGGCACGATGGTAATGACACTCAGCGCAGTAATCCGCTCTCGGAAGGTTGGATGGAGTGGAACCCCGGTCATGAGCGATATTTTTATGGCAGATGATACAAGAAAATTTTCCCCGGCATTTAATCTCCTTTAGACTCCAGGGCCCAAAGACCCTTACGACCTTTCCACTCTCTTCGTCTAATTGTTCGGCGAAGACCTGGATCTTCTTTTTTTTCTCCTCCATGTAGTTCTTATGGCACTTGATGCAGTCCCGGTCTAACGCCTTCGCTATATTGGAGAAGTTGCTCGCGGCATAGGCAAACTGACTGCTCGAATGGCCGCTGTGGCAGAAGGTGCAGGTGATGCTCTGTCTGTGGATCTTATTCTCTTTCCACAGCGCGTACGACCCTGAATGGCAAGTCTTGCACTCCGAGGGATTGTTGGTCGAGTAGCCGATCAGGATAAATGCGAGATTGATGCAGAGAAAGATCCCTGCCATCAAGATGCCGATGAACCATGCTTTTTGTGATAGAGTCAACCGAAGCATTATCCGCCGCTCTTCTTTGAGATTTCTAAAAAATCCAGAAATCTCTGATTACACGCCTGCCTGCCGGTAGGCAGGGATTATGAGACGATTACACCGATAAGAAATCCATTAATCTGCGGAATCATTTTCTGCAATCTCCGTAATCGAGGGAGCGAAAAGCAGTTTTTTCAGAGCTCTCTCTTGATCTTCACTACCGAACCCGTCCCACCTATTCCACCGCTCGCCTTATCTTTTTCTTTTTCGATCAGCCAGGTGACATGAAAACTTTTACCATTGCCCCACCAGATTAAAGAGGTATCCGTATCCGGGCTCTTAAATTTCTTCCCTTTTGCCACATGTCCGCAGGCCCAATGGCCAAGATCTCTTCCGATGGCGACAACCTCTGGATGAACGGATTGCGTCAGATGAACCTGAACGCTCACCTTCACACCCTTCGATTCAATCTCGACCTTATCTCCTTCTGCGATCCCAAGCCTTTCAGCGGTCTTTTGATTTATCCAGAGCGGGTTCTCATGAAATATCTCTGAAAGCCACTTTGAGTTCGGGTTGGAAGACGAGGCAACATTTTTACTAAAGGTCGTCAGGAACAACTGCCCGCTACTCAAATCTATCTTTTTATCCGCCCTCGTATAAACCGGAAAGGGTGCCTGACCTTCCTTCTTCAGTTTTGAAGAATAAAGTTCCATTTTCCGGGATGGGGTCTTAAACCCTGATGGGCGATAAGATTCATAGGATGGGCTCAAGCTTGGATCCATCCAGAATCCCTCTTTTTCTAAACGCTTTATTCCATCGATCCCTTCAAGGCCTCTTACCTTCTTAAGCTGAGCCCTGATATAACTTTTTTCGTCAAGTTGAGTGTCCTTCTCCCCCCTCTTTGCAATCAGACTGAGAACATGAGAGAAGGAGACCGCCTCACCTCTTGGCTTCAAAAGAGGCTGGCAGAGGCCGATGTATGGAACCCTATCCAAGGCCTGTCTTGAATCCAATCCCCATCTCTCGAATTGCGTTGCGACAGGGAGAATCATATCAGCAAGGAGGGAGGTCTCTGTCATATGGGTATCCGCTGCCACATAAAAAGGAACCACCTTTTCATCTCTCAATATCTCTGCAATCCGCTTTCCAGAGGGGTCAGCATAGACAGGATTTGAGAGATAGGTCAGGTAGAAGCCCACCGATCTTTTTTCTTCATCGATCAGATAATCAATCCCCGAAGCAATGGAAGGGATTTCAGATTCTCCAAGATGGAATCTCTTCGGGAGGATGTAGCCGCCTTTTTGATCGATGTTCCCCACTAAGGCGTTGAGCAGCAGAATGGCCATCTGATGATAAGTTCCGGAACGTTGATGGGTCAGTCCACTTCCGCAAAAGGCAACGGATGGTCTGAAGGTAGCAAAGTCATTGGCGATCTTCATAATTTCTGCAGCGGGGATGCCACTCTCTTTCTCGGCCATCTGCGGGGTATAGGGAGCTAAATAGGAAAGAATTTGATCGGGTGAGAGATTGGTCCACCTCGTTAAAAAGGCTCTATCTGCCAGATCACGATCCAATATCTGCTTACACATGGCTAAGATGACGGCCATATCCGTTCCAGGCCTGACAGGGTACCACTCATCACTTCTGCCGGCCGTATTGGAAAGCCTGACGTCAAACGTGATGAGTCTGGCATGATGATTGATCCTTGCTGAAATGAGCCTCTGAACAAAAGGAATGTAACTCTCATGACTCTCATAGGGATTGGAACCGAAGCTCAGGATGGTTTGGCTATGAGCCACATCCGCAACACCCGATTCTTCTCCCCATACCAGCTCATGAGCCTTCTGCTTGTTCAGATCCCTTAGGTAAAGATCGTCGATTAGCGTGGGTGGGCCAATTTTTTTGAGAAGGTTTTCCGCCGGCGTCGCGCCGTCATCCACTCCTATCTGAACAACCAACCTCTGGGGTTGCCCTTTCGATCTTAATTCCCCGACCCTCGATGAGATTTCACGAAGGGCCTCCTGCCAGGATATCCTTTCCCACTGGTTCCCACCTCTTTCTTTCTTTCTCTTCAAGGGGTAAAGAATTCTATCCGGATCGTAGGTAAGATTAACCCCGGCAATGGCCCTGGCACAGATTCCCCCTTTATTGTTTGGATGTCGAGGATTTCCTAAGACACCGATGAGCTCATCATCGACGACCATTCCAAGTAAACCACAACCGGCTTGACACTGGAGACAAACAGAGGGGATAAGCGTAAAGGGTCGGATGGCTTGCTGGAAGGAATAGAGGTCCCCGTCTTTTTCAAAGGCATGGAGCAATCTATCAAACTGTGTTCCGAGGGCAAGGCCGGCTGCCCCGAGGATGCTTGTTCTTAAAAAAACCCGACGTGCAAGAACCATCAATTTCTACTCCTCTTAATTCGGGTTGCCCCTCTGTCATGCTGAACTTGGTTCAGCATCTCGTAATTCGTGAGATTGTTAGACCCTGAAACAAGTTCAGGGTGACAGGACAGGCCTGTCAAATCAGAGGAAAAAATTCTCCTGCAAGAACCACGACCAGTCTCATGAAAAGGATGCCGAACATCACTAAAAAAGAGGCCAACACCACTCGATTGGTTGTTCTTAGTCTCGTCGAAAATACTAAAATGGCAGGGATGACCTTGCCCAGCCCATTCTCAATGCCCAGAAACGGGATGGCGAACTTTCCAGTCAAGAGAAGCCAACCTGCCTTAATGGCATCCTCACTGCCGGCCAGCAGGATGAGGACATCACTCAATACAAGGAACAGATCGAGGAGAAGAAAACCCCCCATCAATTTTGCAAGGCCAAAGATCAACGCTTCGTTTACTTTTCCTTCCTGCGAGAAAAATCTATCTTTGATATAGACGACGAAGATCACCAGGGCAACTCCAGAGACGATCGCCGAGACGAGAAACAGGATGGGCATCAGAGCCGTATTCCAGAGATGTCTGGCTTTAGCAAAACCAAGAATAAATCCGCAATACCCATGAACCGCGACGGCCAGCGGAATGCCGATCGTTCCGAAGAGCTTCGTCATCTTGGCATTGTTCTTAAAGATGAAGTACCCGTAGATAATACAGTTGATGGGATAGAGGGTGAGTAAAAAAGAACCCCAAGAAATAGGGGAAGTGAAGTTAATATTATAAAAGAGCCTCCAGGCCCGAAAGGGCCTTCCGACATGGATGAGCAGAGCCATCGGCGCAAGAATGAGAACAACCGTGGCCAGAACGACGGCAATTCTCCCGATGGGCTTAAATTTCGTCTGACCAAATACATAGGCGAGAGTGGAAACGATAAACGATCCCGCACTGATTCCAGTCAGGTAGAAGTAAATGGCAATTAGGGCACCGGCCGCCTCTTGATGTCCCACGTTGTACAAAATATCAATCATGAGGCCTTACCTTTCTCCTTTCCGGTCAAGGAGACGGCATCCTTGTCCAAACCGATATAATAAATGTTCGGGTGGGTCCCGTATTCGGGCTTGATCGTTTGAACAGCATGGGTGTTTTTAAGAATCGCCACTTCTGCTTTCGGATCGAGAAGATTCCCGAATACCCTTGCCCCTGTGGCGCAAGCATCCACACAGGCTGGTTTGAGCCCTGCATCGATCCTGTGCGAACAGAAGGAACATTTCTGGACGATCTTCTGGATAGGATGGACATACCGGACCGCATAAGGACAAGCCATCATACAATACCTGCAACCGATACAGGTGTGGGGGTCGATGATGACGATGCCATCTTTCCGTTTAAACGAGGCCTTGGTCGGACAGACCGTGACGCAGCTCGGGTTGTCACAATGATCACAGAGGAGGGGCAAAAACGACTTCCTCACGTTGGGATAAAATCCCTTTTCGATCTCTTTGACCCACGCGGGCCAGACACCAAGAGGAACCCTGTTTTCCATCTTGCAGGCCACTTCACAGGTATGGCAGCCGATGCACCGGCGAAGGTCTATGACCATGCCATATTTAATCTGATTCACTGATTCCTCCAGGGATGATCCTCAAAGTAATCTCTTTTTACTCCAAAGTATAACTCGAAAAAATTAGAAGACAATGCCTTCAAACTCAAAAAAAGATTCGACGCAACCGGAGTCGCATCGCTTTGTTCGTTCATTTTAGAGTGAATTGCTTTGATACCTTTTGTGATCTCCTTAGAAATCTCCATACATCGAAGGAGCGGGGCTTCATCCACCTCCAGATCACGCACGGACTCGAGATGCTTTAGCTTCTTCCAAACCGTGTTCATAAAGACGCTTATCTTTTCCGGCTCATAATATTTATTTCCAATCAACCAGTGCGTTGAAAAGTCATCCATGCCTGAAGCCATGATACGGGAATTGCTCAACTCCCTCTTCAGATTCTTTAATAATTCTCTTAACGCTTCCCCTTTGATCCGTTCTTGAGAATCTCCGGGTAAATCTTTTTGAATCGCAAGGGGTTTCCTATTTTGTTCCTTAAGAATGACCTCCTTAAGAAAGAGATTACAGGAAGGATAATGGGGATGCTCGAAGTGGGGTCCGAATATATAGAGATGACCTTTTCCCATCGCTTTTTTGGCCACGGCAATGTTTCCGATCAAGGTCTTCTCGGCCAATTCTTCCTCGACAAGAAATTTCGTCTTCTTGGTAAACCCCTTATAAACGGCAATCGGCTCGATATCTTCCGAGGGTAATATCGATGGGCCCCCGTAAAGAGGGGCTATCATCTCCTTTTTCCCGTCGGCTTGATAACCGTTCACCATTTCCAAAACGACATCTTCCCTCACGACATGGAAGACAAAATCACAACCATAAGAACTACAAGCGTACCTCTCGAACGAAGACCGCTCGGGCTCTGTGAGCCTTCGTGAAATATTCGAGATCTTCACATCGATGTAATTAAATTGGTTCAAGAAATCCATGGAGGATCTCAGTGGAAGATAGGCGCCGGCACAGCTCCCGATGTAGAGTCCTCCTCCTTCGATAAAAGTTCGCAGCTTATTCGAACCTTCTCCCCCCAGCCCCTCTGCAATGGCAAAAGTATCTCCCCCCGACATGAGCAAAACGTTGAGAGACTCTAACGCCTTTGCCAGGATATCCCGCTCGTCAACAAAACAGACATTACAAAAACCCATTCGATCCAGAATTTCAACGAACCAGAGCCAGGAATGAGAGGCACCGCTGCCCGTATAGACGCCTATGGAGGGGAAAAGGGGAAGAGAATCGCAATTTGAAATAAAAGACATGCCTCAATTTTTGAAGGCCAAAAAATCTACCCTGCCGTCAAATCCTCGAAGGATTTCGAAAAATCATTTTGAAATATCACCGATCACCTTATCCAAGGTCTCCGAAGTGAGTCCCAACCCTGTTCCGACGTTGGCCAGTTCAATCAATTTTTCTTCACTCAGCTCGGGAGACATCAGGGCAAAGATAGGATGAATTCCAAAAATATAGGCAACGGCCTGTCTTCTTTGCCACCATGAAGCATCCTGACTTCCGTCAAAACTCGCAAAGATCGGTTTCGGTGGAGCCCAGGGGCTAAAGACTCCTTTCCCGATACCTTCAAGAGTCCCTTTCAATCCAGAAAAAGACTTCTTAATCTCATCCGGTTTCTTCTTGCCCGCTTTTTGGCTCAACTCTGCGACCGCGACGGCATCGATACCGTATTTTGCGCATTCTCTGAGCAAAGCGCACGCATCGGCAGGAGACAAGCCCAATTTTTTAAACCCCAGCAAGCCATAGACATCGGTGATCAAAAAACCAGGCTCTTCCCGTTCGCTTTCCTTTAACAGTTTAGGGTCCTCTTCAAGGAAGACGAAGGTATTGGTGGGAAAAGGTGTGTTGAAGCAGGATTGATGCCTATGAACAAGAGGGCCGAGCCACTTTCGGATATCCTCTTCTCCGACGGCAACCGGAATCTCTTCGATCCCCTTTTTGCCCGCAAAGGCTGCAGACTTGAGCGTTGAAAGCAGTTCTTTACATTCCCGCACAAATCCCTCGGCATCTGCCAATTCCAAAAGACTCATCCCTCTTAAGGCAACCAGTTTCAGCTTCTTCTGGCCAAACAGCTTTCCGAACCCCCATCGGTCTCCGCTCGCCCAGTAATTAATACTGACCTGCGCAAAGTCGGACTCAGACTCTCCTGCCTTTCCGATCGAAAGGACTTGAATGAGCTGATCCCCCATCAACTCTCTTATTGAGTCCGTTGAGGCCCAAACATCCTTTCCCCAAACCTCCTTGCCATCGTTAATATCAGCCACGCCGTCATGAATCCATAGATAAACGGGCTTCGGAGACTTTCCTTTGATGACGACATAATCAAACCCGGAGAATTTCAATTCCAACCCTGCGTACAAGGTGAACGGGGCATGGCAAACCTTGCCTGTTAACGGGCTTTTCCCTGTGATCACTCCTAAAGCTGACGCCGGAGCAAGGGTGCCGGTCAGAAGTCCTGTTCCCAAGACAATGGGGTCCTCATTCTGATATTCCTCATAAAGAGCCGCTGTGATCCCTGCCCCACCGATCCTCTCTTTCACCAGATCTTCATCCACTTCCCGGTCGGTAACCTTAGAAGTTGTTAAATCAACGATCGCAATTTTATTGGTTGATAAGTATTCCATCTCATCTCTCCTTTAAGGGAACTCTCAAACCCCCTTATTCTTATCTGTGTAATCAGCTCCTAATCAGTGTAATCAGAGATTTCACGTTTTTCCAGAAATCTCTTTAATCAGCCGATTGAGATCGCATCGACAGGACAAAACTGCAAACAGAGTGGACCCTCTTCCCGATCGCTGCACAAATCACAGGGTTGCCTCAAGAGGAGCGGCTTTGCTGAAGCATCGCCTTTGCTCTGATCAGCTCCGGCTTCAGCAGCAGCGCCAATTCTGCGAACCTCCAATCCTTCGGGCCTCGCAATCACAAGATTTTCTTCTTCCTTCAAGACGACCGCAGAATAATCTCTCTTCTCCCTTCCCCGTGTAACCATGATACATGAAGAAAGAAGGGCAAACCCGTCATCTCTGTGATAACCGCATGCCATTTCGCAGGCCATGCAAGAGACACACTTTGCTGGATCAACTTTGATTCCCATATCGAATCTCCTCGTTTCTTCTTTTTATGTTCTACATTCCCTCGCTGCAATCAATGTTTGATGAATTTGGCGGGGTATCTTTTCGGTCCTATTGGCACGAATGCATCTCAACAGTTTGCTCTTAAGATTTGATGAAGCGGGGTTATCTTATATAAAATTGATCGGAGATGTCAAGGAAAATATCATAAATATTATGATAATTTCACTTTATCAAGATTAGCTAATAAATCTAACAGGTTAACTTGTCACAGCAGGCTTCAAATATTCAGGTAAGCTCACAATTATAGAACTCCTAATCACGTCAGGATCTTCTTGAATAACAGGCAGATTCCCATGAACGACTGAACGTTAAAGCCCGAAGAGGTTGCTTCTTCATTCATCTTTTTTTATAATAAATTCTAATGAGAAAATCTAATTTTGAAGAATTCGAGGCAAGATCTCTTTACTGTCCCAGGTGTAAGGAAGCGGTACCTGTCAGGAAAAGATTGCTCTTGGTCCTACCCGAGGGAGATGAGTACGAATATCTTTGTGCCTATTGCTCCTCTTCCGTAGGAACAAAAATTGATAAAAATGCTCCTCAGATTGAACTCGTCGTAAAACCCTGAGCCCTCTCCGAAAAGAATCCTTTAGGCAATCAACCCTTCGACTCCCCGGTCTGAAGCCCGGGGTATGCTCAGGGTTGATACTGAGCGGCGCTCTTAACCCCGATTTTAAAATCGGAGTTTGGTTTGGCGCCGTCGAACGTATCAATCCGTGATGGATCCCTCCTCTCCTGTTAGAGAAGCTTGCACCTCTTCATGAAATTTGGTTTAATGCGATTGGAGGAAGAACTTTGGAAAAGAAAACAAGACCCCTGAAGACAGGAAAATTGGATATTGATACTCTGAAAAAATTCTTGGAAAGAAACACGATCCTTGATCCTCGGGTAGTCGTAGGACCGAAGATCGGGGAAGATGCTGCAGTCATTGATTTGAGGAAGGGAGTCGATTGTTACTGGGTAGTTACTTCAGACCCGATCACCTTTACGACTGAAGAGATCGGATATTATGGAGTCGTGGCCAATCTGAATGACATTGCAACGATGGGAGCAATTCCAAAATGGTTTTTGGCCACACTCCTCTTTCCGGAAGGCTCGCCTTTGAGGATCATCGAAAAGGTTTTCCGACAGGTCCACGACGCCTGCCGCCGTTTTAAAATCTCTTTTATCGGCGGACATACAGAGGTCACTCCCGGGATTGAAAAGATCATCCTCTCCGGCCATATGATCGGAGAGGTCAAGAAAAATGAACTGGTGACCACCGGTGGCGCACAGGCTGGAGACCTCCTTCTCCTGGTCAAGGGAGTCTGTATCGAAGGAACTTCGATCATGGCGAGGGAAAAGGAGACCCAACTTTTGAAAAGAGGAGTCTCTTCTTATCTGATTCGGAAGGCAAAGAGATTCATTTTTGATCCCGGCATGGATATCCTTCGAGCAGCCCGGATCGCTTGTGAAGTCGCCTCTGTCCATTCGATGCATGATCCTACAGAAGGGGGCTTGATCAATGGGATCGTCGAGATGGCATGGGCCTCTGAGAAAGAGATCGAAGTCGATTTGGAAAAAGTTCTCATCTACAAGGAATCTCAGATCCTTTGTCGGGAATTCGGACTAAACCCTCTCGGAGTGATCGCTTCCGGAGCACTGCTTTTGGCACTATCTCCTTCAGACTTCTCTCCAGTGGAGAAAGCATTCAGGAAAAATTCTATTCCCTTTCGAGTGATCGGCAAAATTAGAAAAGGACCAGCGAGGGTTTTGAGAATGGATCAGAAAGGCCGAAGAGAAGTTAAACCGCTTCCCCGTGATGAAATTCTAAAGATTTTCTAACCTCGGGATAATGGGATAGTGCCTGCCCAACGCTCCAATATTCCGGTCTTTCTATTCTATGACTGCTGACAGAGAGACGAGTTCGATTCCCTTCTCCTTCATTTTAGGAATCATCTCCTTGATTGATTTGATCGTGGAGGGATGAGGGTGACCAATCCCGATTGCCTTCCCGTTTGAAAGGGAGAGACGGATCAATTTTTCAATCTTCTCTTTGATATCTTCTTCGTTCAAAGAATGATCGATAAACAAACTCCTTTCCATCGCCTTCACCCCAATGCCCTGAGCCACATTCATGCCAACGGTCTGAGGCGTCGTCCGGCTGTCCAGAAAGTAAAGCTTCCTCCGTTTTAATTCAGAAAGGATGATCTTCACTTTTTCAGGGTCCTCCATCAGTCGTGAACCCATATGATTGCTGGCTCCTTTGATGTAAGGGACTGCCTCGATATCCTTTACCAGTTGGCGACGGAGGTTTTCTTCGGTCATCTCCTCGAGAAGAACGCCTTCTCCAGGTCTGACTTTTGGATAGCCATGGGGTTCCATGGGGACATGGAGAATGACTTCTTTGCCTTTTTGGTGAGCTTCCTCAGCCACGGTTTTCGCGTAGCGGGTGAAGGGCAGAATGGAGAAGGTGATAGGAAGATCCCATTGAAGGAGTTCCTTGGCGATGAGGCTCTCACCTCCGAGATCGTCGATGACCAGGGCGATCTTCGGTCGACGGACTGCCTTTTCCGCTGCCGGCTGAAGCATGACAAAAATCAGCTGGTGAGTCCTTCGATTTTGAATCTTTACATCCAAATAAAGGGATTCCACTGAGGGTGAGGAATGGATGGCAACCGTTCGCCCGAGCCGAGAAAGACTCCGTCTAAGGTTTTCTTCGATGAGGGCGAAAGGGAGGGTCCGGGAAACCTGAATCTTGTGCGTGGACTCTTTCCATGTCAATCCCTTCTCTCGTTTCGTGGTCGATTGATGGAGAAGGATGTCTTTTCGAGGTATTCCGATCTCGTACAGCTGACCCTGGATGACTTGGTCGACCAGAAAAATCTTCTGAGAAAAATCTTCCTGAAAAAGAGGTTCTTCCCGTATCAGGTAGGTATATGCACCGAAGGTGAAGAGGCCCCCGAGCAGGAAGGCTAAAACATATCCGGCCCAACTCCCGGACCTCTCCCGCCTGCGTAGTTGTTTAGCCATTCAACCCTGTAAAACCTTTGTATGAGACTCTGTAGGGAACGGTTTGAAACCGTTCCCTACCCGTTCTTATTTATTTCCTTTGGCGATATTTTTAAAAACATCCCAACTCTTGAGGAGCTCCAAAGCTCGTTCCAGTTGATTATCGACAGGTTTCTTCTCCTTCACCACTTCCTTCTTCGCTTCTTCTTTCTTCGGTTTCTCTTTTTCCTTGGGCATTCCCTTCTCTGAATCCATCAGATGTCTCTCCAGATCCCTCTCCGAAGGGAGTTTAGGGACAACGGTTTCCTTCTCCTCCTCGGGTCGGGAAGGTTTGACGATAAAATCAGGCACAATCCCCTTCGCCTGGATGGAGCGGCCATTGGGAGTATAGTATCTTGCAGTGGTCAGCCTCAATCCTGATCCATCCTTCAAGGGAATGATCGTTTGAACCGATCCTTTCCCAAAAGTCTGAGTTCCGAGGAGAATTCCACGACCATGATCCTGAAGGGCACCCGCCACGATCTCTGCTCCGCTCGCGCTCCCACCGTTCACCAGCACGACCAGAGGATAGCGCGAGAGCTGCCCATCAGGATGTGCATAAAACTTAATTCTCTGATCCTCTTTCCTCCCCTCCACAGAAACAATCAGGCCCGAGTCGATAAATCGATCCGATATCTTGACGGCTTGATCCAAAAGGCCTCCCGGGTTATTGCGAAGATCGAGGATCAAACCTCTCAGGGTTCCCTTACTCTCTTCCTCCAGTGCCTTCATCGCTTTCTCAAATTCGCTGTCTGTCTTCTCTTGAAATTGGGAGATCCGAATATACCCGTAATTTTTTTCCAACAATTCATGGCGGACACTTCGGACAGGGATGACGTCCCGGACCAACGTGAGCTCCTTTGGTTTGGTGAAGCCTTCTCGCATGATGGTGATCGTGACCTTGGATCCTCTTGGACCCCGCAATCGTTTTACGCTATCCATGAGGGTGAAATTTTTTGTCGAATCACCATCGATCTTAACGATCTGATCCCCGGCCAGGATCCCGGCCTTAAAGGCCGGCGTGTCTTCAATGGGAGAGACTACGGTGAGAATCCCATCCTTGGCGGTGATCTCAATTCCCAATCCTTCAAACCGACCCTTTGTCTCCTCCTGCATTTCTTTATACATATTCGGCGGCATGAAGGCGGAGTGGGGATCTAAGGTTTCCAGCATCCCTTTGATCGCCCCATAGATCAGGTCCTTTGATTTGGTCTCTTCCACATAATCTTTCTGGATATAGCCGATCACATCCGTAAAAACCTTCAGGTCTTCGTACATGCTATTGGGGAGGGCGGAAACTTTTTGAGATCGACCCGACCCGACGAGGACTCCGATGAGGAAGACCACGAAGAACACTGAAACAATTTTTAAAACTCCCGCTCTTTTCCACTGAAACATATTCTCCTCCTTCATGAGGTCTCCGAAAAACCCTAAACCGTTTGGCAGAGCCCTCTGATTACTCAGATTTCAAAAAAATGATTACACGGATTTTCTTTATTTTCAGTTCGTTTCTTATCTGTGTAATCGCTTGATAATCGGCGTAATCAGAGATTTCTGGCTTTTTCAGAAATCTCTTTATAATCCCTTCTTTCCTTTTTTATCCTCCTCCGGGAGGGAAACGATTCGATCCAAATGGGAGAGCCATTCCATGGGGTTCTGAGGTTTCCCGTGATGGCGAATCTCGAAGTAAAGACAAGGGCCCTTCAACGATCCCGCGCTTCCCACCAGGGCGATCGTCTCCCCCTGGGTCACAGCATCGCCGGGTTTCTTCAATAACTCAGAGCAGTAGCCGGAAACGGTGAAGGTATGATCCCCATGGTCGATGATCACGATATTTCCGAACCCCTTGAACCAATCGGCGTAGAGAACTTTCCCGGAGAGGATCGCTCGAACCTCGGCTCCTATGGGGGCTTTGATCTCGATCCCGTTCTGTCCCTTCTCTTTAAACAGGCTGATCACCTTCCCCTGCACAGGCGGAGTCAATTTTCCTTTGAGGATCTCGTGTCTCGGTTTCCCGTAAGCCAGAAGGCCCTTCTCCCGTTCCAGTTTATCGACGAGCGTTTGGAGCTCCTTGGCCCTCTCTTCTAATTCCAGTATCACCTTCTGGTAGACGACCTTCTGATTCTGAATGGACTTGAGGAGCGCCCGTTTTTCTTCGCTGATTTTCGTGATCTCTTTCTTCTTCTTCTCTATCTCAGAAATATTTCGCTGCCATTGGAACTGATCCTGAATCAATTCCTCTTGATATCGCTCTTTCAAAGCCACTTGATGGCGATAGGTCTCGACCAGGCGAGCATCGTAATCAATAATAACCCTTAGGTATTTATCAAGCCTCAAGAGATCGGGGTAAGATTGCGAGGTAAGGAGGAGGCCCTCCGTAGGAACCCTTTCCATCTTATAGAGCGCGATCAGCCTAGAAAAGAGCTCCTCTTTGGTGCGCTCCACTACTTTGCTGAGCATGACGATCTGGTGCTTTGTCTGGCGGAGCCTCTCCTGAGATCGGGCCAACTGCGTCTCCATCTGCTTCAATTCTTTCTCCTTCTCATAGAGCTCAACTTCCAGAAGATGGAGGTTTTCAAGGATGGAGGATTCTTTTCCCCGAACCGCCTTTTCCTTCTTCTTCGTTAAGTTGATTTCTTTCTTAATATCCTTGAGGTCTTGCCTCTTTTGGGTGATGTCTTTATCAATCTGGTCGGTTCGGCCGGCCCGAAGATCGGATGGCTCATAGATACAGATCCAGCCGATCAGGAGAATCCATACCCATCTTCTACCCCAAAACCCTTTCATTTGTATCTCAGAACCCTCATCGAAGCGACGAAACTACCAAAAAAACCGAGAACCATTCCCCCCAATAGTATCCAGACGATGGTCTCCAAGGGCAAAAAAACGACAGGAATCCTTTCCAACCATGCCTGCATCGATGGAGGGATGTAGAGAAAAAGTCCTTGATGCAATAAAAAGAGAAAAAGAATCGCCAATCCCCCTCCGAAAAGACCTTGAATAAGCCCTTCCACATAGAAGGGGACTCGGACAAAACCGGGGCTCGCCCCCACCCAATGCATGACTTCAATCTCCTCCCGTCGGGAGGAGATGGTCAATTGAAGGGTATTGGAGGTGATGAATACGATCGCGATGAGGAGAAGACCCCCCAGGATCCATTGAGTAAGGCGCAGGATATGGACGAGGATAGAAAATGTCTCCACCCACTCCTGGCCATACTGAATATCCTCGAATTGCGTCATCCTTCTTAACTGGGTCACCACCTCTTTAATCTTTGTTGAGTTACGGTATTCCTTTTTTAGCTGAATTTCGAAAGAGGGCGGAAGGACGGCGGGTTGAATCCCTTCGAGAAGGTTCTTCTGCCTGCCCAGCTTCGTTTCCATGAAGGTCATCGCATCATAGGGGGAGATATATCGCACGAGTTCCACTCCTTCGAGGACGCGAGTTTTTTTTAAAAGGGGCTCCACCTCACTGGAGGGGGTTCCTCGCTTCAGGTAGGCAATCACTTCAATTTTGTCTTCCCAGGTCTTGAGGAAATTGGTCAGGTTGAAGGCAAGCAAAGTAAAGGTCGAAAAGATGAGCATTGAGATGACAATGATGCCGATGGTGATGAGATTTGGAAATAAGTTTCCCATCATGTTTTGAAACGTCCGTCTCATCACATACTGGAGGAAAAAAGTCATTCCTCTGTTTTCACCTCTCGAACCTTACCATTGTCTACCTTTTTCCCGTCCAAAAGATGACCGTTCAGAATCTGAATAACACGATAAGAGTAACGTTTGACGAGTCCAGTAAATTGCGTAGCAAATACGATCGTGGTCCCTTTCTGGTGAAGATCGGTGAAGATTCCCATGACATCAAGGGTCATCCTCGCATCCAAATTCCCCGTGGGTTCATCGGCGAGAATTAACGACGGCGAATGGACCAGGGCCCGGGCGATCGCCACCCGCTGTTGTTCACCGGCAGAGAGGGCAAGGATCGGATCCTCCTCCCTTTCTTCAAGCCCGGTTCTCCTTAACATCTCTGAGGCTTTATTCTTTGCCTCCTTCCGGGTAGAGCCGGTGACTTCCAAAGCAAAAGCAACATTTTCGTTTACCGTCCGATCCCTTAACAATTTGAAATCCTGGGAAACGATTCCCATGTCCCTTCTCAATTGGTAGATCTTTTTGAAGCCCGGCTGGGTAATATGTATTCCATGAACAACCACCTCTCCACTCGTCGGTCTCTCCGCACAGGATAGAACGCGAAGAAGAGTGCTTTTCCCCGAACCACTGGGACCAGCAAGAAATACAAACTCTCCCGATAAGACCTCCAGATTAATATCCGAAAGAGCAGAGATCTGACTTGGATAAGTTTTAAACACATGGTCCATCTCGATCATCGTTTCATCCATGTTGGAAACAAAAGTAACATGAGTGCCAATTTTTTTCAAGAAAATTGAGGGGTTAAAAATTCAAGCCAAACGTATGGAGCTTGACAGGAAATGTCTTATTGATTACATTTTAATTAGAAGAAGTGAGAATCAGCTTGAATGGCAACCCTGAAAAGGGTCAGCAGAAAATGTTCGGGATAGCTAACAAGGTCTCACGAAAAAAGCGCTCTGGGGTTGCCGGAGCGTTTTTGTTCTTAAGGAGGTGAAGTCTGATGAAAAGCCTATTCTATTCATGGATGGTTTTTCAGATATTAGTAGGCATCTGGATGTTCATCTCACCATTTGTTTTCGGATTCGGTGAAACTCATATTGCGACCAACAACATGATTTTCGGAGCCGTCGTGGTCATCCTCGGAGTTGGGTCTATCTTCTACGAGCTGTACCACAAGGAAAGGGAAACATTGGTGCCGATGGAACACGCAAAAGAGAGGGTGTGATCTCTCTGTTTAAGACAACGGGGGGATAAACTTCCTGACTCAAAAACCTTCGAGCTCCGCTCGAAGGTTTTTCTTATCCAAGTTTTAAAAAGACTTCTTGCCCTAAAAAAATAAGCTGCCGATGAGACCTATGAATTTCTCCTTCGTTCAACGGCTGTCTTGATGGCATCTGGATTGTATCCCTTGATGATAATCCCTTCAATATCGATCAGGGGCACACCTTTTGAGCCACCGCTCTTGCTCAGCATCTCTTCTTTCTTACTCTTATCTTGTTCAACATTGTATTCGATCAAATTAACATTCAGTGAACGCAGATAATTCCTCGCCTTGTCACAGTAAGGGCACCACGCTGTCATGTACATGATCACACCGATCTCTTTATAAGGTCTCGCCTCGTGAATGGCTTCACTCTTTGGCTTCGGAGAATACCCTTCTGCTTTTGGTCTTTCGGTCCTATCTTCCCTGAACTCTCTGATCTCTCCCTTCACACCGGGTGGAGGGGGAGTATCAGAGAAAACGACATTCCCGTTCTGATCGGTCCATTTGTAAATTTCACTTGAACCTGTCGGGGTGGCCGGGGATACACAGATCAGAAAGAAAAGAACTGCGGCTATCCATTTGGACCACCTTTTCATTTCTTGGGCCCCTTACCGAGAACCAGCCTGATCATGGTCATTCCTGAAGGCTTATTTCTTTTCCTGAATCGAGATCAGCTCGATTTCAAAAATCAGCGTTGCATTCGGCCCGATCTGACCCCCTGGTGCACCGCGCTCGCCGTAGGCGAGATTGGAAGGAATGAAGAGCTGCCATTTGGCACCCTGCTCCATCAGCTGCAACGCTTCTGTCCAGCCGGGAATCACACCGTTGACCTGGAAGGTCGCAGGCTGCCCCCGTTTGTAAGAGCTGTCAAACTCCGTTCCATCAATCAACGTACCTCGATAATGCACCGTCACCGTATCGTTCAATTTCGGTTTTTTACCCGTTCCCGCTTTGATCACCTTATACTGCAAACCGCTGGGCAAGGTCTTAACCCCTTCCTTCTTCTTATTTTCAACGAGGAAAGCGTCTCCTTCCGTCTTGTTTTTCTTGGCAACCTCTGCTTGCTTGGCCATCACTTCCTTCTGGAACGCCATCATCGTTTCTTGGACCTCCTGTTCGGTCAATAAAGGTTTGGCACCCGCAAAGGCATCCTCGATTCCCCTCGCAAGAATTTTCGGGTTAACACTAATCGATTGTTTTTTTAAGTTATTCCCGATGTCCATGCCGATGATATAACTAATTTTATCCTTCTGATTTTTCAGGACCTGGTTTTCCTGCGCATTCACCTGGCTCACCAAAAACAGAATCCCCATGGCAACGATCAGTTTAAACTTCATTTGGACTCCTTTCCCTTCAATTTTTTCATCCAACATCATAACCTAAGATCTATCCTGAGCGCCAACCATCCTCCGCTTTCCAAAAAAATTGGCCTTCTCTCTTCAAGAAAAGACCAGCCTCTTATTAATGCTGAATTTCTGTCTAAGACTCACCCCGGGCGATCTCACACACCGTTACATTCAACACCTTGATTAAATCCCCTGCAGAAATAAAGATTTGGGAGCCGCGAGCTCCTGCGCTGATTGAGATAAAGGGAAACCTCATCGCACTCTGGTCCAAAAAAATGGGATAGCGCTTTTTTGCCCCGATTGGCGAGACCCCACCCCGGATGTATCCCGTCAATTGCTGAATTTCCTTCACATGGACCATTTCTACCTTCTTATTTCCGCTCACCTCAGCAATTGCCTTCAAATCGAGTTCGGCATTTCCCGGAATACAAGTCATTAATACTCCGGTCTTATCGCCCCGGGCAACCAGTGTTTTAAAGACCTGCTCCGGAGGCAAACCTACCTTCCTCGCAACGCTTTCGGCACTGAGGTTTGATTCATCGATCTCGTATTCCACAAGCTTGTAATCAACCTTTAAATCATCTAAATGCCTTGCCGCATTCGTTTTTTTCACGTGAAAGAAATCCTGGTTATTCCATTTCAAGGGGATTCTTCATGATAAGCCAAAAATGACTCGTGATTTTTCTTTTCACGCTATGCCTTCTGCTCTACCTGTCCTCCGTAGTCCCGCAGGGCGGGACGAAGGATGGATGCCCGATGCTATTTTTTGAAATCACTTCAGCTTTAAGTTCTTGAAAAGATCTCCTAAGGTCCCCAGCTTCCCGTCCTTTTCTTCCTTTTCCAAGAACTTTTTGTAATCCTCCCGGTCTTCTCTTTCCTCCATCACCCTTTGAGACAACCGTATTCTTCCCTTTTCGTCGATAGAGATGATCTCTACCTGAATCTCCTGACCTTTGGGGAACTTCTTTTTCACGTCTCCCTTTTCCGAGCCTCTCAGCTCCTCAAAGGGGAGCAAGCCCCTTCCCTTTGCTCCGAGCTGGGGAAGCCTGACAAAAAGACCGTAAGGCTTGATGTCATCCACAATCCCTCTCAGGACTTGTCCGACTTCGAGACGCACCTTATCCGCTCCCTCTCCCTCCGTCTCCATCCTTTTCTTGATCATCGCCTCTTTGATGGACAGCGAGATGCGGTGTGCTTGGCGATCGATTCCCATCACCAGCACTTCCACCCTATCCCCTTCATGAAGAAATCTGCTCGGATGAGAGACGCGCTCATAGCTGATCTCAGAAATGTGGACGAGCCCATCCACTCCCGGTGCCACTTCAATAAAGGCGCCGAAGTCAGTGAGCCTCGATACTTTGCCCTGGATGATTTCCCCTTCCTCAAATTCAAGACCCTTTTCCCAAGAGTCCGGTTCCAGGGCCTTGATGGAGAGGGAGATTTTGGGCCGACCCTCTTTGTCCGTCTCGATCTTCATCACTTTGACCTTCACCGGCTGGCCAGGTCTGAGGATCTCCGATGGATGACCTATCCTTCCATGGGATATCTCGGAGATATGCACCATCCCATCGATTCCCCCGATATCGACAAATGCGCCAAAGTCGGTCAGCTTCGTCACTTTTCCTTCACATTCAAGGTCAGGCTTGAGTCTTGCTAAGGTCTCTTTTGACTTTTTCTCCTGTTCTTCTTCAAGGAGCACACGTCTGGAGACGATAATATTTTTCCCTTTTTCTTTGACCTCCATGATGCGAAACGGATATCTCGCTCCCACGTGGTCCTCAGGTTTTTCGCAGAACTGGAGGTCGATCTGGCCCAACGGGCAAAAGGCACGAATGCCAGAGAGGTCGATTTGGAAGCCTCCCTTCACGACACCTGAAACTCTTCCTTCTACAGGAATGACGTTATCTTTTGCCTCCCTGAGGATGTCGAGAGCATCAGCGCCCTGAACCTTCATTACCTTTGTCAGATGGATTCCATCCCGGATCGAGGCAACCCTCATCTCAACCCGATCCCCTTGCTTGATGGTAATGTTGCCCTCCTTGTCCATGAATTCCTGAACGTCCGCAATGCCCTCACTCTTGCCCCCTAAATCGACAAAGATCGTATCCTTGCTGACTTTCAACACCTTTCCTGAAACCTTATCCCCCGGGAAAAGCTTGCGACCTCCAGTCTCGGCACTGGCCTTCAAAAGTTCCTCAAAGCTCTTCTCTCCATCCATGTCCTTCTCTGTCATTACTCTATAACCTCAAAATTTATTTTTTTTCTGCCTTCTATTTCGGTCGTTTAAAAAAACAATTATAACTGGTTCCCTTAATCAAAAAAAGAGCCCCTTTCTTAAACTTGAATGCTTTTGACAATATCACATTAATTCTTCTTACACTAATCCAAAATCATCAAATCTTGACAAAACTTATTCCTCTCAATCAGAATTTAATTAGAGGTAGAAATTTCGACCGAGAGGAGGTGAGCAATATGAAAAGAGCGATGCTAACTATTATGGCTCTGGCTGTTTCAGTGATTTTCGTCGCTGCGGTCATGGCGGCAGAACAAAAGGCTCCTGCTCCCGCCTCGGCAACGCCCGCACCGGCTTATGAGAAATACAGCGGTGTCATTGAAAAAGTTGACGCGGCCAAGAAGGACTTCTCCGTGAAGAGCGGAAAGGGAGAGATGATGTTCTCTTGGACCGACAAAACGAAGGTCACCGAGGGCAGCAAGGACCTTTCCTTCAATGACTTGAAGAAAGGGCAGGAAGTCACTGTTGAGTATACGAAGGAAGGAAACAAATCAGTAGCTCAATCGGTCAGCGTCGGTCCACCAAAGACCGTGGGAATGAAGGAAAAGGCTCCTTCTTCTACTGAGAAGAAATAACAACCGGGAAGCAATTCCCGTTTTTCATAAAAAGGCACGCCCCATCCGGAGCGTGCCCTTTTCTTTTTGTGTATTCGCCGAGCTTTATTGGATTCTTCTTATAACCTAAATTGTGCAATTGCATCTTATCCGTCGACAATCGGTTGAAGTAGACATGGGTGTGGGATATATTTGGGAAACGAAAAAATGGAAGAGAACGAAGGAGATTTCTCATGCCGAAAGAGATGAAACGGTCGGTCTGTCCTTATGATTGTCCTGATACGTGCGGGCTTCTGGTAGAAGTCAAAGACGGAAAAGCAGTCAAAGTTTCTGGCGACCCCGAACATCCTTTTACAAGAGGCACTCTTTGCGTAAAGATGAATCATTACGAAGAAACTGTCCACTCACCGCTCCGTCTGACTCGTCCCCTGCTACGAACAGGAGCCAAAGGCTCCGGTGAATTCAGTCCCATTTCTTGGAAGGAAGCAATTGACCGGATTACAGAGCGCTGGCGGGAGATCGTTCATCAATACGGCGCGGAAGCCATTCTCCCGTACTCTTATGCCGGGACCATGGGGCTCATCCAGCGGAACACCGGACATCCCTTTTTCTATAAACTCGGAGCGTCCCGCCTCGACCGGACCATCTGCTCTCCTGCTAAAGAAGTAGGCTGGAAAGTGGTGATGGGAGGAACCCCAACCCCTCACCCTGACGAAGTGACAGAAAGTGATCTGGTGATTCTATGGGGAATCAATGCGGTGGCGACGAATATCCATTTTCTTTATGGTGTGAAAAAAGCCAGACAAAAGGGTGCAACGATTTGGCTGATCGATACTTACCAAACGCTCACTTCTTCCGCGGTTGATCAGGTTTACATCGTCCGTCCCGGGAGTGATGGCGCTCTTGCTTTGGGATGGATGCACTTACTCGTAAGGGACGACCTGATTGATCATGATTTTCTAACATCGCATGTTCAAGGTTTTGAGGAATTGAAGGAAAAGATTCTTCCAGACTTCCCGCCTGAAAAAGTCAGCATGTTCACAGGTCTTTCTAAAGAGACGCTTGAATCCATGTCCAAAGCTTATGGAATGGCAAAAAATCCTTTCATCCGCCTCGGCAGTGGTCTCTCCCGATATGCAAACGGAGCCATGACCGTACGGACCATTGTCTGTTTGCCAGCTTTAGTAGGGGCTTATGGGAAAAGAGGAGGCGGATGTTTGACCGGAACCAGTACGGCTGGGGCTTTTGCAATGAATGAAGTCCTGCGAGAAGACTTTATGACTAAGAAGACGCGCATCATTAACATGAATCGCCTCGGCTGGGCATTAAATGATTTAGATGATCTTCCTGTCCAAAGCCTTCATGTCTATCATTCGAACCCCGCGGCAGTCACGCCCGATCAGAATGAGGTCTTAAAAGGTCTCGC
>Ga0315282_10003964_pt1 | contig 26181 bp, 17 predicted proteins | sample YL17G07_20_MG_FD_203693 | JGI IMG/M metagenome (GOLD analysis project Ga0315282, IMG submission 203693) | Sediment microbial communities from Yellowstone Lake, YNP, Wyoming, USA - YL17G07_20 | ecosystem: Environmental > Aquatic > Freshwater > Lake > Sediment | place: USA: Wyoming | collected... | reverse complement strand
TCGCTGACGTGCATCTACACGAGCATGGAGGCACCACTCGGCTGCGCGGTCGGCAACCGCCTCGAAGTCGAGGAGGCCTGGGCGGTGCTGGCCGGAGAGGGACCGGCCGACGTGCGCGACGTGGTCGTCGCCCTGGCGGCCGCGCTCCTGTCGCTTTCCGATCTGGGGGTCGACGAGGAAGGGGGCCGCCGGCGCGCGCTGGCGGCGCTCGACGACGGCTCGGGAGCCGAGTGGTTCGAACGCTGGGTGGCCGTTCAGGGGGGGCGCTGGAAGCCCGGCGAGTTCCATCGTCTGGCCGGCGACGAGCTGCGGGCCGAACGCGGCGGCTACGTAGCGGCCGTGAACGCCCTGGCCATCGGTCGCGCCGCGCAGCTGGCCGGCGCCGGACGACGGCGGGCCGAGGACCCGGTCGACGCCGAGGCCGGCGTGGTGGTCTCGCGCCGCGTGGGCGAGAGCGTGGCCGAGGGTGAGGTCCTGGCGACGGTGTACGCCCGGCGGCGCGAATTGCGCGAGACGGCGGGTGAAGCCCTGAAGGGGGCCTTCACCATCTCGGAGGAGCGAGCGGTCGCGCCCGCGGTCGTCCTCGGCGTTGACGAAGGAGAGTCACGGTGAGGGCGGGCGGCCGTCGGGCGGCGCTTGAGGGGCGTCGCGACGCGGCAGCCGGACGTAGAGCCACGAGCCGGCGAGCTGTCCGACCAGCGCGCAGGCGAACATGAGGGGGACCCAGTGCCAGCTGAGCCCGCTGGCGCGGCGCATCAGGAAGATGAAGGGGATCGGCAGATGGATGGCCAGGAACCAGCGCCACGAGTAGCGTCGCACGGTGCTTCGCCAGGCACCGAACGGCAGGTTCAGAGCGATGGCGGCAAGGGCCGCGCCGGAGACGGTGAGGGCTGTCATCGCGAGGGATGGTCGGGCATGCCTCGCGACAGTATAGCGGCGCGAGCCGGCGGACGGGCCGTCCGCGCGACGTTGCCGCCACGGCGGTCCTCGCGGGTCGCCGGGTCGGGGGTGCCGGGATGCGCATCGTAGGGGGCGAGTGGCGGGGGGGGGGGGGGGGGGGGGCGGGCCCCGAGCTTCGACATCCGCGCGACCCTGTACGATCGGCTGCAGTGGCTCTCGATGCGCTACTATGACCGCCATCCCACCGGCACCATCATCTCGCGCCTCACGCAGGACTCGGGCGGGGTGCAGGATTTCCTGGCTTACGGGTTGCCCTGGATCGCCAGCAATGCCATCATGCTGGTGGGCGTGGCCATCGCCGTCTTCGCCATCAACTGGAAATTGGCGCTGCTGGTGCTCCTGCCGGCGCCGCTGGTGAGCATCCTGGCGCGCAAGCTGTGGCAGCGGATGCACCTGGCCTTCCACCGCTTCTGGTATCGCTGGAGCCGTTTCTACGCGATCTCGTCCGACGCGCTGTCGCGGGTCAAGATCATCAAGGCGTTCTCGCAGCAGCCCAACGAGATTGAGCGCTTCCAGATCCGCAACGCTGATCTCTTCGGGGCCTCGGTCTACGCCGAGCAGACCTGGGCGACCTACATGCCGGTCATCGGCTTTGTCATGAGCAGCGGATCGTTGTTCGTGTGGTACTTCGGCGGGCTGATCATCGTGGGGCACGGGCCGCTGACCATCGGCGGGTTGATGGCGTTCCTGGCGTATCTGGGCATGCTCTACGGCCCGCTCAACGGCCTCACCCAGAGTGCGCAGTGGATGTCGCGCGCGCTGACCGCCGCCGAGCGCATCTTCGAGGTGCTTGACGCCGAGGCCGACACCGAGAAGGGTCACGGCAATGTGGTGCCCGAGAACGTTCGCGGCGAGGTCGAGTTCCGCGATGTCACCTTCGGGTACGAGAAGCACAACCCGGTGCTGAAGGAGGTCTCGTTCAAGGTCGAGCGCGGTCAGATGCTAGGCCTCGTCGGGAAGAGCGGCGCGGGCAAGACGACAGTCATCAACCTGCTGTGCCGGTTCTACGACGTGGATGAAGGCGACATCTTCATCGACAGCGTCAACCTGCGCGACCTTGACCTGTCATTCTACCGCGGGCGTCTTGGGGCGGTGCTGCAGGAGCCGTTCCTCTTCAGCGGCACTGTCGCCGAGAACATCGCGTACGGAAAGCCGGACGCGACCATCGAGGACATCATGGCGGCGGCCAAGGTCGCCAACGCGCACGACTTCGTCGTCAACAAGGCGGACGGTTATGACGAGCAGGTCGGTGAGCAGGGCGGGCGTCTGTCCGCCGGGGAGAAGCAGCGCGTCTGCATTGCGCGGGCTATCTTGCACGATCCTGCCATCCTCATCCTCGACGAGGCGACCGCGAGCGTGGACCTGGAAACTGAAGCCCAAATCCAGGAGGCGATCGCCCGGCTTATCGAGGGCCGCACCACGTTCGCCATCGCGCATCGTCTGTCCACCCTGCGCAATGCGAGTAACCTCCTGGTCATCGATGAAGGCAAGGTCGCCGAATTCGGGACGCATGAGGAGCTTGAGGAGAAGAAGGGCGTATATTGTCGCCTGCTCGATATTCACCGCAAGACCTCGATGACGAAGGCGCTCAGTGGATAACCCTGAGACAATTAAACCGTCGGAGCCGCCCGAGCTGCGCTACCTCGATCCGGAGCAAGTGCGGGTATTCCGCACCGACAACGGGCAGATACGCGCCACCATCGCCGAGGAGCGCAGCATCATCGCGCCGCGGTTCCTGCGCGCCTCGCCGCTGCGCGATCCCGATCGCTACATCTCGATCCGCGAAGCCGACGCCAATGGCAAGGAGGTCGGCCTGCTCCGCAACTGGCGCCGCCTCGACCGCGAATCGCGCGACCTGGTGCAGGCGGAACTCGACCGCCGCTACATGTACCCGATCCTGAAGCGCATCGTGTCCACCAAGCACATCTTCCACATGGCGATCTGCGTCTTCGAGACCGACCGCGGCGTCCGCGAGGTGACCCTGCGCGACATCCGCGACAACGTCATCTACCTCGGCGCCAGCCGCATCCTCATCACCGACGCTGAGGGCAACCGGTACGATATCCCCAGTTTCGACGCCCTCGAGCCCAACAGTCGCGCGATGCTGGCGCAGATACTCTGAGAGCACCGGATTCGCTTCGCAGGGGCCTGCGACACAGGCCTAAGTGCGTTGCAGCGGAGGTGTGACTATGAGGTCAGTTCAGTCCGTCATGCGGCGGGGACGAATCGGCGTACGGTGTGCAGGGGGGATCGCAGGGATCCTCGCGTGCGCATTGGCCATCGCCGGGTGCGGGCCGACCCGGGAAATCGCGTGGTCGCCTGACGGCCGGCAGATTGCGTATGCTCCAGACGGCACGCTTCGGCTCCACGACGTCGCGACTCGCCGAGACCGCGTCATTAAGCTGAAGCTCGGCGTCTCCAATCCCCTCTGGTCGCCCGATGGCAAATGCATCGCTGCGTGCACAGCGCCCAAGGGCGCCGACGGCAACCTGTCGCTAAGCGTCATCGATCCTGCGTCAGGCCGAGTTCGGACGCTGGTTCGGGACGTATGGATACTGCCCAAGGAAAAGCCTGCGGCCAAGGGGTCACGCGGCAAGGGGCGCGAACAGACCTCGGATGGCGCGCCTGCCTGGTACGTATACGTCGCCTTATTTGGCGTGCCGTTCGGCTGGAGGCCTGACGGCGCGCAGCTCGCGTACGTGAGCGCGTCACAGCGCGGCTCTACGGTGACCATCATGGACTATCCCACCTTGGCCGCGAAGCCCATCGCGAGGATAGCGGGGGCGGTGATCGGCTTGGCATGGTCGCCGGACGGGGCGCGCATCGCCTACGTTACCTTTTCCGAACCGGAGCCTCGTGCCAAGCGCGATGCCAGGGCGACCATGAAGGTCGCCCCTACAACTGGCGGCGCATCCGAAGTGGAGTCAGCGGAGTCCCTCTGGCTCTACGACATCGCCTCGGGCAAGTCGGAGAAGGTGTGCGAGGTTCCGCCGCCGGGCCTGTCAGCGAGCACTTCGCTTCAGTGGTCACCCGATTCGAAGCGCATCGGATTCATCACCGGCGACAGCGGCGTGCAGATCGGGACGGCCTGTGTTCTGGAGGCTCATTCAGGCGCGAAGCCCGAACGGTACGAAGGCATTACTGCCGCCGCGGCGTGGTCGCCCGACCTCAGCGGTGTCGCGTTCGTAGAGCAACGTGAGCACAACCGCGAACAAGTCGTGCTGCTTTTCCGTGGCGTCCACCCGATCAGCCGGAGAGTGATCGGCGCCTTCGATGTCCCGCCCGATGAACTCTCTTCGGACCCGAAGGAGGCGGAAGGCGAAAGCTCTCTGGAGTCGGACTACTCTCTGCCTGAGTTCTCTCCCGATGGTCACCGCGCAGCGCTGCGGGTGGGCGATCGTCCCGCTACAGCCACCGTCGCGGTGTTTGACCTATAGAGTCTCGGCGACTAGAGTAGCAGCCGAGACTCCTCCGGAACGGGGTTCGTGAGCGTGATTCTCGGGTCTGTGCGTGTTGCTGTAATGCACGAACCCCGGTAGCTAGGCCGTCGAAGACGGAATGAACCGCGGGACTTTGGGAACGTGAAGTGATGCGGCACGAGGGAGGCGTACAACAACCCAGGCGCATCCGCGCCCTGACTTAGCGCGTCCAGCAAGACCTCGCCGTCATGTGACCCTGAGCGCCAGCGAAGGGTCTTGGTGCCGTGGAGCGGTGCCAAGTCTCCGGCCTGAGGTGGGTAAGCCTCGCTGTGCTCGGAATAACATATGCGCGGACGGCGGTCTTGTTGGACGCCCTTACGATTCTTGCGCAATAGGCAGGGTGAACGAGATCGTCGCGCCCTGCCCGGGCGTGCTCTCGGCCCAGATCGTGCCACCGTGCGCCTCGACCAGCAGCCGCGCCATGTAGAGACCCAGGCCGGTGCTATGCCGCGCGCCCCGCGACCCATCGCCTGTGGTCACCCACTGGTCGAAGATGCGCGGCAGCAGCTCTGGAGCAATCCCCGGCCCCGAATTGCGCACGCGAATCACGACCTGGTCCTGCTCCTCCTCGCCGGTCACATAGACGGGCGACCCAGGCGGCGAGTACTTGATGGCATTGTCGAGCAGGTTCGAGATGACGAGCTTGAGCAGATCGGGGTCCGCGCTGACCCGCACGCGCGGCAACTCGCCGCGTACTCGCCGCTCGATTTCGGCGTGATAGGTCTGCACTTCCGCGAGGAGTTCCTCGACGAGATCAGGCAGGGAAACCACGCGTTGCTGCAGGCGCAGCTTGCCGGCCTCGATGCGGCCGAGATCGAGCAGATTGAGGACGACCCGAGACATGGCATCGGCGGTGCGGCTGATCGAATCCACGACCTGCTGGCGGGTTTCGAGGTCCAGGTTCTGATCCTGCATCAGCGACGCGCCCATCTTGATTGCGCTCGCCGGACTGCGCAACTCGTGTGCCGCGAAGGCCACGAACTCCGCTCGCAGTTGTTCGCCTGCCTGGCGCGCCTGCGCCGCGGCCTCGCGCTGGCTGAGCCGACCGAGCAAGACGAGACCCACCAGGATCGCTACCAGCCCAAGGGCGTCGGCGAGCATCAGAATCAAGAAGCTCAGGGCCCGCTGAGTGCCCTCGGTCGCGAGCAGCGCGGACAGGTTCACTCGGTGCTGATTGCGGAAGAGCGACAGAAGCTCGGCCACATTGTCGGCTTGCTCGCTCACCGCCGCCACCTGCGCCGCGCTGGCGGACGGTGGAAGGGCGAGGGCGGCATCCGAGAATGCACGTTGGTCGGCGAGAATCCGCCGCTGCAGGTCGCGCTCTTGCGCCGGGATGGCGAGCCCAGGTTCACTCAGGCGCCGCTGGAACTCACCCGTCGAAGCGCGCATCGCGTCGCCCGAAAGAGGAATGTAGACGCTGGCGGAGACCCGTTCGCGCTGGCGCTCGAGTACGCTCGACGCATCGGAGACCACCTGGAGAAGGCGTACGGCTCCCGCCTCATCGTCGATGACCCGGTCGTGCCGCGTCTCGACCACATAGTCCGCCGCAGTGAGGGCCAGGAGGGCGATCATGATGATTCCGGAGATAAGGACCCGCTTGGGCATCAGTTCATCCTCGCGGCAACACCCTTCCTAGTATAGCATAGTTGTCAGGGCCGGGTTCCGCCGGAAGTTGCCCGCGCCTGGGGAGAGAACTGGAGGGTCGCGATCGCCTATGTCGTGCTTGAGTGATGCAGCCGCCAGCGGCGTTTCTTCTCAACCACAACGGTCAGCGTTTTGGGGCCGAGGGCGTATGCCTGCTTCGCCAGACCTCGCACCCGGACTGTGGCGCCGACCGGCGGCAGGCCGGCGTCGGTGACCACAGCGATGCGGCCGGTGCCGTCATCCAGCTCGTACGCGCCGTAGCCCAGCACGCCAATCGAGCGCCTGGCCGTGCCCTCGATGAGGACAATCCGTTCGTCGAACGCCCTTGGGTCGTCGATGATGCGCTTGATCGGGATGGGCTTGAAGTAGAACCAGTAGACCAGAGCACACGGCACCGCGAGGATAAGCAGGACGATCAGAACGGTTAACCATCGCCTTTTCATCGAGAGATGTCCAGAACGGCGCCACACGTCATGCTCAGAAACTATAGAGTTTCGTGTATCAGCGGCGGCCGCCCTTGGTACACTGGATCCGCCAGAGGCGAATCTCCGGAGCACGGCGCAGCCGCGCCAAGGCTCTTCCGGACGGTGGTTGCGCGGGGCGCAACTCCGGAGCGACGCAGCGGTGTCGCCAGGTCGCGCGTCGCGCGACTCCGGAGTGACACGGAGTATCACCAGGTTCGCTAACGGGAGGGCGAAGGCTATTGGCGTGTTCCCTCAATACACGAACCTCGGAAGCTACGGCATCACGTTCTCTCGTCGCAGCCACCCTTCCTGCTTCCTGCCGTGTGCGTCGACTACCCGCTCAGGCATGTGCTGAGAGACAACAAGGCAAGGTAGAGCGACACAGCCGCCGAATAGCTCACAGGTATCTGCGCGTCAGCGGCACGGCTGCCGGCATCGAGTCGCCGCCCGCGATCAACACGAGGGGTCACAGGTGCACTATCCCACACGAGACTTGAGGGCCGACTGGCGGCCCGGCGACGCTGCGAAGCTTGCGCAGCTCTTCAACGAGTACGGCGCGGACTGGCCCGGAGGCCTTGGGCCGCGAAACATGACGCCCGAGGAAGCCGAGCGCATGGTGCGCGAGACTAATCTGCTCGCAATGTTCGTGGCCGAGGCGGACGGGCGCTTCGTCGCCTACTGCGATTTGACGTCCCGGCGGGGCGAACACTACGCGTACGTGCCGTTCCTGAATGCCCATCCGGGTTACCACGGGCGCGGGTTCGGGAAAGCGGTGCTGCTGAGCAGCGTCGAGAGGGCCATCGCGCTGGGCTACGATCGGGTGGTTCTGCACACCTGGGGCGGCAATCTGAAGGCGGTTCCGCTGTACAAGAAATCCGGCTTCATGTGGGCGCCCGAGACCCACGTCATGATGGAGAGCTTCGTGCCTTTCGCGCTGCGCCACCCGCTCGCGCACCCGTTCTTCTCAAAGCACAACTGGTACGAGTCGCAGGTGCGGGATCTCGCGCTAACGGAGGACGTGTTTCTGCGAGGCAAGGTCCGGGCGTACCAGTACCTGTGGCGTGCCGACGGCGACATGCTGCGGGTGGTGTTCGATCGTCAATCGCAGGGTCTGCTCGAGATCGAGACCAATGACCTGCGCGCCGGATGCTATCTCCCGGATGAGAAGATCACCGCCGATATGCCCCACCAGATCCGCTGGGAGATCGAGGCCAAGACCGAGCTTCCGCTTGAGGTCGCGATCGTGACCCAACCCGACGCCGGGATCTCCTGCTCCTACCAGGAATCATTGACCGTTTGCCGCCGCGCGGTGCGCTCGGCGCAGTTCGTCGTCGATCCGGATATCCCGGAGAAAGAGCGCGAGCCGTACGCCCCCATCATCAGGTCGGTGATGCTGGTTCACGAGCGGCCGCTGGAGCTCGCGGCGGGTATGGAGGTGCGGCAGGCGGCGACGGTCGGGGTCGAGCCCGACTTCGTTTCGCTGCGCCCCGGCGTCGAGCAGCGCATGTTCCTTCAAGTCGCCTCGCATGTCGACCAGCCCGCGCGCGCAACGATCTCGGCTCACTGCGTGCGGGGCGGTCGTATGAAACGCGTGACTGCAACATTCGATCTCCGTCCACGCGGCCGGCGGCGCTTCCCAATTGCGATCACCCCCGACCGCGCCGGCCAGGTTGATGTCACGGCGAAGATCGGCTTGAAGATTGCCGGCAAGATGGTGCGCGCCAAGGATGCCAAGATCGCCTTTCGCGCGCTCGGGCCACGCGACCTGGCGGGTTCGGTGGACGAGTGGCACGCAATTCTTGAAAGCGCTAATCTGCGCGTCGCCATCGAACGCAGCGGGTTCATGCGGGTTCTAGCCAGGAGAGAGGTGGACGGCAAGGCGCCGTGGTCGGGCGTCATGGGCGCGCGCGCGCCCGTGGTCGGCCCGCCCTATGCGTGGGAAGAGTTCTTCACGCGCCCGCGATTTGACGCGGTTATCGAGCGCGAGGACGGTGCCGTGACCGCGGTCCTGCGGTCCGATTCGGCGCAGCGGCCGGGAGTGCTTCTGGAGCGCAGGGTGATTCTCACCCACCGGCCGGTGATCGAGATCCGCGACAAGGTCATCAACGCCACCTCGCAGGTGCATGAGCTCACAATAAGCCGGGTCGCCTGGCCCGAGGGCGGCCGTGGGCGAGAGGCGTTGCTGGGCCCGAACGGGATCATCGAATCACCGCGCGGCGGAGCGGCGTTCGAGATCACGCATTTGCAGCCGCCCGACGAAGCCGCCGAGTGGCCCGAGGGATGGGTCTTTGCCGGAGATGAGCGGGATGGCGCCGCGGGCCTCATTTGGTCGGGCGCCTCGTGGGTGGAGCATGCCTGGGGGACGAGCATCAAGCAGCCGATTGGCGTTCTAGCACCTGGCGCATCCGCGGAAGCGCCGCCGCTGTTCATGTTCGCCGGTCGCGGCGGCCCCGAGGATGTCCGTTTCTGGTGGCGCACCCTCATCGCTGCGGAAGCAACTCCGGCAAGCGAGACCACCGGTGCGCCCCAGCCTCCCGTTACTTTCGGCTTGTCCCCACACCCGACGGTCGTGCGGTCGGGCGAGACGCAAGCCCGTGCATTCGCGAGATCGTTTGGCAGGAACACGCTGGCGGGCCGGCTCGCTCTGCACATGCCGGCCGGTCTGCGCGTCGACCGTGCGGGGCACGCCATCGAGGGCCTGGATGGGAAACGCCCGTTCCAGACTCGCATCGGGATTCAGCGCACCCGGCGCGCCCGCACCGGGATGCAGGTGGGACGGGCGGAGCTGAGTCTCGATGAGGCTGTCTACGTCCGCGAGTTCGGCGTGCTCGTTCTTGATGGCGCCCAGGGGCAAGTCGCGGAGCGGCGCGAGGAGGGCACGCTCGTCGTGGATGCGGCGCCCATGTACCTGCGCGTGGCCCCATCGTTCTCCGGCTGCGCCATTTCGCTGCGGTGGCGCGACCACGAGCTGCTTCACACGAAGCATCCCAAGCATCCGCCCTTCATGTGGTGGAACCCGTGGTATGGGGGCATCTGGCCGCAACTTGGCGCGCTCGGCGAGATGGGCGATCTGCTGGCCAAGGAGCGCTTCGCGGCACGTTTTGTCTCGCGGCAAGGCCGCAGCGGCGCCGCGTGGCGAGGCGTGGCGGTGTCGTGCTCACCGCGGCACGAGCGCGGCCGCCATCTCCGCCTGGGCCTGGAGTACCTGCTTTTGCCCGGCGCGCCCGTGATGGCGGTCGTCGTGACCTGCGCGAACCGCGTTGACGCTGTAACGAACTTCGACGTGGGCGCCGACGTGTGGCTCGGCCTCGGCGGCAAACCAACCGATCGAGTGCACGTTCGGCGCGCACTCGAGGCGGATGCGACGCGCCTGCGCATCGACGACCACCGGCATGTGCAGTTCGATTCCTGGGGCATCGTGGAGAACCGACGCGCGCGGTGCGCCGTGTTGCTGACCCCGGGGAATCCTACGGTCGACCGCGCCGGTGTGGAACTGACCGGCCGCGACGGGTATCACCTGACGCTGCGATCCGACGGCATTCTGCAGCCGGGCGGCAGGTCGCACGCGGTCTTCTACCTGGCGTTCGGCGATGGCGCGGGCGACGTGGAAGCCTACCGGCACCTTGCCGGCTGCGGCGTGCTGCCCTGATGTGAGGTCCCTGCCGTGGCAGAGCCTCGACGGTGCAAGGCCGCAGAGGGCTACCAATAAGGAGGCGACAACCGATGCCGAGTCCGTATCACGGCCTCACTCCGCCCTATGCGCTGCCTTCAAACATCGTCTACTTCCACGATTGGCGTTATGTGGACACGGGGGGTTTCAGGTGGCTTGGACCGGAGGGGCAGGGAGTGCCCATGTGGGGACTCGAGCCTATCCCGCCCATGCGCCTCGAATACTCCAACATGCCCCTCGGCATCCACCTCGAAGCCCAGCCGGCGCAGAAGACCGAGCCCGTCTTGACCCCCGAGAGCACGGGCGAACTCTTCCTCTTCGGCGGCACATGTATCCATGACGAGGGACGCTACCGGCTGTGGTACGAGTGCTGGCCAAAGGAAGACATCGGTGACGGGCCTTCGGCCCGTTCCGGAGCGGCACGTGGTGCCGCCGCCGATCGCATGGGCGTCTTCAACCTCCTTCGGTACGCGGAGTCGGATGACGGCGTGGACTGGCGGCTGCCGTCGCTCGGACTGGTCGAGCATCTCGGCAACCGCGAAAACAACATCGTCTACGGCGGGCCGGTCACGCCCGAAACCGGCTACCACGGCGGCAGCGTGTTCGTAGATCCATCCGCGCCGGCGCCGGAGCGGTACAAGGCGTTCCATCTCGGCCATCTCTCACAGGAGGGGCTTGTACGATACCGCGAGCAGCGCCCGGATGACGTTGACCCATTTCAGTCAGACGCCGCCCGGGTCGCCGCGCTGTTCGGCGGGGTTTCGCCCGATGGCCTGAAATGGACGCCACTGCCCGAGCCGCTGCTGGTGCAGACCAGCGATACCCACAACGTCTGCACCTACGATGTGGTCACTCGCCGATACGTCGCATACGTGCGCTCATGGTACTTCAACCGGCGCACTATCGGGCGCACCGAAACCGACGACTTCAGGCGGTTCCCGCTTCCCGAAGAGCTCTTGTGGCCGAACGCGACGAGCGCGCCATATGACCTCTGGTACGCGAACGCGAAGACGATGATGCCGGGCACGGTTGACTACCACGTCATGTTCCCGCTGCGGTGGAGCTTACCCGAGGATCGCTTCGAGTTCCATCTTGCGACGAGCCCTGATGGCATCGTGTGGGGATTCGTTCCCGGCGGCGCCGTGTGCAGGCCGGGCGAAGCGGATGCATGGGATGCGGGGGTCACGGCACCCGGGTTAGGGATGGTCGCTCTCCCGGGCGACCGCATCGGCATACTCTATGCCGGGACGCCCGTGCCGCACAAGTATCCGCGCCGGCCGCCGCTGGGTGCGCTGGCGTGGGCGTGGTGGCCGAAAGGCCGCCTGGTGGCGCTGCGGGCGCCGCTGGAGGGATCGTTTGCCCTGTACCCGCTGCGTGTGGCCGCCAGAACTGTGCGCCTCAACTTCCGCACCAGGCCCGCCGGATACGTCCGGGTCGAGGCGGTCGGACCGGACGGCAAAGACCTAACACAACGCACCTTCGCCGACTGCGACGCGCTCAACGGCGATCACCTCGATCGCGTCGTGACGTGGCACGGCGACACCGATCTCGGACATCCTCCTGACACCGCTGTGACCCTACGCTTCCGCCTGCGCAGCGCCGACCTCTTCAGCGTCGAGTTCAAGTAGCGCCCATCGTTGGTGCAGGCGTTCACCACTTCGCTGCACTCAGTGCGGGCTCTGAGCAACGTCGAAAGGTCTCGCCTGCGAACGGCGCCGCGGGCACGATATATGCGGGTGCTCGCGTATCCGCTGCCCGCCGCCAACGGCGCTGTCTCCCGATCGCCACAAACGGGTCTTGACAAATCATTATAATAGCGTGTTAATATCTTATGATGACTAATGGAACACGACAACGAGATGGAGGCGCCAATGCGAAAGACAAGGTCAGCTTCACCGACCGGTACGCCCGGGCCCGAACGCGATGACGATGTCCTGGACATGGATCAGGCGATCGCGCATCTGAAGACCACCAAGCCCACCATGTATCGCTGGATCGCCCAGGGCAAGATCCAGGGCTTCAAAGCCGGACGCCAGTGGCGCTTCTATCGGCGCGACCTGCGCAAGTTTCTGGAATACGACGACCCAACGGCGGTGCGCATCGACCTCGAGGCCGTGCGCGCAGCAATCAGTGTGCTCGACCAGCGAATCGCTCGGGCCGCGGCGGCCCGGAAGAAGGGAGGAGGGAAATGAGGCGGCAGCAGAAAGTGGCGGATGGGAAGTCATTGGGAGACGAGGAGACCGCGCTCGTCGAACTGAGCAACAAGATCATCGCGGTAGCGGTGACGGACAACGCCAGCGACATCCACATTGATCCCGCGCCCAAGGAATCCAAGGTGCGCTATCGCGTCGACGGGGTCATGCACGAGGTCCTGACTCTGCCGAAGAATGTGCACGAGCCACTGGTGACGCGGTTCAAGACATTGGCGGATCTGGACACAGCTAACCAGCGGGCAATCCAAACCGGGCGCATCATCTTCAACTACGAGGCCCGCGAATACGACGTGCGCGAGACCGTGCTCCCTACATACTTCGGCGAGAAGGTGACGCTGCGCATTTGGCCCGAAAGCATCGCTCGCGTGAGTCTGGACAAGGTCGGCTACAGCGGAACCAATCGCGAGCGCCTCGAACGCTGCCTACACGCGCCGACGGGGCTCCTCGTCTTCTCCGGCCCGACCGGTTGCGGCAAGACCACGATCATGCACGCGGCAATGAACAGCATCATCGGGCCCGAGAAGGTGGTGATGTCGGTCGAGGACTCACTGCAATTCCGTCTGCCGGGCGTGATACAGATCAGCGTGAATCGCAAGCTGGGCATCTCGCACGCGGACGTTCTGCGCGGCATCATGCGCTCCGACCCCGACGTCATCATGGTGGACGACGATGTGCCCGACAAGGAGACGGCGGAGCAGGCACTACAGGCGGCCATCACCGGCCACATGGTGATGGCGGTGATACATGCAGACGACGCGGCCCTCGCCATTCAGCGACTGCTGCACATCGGCGCCGACCCCTTTCTGCTATCCGAGGGGTTGCTCATGGTTTCCTCGCAGCGCCTGGTGCGTCGCGTGCACGGCGACTGCAAGCAGCCGGTTCAGCATCCATCTGAAGTCGTAGCGCAGTGGCGCCGGCGCGCGGAAGCGGGTGGTCTGAAATGGCCCGACGAGCCGCCGACATTCTATAAGGGCGCGGGCTGCGACGGATGTCTTCATACTGGCTACTACGGCCGCATGGGCCTCTTCGAGACCATGATGATGGATCAGGAGCTAAGGAACATGGTCGCGACCTGCGCGGACGCATCCCAGCTTCAGGCGGCGGCGATAACGGGTGGCATGACCACCATGTTCGCCGACGGCGTGGCCAAGGCCATCGCCGGCGAGACCACGGTCGAAGAGGTGATGCGGGTGCTCGGCGGTTGACGAGGCCGGTGTGCATGTTTCGTCAATGACCCGTTTGTTCGGCGCGCCGACAAGGGCCTGAGGCCCATCCGGGCTAATCACGTGCCAGCGTCGGGCGCCGCGCGCATCGCCGCGCCCGATGCGAGTCACGCTGGGATTCTCGGCTTTCGGAGCGCATCATGACACGGACCCTCATCCTCGGCCTGCTCGTAGCCATTGTGATCGCCTGCGGCCTGTGCATCTCGAGCGATAGAGCGAATTCCGCCGGCGCGGGCGACGCGTGTGTTGACTGCCACAAGCAGGCGACGCCCAACATCGCTTCGGATTGGCAGATGAGCAAGCACAGCGCGGTGGGGGTTGACTGCTCGGTCTGCCACGGTGACAAGCACCAATCCGCGCAGGACGTCGCCAAGGCCGCCATCCCCACCCCGGAGACGTGCGCGCCGTGTCACAAGGACCGCGTCGATCAGTTCAAGAGCGGCAAGCACGCGGCTGCGTGGGCGGCGATGAAGGCGATGCCGACGATTCACTGGCAGCCGATGGCGCTCACCGAGGGCATGAAGGGTTGCGGCGGCTGCCATAAGATCGGGTTGAAGAGCGAAGCCGACATCGCCGAGCTGAAGAAGACCGGCCCCGGCTTCGGCACCGCGTCCTGCGACGCCTGCCACACCCGCCACATCTTCTCGGTGCAGGAGGCGCGGCAGCCTCAGGCCTGCGAGACCTGCCATGAGGGCTTCGATCATCCGCAGTGGGAGATGTACTCAGCGTCCAAGCACGGCGTGCGCTACCTGCTGAAGCAGACCAAGACGCTTCCCGACACGGTCGCCGCGCCGACCTGCCAGACCTGCCACATGCAGGACGGGAACCATGGCGTTCGCACGGCGTGGGGCTTCCTCGCCGTGCGCCTGCCGATGCCTGAGGACAAGCAGTGGGCGGCGAACCGGGTGTCAATCCTGCAGGCGTTAGGCGTGCTCGATCCCGACGGGAAGCCCACGGCGCGGCTGGATGTCGTGAAAGCTGCGGATGTTGTGCGGCTGACCCAGGAGGACTGGCAGAAGCAGCGCGACAAGATGGTGCAGACCTGCAGCCAGTGCCACGCGGCGACATTCGCCAAGGGCGAACTGCAGAAGGGCGACGATATGATCAGGAACGCGGATCACCTGATGGGGGAGGCGATCCGCACGGTCGCCGCGCTGTACAAAGATGGCGTGCTCAGGAAGCCTGACAGCTACGCCTACGCCTTCCCCGACCTGCTCGCCTTCCACGACGCGCCGACCGTTATCGAGCAGAGGCTGTTCGTCATGTTTCTCGAGCACCGCATGCGGACATTCCAGGGGACGTTCCACGGCAACCCCGACTACGCGCTGTGGTACGGCTGGAGCGAAATGCAGCGCGATCTCACGGAGATCACGACCGAGGCCGCCGACCTGCGGGCGAAGGCAACTGCGGCACAGCGGTAACGGGCGCTCTGCCATCGGCGGCGCCGGCTCGGTGGCGACGATGGTGACGTCAATGCGTCGGATCAAGGAGCCGACCATGAAGGCAATCAGAGTCCACCAGCTCGGCGAGCCGGAGGTTATGAAGCTAGAGGAGGTGCCGGATCTGTCGCCCGGAGCCGGACAGGTCGTGGTGCGCATACACGCGGCTGGCGTCAATCCGGTTGACGCCCACATCCGATCGGGGGCTTATGGGCAGGCGCCGCTGCCATACACGCCGGGCAGCGACGCTGCCGGAACTGCTGAGAAGATCGGGGGAGATATCAGCGGCATCGCCGTTGGCGATCGGGTTTACGTGGGCGGCACCCTGAGCGGCGCGTACGCGGAGCAAGCGCTGTGCGAGCCGTCACAGGTGCATCGGCTGCCTGACCGCATCTCGTTCGCGCAGGGAGCGGCAATCAACGTTCCCTACGGCACGGCTTATCGCGCGCTCTTTCAGCGCGCCCACGCGTTGGCAGGAGACACGATTCTGGTTCATGGCGCGAGCGGCGGCGTCGGGATCGCGGCGGTGCAATTGGCGTGTGCGGCAGGGATGACCGTCATCGGCACCGCCGGCAGCGACAAGGGGCGCCAACTCGCGGCCGAGCAGGGATGCCAGCATGTGCTCGATCACCGCGACCCCAACCACTTCGAGCAGGCGCTCGCACTTACCGGTGCCCGTGGTGTGGATATCATCATCGAGTTGGCGGCTCATGCGAACCTGGGCGCGGACCTGTCAGCCCTGGCGCCCCAGGGCCGCGTTGCGGTTATCGGCAGCCGGGGCCCCGTGCAGATCAACCCCGGCGAGGCCATGGGTCGCGAGGCAAGCATCGTGGGCGTCACCTTCAGGGCCGCTTTGGGGCGGGAGTTGGCAGGCGTTCACGCGGCGCTCATCGCGGGCCTGGAGAACGGGACGCTGCGTCCGGTGGTCGGCCAGGAGATCCCCCTGGCGGAAGCCCCGCGCGCCCACCGCGCGGTGATGGAAGGGCCGGCGTACGGCAAGATAGTGCTGTTGCCTTGAGCAGCACATACTCGCTGCGGCTGTCGCACAACTGGTTGGCTGGGGCGCGGTCGGTTCTGCCAGTGTCATTGTGAGCGCAGCGCCGAGCGTAGCTTGCGTCTGGCGTGGATACGCCTGTTCTCCACAGAAATGCTCACGCCCGCCAGTTGCGCCCGCCACTTCACCGCCCGACCTGCTCGGCATCGAACGAGCCGTCGAGCGCGGCGATCTCCCGCAGCCAGTCGCGGCACCTCTCCAGCGAAAACGGCGGCGCGCCGATCAGGGCGTGGTTGACGCCTCTCATGTCGCCGACGCTCCATTCCAGCAGCCACAGGCTTTGCCGCCCGCGCGAGATTGGGATGCGCGCCACCTCGCGGTTCTCGTTCGCCGAGGATTCGAAATCGCCCGCCGCCAGAACCTCCTTGGTATCGGCATCGCGCACGCTATAACAACCTGCTGCGTTGTCGCGTGAATCATTGCCTAGCACCACGCGCACGTGCCACGCATCCGGCTCATCTACCATGAGGCACATCGGCTGCTGCACCCGCTTCAGGTAGTGATACGCGAGCTTCTTCGAGAGGTAATAGTCCACCACGGCATCCGAGAACTGCGGCCAGCCGTCCACCAGGTTCCACCACAGGACACCGGTGCGCCGCCACTTACGCAGCCGCACCATCTCGACGAAGAACTTCTTCGCCTCGGCCTGGCAGATCTGCGACGCAAGCGCATAATCATCGAGGTCGTCAGGCACGCTGTCGAACATCTCCCCGATCTGTTTCGCCATGAGCCCGACGCGGTATGCCATGGGTCCCGGTGTAGGCGTCGGGTCCGTCGAATGCACCCGCCATTCCTCGTTATCCTGCCACGGCCATACAGCCTCCGCAGAGAGAAACCGGCGCAGCGACGAAACGTTCGGGCAGCCGTGGTAGCCGATCTCGCCGATGAAGTGAGCGGCGCTTTCGATGTAGGGGCGGCTCTTGTAGTAGTCGCGCGGGCCCCACAGGTGTTGTTCAGGCAGGAGGTCCCAGTCGCCGGCAGCCACCGCCTCGGGCGAGAAGTAGGGCGATGTGGGAACGTATGGGCGGTACGGATCACACCGACGCGTAGCGCGCGCTAACACCTCGCGCGAGATGCGATTGTTCGCCGGATCGAGGCCATCGCCGAGGTATGCGAAGTCCACCTCATTATCGCCGCTCCACACCGCAAGCGAGGGATGATTGCGCAGCTTGCGGATCACCGACTCGGCTTCTACGCGCACTTTGGCCAGGAAGTCCAACGACTGCGGATAGCGCGAGCACGCAAAGGCGAAATCCTGCCACAGCATGATGCCCTTCTCGTCGCAGAGGTCGAAGAATGCGTGATCCTCGTAGACGTTCCCGCCCCAACAGCGCAGCATGTTGCACCCCACGTCATCGGCCAGGGCGAGCAGTTGATCGTAGCGCGCCGCGTCGCGGCTGTGGAACGCGTCGGCAGGCACCCAGTTCGAGCCTTTCACGAGAATCGGCACGCCGTTGACGATGAAGCGGAAATCGCCCTCCTTGCCAGCCGTCTCGGTTCGGTGAAGCTCAATCGTGCGCAGACCGACGCGATCGGTACGCGCGTCCGCCATCTCGCCGTCCATGAGCAGTTCGGTCGTCACCGTGTAGAGGTTCGGCTCGCCGTAGCCCTTGGGCCACCAGAGCTTGGGGTTGCCGATGTCGATGCCGGTGGCGCCGGCGGTGAAACGGGCATCCACTGTCTTCGTGAACGTGCTGTCGCCACATTTTCCGGTGAACCGCAGCGTGATGCCCTCGAGGTCGGCGCGGTCGGTGACGAACTGCCACTGCACGCGGAGATGTGCCCAATCCGACTTTGCGTGACGCGTCGAGAAATAGAGCGAGGAGATGTGATTGGGTTCCAGTATCTGCAGCCACACCGGCCGCCAGATGCCGGCGGAGACCGCGCGCGGCATAATGTCCCAACCATAGCAGTGCGGCGGCTTGCGAACGCCGATCGCCTCCCACTCGTCCATGATCGCGTTCTCGGAGGGTTCGAACTGGCGATTGCGCGCGGCCTGAATGGGGGAGGCTAGGCGCACGACTATCGTGTTCTCGCTCTCAGCGCGCAGGCAGTCGGTGACCTCGAAAGCGTGTTCGATGAGAGCGTTGTCGGTATCGCCGAGCTTGCGGCCGTTGAGCCAGACGGTGGCAAAACAGTCGAGGCCGTCGAAAACAAGCCGCGCCTTCTGCCCGGGCCGCAGCGGCTGCGCGGTGAAGGTGCGGCGGTACCACCACTCGTGGAACTCGTACGGCCGCAGCAGGAGGATGTTCTTGGCGAAGAACGGGTCCGGCAACTCGCCGGCTTCGACCAGCGCGAGTTCCACATTACCCGGCACCTGGGCAGCCAGCATCTCCCATCCGTCGCAGAAAGCTTCGTGCAGTTCAGCCGGGCCGCTGGCAGGCTGCAAGCGATGCGCAAGCTCCCATGTGCCGCACAGATCCACTCGGGTCATCAGATCCTCCAGGCATGACATGCGCGCCGGCTCACCAATTCCTCTCCCTGCCAAGGAGAGGCTTGCCCGCCGTAGGCGGGCTGGGAGAGGGTGAAACCCCACACTGGTCGTCTTAGCCCCCAACGCGCAAGCCGGTGTTCTTTTTCGGCGGCGCCATGTCCTGCCGCTCATGATACCACCTCTCAGCATCAGCTCTTGCCCCAGCGCCTCACTTATGGTCTAATTGTGGCACGGAGCACGCTTTGCAGGCTATCGAGCGAGCGGTACATGCCCCCGAATGGGCAGTCACGGCCGAGGAGGCCCAGGCCCTCGAGGAGCACGAGCAGTACTTCGCCGCCGGCTTCCTTCTGGGCGACGACGTCTCCATCCCGATGCGTCACGCGCGGGGGATCGCCAACTACCTCGCGAAGTGTGAGCTGCCGTCGTATAACGGCGACCCGTTGTATCCCGCCGACCGCAGCATCTGGCTCTCAGGCGGCCCGCAGGTCTTCTGGCACCACTACGTCGCCCTCGATCTCACCTTCAACCCATCGCTGGCAGCCGAAAAGGCGGCTCAGGCCACGGACTCCGTGGCGCGCAGCGCCTTCGAAAGAGCCCGGCGTTTCTGTGAATCATATCCCATGGGCGGCGGTTACACGCACAGCATCATCAACTTCGGGCGCGCGTTGCGTGAGGGCCTTGATGGGTACGAGGCGCGGGTGCGGCAGCGCCTCGCCGCAACCGATGACCCCGACAAGCAGGAACTCTGTCGGGCGCTACTCGTCGTGCTCGCCGCCGTGGACCGCTATCGCGAGCGCGTCGCGGATCACCTCGCGCGGTGTGCGTTCGACGACCCCGTACACGAGCGAAACCGCCGGCGCCTGCTCGAGGCCTACCGCAGTCGCCTGCCCATGCGTCCCGCGCGCGGGTTCTTCGAGGCGATGGTCTCAACCATCTTCCTCTACGCGCTCGACGGCAGCGATGACCTGGGCCGATTCGACCAGTTCATGTGGCCGTACTACCGCGACGATATCGCGGCCGGCGTCATCGGTCGCGACGACGCGCTGGAGCTGGTGCGCACGCTGTGGCGCTATGTCGATCACTGCTGTGGATGGAACGTCGCCATCGGCGGCAGCACGCGGGAGGGGGAGGAGGCGAGCAACGACCTCACCGTCCTGTGCATGGAAGCCGTGCGCGGCATGCGGCGCCCAAACCTCGCCATACGTTTGCGACACGATACGCCGCAGCGTGTTTGGGATGCGGTCATTGATACACTGGCCGTGGGCGGCGGCCTGCCCGCGCTCTACTGCGAGGAGAACTATCTGCGCGCGATTGACCTGGCGCAACTCAACCTGCCCGACGAGGACAAGCGCGACTTCGCGTTCGGCGGTTGCACCGAGCTGATGGTGCACGGCTGCTCGAGCGTCGGATCGCTCGACGGCGACTTCAGCGTCATCAAGACCCTCGAGGACAGCCTGCACCGGGGCCTGCCCGCCTGCGCGACGTTCGAGGACTTCATGACGGCCTTCGAGGCCGACCTCCGCGCGGGCATCGCCGACCTCACCGCGTCGGTGTGCCGCAACCAGGAAACGCGGGCAACCTATCACCCCGAACTCATCCGCACACTTCTCATCGACGATTGCATCGACCGCGGCAGGAACTACTACAACGGAGGCGCGCGGTACAACTGGAGCGTCATCAACATCGTCGGCCTGAGCAATGCCATTGACTCGCTGATGGCCGTGCGGAAGGCGATTTATGACGACCACAAAGCCAGCGCCGGGGAGCTTCTGGCCGCGCTGAGCGCCAACTTCGAGGGGCACGAGTCGCTGCGCCAGTACCTGGAGCGCTGCCCGCGCTACGGCAACGATGATCCCGAGGTGAACGCCCTGGCGAATCGCCTCTCGGGCGTCGTCTATCGTGAGTTCAAGCGCTATGCGCCGTGGCGGGGCGGGAAGTTCCTCTGCGGAACGCTGATGTTTGTCACGTATGGCTGGTTCGGGAAGCCCGTTGGGGCGACACCGGACGGGCGGCTGGCGGGCGCGCCGGTCGCCGATTCCGCCGGCCCGGTGCAGGGGCGCGACACGCACGGCCCGACCGCGATGCTTCGCTCCGTCGCGTCACTTCAGCAGGAGCACGCGCCGGGGACGCTGGTCGTCAACATCCGGGTCGCCAAGGAACTCTTCGACACGCCGGAGGGCCGCGCGAAGCTGCAATCGCTGATTCGCGGCTACTTCGACCTCGGGGGAATGCAGTTGCAGGTGAATGTGGTGGATCAGGAGGTGCTGCGCGACGCCATCGCGCACCCCGAGCGCCACGGCGATTTGATCGTCCGGGTCGGCGGCTACTCCGAGTACTTCAACGCCCTCGACGATGACCTCAAGCGCACCATCCTCGAACGTGTGGAGCATCAGTAGGCGAGTGGCCCATCGGCCACTGCCGCGTCGGCCGACGCTGTGACGCCGCTACTTCGGGAAGAACTGCGGCAGCCATTTGCGGTTGGCTTCAAGCATCTCGCGCAGCATGTCCTTTGCGCTGTCGAGATCCTGCACCAGCGGGTCGCTGGTCAGAATCGCCAGCGCCTTACCCCAATCGCCAGTGAGCCCGGCGTCAACGGTCATCTCTTGCCGCAGCACGTGCGGCAGAACCACCCCGAGCACCTCCGGCGGGAGCAGCCCCGCGGCAGCCGGATGCACGCCCGTGCCATCCACCACCGCCAGAGTCTCCACGATAGCGCCCGGTGGCAGATTCGCGATCTGCCCTTCGTTTCGTGCGTTGAACGTCGCCACCACGCGCGCTCCGGTGACCAGCGCCCGCATGATCGGCGCGACGGCCTCGCCGCTCTGTGCGCGCGGGATGTCTTCCTCGCCCGCCGCCCGCCGCCGAGTCTTCTCGACATGAGACTGTCTACCGCGTTCGCGGTCGGCAATACTCGTGCGCTTGAGGCCGTAGCGTTCGACTTGCGCCATGTCCTGAAGGAAAAACGGGAAGAACTCGACGATATGCCGCCCCTGGATCGCGGGCAGGTAACCTAGGTTCTCGAGAAGCTTGAGGCACGGCGCATAGCCCTCAAGCAAATCCTTCTTATCGTCGTCGAATCGCCGGCCGTCTGCTACCCGCGCACGAATATCCGCCACCACATCAACATCGCCGACCCGGCAATCGAGCAGCCACGAGCAATGGTCAATCCCCGCCACGCGGAAGCTCTTCTCGCCCTCGGCCCCGACCAGGCGCGCGTAATCGTGGATCGCCCCATCAACGCCGTGGCAGATGCCGAGCGCGCGGATCGATGACACCTTCTCCACCGTGCGCGTCAGCGCACTGAGCGGATTGCTCACATTCAGCATCCACGCCTTCGGGCAGCGGCGCTCCATCGCGTGCGCGAAGCTGACGAAGACGGGGATGTTGCGCAGCGCGCGTGAGAGGCCGCCCGGCCCGACCGTATCGCCCACGGTCTGGAAGCATTGGTAGCGCTCAGGGATCTCGAGGTCGGCGCGCATCGCCGCGAGCCCGCCGGTGGTGATGGTAACGACCACGAAGTCCGCGCCGTCGAGCGCTTCGTCGAGATTCGTGGTGGCGCGTATCGCGAACGCGCCCTCGTGCTCGACGCGGATACGCTCGCACACCTTGCGCAGCAATTCGAGCGCCTCGGCGTCAAGGTCGGCGAGCGCTACTTCACCGCCCGACAGCGAGCGCTCCAGCATTACGTCGGTCACGAGCGTGGGCGTCCAGTGCGGGCTTCCGCCGCCGATCACGGCGATCTTCATATCTCTCATTGGCTGCCTTCTCCCCGAAGTCTCACCGCAAAGACGCCGAGGCCGCGGAGAAGCTGATCGGCCCCGTCCGGTTTTCGAAGGAGACCCGTCAGTCTTGCCTCTGCGATCTTCGCGCCTCTGCGGTGAATATCTCTCGTCACATAACGTACGGCGTCCAGTCTTCCCTGAACCCGACGTAGCGGTTGCCGTTGGCGATGCTCAGCCGCACCGCTTCGTTGATGGCGGTCCCGATGAGCGCCTGGCGCGGCAGTGGCCGCACCGCCTCCAGCGCTGCGATCATCTCGCGTCGTTTCTCCAACGACGGTGCGGCCGGCAGATCTCTCGTGGCCGCGATGATATCACGGATGTCATTAACGCCTTGCATGATGCTGTCATACCCGTAGCCAGCATAATCGGGCTGGTCGGGGTCGTTCCAGCCGTTGTAGGTCTTGAAGAAGTTCGGGTTGTAGTGCTCGAACCCGCCCGACTGCGTCACGAACAGCAGGTTGCGGTTCTTGTGATCGGCCCAGTACTCCCCTTCGGTTCCCAGCAGTTGCAGCCCCTGATTGGTCAAAGCCGACTGATGTTCCGAGCACACCCACGCGGTCTGGATCCATAGCACCGAAGCATCTTCCCATTCGATGACCGCTTGAACCGCGTCAAACGCGTCCTTGCCCAGCGTCGGCAGCAGCTTCTTCTGCCCCCACGCCGCGACGCGCCGCGGATGCAGGCCCGTGATGTAATAGTACGCGTCCGCGTAATGCACGCCGATGTACTCGAAGGGCGAGCTCTGCTCGCACCACCGCGCGAACCATTTCAACGGCATCTCGCGCCGCTCTTCGATCCACGCGTGGCCGTGCAGCATCTGCCCCAGGTCGCCTTTGCGAAAGCGGTAACGCGCGGCGCGGATGGCGCGGTCGTGACGCTTGTGATAGTCCGTGTACACGTATGCGCCGCATTCCTGCGCCGCCGAAGCAATCTCGTGCGCGTCCGCGACTTTCAGACACAGCGGCTTCTGCACCACGCAGTGATGCCCCGCTTCGACCGCCGCCATGATTACGGGCGTGTGAAGGTGATCCGGCGTCGCGACGATGACCACGCCGGGCGCAGGCAAATCCGCGATCGCCTGCCTGTATTCATCGGGCCGGCTCTCTTCCGGGTTGACGCGCTCGGGATCGGGATAGCCGCGGAAAGATGCATCGGGGTACGTCTGTCGCAGGTGCGCGATGGTCGCCGCCCGGCGCGACGCGACGGCGATGTCGCCGATGCGCCCGCGCTTGTGTTCCTGGAGCACGGTCGGCAGTATCACTTCTTCGGTTATCATGCCGCCGCCGACAATCAGCACCGGCAGGCACAAATCAGACCCCATATCAACCTCCTCGGTTGTGATGTCACGGAAAAGCGAGGCGTGGAGCAAGCGCGAGTCGTTCGCCTCGGCCGGGGAGATTCCGCTCAGTGAACCCGCACGAAGTTGTTCCCTGGCATGCGCCGCACCAGGCCGCGCAGCTCCAAGATGGTCAGGATAACGTTGATCTGCGAAGACGTCAGCCGCAGCTCCTCGATGAGCGAATCCACGTCGCGCTGTTGCAGACTCAGGCGGGCAAGGACGTCGCGCTCCTCCTGTGACAGATCCTCCGGCTCCGCGTCAACGCTCTTGGGCCGCGCGGGAAGGTCGAGCTCCTCGAGGATATCGTCCACGGTCTCGACCAGCTTGGCGCCTTGCTTGATGAGCTGATGCGTGCCGCGGCTCTGCACCGTGTTGACCGCGCCGGGGACTGCGAAGACATCGCGGCCCTGGTCGAGAGCGTGATCCGCGGTGATCAGCGCGCCGCTCCTTTCCGGCGCCTCCACGACCACGGTCGCGAGCGACAGGCCGCTGATGATTCGATTCCGTGCGGGAAAACGCCACCGTTCGGGCCGCGCGCCGAGGGGAAACTCAGTCATGACAGCCCCCTTCGCCGCGACGCGGAGGATGAGCTGATGATTGCTCGGCGGATAGGTGACATCGAGGCCACATGCAGCGACACCGAGCGTGCGCCCAGTCTTGAGCGCGCCCTCATGCGCGGCGGCATCGATCCCCAACGCAAGACCACTCACGACGGTGACACCGGCTGCCGCAAGCTCTCGAGCGAGCGTCTCGGCCACAAGCCTACCGTAAGGGCTGGCGCGGCGGGTGCCCACAATCGCCACTGCACGCTGGTCGCACTCCTGGAGTTCGCCCCGGATGTACAGAACGGGCGGCGAACCGTGAATCTGCCGCAGCAGAGCGGGATAGTGGAAGTCGCGAATAGTGACGATGTGCCCGCCGAGCTCCTCGAGCTTGCGCAGGTCCTGATCAACCGGCTCTCGCGCGGCGTCACTGAGGCGGCGCTCCTCAGACGGGGAGAGTGGACAGACCGCACGCCATTCGGGGGGTGTCGCTGCCAACAGGTCGGCCGGCGACGGGAAGCGCTCGAGCAACGCCAGGGCCTGAGCCGGCCTTAGCTCCGCCCTGCTCAACGCCAGCCACGCCTCGAGGCTCATGCATCAGGCCTTTCGATCATACGCGGATTCCACGAGAAGACGACGGAGGACACCGACCAACGCCCATCACCACCCACCGCGTCAGTGTTCCTATCATCTGCGTAAGCCGCCTGCCGCGGACAAGTGCGCGGAAGAGGTTTCACTCCGCTTTGACGATCGCGGGTTCGAGACCTGAGAACTTCTCCAGGTACTCGCGGCGCTCGCGCTTGAGCTCGCTGACGTACTGCTCGATTTCGGCCTTCGCGTAGAATGACGACGGGTCGAACTTGCGAATGTCCACCCCCTCGATCTCCTCCGGCACCGTCATCCCGAAGTAGGGATCGGTGGTCCATTTCACGGTGCCGCGCACGACGGCGCGAAAGAGCGCCGAGGTCTCCAGGATCTGGATGCGCATGACCTCCCGCTTGACGCGCTGGGTGCCGTCGGGCTGCTTCTCGCGGAGCTCTCCGACGCCCCCGGTGTTGAGGAGATAGCCGTGGACATTGGGATGGCTGCGGATGAACTCGTAGATCCAGTTGCCCTCGGCGGCCTCGTCGCCGACGATAAAGGGGTTGGTGCCAACGACACGCACCGACTCGCCCGCGCGCCGCGGGTCGCCGGCCGAGCTTTCGACCGACTCGCCGAGCATGAACGCCTGAGCTGTCTGCTCCGGCGTCAGCTTGGCGATCATGGGCAGAACGGTGTTGCGCCGCGTGATGAAGAAGAGCATGAGCCCGTCGGTCTCATCGGCCGGCGGCAGGTTGATGGAGTCGCTCGCATAGGGCGTGAGGCTCGACATCTGCACCACGCCGCGACCGTTGCTGGTCAGGGTCTCGTCGTCAAAGTCCACGTTGCCGTCGCTGTCCACCATGACGTTTTCGAAAACCGTGTCCGGCTGCGTCGCGCCCTTGTACAGCAAGGGTTGGCCGTGCGGGTTGAGGCCTTCGGTCTTGAGGTAGAAGCCGCGCTCAGTGCCCAGCGCGCTCCCATCTTCGCACAGGAAGCAGACGTCGTCCTGCACCACCTCCATCGCCTCGCCGTCGCGGCAGAGGCCGTGGTCGTGGCACGAGTGGGTCGTCTTGCCCGTGGCAGAGAGGCCGAACAGAAGCATGCCGTAACGACGCAGCTTGCCGTCCGGCTGCCGCGCCTGCACCATCTTCGCGCCCGCGTGCACCCCCAGCATCCCCTCCTGCTTGGCGTACCACATCGCCATGCGCAGGAACCCCTTCTTCGCCTCGCCCATGTAGTCGGAGCCGAGGACAAACGTCATGCCCTCCTCGGGGAATGCCAGTATCTGGCGCTCCTGCTCGGGCCACTCCGGCGCGCAGATCCAGTGCATGTCGGGGCCGGGCGCAGTTGGCCGAT
>Ga0315282_10003963_pt1 | contig 26183 bp, 27 predicted proteins | sample YL17G07_20_MG_FD_203693 | JGI IMG/M metagenome (GOLD analysis project Ga0315282, IMG submission 203693) | Sediment microbial communities from Yellowstone Lake, YNP, Wyoming, USA - YL17G07_20 | ecosystem: Environmental > Aquatic > Freshwater > Lake > Sediment | place: USA: Wyoming | collected... | reverse complement strand
TCTATAGGGAAAGCCGCTATAGTGCTATTCAGGCTTACTTTCACCTCCGCTATGTTGTATTGCTTACAGCACAACAGAGGCTGAAGGTAAGCCTATAATTCTAACCTACAAATGAACGGCACGAAAATATTAGATGCCTGCCAGAAATAGAGTCGAAAATGGAATTTTGCCGAACGGTGGTCTCTTCATGGATATGTTTGAGGCTGTTCAAAAGAGGTGCTCGGTTAGGGCATACTTGCCCGATCCGGTTCCCAAGGATGCGCTGGAGCGGATATTGGAGGCTGGCCGTCTAGCCCCCTCTGCAATGAACCTCCAGCCATGGCACTTCATAGTCGTGATGGACCAGCAGAAACGGGAAGCCATCTCAGCGGGAAGGTTCGCCCATTTCTTATCCCAGACTCCGGTCGTGATAGTCGGCTGTGGCAATAGGAGTGCCTCTCCCAAGGGGTGTGTTGTCGACACAACGATTGCTCTGGAAAATATGGTTTTGGTCGCCACCGGAGAGGGTATTGGCACCTGCTGGATCGGTAGCTTTGACGAGGAACATGTGAAGGTCCTCCTGAAGATTCCGGAAGACTTCACCGTTGTGGCGATGTTGGCGGTCGGCTACCCGCGCGAGAAGCCGACCCTCATGGAGAGGGCGATACGGTTCTTCAGGCAAAGGAGGGATATGGAAGAGATAGTGAGTGCTGAAGAGTTCGGAAAGCCCTTCCAGCCCCAGTTCAAGGAGCCCGGCATAAGCGGGACGAGTTGTGGGGGGAGTTCAGGTTCGAACTCGATAAGGACGGCACCGGGGAGGTATATGTGGCCAACTGCTTCGAGGCAAGGCAGTACGGGCCGTCCAGGCAGCCGGTCTGCTACTTTGTCAAGGGCTACCTGGAGGGTTTCCTGAGCCAGGCCTTCAACAAGTCACTAAAGCTGACGGAGACGGGGTGCGTGGCAAACGGTGACCGGTGCTGCGTCTTCCAGAGCCAACCAGCAGGAAAAACGGCTGTAGAAACCGCCGCTGCCACAGATGTCACTTAAGGACTCGGGGGGCATCGATTGGAGTTTAGGTGGAAGGTTGCTCTGCAGGGACTGGTGTCCTTAGCTATCCTCGCGTTGCTCTACGTGGGGAACGTGCACTCCTTCCCCTCTTTTGGGTCTTTTTGTCCCTCGTCACAATTTTCTTAGGTCGTATGTAGTTATCCCCATACTTTTTTGTTGCTCGATTATGTAGTTGTCGCTCGTTACCATTGATAGTCCGTGGTGCTTGGCTGTAGACACATGGAAGGTATCGAAGTAATGAAGTCTTCTTGAACCCCCATGTTGCATGTAGAGGGACAATGCGCTTATCGCTATTTGAGGGGTTACTGGGAGGGGCTTATGGGGTATGGATGAGATTGCCACGAGGATCTGCATTATGTCTCTGAGATCCATTGCCTTAGATCGTAGTGCAGAGATCACATCATCGTACAGCATTGATGACACAAACGCCTCTAATATGCCATCAGCTATGAGTTTCACAACCTTCTCTGAATGCTCTGATAGTTCGTCGCCACCTATGTAAGACAAAAACACGTCTGCATCCAATAGAAATTTACCCTTCAGCTCTGTTGAGGATGAAGCGTTCGCCTGCCTCTTCAAGTTCATCAATGCTCCATGGGATTTTGATAGAGCCTCTAACATTTAAAGGGTTTGGAAGTGGGATTAGCCTTATGGAATTACCCTCTAGAATAACGAGAAATCTTAATGCCTCCACCCTAGACCTTACTTCGGCTGGGAGCGTCAACCTCCCCCTCGAATCCATCTTTGCAACGCTCATATTCCCACAAAAAAAGTAAAATGCCCACATTTATATAAAGATTGCCCCCCAAATGCAATCAAGTGGTATTAAGCCCACCTGAATGGGCATTAGCCAGTAGCAACCTCCTCCCCGCCCTTTCGGACGGGGTCTCCACTTTTTCTTCTGGTCACTCCCTCACCGCCTCTGCTTGGGGAGCGTTTTGCGGAAGCCCCCTATGGGGGCCCCATTGAGATAGTAAGAGGGGGATTGATGCAGTGAGGGGGTGCTAGCTGTTGCTCATGAGCAGGCTTAGGACCCTGAGGAAGAATAAGTGGCGCTACCTCTTCTTCGTTGTTGGATTACTGCTCTTCGTGGCGCCATTTGTACTCATCGAACGCCTCGAATATTTGCTCACGGGCAGGATACCTCTAGCTGAATCAGTGTGTGTCCTCTGCGCAAGGATGGAAGTGGGCTCGCTCGGTCGGGGAGACTTTTCCTTTTTACTTAACCACCCGGAGATGACCGCATGGTTTATAGCAGTCGTGGCCACCTCCCTCTTCCTCGGGGCGCTCTTCTGCGGGTGGCTCTGCCCCATCGGGGCCGTGAGCGAGAACATCAGCAGAATAATACCATTACCGAACAGGTTCAGGGTACACATCAAGGATACGAATATTATATTAGGGCTAAGGTACGGCTTTTTTATTGGATATTTATTCGCCTGGTTCCTTTTAGGCTTGAGAGTGTCATGGATAAGTTATATGTGCTGCAAATACTGCCCAAACATTGACTTACAACAACTGCTCAAACATTGACTTACAACACCTGGTCACAGGTCTGTTCGGGGATATAAATGTTGGCGATTACTGATTATTTGCCCCCAGCATATAATCAACAAGCAGACCATATAACTCCTTACCTCTGTTATTATACCTTCATTCCATCTCCTTGATGTAGAGTGGGAACTTTTCCTTAGAGATCCCGTGGTACTTTATCAGCCTCTCCTTGGCGAAGCTCCAGAAGCCCTCTATCCCGTTTATGTAGACCTTTCCTCTCTTGAACTTGTGCTGATGATCGATGCTCAGGTGCCTGTACCCGCAGAACATGAGCGAGTCATAGCTCCTCCACCTGTCCGTGTAGACTATCGAACCCCTCCTTCCCTTCCTTCTTCCGCCGGGTGTGGAAGCCATCTACCTTAATGGAACGGTAACCGATTCCAGTCCAGAACACGGCTATTATCCACCGAGGGGGTACCCACTTGCCTCGATACCGTTTGTAAGCGTCCCACATACGCAACAAAAATTTTCGTCCATGCACACGGTTCCAGCTTTCTTCCCGCTCTCGGGCTTAGGACCGGATCAGAACCTCAGGCGATTGGGGAAGGCGGGCCTCAGGACCAGCGCCAATGTCAGGACAACATAGGAGCTGGCCACCTCGCCACACTATTATTCACAGACTTTAGCAGAAGAGCACCTGTCCCGCAGGACGACCATCACCTGATGGTGGTGGAGGTGCCGGAGAGTCCATCAGCCAGAGGGGTTGCCGGGGCCTCCACCATCAGTTTGATGGTGTTCCATCCAGCCACGAAAATGAGGGAAAGAAGCTGGATTCTAACAGGCAGGGAGGGGTACGCTTCACGGTGCGCACCCTCCATGAAACGCCCAAGAAACCACAAATTCCCACCACTGCAACCATAATCCTCAACCGGCCCGCGCCGGGCCACAACGAAAAAGGGCCGTGCGACAAAGGGACGCGCGACATAACCCGAGCTAGGGTGCGCCCCTGGACCGCGGCGAGGTGGTCGGCCCCCGACGTCAACCGATGGTAAGAAGGGTTAGCAACAGCTACAAGAAAATGTATATAAAATATGTTTTTGATAATATAGTGGAGCTGTACTCCGAAAGAGATGACGCCATCCAGATGAGCCATCCCTGGGGATCAAGGGGGGAGAAGAGAACAATAGCCGTAGAATACCAGCCAAGCGAATCCATTCTGGCATGCCTCACTGACATGAGGGATGCGCTGAGGATGGCCCTCGTATACGCATATGTCATGGCAAGGGAGGATAACAGCAGGGTCCCGAGCCCTATAGCATTGAGGAGGGGGTTCAGGGAATGGTTCTATTCACGATATGGCTATGCCAGGCACCACATCAACCCGGTGTGCAGGAATGCGGTGGCCCTGCTCAGGTCCTATAAAAGGAGGCATAAGAGGCTTGAGATACCTGAGGTTAAGAGGCTTGCGGTGAGGATAGATGCTGAGCTCTTCAAGATAGAACAAGAGCAGGGAAATGATGGTTCAGTATCCGCCAAGATAACACTTCAGCCCTTCAGGTACGGGTACATCACGTTTACTCCGAGGCACAAGAGGTGGGAGGAGTACAGCAAAGGAAGGGCGTCGGAGCTCCTGATCACAGATAGGAGGCTCTTCATCACGTTCGTCACCAGCGGTGGGAAGAAGAAGCCCCTCGGCAGCAGGTTCGTTGCCTCAGACCTCAACTTCAACACAATAGACTCGACGGCAGCATCAAAGGAAGGTGAAACAGTCAAGCTTCGGCAGGTGAAGACAGAGCCTATTGGCAGAATCGCAAGGATACAGAACGACTTCTCAAGGAGGAGAAGGAGGATACAGCTGCATGTGAAGAACCCGCAGAAGAGGGATAAGAAGCTCAAAGAGACGAGGGGGAGGCAGAGGGACAGGATTAAAGACGCTCTCCAGAAGCTCTCGACCGAGCAGGTAAGAGAGAATCCCGGCGCATCATTCGTCTTCGAGAGGCTTACCGGGATAAGGGAGAACGATAATGCAAAGAGTAAGAGGCTGAGGACGTACCTGAACAGGTGGCCATACCGGATGTACCAGTCAATGGTGGAGTACAAGCCTCCCTTCAGGACCATGTATGTGAGCCCGGGAGGGACCTCATCGAGGTGTCCCGTATGTGGTGGTAGGATGAAGCACCCAGCCTGGGCTGTGAGCAGGTGTGAGAAATGCGGCGCAGACTACGGCAGGAACAGGCTCTCCTCGCTGGCAATACTCCTGCGTGGTATGCGCCTGTGCGGCCAGCCGTTTGCCGTGAGTGCGGACGCCTCCTGGCGGCTTATGAGGGATGAATACCTGTACGCCCCTGCTGCGCCTGACGGCTGGGGAGCAGGCTGGACCGAGGAGGCTGCCAACGCTCCGAACGAGAACGTGTATGCAAAAGTACACGTTTGAGGAAACGGTTAAAAATCCTCTCGAAACAGTGTTAGCAAAGGTGAATTTGATTGCATCCAGTACCAAATAATTTGAGTCATAAGCAGATCCTCGATGAATTGGCAGATTCTGTTATCAGTGGAGATCCGGCAAAGGCGGCAGGTGCCGCACAGAAGGCTTTGAAGAAGGGGCTGGATCCCCTCAAAGCCATCACGGAGGGCCTGAACAGGGGGATGGGCCAGGTTGGGGAGGACTTCAGTAAGCTGAAGGTCTACCTGCCGGAGGTCATGATGGCTGCAGAGGCGATGAACGCGGCGCTCGCCATCCTAGAACCGGCGGCCCTGAAGAAGGGCAAAGGAAGCGTCAAGAAGGGCAAGGTCGTGATAGGGACGATATACGGGGACATACACGACATCGGGAAGAACATAGTGGCTATGCTGCTCAGGGCAAACGGCTTCGAGGTCCACGACCTAGGAAGGGAGGTACCTGTGGACGCGCTGATAAACAAGGCTGAGGAGACCAAGTCCGACATAATCGCGGCCTCGACCCTCCTCTCCACGTCCATGCCGTACATGGAGGACCTGCTCGCGCTGCTTAAGGAGAAGGGGGTAAGGAAGAAGTACATCGTGATGGTTGGAGGGGGACCTGTCACCAAGGAGTGGGCAGCGCAGATCGGTGCGGACGGCTACGGCGACGATGGGGACGAGGCGGTGAAGGTCGCAATGGGGCTCGTCAAAAAGGTGAAGCCGAGATGAACTCCATCTGGGAGGTCATAGACAAGACAGAGACCGGTCCTTACATGGAGGAGAGGGACTTCGATCTGAAGGTCGTTGCCAAGAGGTGCAGGGAGCTCGTTAAGGAGTACGAGATAAAGTTCGATCCGAACGAGATAGTGACCTCTGACAACTCAATGGCGGACGACGTCTTTGAGGCGGGGACGAGGCTCGCCCTCGAGGCTGGGATCCTTTGTAGAAATACGAAGAGGATCATAAAGTTTGATGAGAGCGAGATTAAGGAGGCCATTGTCTCCGCCCCAAACAAGCTCCACATCGGGACTAGGAAGGACGCCAGGATACTCTACGCCCGCGAGATAGAGGACAAGAGGGCGGCCATCATATGCGGCGGGCAGGCGGGAGCAGCCATACCGGAGGAGTGGTACCTGCCCATGTCCCTCTCCTACATGAAGGAGCCGCTCATAGACATGATCAATAACGGCGGTCTGGCGGTCGTGGAGGGGAGGAAGGTCAGGACCAACACACCACTGGAGATACAGGCCACAAGAAGGGAGCTCTCGATGCTTAGGGAGGCGGCTGCCAGGGCAGGGAGGCCGGGAATTCACTTATTGGCAGCGGAGAGCAGCGTCTCAGCTCTAGGAGATCTGGCAATAGCCTCGGACAGGTACATGAGGACGAGCGACGCCCACTTAGTGGCACTACTGAATGAGCTGAAGACCGACTACGACAGGATATCCAAGGTCGTGAACTTCACCGAGTACGGCGCCCACAACGTAACGCTGGTGGATCCCATAATAGGCGGTTACGCCGGCGGACCTGAGGGGGTTGCCGTGTGCTTCATAGCCTCCTTCCTCCTGGGCAGGGCGATGTACAGATCCGACTACCACGTGATCCACCCGATCCACTTCAGGTACATGAGCACCAGCGCCGTTGAATGCATGTGGAACCTGAACATCGTGGGGCAGTCCATGGCGAGGAACGCACCCTTCATACTGATGGGGGACGTGTGGACCTCCGCCGGGGCGGGAACGGAGATGATCTTCTACGAGACGGCGGCGAACACCATAACCAACGTCGTGACGGGATCGCACCCGCTTGGTGTCTCGGCGACGAACGGCAAGTACCCACACGCCTCAGGGCTGGAGACGAGGTTCATGGCGGAGGTCTCGCTGGAGACGGTCTGCTCAGGTCTAAACCGAAAGAACGCGAACGAGATAGTCGTCAAGCTGGCGAAGGAGTACAAGGACAGGATGGACAAGCCCGACATCGGTAAGCCGTTCCCGGAGCTCTACGACGTGAGCAAGGTCATCCCGAAGCCGGAGTGGAATGCGATTTATTTGAGGATGAAGAAGAAGATTGCGGATATGACGGGACTGGATCTCTAGGGTGGTACGAATGAGAAGCTACAGGTTGGACGAGGTCACAAAGAGGGCGTTCGAGGGTCCTTACATGGAGGAGAAGGACTTCGATATGAAGTTGATGAAGCGGACGAGGGAGCTGGTCAAGGAGCACGACCTAAGGTTCAACCCAAAGGAGCTTGTGACGCTGGACGACTCCATGGCTGACGACGCGTACGAGGCAGGCATGAAGCTATTCTTGGAGTTAGGGTTCTACTGCCAGACCACGAGGCGGTGCATCAAGTTCGAGGAGTGGGAGGTGAAGAAGGTGCTGAACTCGCTCCCGAGCAGCTGGATCTTGGGGGAGGGCAAGGACGCCGTCGGGATGTATATGAGGAGGGTGGAGGACCCGACTCCACCGGTAATACACGCTGGACCGACCGGGACTTTGTGTACGGAGGGCGAGGTTTACGTCAAGACGCTGAGGAGCTTCGCACAGGAAACTGTGATAGACTCAGTCGGCGCCGGAACCCTTGCAACGATAGACGGGTTCAAGATAAGGAAGGGGACACCTCAGGAGTTCAGGGCGGCGAGGATGCTGGGAAGGTGGGCGCGCCAGGCGATAACGGAGGCGGGGAGGCCGGGAATGCACATCAACGACATCGCTATCGTCAGCCCAGAGGCAAAGATCTGCGCCCTCGATCCGGTAAACGGAATAAGACCCACGGACGGTCTGCTCGTCTCCCAGATGATCGAGCTGAAGACCAGCTTTGCGCACTTGGCGCTCATAGAGCACATGCTGAGCTACGGCTGCTTTGTCGGGAACCTGATGACCCCCATCTTGGGAGGATACTCAGGGGGGCCGGAGGGCACCGCCATCGTGAACATAGCGGAGCACATTGCCGGCGCGGTCTGCTACAACGCCAGCTACCACTACCTAAGTTTAACAAACGTGAGGAACCTGAACGGCACAGACAGGGCAGGACTCTGGACGATAAGCATCGAGGGCCAGGCGTTCGCGCGCAACTCGGACATGATGAGCGTCTACGACTGCTACTGCGCGGCCGGGCCGGGCACGGATGTTTTGTTAAGGGAGGCTGCGGCGGGCGGCGTTGCCTCTTCGGTGAGTGGGCTACACCTGATGGGCTGCGGCTCCTGCGGAGGGAAACTGCTGGACCATTCGACGGGGCTCGAGGCGAGGTTGCTCAAGGAGACGGGGCTGGCGGCTGCCGGAATGAGACGGGAGGACGCCAACGAGTTCCTCAACACATGGGTGCCCCTGTACGAGGACTCGCTGGACATCATGAAGGCGCCGAAGGGGAAGACCTTCCAGGAGCTCTATGACCTCGGAAGCGCGAAGCCGAAGAAGGAGTGGCAGGAGAGGTACGACAAAATAGTCAGAGAGCTAGCAGAAATGGGGATAGAGATAAGGTAGGACTAGATCCTACCTACCTCTCCCTTCCAACTTTTTCCCGATTCCTTCTCTTTTGCGCACTGTTATGTCTGCGTCGCTGGCGATGACGGAGCGGCGGCAGCCCCCGCGCGCTGAGATTTCCCCCGGCGCATCATGAAGACAACAGCTACGATTGCCACAATCACGACGATCGGGATTATGTAGATCATCCCTGTGTCAGTCATGGTCTCCACGAGCGTCGGTTCTGTCACAGTGAAGGAGACGGGGGTGCTGGTTGCACCGTTGTGCTCGATGTTGCCGGCCCAAGACGCCCTCACGGTCCACTGACCGGAAACGTCGGGCGTCAAGCTGTCAGTAAACACGCCGCCACTAGAGATCGTAACCGTGTGGGTCACCGTCGATCCGCCAGGCTTGGTGTACTCAAGCGTCACCTGCGTAGCTGGCCATGTAATATTGACAGGGACGGGCATCGAGGTCGAGTGGACGAGCGAACCGTTGACGGACATGGCCTCCTTATTCACCTTGACCGTGCTGGTTCCAGCGGCTGCCAAGTTCACGACGCTGTCGGCCTTTTCACCCCTGCTTAGGGAGAGCTGACAGTCAGCGGAGAGCTGCTGGGCCCTCCAGTGGTAGGTGAATATGGAGGAGACGGCGTCGAAGTCGCTCTTGGCGCTGGCGTACATCTTCGTGTAGCTGTAGGCGAGACCCCTCTGGTACTGGGAATCTATTGTCCCCTGTGAGTTCTCCACCCCGTTCTCCTGCAGGAAGTTCTTGAGAACGTTGGATGCTATTGCAAAGTTAAAGCCTGCCACCTCTAGGCCCACATCGTTTATGCTGCCCATGTTGTTAACGCCGACGACCTTGCCCTCCTCATTGACGAGGGGACCGCCGCTGTTACCGTGGGTGACGGAGGCGCTGTGCTGTATGGCGGATATGTCCTGCGCGGTCAGCCTCTTGGCGCTAACTATCCCCGAGGTCATGGAGGGCGAGAGGAGTGTAGAGGGGCTGAGCGCCGGGTGGAACGTTACGACACCCGGGTAGCCGAAGGCGTAGACCGTGTCGCCAGTACTCACGCTGTCAGAGTCTGCAATCAGCAGCGCGGGGGTGTTCGTGAGCTCGACCTTCAAGAGTGCGAGGTCACGACCTAAGAAGGGGTCGTTGTTCACAACTGTCGCGGAGATGCCCCTCTTGGCCTCTATCACGTCCCCCTGGGCGTCCCCGAGTATGATATAGACGGACCTGAAGAGGTCGGAGGTCTGGCCGTACTGGCGGTTGTAGTCAAGCGTGTACTGCACATCCGCCTGCGAGAAGGTGTAACCGTAGGTCTGCGAGTAGTGATTGAGCATGGTCACGACCGCGTCCTGTATTATCAGATCCTTCGTGTAGTAGTCGTCCTTGTAGTTCTTGCTCGTGAAGCTGTACACGACGTGTCCGTTCGTTATCAGGTATCCCCTCGAGTTCACGAAAAAACCAGACCCCATCGCGCCGATGTAGCTGGTGACGGTGAAGGCCTCGTCGCCGCTGGTCCAAGGGATGTAGTATGTCCCGGTGTAGTCGATCCTGCTGTAGACGAGCGCCATGGCAGGCATGGTCTTGTCAGAAAGATAAGATCCCTGGGAGAACGCCTGAGTCGTCCCCACGGGGGCGCAGCTGAGAACCATTAGGGCAGATACAAAAGCAACGAAAATCATTTTGTAATCGAGATTTTTTGTGCTTATATCTTTAAACATATTACATCATAATTATTACTATTTTTGTTAGTATTTAAGAGTTTGTAGTTTTGGCGACTGACCCGCTGCTCTGAATGGTGACGATGATCATTCCTTGGAGAACGGTGACCCAAGTGCCGCCGGTCCCCTAACCTTTCTGCCTCCGACGAGCAGCGCTAGCAACGTTACCACATAAGGTAACGTGGCCAATAACAGACTTATTGAAGGCGCTACAGGACCTACTAAAAAGGTGCCTATCCACAATTTCTTTTTTCTTTTTTTAACAAATGAGGGGTGTGTGCATTATCTGTTTACGCCTGCGCTAAGCAGAAAGAATCATTCTTTAGCGAATGGGCTACCAAGCGCTGCGGGGCCTCTGACTTTTCTTCCGCCGATTAATAACGCTACCAGGGTAACGACGTAAGGGAGGGTGGAAAGCAGCTGACTGATTGAGACGGCAGTGGGCCCGGTGATGAAGGCACTCAGCCACAGCGAAAGTGCTGCGGTGAACCCGAACAAAAGCGAACCACCAAAGGCGCCCACCGGGTTCCATCTTCCGAGGATAACTATCGAAACCGCAATGAACCCTCTTGCTGCGACTATGCGCGTGTCGAAAGTATTGAACATGGATATCGTGAGGAGCCCTCCAGCCATCCCAGCCAAGGCCCCTTCAATGATCAGGGAAAGGATCCTCGTTCTGGAGACATTTATTCCCAAGTATGAGGCGATGACGGGGTCCTCACCAATGGAGCGCAACCTCAGCCCGAACGACGTCTTGAAAATGAGGTAGTAAATGAGCGGTGTAGCAATGAACCCAATGTAGACGAAGATCGTCTGGTTGAACAGTATCTCCCCAATGACGGGGATCTGACTGAGAACAGGGATTGGGTAGGGCATGATCAGCGACGCAAGATACGGGAGTTGTCCTTCAGAGAAAGACAACCTGAAGAAGTAGAGGCAGAGGCCCGTAGCCAGCAGGTTGATCGCGAGCCCAGACACGACCTGATCGAGGTTCATCCGTATGACAAAGAATCCAAATATCAGAACGGTGATCACACCGGCAATCATGGAGGTCAGCATGCCTATCCAAAGATTTCCAGTCAAATAAGCACCCATAAAACCGGAGAACGCGCCCATCAACATTGCTCCCTCTATGCCCAGGTTCAGGAGACCCCCCCTCTCAACAACGGTCTCCCCGAGGGAGGCCAGGATCAGGGGTGCAGAATTCCACATAGTTGCTGAAAAGAGGCTTACGAGCATCACCATTTCAATCATAGCTTCACGACCCCCTTCTTCTCCAAGTAGCGCATTATGTACTCCGATCCGAGGACAAAAATCACAAGGACGCCTTGGATGAAGTCAACGACCCCCTGCGGCTGGTTTAGCGCCCTCGACATCGTAGATGAACCGTTGAATATTGCGGCCAAGAATATGGACGAGAGGGCCACTCCAATCGGATTGTTGGCTCCTAGCAGAGCTATGACTATTCCGGTATACCCGTAGCCCGGCGAGAGAGAGGCCCTCATCCTGTACTGTATTCCCGATACTTCGAAAAAGCCTGCGATGCCCGCGAGGGCGCCGCTCAGGATAAGCGCCAGGAATATGGTCTTGTTTATGTTTATCCCGCCATATTTTGCGGCATCGGGATTCTCGCCTACGGCCTTTAACTTGTAGCCGAACGTGGTTTTTGTTATGAGGAAATAAACGATTGGAAACACCACCACCAAAGCGATTATTACGCCAAGATGAAGTCGGGTGGGCGGGAGCAACATCGAAAGCCGGGCGGCGTCTGGTAAACTTGCAGACTCGGGAAAAAGGGAATCACTGCTCCGAAAAGGAAATGAAAGGAGCCACTGTACGAAGTTAATTGCCACGTAGTTCATCAGGAATGTGGTGATTACTTCGTTTATCCCCAACCTTGTTTTCATCAGGGCGGGAACGGCTGCCCAAGCCATCCCGCCTATGATCGCAGCGATGATCGCAATAGTGAGAGTGAATGGAGTGTTTCCAAGAGAAACCGCGGTTATGGTTCCCAGCATGGCTCCCATGTAGAGCTGCCCCTCCGCTCCAATGTTCCAAACTTTGCATTTGAAGGCGATGGCGAGCCCTAATGAAACAAGTATTAGTGGAGTTGTTCTAACTAACGTTTCAATGGTTAAATTGAGGTCGCCAAAAGCCCCATAAAATATGTAATAGTAGGCTATGAGGGGGTTCGCACCTGTAATTAAGAAAAGAACTGAAGTGACCGCAAATGCAAGCACGATCGAGATAATGGCCTTATATATTGAACGAAGCGTTGACTTTGATAGCCCCAACACCATAGCTCAATCCCTATCAAGATTATTGCAATGACCCCAGCATCAACCTTGCCAACCTCTGGATGTCCAACGTGTCATGGGTGAATTCACCCACGAACTTTCCGTTAAACATCACAAGTATCCTGTCGCTGAGCTTTATTATCTCGTCTAGATCCGAAGAGACCAAAAGCACTCCAGCCCCCTTTGACCTCAATTCTATGAGTCTTTGATGGACGGCCTGAGAGGCCTTCACATCGAGGCCGGCAGTAGGTTGTTCCGCAACAACTATGTTGGACCCCTGTGCGAGTTCTCTGGCTACCACAAGTTTTTGGATGTTCCCTCCAGAGAGACTGCTTACCATGGCACACGAGTTGGAAGCCTTTATTCCGAATTTGTCTATAAGAACCGATGCGGATCTGTCAATAGCCTCTCTGTTGATAACCATATTCTTGCTGAAGGGTTGCTCCTCGAAGTTCTTGAGGGCAAGGTTCTCAGAGACGCTCATGTTGAGCACGACCCCTCTCTTCATTTTGTCTTCGGGGATATACGATACACCCTTCTGGATTATAAACTTCGGTGGCTTGTTTGTGAGGTTGCAATCCCTGAGAAATGAGGAGCCGGCCTCCATTTTTCGTAAACCCGTGAGCGCCTCGACCAGTTCCTTCTGCCCGTTGCCCGCTACACCGGCAATACCCAGTATCTCACCTGCGTGCAAATCCAGGTCAACATTCTTTACCGCTTCATCGCCCCTATCACCTTTTACGGTCAACCCCTTTACAATGAGGATAGACTCGCCCATATGCCCCCTGCCGACCCTCAAAGATGGAACGAACCCTTCCACGATTAGCGAGGCCAACTCTATTTCGTTTGTGGCATGGGAGGGAAGAGTTTTTAGAAGCTTTCCTCCCCTTAGAATCGATATCCTGTCACTGATTGCGAGTGCTTCTTTCACTTTATGAGTGATGAGTATGATAGATTTACCGTTAGTCTTTAGTTCTCTCATAATCTTGAAAAGCTCTTCTACTTCGATCGGAGTGAGCACCGAGGTGGGTTCATCAAGGATAAGCACCTTAACGTCCTGACAGAGCAGCCTAAGGATCTCCACTCGCTGCCTCAGCCCAACGGGTAACTGCTCGATCCTTGCCTTCGGATCAATATCCAAGTTGATGCTCTTCGATACTTCTTTTATCTTCGCCTCAACCGCATTCAGGTTGAGCCTTCCAGTAAGGGAGAGTGTTAACGCAATGTTCTCAACGACTGTGAATGTCGGTATCAGCGTGAAGTGCTGGTGGACCATGCCTATTCCGAGGTTTCCTGCTTTTGTCGGATCGTTTATCTTGACCTTTTTCCCGTTAACATAGATTTCTCCTGCATCAGGAATGAGGCATCCTGAGAGGATCTTCACGAGGGTAGTCTTGCCGGCACCATTCTCCCCCAGGAGCGCGTGAATCTCTCCTCTCATCACCCCAAAAGTAATATCATCATTGGCAGTCACACCATTTGCATAAGTCTTTGTGATGCCCTTCACTAATATCGCATAATTTTCTTCTGAAGGTGACGAGGCACTCATTGTTGACCGGACCCTATTATTTTTTTATGAAACATAAAAAAATGAAAAAGGTGACCATTTGTCACCATTAAGGTTGTGGAGTACCCATGTTAGGTGTCGAGAGGGGCACTGTTTGGTTGCCTACAATCCACGTAATGGTTCCATTCATGATCAGCGGCTCAAGGCTTTTGCCGTAGCTGTAAATTTCAGGATACTTTGCTTGGAACGCGGGGTTCCACTGTATGTATGTGCCATTACTCGCCATTGTTGGATAATAGATGCCTGACGTGAAGTTGCCATTTCGTGCGTCTGTAATCAACTCGCTTACCGTTGGGTACAGGTTCCATATGACGCTGCCAACCACTACATCTGGAGCGAGGTTATTCTGATCGACTACGTTTCCGAATGCGTAACAAACGACGTTACCGCCCACCTTGCATGCTTCGTAGACGCCATACCTCTCGGAGTAGATCACATCGACTCCCGAAGCAATCAGGAACTGCGCCTTTTGCTTTGCAGCGTTGGGATCATACCATGAGTTGATGTATGCGATGGTTATATTGATGTTTGGATTAACGTATTTTGCTCCCGCTATGTAGCCGTTTATAAGACTGGCGACGTCGCCAGGTCCCGGCATCGGACCTACGATGGCTATTTTGCTCGTGTTTGTCAGCCTGGCTGAGACCGCTCCGGCCTCGAAAGTAGCTTCTTGGAGCATGTTGTCATAGAGGGCAAGATTATTGCCGAAATGGGTGTTCAGACCCGAGCCCTGAACGAAATAGACGTTCGGGAACTGAGGTGCAAGCCTGTCTGACGTTTCCCAGAATCCCCAGCTGTGAGTAAAGATTATGTTGTATCCGTTACTGATGTATTCGCGTGCAACCCTCTCGCAATCTGATTCCGAGACCCTCTCGGAATAATTGTAGCTTATGCCCAAATTGTCCCTTGCCTTAAGAAGGGCTTGATGCAGGACTTGGTTCCAGTCCTCCTCGATTGGAGTCACATAGATTGCGGCCACCTTAAAGGTTGTAGGTGGAGCAGGCTTGTTCATTGTAGCGTAGTAGTAGGCACCCCCAAGTATTACGACAACAACAACTACTATCCCCAAAATTACAGAGGTTTTCATAACTGTTCCCCCAGACAGTAATAAAGTATCTTTTTTACTAAATATATAAAAATTTGCTTTTCTATTTATTGTTGATTGCCATGAACATTTAAAGGATCAGAGGCGGAAGAGGTGCTCGGCATTCGTGGCCGTCATCCTGATAACCTCTTCTACAGTCACCATCTTTATCTCCGCTATCTTCCTCGCTGCGAAGATTAGGTTCGCTGGCTCGTTCCGCTCTCCCCTCACCGGCGAGAGGACGGGCGAGTCGGTCTCGAGCATGAGCGACTCCAGCGGTAGGAGCCGGGCAAGCTTCTGCTTCTGCTCGGAGTGGACCACCGAGGTGGGTACGGAGAAGAAGTAACCCCTCTTAGCGGCAGCGAGGGCATCGCCGGACTTGCCGTCAAAGGCGTGCATCAGCACCATCTCGGCGCCCTCGGAGTAGAGAACCTCAAGCGCGCCGTGACCCGCGCTCCTCGAATGCACCACGAGTGGAAGATCCCTCGCGATTGCAAGCCTTATGCTCGACCTGAAGAAAGCCTCCTGGAGCACCCGCTGGGAGTGATCCCTCACGTAGAAGTGGTCAAGCCCGACCTCCCCGACGCCCACAATGCCGTCCAGACCGACGAGCTCCTTGAATTGGGCGTACCTCTCCTCCGATAGATCTGTTGGATCAAAGCCGACCGTGAGGTGCAGGTAGCCGGGGGCCATTGATAGGATCTCTTTTGCCCTCCCAAATTCAGCAGGGTCGGTTATCGACATTATGATCTTCTTGACTCCGGCGGCTCTTGCCCTACGCAGGACCTCGGGAAGGTCTTGGAAGGAGGGATCCGTGAGGTGTGCATGGACGTCTATCAAGGGCACTACCGCATCTGATATCATAAAAGTGTATGATAAAGGCTTGGGCAGCCACAAATAAGTTAATATATAACACAGTTATAGTAAGCTAACAGTGAGGGTTATGGAGACTGAGCTGGATCTGAGGGGGTTGTACTGTCCCATACCCGTACTGAGGACGAGGGAAGAGATAGAGAAGGTAAAAGTAGGCGATCAGCTGAGAGTAATGGCAGACGATCCAGCAGCCGAGGAGGATCTCAAGAGGTGGGCCAAGAGGGCCGGACAGGAGGTTCTCGACGTAAAGAAAGAGGGAGAAGTTATTACTGTAACCATAAGGAGGGTAAAATAATGCCAGAAAAGGTTGAAGGAAAAGAAAAGAAGGAGATACTTTATGTACAAACTTCAGGCATAGATACACCGGAGAGGCTGTACGCGCCATTCATACTGGCCATGACCGCCCAGGCGATGGAGTTGGACGCTTCCATATACTTCCTGATAAAGGGCATAACTGTCCTGAAGAGGGGCGCAGCCGAGAAGATAAAGATAAGCAACTTCCCGACGCTGAAGGAGATCATGGACCAGGCGATGAAGGCAGGTGTGAAGATATACGCGTGTGCTCAAAGCTGCGACCTGCTCAACATGCCCAAGGGGGATCTCATAACAGGAGTCACGGTCGCGGGGGCGGCGACTGTGAACGATCTGGTTTTAGATGCGGACGGGGTACTGTACTTCTAGGCAGGGCGAAACAACATGTCTGAGAGAATTGTGTATATGGACTACGCCTCATCCGCGAGGGTGGATCCTAGGGTGGTGGAGGCGATGCTCCCCTATCTGAGGGAACTCTACGGCAACCCCTCATCACAACACTCGGCTGGCTCAAAGATGAAGAACGCCCTGGAGGAGGCAAGGGCAAAGGTGGCGGGGCTCATAAACGCGGAGAAGCCATCGGAGATTGTATTTACATCCGGCGCGACCGAGAGCACCAACATGGCCCTAAGGGGGGTGGCGTTCAGGAACAGGGACAAGGGCAACCACATAATAGCCTCCAAGATAGAGCACATATCGGTGCTGAACACGCTGAAGTACATCGCAAAGAACGGGTTCGAGGTAACGTACCTGCCGGTGGACAAGTACGGGATGGTGGACGTCGAGGCGCTCAAGACGAGCATTACGGACAAGACTATTCTTGTTACCGTCGGCTACGCGAACAACGAGGTCGGCACCATACAGCCGATAAGGGAGATAGCGGAGATCGCCCATTCCAAGAAGGCATACCTCCATACCGATGCCGTGCCAGCAGTCGGGAAGATACCGGTGGATGTGGTCAAGGACGGGATCGATCTGATGACCATCTCCTCTTGGGACATGTACGGACCTTACGGCATAGGAGGCATCTACGTCAAGAGGGGGACCAGGGTGGAGCCGTTGATCCTAGGCGGGGGGCAGGAGGGAGGGCTAAAGTCGGGCACGGAGAACGTTGCGGGTGCGGTGGGGATGGGCAAGGCCGCGGAGCTGGCGAAGGCAGAGATGGCAAGCGACGCGGAGAGGCTCTCCAAGATCAGGGACAGGATAGTCGAGAGGGTCCTGAAGGAGATACCCTACTCCTTCCTAAATGGGCACCCCACGAGGCGGCTTCCACACAACGCGAATATAAGGTTCAGCTTTGTGGAGGGGGAGTCGCTAGTCCTCTCGCTCGACATGGAGGGGATAATGCTCTCCAGCGGGTCGGCCTGTTCTTCAAAGACACTGGAGCCGTCGCACGTCCTGATAGCCATGGGAATCCCGCATGTGGAGGCGCAGGGTTCTCTGCTCATAAGCCTCGGGAGGTTCAACGTCTCGGAGGACGCCGATAGAATCGCCGACGTCCTGCCAAGGATAATAAAGGGGCTGAGGCAGATGTCCCCGATTGCACCTGAGGAGGTGAGGTAGATGTACAGCCAGAAGGTCATGGAACACTTCAGGAACCCGAGGAACGTGGGCGAGATACCGGATGCCGACGGGATCGGGAAGGTGGGGAACCCTGTCTGCGTGCTTCCAGACACGGACATAATTGCCAAGGGCTCCGCTATTCCAATCCGGGCAATCAAAAGGTCGGACACAGTTTTGTCCCACGAGGGAGCATTTCACAGAATAAACAATAGGTTCAGCCGAGCATACGCCGGAACCATTTTGAACATTAAAAACCGCCTTGGAAACACGGCGCTCACACCGGATCATATGGTGTTCGGTTTTAAGGTTCCGAAAGGCGACAAATACCGATATATAAGAAGCAAAAAGAAGTTGATCGGAGACCTCGCATGGTGGCATGCGTGCGAACTGGATAAGGGAGACATAGTCGCATATCCAATCTCGAACGAGAGCAGGGACATTGGTGAGATAGAAACGAATGTGGAAAAATCTGAGCATGATTTCAAGAGCATTGGAATACCGCCGAAGATCAAGGTGGATGGCGGCTTTATGCGCTTCGCCGGCTACTTCCTAGCCGAGGGAGGCACCAGAATTGGAAGATGTAAAATGTATGCCACGTTGACTTTCAACACGAACGAGGAAGATAACGTAATGGATGCCTGCCGCCTCGTCAAAAACATCTTCGAAGTGGACGCCAAGATAGAAAGGCGCGACGAGAGGAAAACCGTGAATATTATCATCTATAACGCGCACGTCACCAGATTTTTAAGAAAATTGTTTGGCGGAAAGGACGATGAGAGGAGCATACCAGAGTTCATGATGTTCCTTCCTCTGGATAAACAGGCAGAGTTGATTAGAGGACTGTGGTATGGTGACGGATATATTGACGTAAACAAACCGAGAGCATCGTGTTCCACAATCTCGAAGGTTCTTGCCCAGCAGATAAAGATGCTGTTGTTGAGACAGGGAATAATTCCGTCCGTTTATGAGGAGAAAGCCAGAGTCTCGAAGGGGGTGCGTCATAGAAAAACATATAGTATATTCGTTCTCGAAACACCATCTATTAGAAAACTTTCATCCATATTGGCCGTTGGCTTCAATTTCAAGAAAAACCCAAGAAGCAAGGCATGGATAGAGAACGGCATGCTGTTCGCCCCAATAACAGGGATTAAAAGCATGGAATACAGCGGATTCGTCAACAATCTGGAAGTCAATGTGGCACATTCGTATGTCACTCCCTCTCTGACCGTGCATAACTGCGGAGACCTGATGTGGATCTACATCAAGGTGAAGGACAGCAGGCTAGAGGACGTCAAGTTCAAGACGTTCGGGTGCGGCGCGGCGATAGCCACGAGCAGCATGGTAACGGAGATGGCCAAGGGGAAGACGATCGAGGAGGCGCTCAAAATCTCTAGGCAGGACGTGGCGGACGCGCTCGACGGGCTGCCCCCGATAAAGATGCACTGCTCTAACCTGGCTTCGGACGGTCTGAAGGCGGCGATACTCGACTACATGAAGAAGAAAGGGATAACGCCGCCCGAAGGTATCAAGATCGAGTCAGAGACCGAGGAGAAGTGCGACGTTTAGCACCTCTCCTTAGACAATTATTTTTCCACGGGATTTATGATGCAGTGGAGACAGATTAGGAGGAAAAAGGAAAAAAGGAAGCCTCAGCAACCATTCCCTTAACAGGATTATGCAATCTTCTTGCCCATATTCGGCCCGGGCGACTGGTTCAAGACCTCCATGGGCTCAAGGAGCCACACGCCGCGCGTTTCCATGCCCATCTTCTTAATGGCCTCCCTCATCCCTTCGAAGAGGGGACCCGAGGTCATGAAGGCCTTAACCCGGCACCTCACCTGGTACGCCTGCGGCGGTCCTCCTGGGCCTGCCTTTACCGCCAGGGTTGAGACCCTCGCTCCGGTCTCGGCTGCGGCGCGCAGGTTCTCGTGTGCCTCCCGCATGTGTATCGTGGCGCAGACCATGGTATTGGCGTCTATAGCACTCAGCGAGCCCAAGGGTATCACGTGCAGGTTCTCGCCTGATCTTGTGGCAAGCACCTTTATGGCTGCAGGGTCGTTAAAAACATCCTGAACTTCTTTAGGTACGGGCATATTTTCACCTACGTCATAATAGTATGCGAGTCATATATTAAAAGCCAACTATCTCAGTTGGGGAAGGCTAAATGGGGAGAGTGTTAAAAAATATGAGTAGTATGAGGAAGTGGCTCGCAGTTTTACTGGTCATGGTGATAGCGGCGCCGACGGCGGTGGCGGCCGCGTCCTACACCTCTTCTTAATTATTGGGCAACATCTCCGCGACGGTCCTCCCGCCCGTGTAGCCTGTGCCGGCGAAGGTTTACAAGCCAGGGGAGCAGTTCACGGGCCAGCCACCAATAACATATGCCAGAATGGAACCAACATACACTGGATCTCCAAATACACAAATAGATTCTATTGATCTTGTATTCCAAACAGCTAATGGTTCGACATTATGGGTAGAGATTTATAGCTACCAACAGCTCCGCTACGAGTATTGGACAAAAACCAGTCCCCCCGCTCATATAATAGGCACTCCATTATTGCTTCAATATGAAAAAAGCCCGAGACCTACAACTATAACTATAGGCTACGAGCTGTTCGAGCAGATATACTCGGTACTGAAGGACCATTCGGCAGTCAATTGCTCCGTGGATCAGCTGAAATTAGTCAGCTTCTGAACACCAAATAATGATGACCGTGCAAAAATATGGATAGACGGATCCTCTCCAACCGTCGTGGTTTCGACATCGCCCTCTACTCGTGGCTCGGATACAGAATCGTGGAAGCAAAACGATGGCGTTTCTGTAACGGCGGACGGGCGCTCGATAACCCTTCCTGCTGGAACGGTCGGCAGTAATGCGCTGACCGTAACGCTCCAGAGTTCGAGACCAAGAAGAGGGAGTATTTTGAGGGGGATAAAGTTACCATTAGAGACAAAGAACAGCTGTTTTACTACGAAATTTACAGATCTGCGGTCGGTGTGCCAAAACCAACCCGTCGTGGCAGGATCTGCCCTCAATGCAACTCTGACGTTCAGGAGAGGGCTACCTATTGCAGGACCTGTGGTACCTATCCGATATGACATCGCTGTCTATTCAGGTAGCTTTGCAGGGGTAATTGTTCTAAGAGATAAAGTAAAAATGAAGAACCCTACCCTTCCGGGTAGGGTATCTGCGGACTAGACGTGCCTCGATCTGGCGATGTAGTGCTGTATCGTCTCCGCCGTCACGTTGCCGATGGACCTGTAGAACTTGCCGTCAGCGGCAGGAGATAGAAAAAGAGGCTGCGATTCATCCGCACCCTTCCGGGTGCGGTATTCTCGCAGCTTTTAATAAAAAAAAGAAGGGTTCGTTTAGGCGCTAGTCTATTTCGCGTAAAGTCGAAGGGCCTCTTCGAGACCCATCTTCTTGAAGGTCGATCCGGTTGCTATGCCGACCTCGACCGGACTCTCACCTTCCTCAGCCTTCTTGAGGGCCGAAATCGCGAGGTCGAGCGCCTGCCTCACTGTGAGGTCTTCCCTGTAGCTGGACCTCAGCTCGTCTATGGCTGCTTCGGAGTTCTTGCCGATAGCCAGGGCCTTGCCGCTGAGTATCATTCCTCTGGGGTCCAGCTGGTAGATGTGCTTGCCTCCCCTGTCTGTCCCAATAACGATGAGCGCTGCACCCAGCGGGCGGACTCCGCCGTACCGGGTGAACTGGTACATGAAGTCACCGAGGTGGTTTACAACGGACTTGACATCTATCGGGTCCTCGAAGACGAGCCTGTGCTTCTGGGACTCGATCCTTGCCTGGTCTATAAGGAGGTTTATGTCGCCTGTAAAGCCCGCACCCGCGGCACCGATGTTGTCGTCGATCATGTGTACCTTCTCAATGGGGTCCAAGAGGGGATCTGGGTCCTTGGTCCGCGTGACCGTAATGGCAAAGTCCTTGCCGCGTATGGCCACGACCGGCGAGCCGTACTTTACTGCTTCTGCTGCGTACTCCACCTGTAGGAGCCTTCCGTCTGGAGTATACATAACGAATGGTCTATCGTAACCGCTAGGTGACATCATCACTGCGCACCTCCAAGATCGAGCCACTCAAGACCCTTCCGCGTTATTGTCAGCACTGAAACCCCGTTGCCGGATCCGGGGTCCCTCTCCATCGCGGCCTTGACGGCCTTCGCTGCGATGTTCGCGCCCTCTGCGGTCGAGATGCCGCTCTTGTAGCTCGTCTCTAGCACACCGTAGGCCATCGGCGACCCGGAGCCTGAGGACGTGAAGCTCTCGTCCGTTACCGCACCGCTTATGTCTGTCTCAAAGAGCTGGGCACCAGTCTCGTCGACGCCGGCAACGAGCATCTCAGTGATGAAAGGAGTATAGCTCCGCATGCCCGAGTAGAGTATGTTCGCGAGTAGTTTAGCCGCCTCCTTCACGGTCAGCGGGAAGCCCCTGTTGAACTCCATCAGCTTTGCCTCTGCCTTCACTAGGTTGATCAGGTAGTTTGCGTCAGAGAGCTGCCCTGCTATCGCGACCGCCTTGTTCCCGTCGAGCGGGTAGATCTTCTTGACCGTCTTGGAGCCGATCATTCCGCCCTTGCTCGCCCTTCTGTCAGAGGCGAGGACTACGCCGTCTGAACACTTCAAACCAACGATAGTAGTCAAAACAGCATCACCACTATAAGGTGCATCAAAGTCGGTATTATTGACGAAGAAACGCGGTACCCAGTCACATCAATCTGCATCAATTATCCGGGTGGTACCTGTTCTGGTAGAGGGTGTTGATGATCTTTGCGTAGAGCCTCAGCGCGACCTCCCTTGCCCTCGCCTCCTCTGCCGGAGGGAAGGATCTGAGGGAGACCTCGAATAGCCGGTCCTTGAACGATGCCTGTACCTGTATCTCGCCGTCGTCCGTGACCCATTTGAGGTCCATTCCCTGCTCCGTGGGGGAGCTTCCGAGCCACCTCATCCCGCTGAACCACTTCCCCTTCAGTATGCCGGCGGCATTTATGACGTCCATATCATTTGGCAGGTATGAAGAGCCCATAATAAGGCGCTGGTTAGGGGTCGAAGAGTAGCGACCGACCGCCTTGATCCCCTTCTTTGTTATTGAGTAGCCCTCGTCTTTTTTGTCCACGAGACCGATGGACGAAAGCCTGTTAAGGCTACGGGAGAGCTTCTCCTGATGAACCTTGAGGCTCCTCTTCATGCCTTGGAAGCTGAAGCTCGTGTTTGCACTCGAGGCGAGCATCTGCATCACCTTGCCGTCCACTTCCCCAAAGTTCTGGTAAATGTCAGAAGCCACCTTATCATCCCCCAATATATACCACTGCGATATAATTGAGAGCGTAATATATAGCTTTTGCGCCTGCTCAAATGGGGCAGAAGAGTGGGCAATTAATATACCCCTTTTAACCCTATTCTTCAGGGGATCGCTCGATGATAGTCATACCAATTACCGTTCCCTTCCCGAAGGATTGGGGGCATGGCGATGGGACCAACGCCTACATCCTGAAGGGCGATAAGATGATCCTAATAGACTCTGGTCTGGACAGCCCGGATAACAGGGAGTACATCAAGAAGACCCTAAAGAAGCTGGACGCGTGGAGGGTAGATGCCATACTGCTGACCCACGGCCACCTCGATCACTTTGGCCTGGGAGCGTACGTGCAGAGGGAGACCGGCGCAAAGATCATGATACACGAGGACGACGCACCCGCCCTAAAGGACTACAGGAACGTCCTTTCGTGGTTCGATGAGGTCTACGAGCTGGCGGTGGAGGGGGGCTTTGACGAGCTGGACCTCAAGGCGGCGAGGATGAAGTTGTTGATGGCGATCGAGATTATGGGCAAGCCCGACGAGTACAGCACCTTCAGGGAGCTCAAGCTGGACATCGGCGGTGGGGGGCTGAGGTCACTGCACCTGCCCGGCCACACGCCAGGGAGCGTGGGATACGTCCTCGGCGACTCTGTCTTCTCCGGTGATGTTGCAATCGACGGCTCGACGGTCGTGGGAGAGCTGAAGTATGAGCTTGCCTCAATACAGAAGCTGAAGACTTTCAAGCACGTCTATACCGGCCACAGGAGGACGCCGATAAACGCGAAGGACCTCGAGGCGCTGGATGCGCATATCGCCAACCGGCTCGAGCAGGTTCTGAGGATAACGAGGCAGGGGAGGACGCTGAAGGAGATCGTTAACGGGGTTTATGGTGCGACTGTTATGGAGACAAACTTCATGAGGAAGGTCATCCCCATAAGGCAGGTGGTATCCTACCTGAGGTATCTCGAGGAGGAGGGGTACCTCACAAAGAAGGGGGCGAGGTGGGTTTCCTTCAAGGACCACCTTTAGCAGTAAGGATGGTACGATAGCGCTCTGATTTTAGCCTCTCACTATCTTCATTACTGCCGGGATCAGGAGCGATACCCCAACGCAGATCCCGAAGATGTATGCACCCCACGTGAAGACGAAGGCTTTCCCGAACACGACAATGAAGATGAGCAGGTAGTAGTACAAAACTACGGCGGGCACCAGAAGTATGGCTCCGCCTATCCACATCCTTATGGCGTATCCCGCCAGTGATGCCAGGAGAGCTATAAAGAGGATGTGTATGGTGGGCAGGTGTATGGCGTAGTTGTCCCACATCTGGATAAGGCTCACGGAGGCCTTGCCCGGTATCTCGATCCATGGGAGCGTAAGAGAGGTAGCTGCCACGATCCACAGGATCATGCTCAGCGCGAAGAGCGTGGACCTGCGACTGTCGCTGCGGATGTGTGCCCACAGCTCTGCCCTCCAGTTTAAAGCTAAGATAATGCCCAAGGCGAGCAGGAAGAAGAACGTCACAAAGAAGTAGGACGATGCCGTCTGGATCTGGTACACCGGCGACGTGGAGATGGCCGTGCCGTTCGCCTTCACAGCCAAGAAGTACTGAACAGTGGTGGGCAGCGGGGGCAGGGGTATAGTCTCGCCTTTATCGGGGTTGACCTCGGACCAGAGCGACCCGGGCAGGCCGTACCGGTAGAGGACTGAGGTCGTGTAGTTCCCGGAGGGGGGGACGTTCACGTTAACTGACGTGAAGAAGTTTATCGGCGCCGCCATCGGGACGGGCGGTACTGGCAGGCTCTGGGGCTGGCCCTTGAGGTAGTGATCGAGCCAGACGGTCGCGGAGTCCAGCCACCCGACTGCAAAGCTGTGGCCGTGGTTCGGGGCCAGGTTTATGGCCTTCTGGGACGGGATCATTGCGTACGTCTTGTTGATGGCATCCAGTAAGAAGTACTCATCATGGGTTCCAATCAGCATGAGGGTCGGGATGTTCAGCCTCTGGGCGTAGGCCCTGCAGTCGAAGTACCTGATGAGTGCCAATCCGTCGGGATCGGTGATCTTCATGCTTGATGGCACTATGAAGCCTGCGAAGCCGCCCTTCTGCACTATGTCGTCGAAGTAACCGCTGGCCACCACGGGAACTGCCACCTTCACCCGGCTGTCAACCGCCGAAACGATGAAGGTTGTTACGCCGCCCATGGAGGCGCCGGAGACCGCTATGGCGCTTCCGTTGACGTACGGCAGCGTGGTCAGCACGGTTATGGCCCTGGACGCGGCGACGACGTTCTGGTAGTAGTACGCGCTGTAGGGGCCGTCCTTGAAGTTCACTATGTTTGCCGGGCTTGAAGTGGGCCCGGTGGAGTCCCCTAAGCCTGGGGAGTCCATAGCCATGACGGTGTAACCTCTCGATGCCAGTTCGAGGGCAAGGGGTAGCATATCCTCAGCTGAGCCACCCGTTCCATGGAGCAAGAGGACGGCGGGCAGGTCTGTCCCGGGCGGTCTCAGAAGCACAGCGTGGATCCTGATGGTGGATCCATTGAATATGTGACTGTTGAAAAATACGCCGTACATATCGAGCGGAGTTCCTCTGATGGTCCTGTTACCGGTGTAGCTGATACTGGTATCGAGGGAAGGGTAATTAATAGTGTCAAGGTTCCAGAAGCTGGTATTAAATTCCGTGACGAGCGGAGGAGGCGTAGTGTTCCATCCGCCGTAAGACAGATACGCGAAGAAGGACACTGCCAACAGAATTAAAGCCGCGATCTCTACAACTACCAGCTTCTTCATAGAACATCAGTCTATACCTGTGCCATCTCTAGCCATTTATTATTTTTGTGGACAGGGAAAGTTCTTCGGTGAGAGCGGTTCGCCCAAAATTTAAGAGATTTTCGAAAAACCTGCCTATAACCTTTCCCCAACGAAGCGCAATGCTTAAAGATCATGGGCACAACAGTTATCCTCATGCCCTCTTTCGAGTGTTACATCCTTAACGAGTACTACAAGAGG
>Ga0315282_10003962_pt1 | contig 26184 bp, 20 predicted proteins | sample YL17G07_20_MG_FD_203693 | JGI IMG/M metagenome (GOLD analysis project Ga0315282, IMG submission 203693) | Sediment microbial communities from Yellowstone Lake, YNP, Wyoming, USA - YL17G07_20 | ecosystem: Environmental > Aquatic > Freshwater > Lake > Sediment | place: USA: Wyoming | collected... | reverse complement strand
TTATTTTTAAGACCAAAGTCATCTCTTATTTTTTTAGGAATCACAATTCTTCCAAATTTGTCAATCTTAGTTTTTACTTTTATCGCCAATTTAACTTTCTCCGAATTTTTTTAAACTTTTTTATCTTGCTTTACTGATTGCCATTATAATATGGTTATTGGCAATTAGTAAAGCCAGTAATGAAATTATTAATTATTCACATTTTTATTAGATTAGCTTTTTAATATTATTGTTAGTAATCAGTTTTATAAAAATTTTATTTTATTTCTATTAATAATAACATTATTTGATATTTTTTTTACTTTCTTATGATTGTTTTTTATTAATTTAGCATACAGAATTAGTAAAAAAATAATAGAGAGTTCAAGCAATTTCCATTTCAAATGGCATTTAATTAAATTGATGTTTTGATAAATGCAATATACCATAATCCACCATAAATTATCAAATCCCGCCTTCTTAATCACAACATATCAATTATCTGCCAAAATATATATTACTACTTTACAAATCCTAAAAAGTCTGTTATAAACTTAATATGTTCTAATATACTTAACATAATTATTAAGTTACCATGAATAAACAATTAGCAGACAATTTACAAAAAAATTTAAACATTTCCGTGGAACAAATAGTTCGTGAGGAATATGAGATGATCATGTTAAAACAGCTTTTTGAAAGTGAGCTGGGAAGATTGTTCGTTTTTAAAGGCGGAACGGCCCTAAGGCTGGCATATGGCTCACCCCGTTTTTCAGAAGATCTGGATTTTTCTGTACTTGAGGACTTTTCTAAAGAAAAATTAGACAGATTACTTAAAGGAATAGCCAGCCAAAATGATGCTTTAAAAATTATGGATTTAACCCGGAAATATTATACTTATTTCGGACTATTCCGCATCAAAGAAGGTTTTATGAATCAGGCATTTTCAATTAAATTTGAAGCCTCCATTCGCCCTGTAAATCTGAAGAAGGACATTGATTATAATCTGCTGGCCTTAAACAGCCGGGTAACCAATTTAACAGTATTGGCCCAAGTGGAAAGCTTGCAGCAAATAAAAAAGGAAAAAAAGAAAATTAACCCTTTAAGGATTAGGGACGTTTTTGACTTATGGTTTATTGGCCAGAAGCTGGGAGAATCTGTTACTATGGATTTCAGCCAATGGAAAAATGAGGAAATCAGAAGAGAATTATTTAAATTCCTGCCTGAAAAAGAAAAAAGGCTGGTAGAACAATGGTTGTCAAAAAAATGAATGACATTAAACTTATCCAGACCCTAAAAGGTTTTAATAAATCTTATTTCAGCATATTTGATCTGGAAAAGATACTCGGGTTAAAAAAAAATAGTTTATATGTAACGCTTAACAGATTGGTTAAAAGCGGAGCACTTATAAGGCTAAAAAGAGGAGTATATCAGCCTGAGTTTAAAGAACCTGAACTGGAAAAAACTGCAGGTGAGCTTTACTACCCTTCATATCTTTCATTTGAATCAGCTTTGTCAAGATATGGAATCTTAAGCCAAATTCCATATGCTCTAATATTTGCAACTACAAAAAAATCAAAAAAGATCTATTTGATGGGCACAGAAATAGAATATAGGCAGCTTAAAAAAGATTACTTTTTTGGTTATATATTAAATAACGGAGTCTATATTGCTGAACCGGAAAAAGCGCTGCTTGATCAGCTTTACATGATAGGCAGGGGCAAAGCATCAAATGACATAAGTGAATTGTCTTTAGTAAACTTAAAAAAGAACAAATTTATACAATACAGCAAAAAATTCCCTAAATCTGTTCAAAAGAAGGCAAAGGAATTGACTTCAATGTTTGGTAAATATGTTGCAACTTCAGATGAGAGAGAGCTATTTTAATATAAATTACTTAGATTACTCTACTTAAAAGCTTTATTTCTTCTTTCCTGAAAAACTTAATTACAGGAAATAATTTAAGTCTATAAAAGATATAAAATACATTTGGTTTTTTAAGGAAATGAATTTAAAATTTAATATTTATCAACAACACTCCCCAATGTTGCATATTTGATAAAAGGCTTATCCTTTAGTTGAGCAATGCTATTAGGACTACCCACAAGCACTGCTCCCTGGATATATATGTCTGATTCATCAAGATTACCATCGCTTCCTGCTATTTTTATATATATATCTTTATAAAATTCTGCATCTTTTAAACATGTAAGTGCTCTAATAAAATCTTTTTCAGGTTCTTCAATTATTTTCCCGAATTCATCTAATAGTTTAATTCCATGTATATCGTTTTCGCCACAAGCCCACCTTCGCTCCTTAAGGCTCTCCTTTTCATTTGAACTTTTATCATCAACCCAGTAAAATGTGCCAAGATCCTTTGGAATAAGCATCCTGGCATCATTTAATGAGTATTTCTTATCAAATGATAGGCCGACTTCAACTATTTTATCACTTGATATCTGACTTAATAATTGCATGTCATTGATACCGTTTTTATATTCTACATATGGGTAGTAAAAGGTCATATATCTAAGACCATATACACTGCTCTGTCTATTTTTTAAATCGGTACTTATGCTGCTTATACCATTATCTGCTAACTGTTGAGCAATTGCTCCTCCCCAAAAAAGACCACTACGTGATCTAAAAATCCCGAATACTCTTTTTTCAGTTCCTGCATATAAAATTCGTCCGTCCAGATTTTTATATGTTGTACACTCAATTTCACCATTAAACAGGTTATTGTAGCGGTAATACTCTCCGATATATCTGTCTGGATATCCTATTCTATAACAATTGCTTAATATATCTTCTTCGATCATCTGTTTTGACTGGCAGTACTTAAAATTAAGCGAATCAACTGCGATATATGCCGCAAACAAAACAACAACTGTTATAACTGCAGATATAAGAATTATTTTTAAATAAGATAATATTTTATTCTTTCTTAAGATTTTTTCCATCCTGCCATCTTCTACTTCATCAAAAAGTTTATCAACGTTATCTTCTTCCTGTATGCTTTCATCATTAACATTTTTATCTGTTTTTTTCATATTGACTATCCTCCCATAATTTTTTAAAAGTTTTTCGTGCTCTATATAACGATGTTTTAATGGTATTCTCATCGGTATCAAATAATTTACTTATATCCCGGCAAGATAAACCTGCATAATATTTTAGTATCAATATTGATTTTTGACTGTCCTTTAACTTATTAAATACTTCCTGTACCTGTATTTTTGTCTCAATTTTTGTAAATTTAAAATCAATATAACTTTCATAAAATAGTTTATCGGGTGTTTCCATCACCTCCATACTTATAACGGGTTTTCTTTTTCGGCAGATATTATAAAAGCAATTTATTGATACTTTAAACAACCATGCTTTTACCTTTCCGGGTATCAAAAATTCAAGGTTTTGTAAAGCCTTGCATAAAGTCTCCTGAATAATATCTTCAGCATCTTCACGGGAAGCACCCATTTTTATAAGGTATTTGTATATTATTGATAAATCATTTTTTATTAATTGATAGAACTCATTGCCAATTATGTATTACCTCCCGTATGTTACGTATGCTAAATATTATGCATGTATAACTAAGAATCATATATATAACACTTATATAGTACAAAAGGTAAACAAGACAAAAAAAACTTATATTAGGCACATAAATTGTTTCTATTAACCTAAAAACAGGTCGCTATTTCAGTTTAAAAAAACATTTAATTTGTCAACAAGGATTTTGCTGTATACTACGCTTTATCCTTGACACTCCCAACCCTCCCTCTGTTATCTACTACATATAATATGTATGATACGAGTTATAAGCGAAAATATGACAAGAAAAAAACTGCCGACAGTTTTATAGCCGGAAGAAGCCCAAAACCTTCTAAAACAGCCTAATAAAAGATATCCGACAGGGCTCAGAAACAAAGCAATCATATCTTTAATGCTTCACTGCGGACTGAGGGTTTCAGAAGTAGTTAACTTAAGACCAAGCAACATTAATTTAACTAAAGGTAATATAGATGTTGAAAATGGCATGAAATCTTTTAAAGGCTTTTTATAATTTCTTATAAAGAGGTTTGGGATTTTCATGACCATCTACCTTGGAATTTTGCTTGGCTCTAAGACTAAAGGACCAAAATATTGGAAGAAGTGATTTAAAAGAACCAATAGAATCGATTTAGAGCCACAATAATTTGACGGCTATAAATAAATGTATACTATTAATTAAAACAGAAAGGAGAAAAAGTTAGTCTAAAGCTTATTATTTTTTTCGTAATAAGTAGCACAGTTTTCGATTGAAATTTGGTACAATTTTCATTCGTAAAAAAGCACTTTCAATAGAATATGCAAGAAATATCCCTAACAGAAAGATAAAAAATATGGCTGAAGATAATCTTTTGGTAGAGCTTTTTGTGGAGAAATGCTTAATTGAGGACAGCTCAAATTCCATAAAACACTATAACTACAGCTACATAAGAGACCTTCTTATGAACAAGTATAGGCACAAAGTATCACTATCTACAATAATCTTTAGGGCAAAATCATCCGGGTATTATCTAGAAAAGAGATAAAAAGCTATTCATGACAGAGAAGTTTTGGCCAATTATGGAGAAGAACTTCTACAGCATGACAGCTCAAAGCACAAGTGGAGCACATATGCAGAAAACAAATGGTTTTTAATTACCACTCTTGATGATTATTCCCGTAAGATATTCTATGGAGATTTTTAGATCAAGAGACAAGCTGGACTCATATAGAAAGTGCAGAATATACTACCTTAAGATACTGTATTGCATTTTTCTGGTATGTTGACAGACATTCCATCTTCAGATTTGTTCAAGGTAGAGATAGTTTCCTAAAAAAACATTACAAAATAATAGATAAAGCTGATTATTAAGTTTAAGCGGCTGTTATTTGATTTTGACTACTAAGTTCACAGTACAACCTGAGAAATTTATAAAATAAAGTTTTTATCGCAGCATTTGATAAAAAAAATCATTATTTAGGGAATTTATTCTACCAGAACCATATATATCAACAAAAGATGTATTTGCACTTCATGATAATAGAATTGTAAATGCATACCATAAAGATTTCATTAAAGAATCTGGAACTTACTGCAGCAAAATCCATTAAGAGAAAGAGTATCCTTAAGAATAGTTTCTGATAATTCTACAGGTATTGCTAAAATCAGATTTTGGTATGATAAAAAACTTGTAGAAATTGCCAAGGTAAGAAATAATAAATATTTCCAACTTTTAATTGAAAATATTTTGCCCAGTTTTAACTTTTAAATTTAATAAAATTAGTTCACTTTCAACTTTTAAATGATAAAAAGATAAAAATTCTTGATTGGAGGTAAAATTATGTATAATATCTTAAAGTAAAGGGGGTCAATTTTTCCTGTAAAAAGGGGTCAAACCAAACCTAGAATCTACATTTTATGCTCTTTGAAACTTAATTCTGGCTGAGAGTAAAGCTTTCTATATATGCTGGTCAACTCACATACAATTGCTTGAGCTTGGTTTAAAATATTTTTTTTCTTCATAATAATATGCACCCTTTCTTTTTCATAATAATCCAGTTAATATAGATATCAATATTTCCCATATTTTAATACTGTTTCAAACATTTTTATGATGTTTTCAGGAGGTACTTCTTCCTGTATATTATGCACCGGCGCAAAGACAAACCCTCCTCCAGGAGCCAGGATTTCCAAATTCTTTCTAATTTCGTATTCAATCTGATCAGGCGTACCTTTAGGGAGTGTATACTGAGTATCAATGCCGCCACCCCAAAATGTAATATCGTTTCCAAATTCTTTTTTTAAATCCGCAGGATTCATATCAAAAGCACTTATTTGCACAGGATTTAATATATCAATACCTGTCTCAATTAAGTGGGGTATCAGCGGTTTTATACTGCCATCTGAATGAAACATAATTTTTATATGTGGAGATTTCTTTTTAATGAATTCAAACAGAAGTTTCTGTCTAGGCTTTATCATAGTTTTATATGTTTCCGGTGAAATGAGCAAACCAGACTGCATACCAAGATCATCTAATTCAAATACAATATCTAGTTTAGGTCCCCATTTATTCAATACGGTCTCCCAATATGCTATTTTAATCTCTAGTATTTTTTCCATAATCATTTCAGCTTTACTGGAGCGTGACGCTACATCACAGAGGAAATCATAATACCCTTCAAGCCAGTTTCCTGTCTGAAAAATTCCATTACCTATAGTAGCACCCAGTACCAGAGCATTTTGTTCCAGCAATGCTTCTTTTATTTGTAATTCCATATCAGTAAACCTATCTGGATTGGTGCCGTTTACCCATTTATACTGGCTAAAATACTCTATCGAACAATTTTCTAGTGGATGGTAAATCATGTCATAATAATGACCACTATTTTTCGGCATAAACCATTTAATTCCCCATTCATCAATAACTGATGAACCGTCATTTTGCTGTAAAAAATCTTCAATAAATATCAGTTTCGGAAATATACCACAAGTGTCAATTGAAAATCTTCTAATAATTTTTTTATCAACCTTTGCAAGCCGTGACAGTACATTAGAAAACTCTATCCTTTCATCTTTGTATCCCAGTAATTCAAGTAAGGCAATATATGCCTTAACATTAATTGAAGTTGCTATTGATGAACCCAAATCGATCGGTACTCTATCTGCTTCGGAATGGGATATTGCTTTTAACACTCGTTCTTTACCTGTCATATACTTAATGCCTCCCTATATTAAAGTTTATCTTGATTCGATATTTACTTTTCAAACCTTTGTACTTTCAATCTTGGGATATATTTACAAGCTTCCTCCAAAACATCGGCACAATGTTCATAAATTGCGGCACAGTGGTGGATATATGGTCCTTCCATTAAAACTCTTTCCCAATGAGGCCAATCATTAACTTCCATCCATGCATATATTTCTTTGGTGTATGGTCCGGGTACAGTTTTGCCTTCTCCTATTCCTAAAACATATTCCCCGTTTTTCAAATTTTCAAATCTGCAAACTGTCAGAGGACCATCTTTTAATTTAAAAGAAACACTTGAGGCAGGAAGATTCTTTAAAATCCATGGCGGAACCATTTTTATTTCAGACTTCGGATCCCTCAAGCTCAATGGTGCAGCACCATGCCAAAGTAAAACAGCGTTATCATTTTCCGGATGCCTTACAGTGAATTCAGGAAAGAAACTTGGTTCTTTTGTATTTGCAGCAGCTTCAAGCACTACAGAGCTTACTGCACCTAAAAAATCAGACTCAACCCCTATTGGAATGCCCATATCGCCATAAAGGGCATCTCCAAGGCCTAACCCCCCACCTAATTCGTCCTGAATGGAACTAAAGCTTTTTATTGAAAAAGCGTCAAGATTATATTCTTCAGCCAATCTTGTTAACTCATCTCTATATGCTAAGCTGTTTATAAATGGATCTTCAACATCCAGCCCATCAACCTTTAACCATTTTTGGATTTCAGCCTGTTCCTTTTTATACTTGAAATAATCTTTTTTAGCTCTTTCTTTTACTCCTTTTATAAAATCAACCATATCAAACGGAAATAATTGTATATTGAAATTTTCCAGAAGTTCTTTTTCATTCATAATCGTTGACCAGAAAAAATCAATTCTTACACCAATCTGACCTATTTTTATTCCATTAAATACTTTTACTACTGAAGCAGCCTTTATAAACTTATTAACTCCTTTTTTAAACTTTTCATCCACTATTGAACAATTTTCTATATAAGTAAAAGGAATACCCAGCTTATATAACACCCCACTTGTTGCAAGCATCCCGCATAAGCTATCTCTTAATCTTGACCCATCAGAAAGGGGTGCTTCATCTCTTGGCCCCCAAAGGAGGGTTGGAACTCCCATTTCTTTTGCTATCATTGCAGCAGCACCTTCTGTACCAAAATTACAGTGAGGTATAAATAAAGCATCAATTTTCTTCTTTTTAAAATAATCAACTACTGCCTCTACATGTTTCTGGTCTCTAACCATTCCATCGGGTAAAACATTATCTATATCACAATAATTAATATCCCATTCTTTAAATTTGTTAAATATTTCTTTTTTCCACTTGACAGCGTCTTCATGTGAAAAAACAAATTTACCTATAGGGCATATACCCAGATATGCAACTTTTTTCTTTCGCATTGATTTCCTCCTTTAAATCATAGTGATTGAATTATATTTATAAACAATAAAAACTAATAATTTCATATAATAAGTCTGCTTTTAGAAAAACAGTAAGTAGTTATATTATTCTGTATAATGAACTCTGCAAAATAAAAATAAATCCATATTTATGTAAAAATTAAATTTTAAAGCTTCTTGACATTCTTGCTACTTTTTCAATTCTTTCAAGTTTGGCGGTTGGAGGAGTTGTGTCTGCAAAACTTAAAATCAACCGATCTCCTTTTTCTATATCATTGAAAAAATTATCTAAAAATTTATCAAACTCATAATCACTCATTGATTCTTCAAGAACACAAATTGAGGGCAATCCTCCCCAGATTGTTATTTTACCATCAAATATTCTTCTAATATCTTTAATCTTAAGTTTTGTCATAGGATAGGGGCAAATAGAATCAGCTATATCTATGTCTGCGTTTATATATTCCTGAATAAGCCCTTCATTTTCTCCATCTGCATGAGTTATAAAAAACTTGTCAGCTTTATGCACAATATTAGAACATTTTTTAAGATAAGGTGTAATATATTTTTTAAAAAAAGGAGGCCAAGTTAAAAAGCTATCATAATTTGCACCTAAAAATATTGCATCTGCCTTGCTGCCTGCCGAAACAGAGATAACTTTATTAAATAAAAACTCTATTTTTTCGGTAAGGTTTTCAAGCTCTTTTAAATTATCGTTTAACATATATATAAATTTTTCAAAGGGTATAAGTTCCTTCATTATATGATGCATAGGAGAACCGGATAACATACTAAATGCGACAATTATGCCATCATTACCTATAGATGTTTTAAAATCCAAAAAATTTCTGTAATTATCTTCTATCTCAATTTTTTCAAATATATAACCTATAGCTTTTAAGTCACTTAAATTTTTAACCGCATGTTCAATTGTATGACCTATTGATGATCCGTCTGATCTCATCCTGTCGCTGTATAGTGTTCGTGTTGTGATTACCCCATACGGTGTCTTAAAATTAGTAGTAGTTATTCCGTCTTTATCTGTTTTAAATTTGTAATCAATATAATCTGCATTAATTTTATAAGGATTATCCTTCAGGTCATATATTCCCAGCCCTAAAAATCCAATACTTTCTTTGCATCGAAAATTTCTGAAATCAGGGACTACTGTATGAAAACCAATATCCATATCCTTAATTATTTCTCTAAGGGTACAGTTTTTATATTTTTCTGGCAGTCTATTGTTCAATTTATTAAATTGATACCAAATATCAAGCCTTGGAGCAAAAGGTAAGAAATCTACTGATTTTCCTTGAATTGTATTAATTATTCTTTCTTTCCAGTTCATAGTAGCTTTGTTTTTAATTCCAATACAGACAATTTTTTATTATTATTTTAAAAGTTATTTTTAAATTTAAGCCATTCTTTGTATAAAATTTCATATTTACTTACCAGTGTTTGATCCGGCAGGTAATGCTCACTTTCATTATTTTTTATTTGAGCAGAATCTAATACCATTCTTGCACAACCAAATAGAGCATCCCCCCTTGCTTTTATTATTTTGGTATTTAATGTATTTGCCAGAATTTGCATCCAGATTTTATTTTTACTTCCGCCACCAGTGATAAGTACATCATATTTTTCAATATTTATTTTAAGATATTGTTCCAATATCTGCCTTAAGTAAAAGCTAAGCCCTTCCAATACGGCAAAAGCCTTGTCATTTATACTGCTCTTATAATTCCCAATCCAGGCATTTTCATTTCCAATTTTCTCAGGGTAAAAAAACAAGTAATTCCTGATTTTATTATTCATATCAGTTTCATATCTTGATTTTATCAACGCTGATTCTTTTGCACATGTTTTAAAATATTCAATATCTAACTTATAAATTAAAAAATTCATTGCCCAGTCAAGGGAATATGTCCCGAAGTTGCTCGCATAAAGTTCATAAAATCCTCCGAATGGATATAACCCCCAACTCCCTTCTTTGCTATATGGACCTTTTTTTTCTCCCATATTTCTATATACTACCAGTGAGGTACCAAGACTCACTAAGATATCTTTATTTGAGAGAAAATTTCCAAAAGCAGCAGCAGTTTGATCATTTCCGGAAAGTATAACTCTCAAATCATGATTTAAATCTATATTTTTACTTAAATTAACTGGTTGAATAGGACTGCCTGTATCAAATATTTTTGGGAATTGGTCTTTCTTCATTTGCAGATAATTTATTACTTCCACATTCCAATCTCTTTTATCAATAGAATAAAACCCTTCCATGGCTGCAAGATTTGGGTCTATGGCATTTACTCCAATTAATTTCCAGGTAAAATAACCTGGAATTGTAACAATGGAATTTGGATATTCCAAAACATTCGGATTATTATTTTTCAACCACAACACTTTACTTAAAGTACTCCAGGGGCTCTTAATGCCATGATTGAAATCTTTGATAAAGTATAAGCTATTCAATGTCTCAGCTTCCAGAACTGCTCTGTTATCAAGATAACTAATAAAAGGAATGACTGGTTTGCGATTCTTGTCAACAAATGAAAAAGTATTTGCTTGGCTGCCAATGGAAATGACATTAATATCACCGGTTTTAATGCCTGCGTCCCTGCAGCTTTTCCTGAAAAGCTCAATCAAGGAGTCATAAGTTTTATCAGCATCAAATTCAACTCTCCCAATATCATTGATATTATATTCAACCGGAATACTATTCTCACTAATCCTATTTAAATTTCTATCAAAAATAGCAGCTTTAAGATTTGTTGAACCGCAGTCAATTGCTAAAATAAAATAACTTTTATTATCCATTTAATTCCTTTATTATATCTGTTGCAATATTTACAATTAGATCTCCACTTTCTGGTTTTAATAGAGATACCCCGGCTTCAAAAATTCTTCTTTGTGCTACTTCCCTTGTAACAATGTAGCCGGCACCTAACCCATTCGTTAATGTAATAGGAAAGGTATTTTTGCTAACTGATTTTTTTTCTATATCAAGTGTATATTTAACATAGATTTCCCCTGGAATTCCAACAATATAAGCATCTCCTAATCTTATTACTTGTATTTCAAATGGGAATTCTGTTTCAACCCACAAAAATGGTCTTTTTTCTTCTTTGCATTTTGAATGATAAAGATCATATTCAGCACCTAATCTGTCAAGATAACATGTCTGTATCTCTTTATAATTAGCATTATCTTTAATTAATTTTGACCATTTATTTCTTAAATCATTAAGTCTTTTTTCAGCATTACTTACTGTGTCAAGATTTTTAATAGGTGGTATTATATCAACAGATTTATTTGAAAAAACGGCTTCCCCTGAAAATACTATTTGGCTAATAACCTTATCTGCTTCCTCTGCTATTGCATAGCCAAATCTTTTAGCTTCATCAAATGTTTCTCCTTTTCTAAAGTATCGGGAGCTTTGATCTCCTGTTGCGCCTTGAGCAAAAAGAAATACTGCTTCAGGTTTTTCAGTCTTAAAATATTGCCTAATATACCCGGGATAATCAGCAGAAACCAGCATATTGTCAAATTGAAGTAAAGTAGGATGAAGAGAATATCTAACCCAAATTGCTATCCATTTGTCTTCCATATCCTTTATTCCAATAACTCCAACAGAAGGATCAGTAATACCGTCTTTATCATCTCTATTTCCGCCAATTCCCTTTTCCTTGCCGCAAATTCCTTTACCAACACCTATTTTTGCAAATTTTGCATTATCTTTTGCCTGGCAACAAACTTTGACTATTTTTTTCTTCAATTCTTCAAGATAAGAGGGATAAGCAAATGAAAACCACCCAAATTGAATTTCTTCTTTTGCAACTTTAATTCTTGTAAAAGGTCCGGAATGCGTATGTGTACAGGAAAGCATAATATTTGCAGAAGAAATTCCCGTTTCTTTTTCAATATTAAATCTTAAATCCTTAACATATGGCTTTTCAAAAAAAACCAAGTCAGCTGTTACCATTACAAGTTCTTTATCACCATCGTTTATATAAATACAACTAGCATAAAGAGGATCATGAACCCCTATATTTATTCTTTCATAATTAGGATATCCACATAATGCAATCCCCTTTTCAGGAGAAATATCTATACTTGATGCTCCAGCTTTAAAATTTTTCATAATCAATTATTACTCCTTAAAAATTTTAATTTTTTATTATATGTATTTATTTATTAAGGTTCTTTATTAAATCCAGACTGGCTTTAACAAAATCTTCTCCAGCCTTCGCTGATAAAAGAGAGGCTCCTGTCTCATATCCGCCAATTGCATATGCTTCTTCTGTGCATACATAACCAGGTAGACAACCATTTGCCAGTTCTATAACAATGGTATTTTTAACAGGAGAATTGCTTTTTATTTCTAAGCCAAATTCAACAAAAAATTCACCAGGAAGCCCTACAATACATGCATCATTTATTTTTATTACCATTATTTCTGCTGGTAATTCCTCATCAACCAATTTTATTTTTTTCCCTGTTTCCCTATTTAAAACAAAAGCAAGTGTTGCTTCTGCTCCAAGATTTGCAAGATTAGCATTTTGTATTTCAATATATGAAGCTTTAGAAGCAATGAGTTCTTCATAAATTTTTTTCCTTTCCCTGCAAAGTGCTTCTGCTTCTTCTCTACTTGGCAATGTTTTTAATTCTATGTTTATTTCTTTAGAACTTACAGCCAAATCAATGTCTGAATAAAATTCCATAGAATCTAGAACTTTATTTGCTTCCTCCGCTATTGCATAACCAATTCTTCTTGCTTCATCAAAATTTTGACCAGTTCTAAAATACCTTGTACTTTGGTTTCCAGAAGTACCTTGCGCAAATAAGAGATGCGCACCAGGTTTAGTTTTAGCAAGAAATTCCCTTATATAAGCAGGATAATCTGCTGTAACTAAAGTGCTTCCCTCATGGATAACTGTGGGGTGAAGAGCATATTTAACCAAAAAAGCTCTCCAGTCATCTTTATTGTCTTTTAATCCTATTACAAAAACATCAGGATCTGTAACACCATTTGGGTCCCTTCTGTTACCGCCAACTCCTTTTTCCTTGCCGCAAATTCCTTTACCAATGCCAATTTTTGCATCAAAAGTATGACTATAAGCATCAATAATCAAATTAGTTATTTTTTTAATGAGGCTTTGAACATATTCTTCATCTGGTCCATAACCTTTTTGTATTGCTTCAATATCGATCATACCTGAGGCTAATGGGCCAGAATGTGTATGAGAACAGGAAATAAAAATATTTCTGGAAGGTATCCCACATTCTTTTTCTACATTATCTCTTATGATTCCCACATATTTTTTTGAAATCATTAACAAATCCATGCATGCTATTGCTACTTTGGTCTCTACATTATCCAGAATTATGCAGCTCGCATATAAAGGATCATGTATGCCTGTATTATTCCTTGAGTAATGAGGATATCCTGCAAGCTCAATTCCTTTTTTTGGAGAAATATCTGTTATTGATACTCCCGCTTTTAAAGATTTTGACATAATCTGCCCCCTTTTTTTCATAAAATTAATCTTAAGAATAATTTTTAATAGTAAATTTTAAATTTATCCAACTGTTTGTATCTTTAATTTGCCTTTTCTACTTTTCTTCGTTAAATAAAAAACAAATAAATACAAACTAAGCAAAATGAATCCCAATATCAAAATAAATGGAATAAAATAGTTAATCCCTATTTTTTCTATCACCTTTATTATTATCACATTATTAAAAGATGACCCAAGGAACCCACAGATAAGAAAATAAGTAATTATCAGGTTTTTTCTGTGTTGAAAATATTTTGTCGAAATTCCTATAGAGAACGGGTATAAGCTGGCTAGAAAAAACCCGGATATCCCAAAAAGAAAGAACGACAAAATAGTTTCTTTAGAAATGTGTATAAAAATCAATGTTATTATAAGTAAGATGCATAAGAAAATTGAAAGTTTTAAAATATCGAACTTTTCAGCTATAATCCCAAAAATAAACCTTCCAATGGTCATAAAAATCCAGAAAAATGCTAAGGTATTCCCTGCAAAATTTATACTGAGGTCTTTACTAATTCTTAAAAATGATGGCAGCCACTGATTTATTAATTGTTCAATTGAAAACAAGAAAAATATATTTATACCTAACAATATTACAATTAATTTTTCAAAATTTTTAAATAAATCTGATAAATTAATCTTGGTTAACTTAAAATTTTTTATTTTATTATTATCATATATCTTCACAACATTTGAAAAAATAAAGACAATAAGAAGAATTATAAATATTATTAAAAATATAAATTTATAACTTAATCCACAATTAATTATAAAAGGACCCAAAATTGATCCTAATAAAGCTCCAAGTGCAATAAAAAATGTCGAAAACGTTATAAGAAGATTTTGGTTTTTTCTTGAATAATCACTAACCATTATCAGACAGGTAATTTGCAGATTGATTGAACAAATGCTGCAAATAAAAACACAAACCATAAATAAAGCACGTACACTGAATATAAACATTAGTGCTAAACTACATAAGATAATCATAAAAAATATATTTAATCTGGTTTTTAAATTTATTCTTACTCCATCTAAAATCACATACAGTATTGCCCCAGAAACTATGCCTATAGAATATAAAGAAAAAACTAAACCTATAGATTCCAGTGAAATATTAAAAGATTCACTTAATTCAATTAGTATAGGTCCATAAATTGTGGCAAAAACTCCACTAACCATTAAAATAATGAAAGATACTAAAAAGAATATTATGTTATTAAACTTTCTTTCCATCAAAGTCTTTAATTAAATCATCCTATTTATTGTTAATAAATCTAATATCTAAGTTTCTGAAATTTTTAAAAATCCATTTTGAAAAGTAACTTTCTTTATAGTAATCTATTCATCTCTCTTGAATGCTTTAAAAACTCACTTAAAATTTCATAATGATCATCTCTATATTTCTCATAGCCTCCTTTTTTATCAACCGAATTATAATAGGAAATCCCATAATCATTTACCGGAACAAATATGTGATTAAAAAATCCCCTGTAACCACTTTGTTTTGATAATATTTCTTTAACAAATTTTTTCTCGACAGGCATAATTATTCCATTAAAATATATTATTTTTTTTGCAGTTTTAATTTCCAGATTATTTAATTTGTCGATTTGACTGATCATGAGGTCTAAATCACCCATACTTGAGTTATGTATCCCCGTCAAACCCTTTAAAGAAATGACATTTCCAAAATTATTTTCACCATTCCCACACCAATGAATTATTCCACCTCCTATTTCTTTTAAAATTTGCTCGTTGTATGGTTTTAAGAATTCAATATACATGTCAGAAGATAAAGAAATTAAATTGTCCTCAGAAATTCTTGCACAACCTTTTCCATTAGGAAAAAGAATCCCAGTCCAGTCAAAAATTCCATCTTCATTCTTTACTTTTTTTATTACAATTTTCAAATAATCTATCAGGAGCTCGGAAATTATCTGAAGCAAATTATGAATCTTGCTGGGTGCATCATAAAGACCCAAATAAAATAATTGAGCACCCATTAAATCAATTGCCACAGACAAGGGGCCTTGTATATCAGGAAGCGAAATGGGAATAATATCTTTTGTTTCCTTTTTCCAATAATCGATATATTCCAAAGTCATCTTTAAAAATTCTGAATTTCTTGCATTAGGTTTTTTTAATTTGTCTATATCCTTATAATCCTTAATTATTCTGTCTTCAATCCATGGATCTTTGTCACTGAAAAATTTAACCTTACCTCCAAAAGCAGAGGCGATCAAGGGAGTACCGGTAAAAGAATCTATATAAGGGAGATAGTCATCATCAATATTCTCAAGATGTTCTTTTATGGCATTTAATTTTATTTGTAAAGATAACTCCTTATTTTTTAAATACTTATCCCATGGGACAAATTTATCTCTTTTGAATCCATAATTGGGATAAAAATATACAACTGAAGGTATATGAGTAACATCTTCATAATTCCAAACAGACTTTATGGTTTTTTTAGTCTCCTGAATTCTATCACTATATTTATTCAAAAAATCGATATTCATCTGGAATAAACTCCTTTTATTTTTATATATTTAATCTGAGATATTATTAATACAAATGTTTTATGTTACTTCTTTTCATCACATAAATAAAAATGAAAAATTATATTAGTGATAACACAAAATTAAAACATATTCCTAATCTTATGTTGAATAAAACAAGGATTAATATTGGCCATATTCCAAACCTGCTTCAACAAAAGCTCTTATATTTTCATAAGGGGTTCCATCTAAAAAATAATCCGACGTGGATAATACAAAATTACCGCGATTTTTACCCTTGATTACTATGTCTTTCACTTTGTTTTTAACTTCAACCGGACTTGCCTCTCTAAGAAATGTTACCTGATCAATATTGCCAAAAAGAACTACATTTTTGTCAAATTTTTCAAGAGCTTCTTCAAATATTGTATCGCCGTAAGGAGGTGGAGTAAGTGTTTCAAATGCATCAAGCCCCAATCCATTATAAATGTCTCCAAGTAATCCTTTTGTATCGCCGCAGTTATGATAAATTACAAATTTCCCTAAACTATGCACAAGATCAACAATTTGCTTCTCGTATTCAAATACATAATTGCAGAAATACTTTGGCCCAACTATTGAACCTGTAGCAACATTCCCTGCAATGTTAATTAAGTCAACACCAGCTTCTGCAATTTTTTTAACATATATTTTAAGCCTGTTATTCATAAAATGATTCATAGCTTCGGTGTAGAAACTGTGGTCAAGTATTGGATCCATAAGCAACGAGTCCAATTTTCTATACATATTGAGTAAAAAATATGCTCCCGGTATTTGAATGGATATTATACCTTTATCTCCTACTGCAGATTTTGCTTTTTTAATCACATCAAAATCCAAATCAATTTCAGTAAGGCATGGTTGATATTTAATGAATTGATTTAAATCAGATGAATCTTTAATAAAATATTCCACCGGTGCTTCTATCCACAAATACCTGGAAGGATGTTTAAAACTTTTAACTTGTCTTAATTCTTTTTCAGGAGTTTTTATTGTTGTTATTTCTAAATATTCCTTATCGGCAATCTCAAATTTTCTAGAGACAATCCATTTTCCATTCTTATCACTTTTTTCATTAAAATTGCCATATATAAATGGTAAAGAATGATATCTGATATCAAAATTAAAATATTCAAAATATTCAATGCTTTTCCTGTTTAAATCAAAACCATCCGGATTTAAAAAATCATTAAAATTTTTAGGTTCATGTTTAAAAAACTCATATACTGAATTAATCCAAATAAAAGGATTGATAAGCACTCTGTCTATTTTTTCACCTTTTAATAATTTGATCCATCTTTCTCTTCCTGTCATATTCAAACTCTCTATTTTCTTCTTTTAAAAAATTACTTTTATTCTTATAATTTTTAACTATTTTAAATGCTAATTTATAAGACTATAAAAAATTACTTTTCAACGAATTTAAACAATTTTAACTTTATAATTACCATAACCCTAAAAGTTATTTACCCTTTTAGAATCTGGGGTCTTCCTATTATTTATAATTTTTAGTTATTGTGAAATTACGGCTCCGGAAGACATTACATTTGTATTGTTTTCCTTTACAAAGATTGCGCCTGTAATCATTTTAACTATTTCATCTGTATTGGTTTCTTCCTTCTTTTTTTCACAAATTTTTCTACCTGTCCTTAGCACTACAAACCTGTCAGCAACCAAAAATGCATGTTCCATATTGTGTGTAATAAAAATAATTGATAATCCCTTTTTCTTAAGAGCTAAAATCATATCTAAGATTTTTCCGGTTTCCTTTACGCCCAAAGCAGCAGTTGGCTCGTCTAAAATAAGAATTTTGTTTGTCCAAAAGGCACCTTTACTTATGGCAACAGCATGTCTTTGACCACCGGAAAGCTCTGAAACTATCTTATTAGGATTATCAATGCTTACCCCTACCTCTTTTAAGAATTTCAATGCACCCTGCTGCATTTTTCTATTTTGCAAAACATCAATAAACCAGTATCTTTTAGTAATTTCTTTTCCCAGGTAAATATTTTTTTCAATGCTTAGACAGTCAATAAGCGCCAGATCCTGATAAACTGTCTCTATCCCATGAGCAATTGCATCTTTAGTACTATTGAAAATAATTTCTTTCCCCTCTATAAATATCTGGCCGCTTGTTGGCATTAAAGCACCAGATAAGATCTTTATTAAAGTTGATTTTCCTGCACCATTATCACCCAGCAAAGCTACAACTTCATTTTTTGGTAACTGAAAAGTAACATTATCTAATGCAACTACCCCACCATATTTTTTTGTTAAATTTCTACCTTCAAGAATTATTTCCAAATTTTCCATTCTTTTATTCAGCACCTTTCTTTTAGTAATCAGCCATGATAACCGATTATACTTCTTTTTTTTAAGGTGCTGAAAAGTTTATTATTAATAAACATTCAGCACCTTAAAATGCGAATTTAAATAAAAAAATGCTATTTTAGATTTGGATAAGGAGTTCCTTTAATTGCAATCGGTTTCCACATGTCATCCAAATATGTATCAACATTTTCTTTTGTAATTAACACAATACCTGCATCTGTTTTCTTTGGGAATGGATTACCTAAAAAGTAATCTGCTATGTTCCTAACAGATTCATATCCTTGCTTTTGGAAATTTTGGTTCATGCTTCCCCAGATTTCACCGTTTTTAATAGCTTCAATTTCATCTGGTGGATCGTCAACACCTAAAATTGTAAGCTTGTCAAGCAACTTCATATCTTTAGCAACTTTGGCTGCTACTGTAACTCCACCTGATTCAACAAACATAACAACGTTGATGTCTTTATAAGTTCTGAATGCAGCAGATAATTTTTCAGAAGCTTTTACGGCATCAGCTTCTGTAAATTCCGTGTCAACAATTTTCATATCTGGAGGCAAGGCTGCTTCAAATGATTTTTTAATAGTAGCTTGATTTGCAACATCAGGATTAGTCATCATGAATAATATATTTGCTTTCCCGCCTGTTTTATCATTTAGAATTTTTGCCGCAGTTTTCCCATAAGCATCATTATCAATACCTACCCATGATTCAAACATACTATCGTCTGGAAATGGAACATGGACAGTAAAAATAGGAATACCTTTATCTTTTGCTAATTTTAGCGGTTGTTTAAAAGCATCTGTAACCCATGGTTCACAAGTTATTGCATCAAAACCCTGATTAATTGCATTTGTAAGTGTTGTAACATAAGCATCTACAGTTACTTCGGTAACACCAATAACTGTTCTATCAATACCATAATCTGCAGCTGCTTTTTTTGCTGCCTTATCCCTGTTTTGATAGCAAGGGAATTGAAGAAACTCAATCGATGCCATCTTTACAGTCTCGCCTTTTTTATTTTTTGGAACTTCAGATACAGCGGCAGTAGTCGTAGTAGTAGCAGCTTGAGTAGTTTCTGCAACGGTAGTAGTCGTAGTAGTAGCAGCTTGAGTAGTTTCTGCAACGGTAGTAGTACTAGCAGATTTGCAACCTATAAAAAGTGTAACAGTAAGCGCTAATACTGTAATAATTATTGCTAATTTTTTTAATGACATTCTCTCTCCTTTTGGGTTCACGATAAAACATTATAAAAAACATAACTTTTCTCAGTTTGCTAAAAACAAACTGAATTAAAACATTAATTAAAACATTTCTACTATCACCCCCCTAAAAATCATTTTTTTTTGCCTAACTCATTTTTTCTGGCAAGATCAATTACTATTGCTATGATAATAATTATCCCGAGAACTGCCATTTTCCAATAGGCTGATACTCTTGCCATAGTCATTGCATTTTCCAGAACTACCATAAATAAAGAGCCTGCAAGAGTACCTATAATTGAACCTGAGCCACCAAAAAGGCTAACTCCTCCTATAATGCAAGCAGTTATTGCTCGAAGTTCAAAACCTGTGCCGACATTTATTTGAATTGAATTAAATCTTGAAGCAAAAAATATGCCAGAAATAAAGGCAAAGATACCCATGCAAACATAGGTCATGAAAACTATTCTTTTAGTATTTATACCGGCAAGCCTTGTACTTTCTTCATTGCCTCCAATAGCTAATACATATCTTCCAAATCTTGTTTTTACGAGAACAAATGTAGCAACTATAAACATGGCAATCATAAAATAAATAACATTAGAAATGCCAAATAACCCGCCTTGATCTATTTTTGCGAAACTGACAGGAACGCCACTTATTGGTGCACCTTTTGAAATACCAAAAACCAAGCCTCTATAAAGATAATATGTTGAAAGAGTAGCTATAAAAGGAGGTATTCTTAAATTTGTAACCAATACACCATTAAAAGCACCGGCAGCTGTGCCTGCAATTAAAGTTAAAATCAAGCTTAACCAGACAGGTAAGCCTAAATTGACCATCAACACACCAGTTATTACACCAGATAATGCCATTTGAGAGCCGATAGACATGTCTAAGCCCTTGGAAGCTAATACAAAGGTCATTCCAACAGCTGCAATAAATAAATATGCTGTTGACTTAAGCATATCTAAGATATTGTCTATTGAATAAAAACTGTGATTAATCAAGCTGGCAATAATTATTATCAGAATAAGAGGAAGTACTGCACCAATTTCTTTAATTCTAAGAAATTTAATAAAAATATTTTCCTTTTTTTCTTTAATCAAATCAGTTAGATATTCCATTCTTTACCTTTCTTAACATTTGAAAAAATAAATTTTATTAAGGATATTTTATAAATAAAGACATTCTATAAAAATTTTACCTAAAAAAGTTATATATTATTTATTTGACACATTATTTTTTAAAAAAATACCTCCACGCAAAAATAATTTTATAAAGTAAAGTCTTTTTCATACAAAATACTATAAGTAAAAAGTGAATTTTATTAAACATATTAAAGTTAACATATTAACGTTACCACATTTTAAACTAAATTTCAATATCTTCAGACTAAGATTTTCTAAAACATGATAAAACCTGCTTTTATTAATCTTCAATTGAACACAATTAAGTTTTATAAAAAATAAAAAAATATTAAAAAACGCTATTGCAAAAATAATTTACATCCACAGGATTCCCTTATTTCAAGTTCCATTGGAATTATAACTTTTTTTAATTCTTTACTTTTATCGTTAATTCTATCCATCAACAGCTTTGCAGAAAACTCACCAATTTTTTTATCCACTCTTTTTAAAGAAGTTACATATGGATGAAAGATTGTGTTAATATCGTAATCATCAAAAGAAACAAAAGCCAAATCTTCTGGATATCTAATATGCATTTCATTTAATGCTTTTATACATCCAGTACCAAAAATTGTATTTGATGTATAAATGGCATCGACCTTTTTAGCTATTAGCTGTTTTGTTAAATTATATCCATTTAATTTGCTTACTGGACCAAATGATAAAAATTCTTCATTAAAATCTATATTATTACCCTGGAGTGCATTTTTGTAACCTATATATCTTCCTATGGTTACATTATTTCCCAAATCTGAAATTATAAAACCTATTCTTCTTTTATTATGTACCTTAATTAAATGTTCAGTAAGCAAATAAGATCCCTCTTTATCGCTCATTAATATATGGTCACACCTTATCTTTTTATGTTCAATTTCAATCATTACCATTTTTATTTGATTTTTTTCTACCATAATCGAAATCAAATCATCGTTCTGCAGCCCCACACCTGCTAAAATAATGCCCTGCACTCTAAAAGAAATACACAGCTCAAGAAATTTTCTTTCCCTTTCACTATCTGATCTTGATTCAAAAACCATTGTCACATAACCCCATTCCTTCAAATAATCCTCAGCAACCCGTACGATTGATGCATAAAAATCATTCTTAATTGACGGAACTATTAAAGCAATAGTAAATGAATTAAGACTTTTCATAGCCCTTGCGTTTAATGAAGGGAAATAATTAAGTTTTTCAATTGCAAGCCTAATTTTTTCTTCTGCAATCTTACTGATATAGCCCTTTTTATTTATATATCTGGATACAGTATTTGCAGAATAACCCGATTCTCTAGCAACATCATTTAAAGTAGGAAATCTCATAATATCTATTTAATTGTTAATTTATATTCTTTAAATGATAATGATTGAAATTAAATGGTTAAAATATATTAACGTTTACATATATTATGATAAAAAATAATCTTTGTCAATAATTTGAGATATATAATTTGAGATATATTTTTATATGACGTAATGAATAGACTTCCGTATTCTTTTTTAGAAAATACAACAGGCAATAAATATATAATAAATATTTATATAGTAAATTCCTCGCAATTTTTAAGTAAATTAAATGTGTAAAATTTCGATATTTAACATTCTGCATAAATCCTGGATTGGGTTTGAGATATCACCATAACAAAAAGAATAATGTTGGGATGGAAAATTATTTATTAGCACTTGCGGATTGCCATTTAATAGTATTTTAGCGGCTGGCATTATTCCCTGCCTTAATTCTGTGTCTAAGCATTCTCCAGTACCATATATAATTTTATATTTGCCAATTCCTTCATATAATCTACCAAATGTAACTATCCCAGTCTTGAAAATGTTTGAGCTAAGTATCCCCTGCAAAATAGGGAATTTTTTGTTTTCTTTAAAAGAATATTGGCAATCTAAATAATTTATAATTTCATTGAAATTTTTAATACTTTTTTTCTTTATTTGATTTGCTAAAGAAAAAGGAGCAAATCCACAGGATGATAACAGAATTTTTCCATCTTTTGAAATTTCTAAAACATCACCATAAGCAATTGTTTTATTTGATATCAAGCTGAAAATTAGCATCGTTATTAAAGTTAGCATATCACCTTCACACCCAGATACTATCCCCTCATCAGCCAACAAACTTAAAGGTATACATGAAGTCATTCCAAATACTTGAGATAATTCATACTGACATTTTACAGTCAGCGCACTTAACTTGTAATTATTTACTATCTCTTTTAAAGCAAGATACATTTTAATTGATTTTATCAACTCGCCAGGTTTAACTTCTTTTGAAACTTCTATGGTTTTTGTTATACCTCTTATAAATCCTTCACATTCATTATCTTTAATTTTTTCTATTTCCTTAATCAGCAAATAAGTATCAATATGGATTACTTCGGGACCAATAAATCGCCTTAGTAAAAGATGGTCAAAATTACCAGGATACATAGACATTGACGCATACCCAATAAGTCCAACTCTTGCTTCTTTGAGCCTGTTGAAAGTATAAGCCGCTTTACTAAAAGAGCTTACCTCTTCCAAAATTTGTTTATCATCAACTTCACCTAAAATACCTTTATAATTATAACCTACCCTATCCAGGGAACCTTTCAGAGCAGCATAAGCCACAAAAGAGCCTGTTTGTTCTCTAAATTTTTTTGAATTGGTAAACATGGGAAATCCCCAAACTAAAAATGGTAGATGTTCTATCATTCTTATTGCAGCCATAGCGACAGAACACTCAATCCATGTTTCAAGAAAAATAACTATTCCATCTAAGTCCATTTTAGAAATTTTCTTTGCTTCTTCTTGCGCAGATATTAAATCTGTCAATGTTTTTTCTACAAACACAATATTTACATTTCTGTGCTTTAGATTATCTAATGCTTTTAATGTAAATGAATGTGATAATTCATTAACATAATCTTTATGCCCTATAGCTAAAAACCCTATTTTTGGTTTCAATTGCACTCCAGAATACTAATCTTGTTGATATTTCTATTATAATTAATAAATCAAATTTTTAGTATTAATAATATTAAATATTTGATTTATCTTTTAATTACTGGTTGTTATTATTGTAATATTAGTGGAATATCTATTACAACCTTTAAGGTAATTTGATTACGTCAAGTTTTGGGCTTGTTGCCAAAGCTCTTTAAATTACATATTCAATATTTAACTTTCTAAAAATAAAACACTTAAATAAAATTGCATTTTATTTTATTTATGCTGTATCACTTTTAATATTTTGACTATTTTCTTTAAATTAATCCCGGCTATAGTAAGGGGGGACGGGGATTATTCTACTCCTGCCCCTTCCCTCCATATCTTTATCAAGCATAAATTTTTTTAATCATTTATATCTTTAGGTTTTTTCATTATTTCTTTTTTCATTTTTCCTCTTAACATTCCCTATTACTCCAAATTATACTTAAACAAATTAAAATAAAATTGGAGTTTTCTAAAAACGCTTAAGGACACCAAAGATGAAATTTTAACCATAGAGCAATGCGTGCAGCTTTTAAAGGCGAGCCCTTGGACTATTTATATTTAAGACCTAGTTAGTGATGAACGCCGGCCTGATAAAATCTTTGCCAAAAAATTCGGCTGCTTCTGGGGAATACTTCGAAGTGAAGTTGAAAGATTCTTAATTGAGGAACCTAAAAGTGCATGCCAGATGAAAATAAGTCAAAACATTAAAAAATACTTTGAGGAGTTTATGGCACTTACACCATATAAAATCAATAATGATAGACGGTAATGCAATAATTAGTGCTATATTCTTCTTTATCATTGCTTTTTTTTATTTTATGGATAATCCTTTATCAATTGCGTTTTGAATTATTTGATGACAGCACTTGCCTAATGGGTTTTTCTTTTCGCATTGAGGGTTGCTCATTACCCCAGTAATCTTTAAAACATCTTTCATATTTTTAGCACCATTTTTTACTACCGCATTTATAACTTGCTCTTCTGTTACTTCACTGCAATAACAGGCATATTTAGGATTTGCATCTTTTTTAAACCATACAGGCACTTTCATTTGTTGTTTATTAAATTTGATTTTAGATTTTGGATTATAGTATGTAATATCACAATCTTTATCCATACATAAAAAATAATCATCATCACCGACCAGTTCAACTAGTTCGTCAAAAACCATATGTTTTACTGTAATATTTTTTACAAGAATCCCTTGCTTTTTACATTCAGGACATAAATTGTTCTTTTCTGTCAAACTATGGGGTTTTATTACGTTTTTATAATAAGATTTATTTAAAGTTTCTTTACTCATATTATATTTTACTATTTTTCCAAAATTATTTTTTATTTACCATTCTATAAACTTATATATTTTATAATTTATAATTTTCCAAAGACTATTTCCATAGATTAATTACTGATTATAAGTATATGCTATATTAAGCTAAAATTTTATTTTTTAAAATATTTTGCAATATATAATTAATAGATAAAAATATAATCCAATACTAATATCTTATTATTATAAAAATTAGAATAAAAATTAAAGTACCAAATATTTGCATGGTGTGCGATATGATAAAATTTTAATTTAAGTTAAAATTTCATATATAATTAATTTCTTGTTATTAATTTAGTTTTAGTAAATTACCTATTTAAATTAAGATAAAATTATTAAGCTTAAATTTTTATAAATTTATAAATTTTTTACTAGTTTGTTTAACAAAACTGATTAATTATTTGTGAATAAAAAAACTTTTAATATAATTTTTTAACTAAAGACACTTGTAAAAACTTAAAAATATTTTTAAATCTTTAGAAAAAAAATTGTTTTATTAATTTTTACAAATAAAATTCTTCTTAAAAATGAATATTTTAACGGTAGAAAATATTTCAAAAGCTTTCTCTGAAAAAATACTGTTTGAAAACGTATCCTTAGGGATAGAAGACAGTGATAAAATCGGTTTGGTTGGGGTTAACGGCACAGGTAAATCTACATTTCTAAAACTGATTAGCGGTCAACTTGAGCCTGACTCTGGAAAAATTACAAGATGGCAGAACATCAGAATTCAATGTCTTTCGCAAACTCTTGAGTTTGATGAAAACATGACAGTAATTGAGCATATTTTACATGGAGAAAATCCTGTAATAAAAACAATAAGGGAATATGAGTCTATTGCCTTACAATTAAATGAAGAACCCGATAATGAAAACCTGCA
>Ga0315282_10003960_pt1 | contig 26199 bp, 19 predicted proteins | sample YL17G07_20_MG_FD_203693 | JGI IMG/M metagenome (GOLD analysis project Ga0315282, IMG submission 203693) | Sediment microbial communities from Yellowstone Lake, YNP, Wyoming, USA - YL17G07_20 | ecosystem: Environmental > Aquatic > Freshwater > Lake > Sediment | place: USA: Wyoming | collected... | reverse complement strand
CACCTGCCGCATGCTCGAGGACGATGCGCTCCTCAACGCCTACACCCAGGCCCAGATGGTGGACCTGCAGAAGAGCCTGCGCCAGGCCACGGCCGCCTCGCGCTACCTCGTGCAGAAGCTCGAGGCCGACCAGGCCTACTACGTGGAGCAGAACGGCTTTCTCAACTCGCCCACCTGGGAGCCGCGCACCGGCGCGGAGCGGGAGATGCAGCAGAAGTACAACGCTATCCGTGACTTCCTCGCCGCGAACCGCGACAAGATCCTCGGCGCCGAGGGGCCGGTGCTAACCATCGTCACCGACGTCCAGAAGGCGCTGCAGCCCGGCGGCGGGTATGCCGGCGCCGGTGGGGGCGCCCGCCTCAAGCTCGAGTCGGGCCGCGTCGTCGAGGCGTTGGTCAACTACCAGAAGATCATGACCGAGGTGATGCAGGACTACCAGCAGCGCATCGTCCTCACCGAGGCCAGCCCGCAGCAGCAGCTCAAGATCAGCTTCTACAACAACTCCAAGTACACCCCCCGCGAGTGGGCCAACGCCGACGACCCGCAGGCCGCAGCGGTGTTCTTCGTTCGCATCTGGGAGCGCAGCGCCGCCGGCGAGTACCCCGAGCCGCGGGAGGACACCCGGTCCTGGATCCCCATCTACCCCGAAGGCCTGAACGTGAAGGTCGGAGACGGCACGAGCGCCGCGACGGTGGTCACGCTACCCAACGAGGTCTGGCTACCGGCGAAGCTTCGCGACCGCATCGAGGTGCGGGTCGCCACCTTCGGCATGCACCGCAACCGGATCCGCTTTATGCCTCTGGACATCAGCGGCAACCTGCGCCCCGACCGAATCACGCTGAGTCGCGGGTTCTACTTCCACGGCTACGACTTTGCCCGACCCACGGGGGGCACGATCATCTCCCACTGGTACCCCATCAACGAAGACTACCAGTGGCGCTTCGAGGGTGGCTGGGCGCCCGGCAACTCCGCCGCCGATCCGCAGTTCGTGGTGCCGGCGACGCCGGCCGACCTGGAGAAAAAGTACGAGGAGATCGGCGTGGACATGACCCGCTACGCGAAGTCGCTGACCCTCGTGCGGGACCAGGTGATGTGGACGCTGCCGGCGTCGTTCGACTCGGTCAAGGGAGACCCGAACTGCGCCGCATTCGTCAGCGGCACCGCGGTCATCGAGAAGAAGGGCCCGGCCTCCGACAGCCCGCTGCGCGACCTGAAGGAGACAGTCACCGACGCGCCGTTCAGCTTCACGATGCGGACGTGGTGAGGTGGTGTGCAGCCGCGCGGGCCCTGCGAGGAGGGCCCGAGAGCTGCTGCGCTCAGTCCGTCGTGACCCCGGCAACCACCTCAGCGGGTGAAGGCGACGATGCCGCAGGCGCGGCTCTCCCCGCGCGCCCGCCGCCTCTGGCTCCGGCGATGGCCGTCCGGACTCGCCCCACCAGTGCGGCCACGGGCACGAGAGCCACCAGCAAGGCCACGACCACCAAGCCAGTCGGCAGGTCCAGCACCCACGAGAGGTGGATGCCCAGTGCCGAGGCCACGATCCCGGCAGCGATGGCCATGAGGGCCGCGCCCCGCAGCCCGCGGGCGGCCAGCAGACCAACCGCCCCCGGGACGGTGAAGAAGGCGAAGACCACCAGGAGACCCACGATCCGGATGGACAGCGCGATGGCCACCCCGAGGCTAGCGTAGAAGAGCAGGTCGAGCAGCCATACGCGGTAGCCCAGCGCCCGGGCCATTTCCGGGTCGTAGCCGGACAGCAGCAGCTCCTTGCGCAGCAGCAGGTGTACCAGGCCGATCACGCCGAAGGCGGCGGCCATGACCGATAGATCCCCCCACTTGATCGCCAGGATCTCACCCCAGAGCATAGCGCTGAGCTCATGTCCCTCATGCTGGCGCACGATCGCGAGGACGAGGATGCTGACGGCGGCCCCGCCGGCGTAGACGATCCCGACCACGGCTTCTCGCGAGATGCGGCGGGTACCGGAGACCAGCGCCATCAGCACTACGCCCCCCAGCCCAAAGCCGAGGGTGTAGGGCAGAGCTGTAGCCTTCTCCAGCCCCCGCACCAGCGCGAGCGCCGCTCCCACGGAGGAGCACTCGGCGAGAGCCACGCTGACGAACACGACGCGGCGCAGGACCACGTGCACCGATAAGTACCCGCACAGCACTGCCAATAGAGCGCAGGCCACCACAGCCGGCCGCATGAACGCGTACGACCACAGCTCCTTGACCTGCTGGACGTGGAAGCTCAGGGACAGCAACTGGTGGAGGGTGGCTACATCATGCATGGGGAACGCCTGCCAGGACGGCCCGGTGCCCATCGTTCTCCACCACACACACGGGCAGGCCGTAGATTGCCCCGAGATGACGGCCATCCGTGAGTTCCGTGCTGTCGAAGGTCGTCAGCCGGCGCTCGTGCAGGATGGAGATGCGGGGAGCATAGCTCAGGATGTTGTGCAGTAGGTGACTGACGAGGACCAGCGTCAGGCCGCCGGCGGCGTGCAGAGAGCAGAGCAGTTGCATCAGATCGTACTCGCTGCGCAGGTCCATGTCATTGGTGGGCTCATCGAGTAGCAGGGCCCGGGCCTCCGTCGCCAGCGCGCGGGCGACCAGTACCCGCTGCTGCTGGCCGCCGGAGAGCTCGCTGAACTGCACCTGGGCCAGGTCGGCAACACCTACGCGGTCCAAAGCCGCCAGGGCGGCCGCGCGATGCGACCGCCCTGGCGGGAGGCACCAACGGACCTGAGGGAACCGGCCCATGAGCACGACGTCTAGCGTGGTCAGGGGATAGGCCAGGTCCATGGCCCGCGCCTGCGGGACATAGCCGAAGGACACCCGTGCCCGGCGCACCGGCTGGCTGAACTCAATCGAGCCCCGCCGGGGGCGCAACTGCCCCAGCAGGGCGCGCAGCAGCGTGGTCTTGCCGCTGCCGTTGGGACCAATGAGCGCCAGGAAATCGCCGTTCCGGACCTCCAGGCTCACGTCCTCCAGCACCACGCGGGGGCCATAGCCGAGGCTGACCTGCTCGAGACGTACCAACCAGTCGTCGCTCATGGAGCGCACCCTCCTCGACTCACTTCAGCGCATTGATGAAGGCATTGACGTCGTGGTCCATCATGGTGACGTAGCTGCCCGTGCCGGCCAGCGCGCCGGGGTAGCCGGCTAGGTCCACGATCTTGGCGCCCGTCGCGCGCGCGATCGTCTCCACCGTATCGCGCGGGTAGAACGGCTCGGTGACGATCACCTTGACGTGCTGCTGCTTCATCAGGTCCTCGAGGCGCGCCAGATCGCGGGCCCCGGGCGGCACGCCGGGCACCGGCTCCACAAAGCCGATGAGGTTGAGGGTGAACCGGTGGGCGAAGTAGGGCCAGCTATTGTGGAAGGCGACGAACTTGGTCCCGGCGTACGGCTTCATGGCCTGCGCCCACGCCGTGATCTTGGGGTCCAGGACCTGGGTGATGTAGTTGCCCGCGCGGTTCTTGAAGTAGTCCTTATCCCGCGGGGACGCCGCGCTCAGCGCCGCCAGGATGTTGCTGACGGCGATCTTGGCGTTGGTGGGGTTGAGCATGATGTGCGGATTGCCCGCGGGATGCACGTCCCCCTGAGCAGGCGTAACCCCACCCGCCGGTTTCTCCAGGACCTGCATGCCCTTGGAGCAAGTCTGGATGAGCAGATTGGGGTTGCGCGCGCCGGCAATGAGGTCGGGAGCCCACACCTCGAGGTCGAGCCCGATCTGGAGGAACACGCGGGCGTTGGCCAGCGTGCGCTGCTCCCCCGGGGTCGGCCGGACGAAGTGCGGGTCCTGGCCCGCCTGCAGGATCGTATGGACGTCCACCTTCTCGCCGCCCACCTGCTGGGCGAAATCACCCAGGTCGGTGGTGGTCGCTACGACCAGCAGCGCTGAGGCCGGACCGACCGTCAGGACGGTCAGCCCCGCGCTGATCAGGGCCGTGGTGGCGATGAGAGAGACAGCTCGTCGGTTCATGGCTTGATCTCCTTTCCGTCAGTCGTGGGCGGGATGGGTCCCCAGGACGTACGTCGCCTCGAGGAGGAACAGGTCGGCATCGGGGGCACCCTCGACTAGCGCGCGACCGTACTGCGCGCGCAGCCGAACGCGCTCCGTGCCCACATGCCGGGTGTAGTAGGCGCTGATCATGTTGATATCGCGGTCCAGGCCGGGGAAGATGCTCTGGGAGCTGTCCCACCGCAGCCCGACCTGCTGACGCCGGAAGCGGTCCCAGCGCTTCGCCACGTGCAGGTAGTAGCCGTCAGCCGTCTTCGACACGGGGCCTTGCGCGATCCGCGACTGCAGCCAGCCGCCCTCGTAGTACATGCGGTCGAACTGCGTCGGGAGGTCCTGGTAGTGCAACTGCAGCCCCAGCACCTGGCTGTGCCCGCCTTCGGCGCCAAAGGGCCCGTCCAGCCATCCCAGCGAGTAGTCCAGCTCGTGGTGCGTGTCGCCCCACGACGAGTAGCCGTGGAGACGCGAGAAGTACAGGGGGCGGTTCGTGACACCGCCATCGAAGGCCACTCGGTTGCGGCAGTCATAGGCCGCCAGGTCGAGGTCCAGGAAGGACCGGGTCGGCAGTAGGTAACTCAGCCGCACGCCGTCCTCGGCCATGCCGTCGGCCCCGAGGGTCCGGGCGATCTGCAGCGGCCGGTCCGCGAACGGCAGTTCATGGGCGTCCAGGAGGTTGTAGGTCATGAAGGGGACCCGCTCGCGGCCCACCCGGATCTGCACATCGCTGATCAGGTGGTCGAACTGCAGATACCCCTCCTCCAGGCCGATCTCGCCGCCGCTGGGCACAGCCGGTCCGCCGTCCTGCTGAGCCGTTACCAGCGACAGGCCACCACCGGACGAACGCGCCTCTGCGGTGGGGCTCGGTCGCTCGTCGAGTTCATTGTGCGAGCCCTCCCATGCGAACTTCACCACGGCCCGCGCCGCCGGTGAGATCCGCTGACTGAAGGCCAGCTCAATGTGGCGGTTGTTCGCGTCGTGCCGCTGGAACCCGAGCGCCCCCGGCAGATCGCCCAGGTTCAGCAGCAGGTCGCCGACGACGGCTATGTCGGGGTTGAAGCTCGTGGCTCCAGGCGTCACCGCCGACTGCACGCTGTCGGACGTCTGGAGCGCGGGCGGGTTGAGCAACTGATCAAGGGTCGGCTCGGACTCCGCGGTCCCGGGGGCGCCGGGCGCCGCTCCGGCCGGCTGTTGTAGGCCGGCGAGCTGCGCGGCGATCTGCTGCTGGTTCTGCCAGAGCAGGATCAGTACGTCCTTCAACTGCTGGTCGGTCAGTTGGTCAACGTTCAGCGTCTGCCCGTTGACCTCGATCGTGCGAGGGCCCGCGCTAGTCGCCTCCTGCGCCTGGGCATGGGAAACGCCGAGGAGCAGCAGGCAGAGCAGGCCCCCCCACAGGGCCCGTGCTGCAGCCATCGGGACACCCCCTGGTGTAGTGGGTGGTCTGGCTCGGAACGTTAGGCGTCGCTAGGGGGGTCTATGTGGCGGGAGGGCCGCGGGGGGAGGGCAAGCCAGGCGTGAGTCGCGGAGAAGCCGTCAGGGGCACGAGGGGCAGTCCGTCGGCGCACGGCTGCGGCGACCAGACCTGCGTTGCGGGCTGCGGCGAGGCGTGCCACGCCGCCGTTAGCACGCAGGCGGCGCAGCCCTGCGGGAGCAGCCGTAGCTCCCCCGCACATATATGGCACGCCCGGCCATGCTCGGGGCAGTTGCACTGACGGCCCCATACGGGCGCCTCAAGGCGCTCGGGACCTGTCGCCTCATCCGGCCGCAACTCGTGGGTGTGACAGGCAGAGAGGACGCTGGCGACCAGCACCAGCGCAGCGATAGCCAGCGCAGACAGTCGGGGGGGCCGTCTCGAGGGCCTAGGGCTCATCGCGGCACACCAAGGATTATCAACACCAGGCCCGATACCATCAGTTCCCGGCCCCCCCTGGACGCCGCGAGGGCGTCCTAGCGCCACAGCGCCCCCACCGGCGCCGCGTGCAGGTTCGCGGCGAACGGGATTCAGGCGTTGCCGGTGGAGAGCACCACGCCGCGGCGGAAGCCCTTCGCGACCTGCCAGGCGAGTGCCCGCAGCCCGGCGGGTTTGCTGCCGCGTGCTGTCCGCGCCCTTGGTTGCGCAATGGCTCGGGCGGGCCCTGCCTGTGGCTGAGTGGCGCGCCACGGGACGCCGCTCGGCTCAGCTTGTCCCGGCTGCATTCCGCCGGCCGGAGGGCGCAACGACACTGGCCCTGGCAGGCACTCGACCGAGCACCGCGCCCTATCCCGGTCAGCCACCTGTGTCGCACCCTTCGTCACCGGGCTTCCCGGGCGAGGTACCTGACGCGTTCTCTGCCGGACGGGCGGCGATGGCGATGCCCTGCCGTATGCCTACGAGCCACTTCTTGGCCACCTGATCGGCCGCCCCGCCGGCGGCCTTGCCGTCCGTCGGCGTGGCGACGGCTACCACCTGCCCCTTGACCCTCACCGCCCATCCCCCCGGCACCTGCTCCCGGTCGATCTGGTTTGGCTTGACCGGGTTTCGGAGCCAGTCCTTGAGCTCCCTCGCCGCCGACTCGGCCCGCTCGCCGGGTGACGCGTTGCCCGAGGCGACACGGATCAGCATGGCTGGTCGTTCGTTGATCAGTACTCGTCCCGAGGTTCGGCCGTCCCGCTTCACTTCTTCGGCGACCACGTTGGCCTTGATCTTCCGCGGCGGCTGCCCGGCGATCGCCTCCTGCTCGGTGCCTCGCTGCAGGTTCCCATTCATGGCGGCGGCGACAGCGGTCTTCAGGTCCTCATGCGTCCACCAGAAGCCAACGGGTTGGCGCAAGGCCACTGTCTTCGGCTTGCCGGCTGCGTCGAACCTCGCCAGCGGCGACCCGTTGATCTCGATGGTCATGCAGTCGTAGCCGCTGCTCTTCCAGCGCTGGTTGCCTTCGCCCTCATCGCCGAAGTCGACGATCTCGAGTTGCACGCGATCGGGGTGCTGCTCCTCGAGCTGCCGCAGCAGCTTGATAGTCGGCTCCTGACAGCCGCTGCTGGCATTGATGTAGGCCACGATGCGCACCGGTGGCTGGCTGGCCTGCTCGGCTGGTGTCTGCGCCTGCTCCGGACGGCAACCGAGGAGTGGCACGGCCAGCAGCAGCGCACACCCCAACACCCACAGCGCATGTAACGCTCTACGCATCATGCCCCTCACTTGAAGCTGTTGACGGGCTGCCCGGCCACGAACTTCACGTGCCCGTCGAGGTAGAGGATGAGTATCCCCTCGGCCTTCCCCCGCTTGTGTGGCCAGACCGGGCACTCCTTACGGAACCAGTCACTCATCAGCCAGCAGTCCGCATCGCTCGATTCGTAGAGCAGACGCGGAGGCAGCGACTTCGCCCATAGGTCCGGCAAGAGCCAGGAGTAGTACTTGTAGGGGATGCGATACGCCGCCCAGTTCGCATCGGTGTTGATGACGGAGTCGGCCGGGCCCTGGTAAGTGGGAGGCTTCACATTGGCGCCTGCCTCCAGGGCTTGTGCGCTTGGGCAGTAGAACAGGTTTCGGTTCTTCACGTAGGGGTAGAGCCCGTTCAGCAGCATCGGGTGCGGGTTGCCAATGTAGTTGTCGAACGGGAACTGCTCGTCATAGTCCTGGGCGTACATGTGCAGCGCCAGACCGAGTTGCCGGAGCTGGCTGCTGCAGGAGGTCTCCCTGGCCTTCTCCCTCGCCCTGGCGAACACCGGGAACAGGATCGCCGCCAGGATGGCGATGATCGCGATCACGACCAGCAGCTCGATCAGCGTGAAGCCATGTCGGCCGCGCAAGCCCCTCACCTCCCTATCTGCCTAATGCATATAGTTGGCTAAGTGTACCCAGCATCTGTGAGGGAAGTGTGGAGTGGCACGGGAGATACTCTGAGGCGGCGAGCCCCGACAGCCAGGCGTTGTTAGGGGAATCGGTGGCCAGCCCAGACCGTCTCGACAGGGGAGGTGCCGCCAATGCGTGCTCGTCAGGCTCTGGCCACCCTCGCGCTCTGCCTCGTCGCTACTGCAGGCAGCTTGGGACAGGACGTGCTGCCCCCTGATGCCACCCTGGCCTCGGTCGCGCACTCGCATGGTGTGCGTCGTGGGGACCTGGCCGAAGCCTTGGGCCTCGAGCGCGCCACCGACAGGAACAGGCCGCTCGTTGAGATGGGGGTTACGGCAGCAAGACTCGAGCAGGCACTGCGTGAGCTAGGGGCGGCACCGGAGGCTGCGAGGGCGGCTCCGTTCGGGGGACGGCAGCGCGCCGGCGCGCGCCTCGATGGTGCGCTGGTCATACGGCCCCGGTGGGGCCAGCTCGAACAGGCCCGGGTTGTACGGGCCGATCGAGTGGTTGCCGCCGCGGGTGGGGACGGGATCTGCCGGGTCGTACACGTACTCGTCCGGCGCCTCCTCGCCTGGCGCCTCGCGGGTCAGTCGGCCGTCTGCGCGCATGTAGAGGTTGGTCCAGCGCGTACGCGCTAGCGGCCACTCCTGCTCGTCACGCCATGTGTTCGCGCCCATCACAAACAGGCGGATCGGCGCCGCCTGGAACTCCTCCGCCGCACCCCCGCGCAGCATCACCTCCAGCCACCGCTGCGTGCAGTCGTCCTCCGCGAGGGCCTCCGACCCAAAGTCCACCTCCCCCAGCACCGACGTGCCGCTGATGCCGTGGGTCCAGCGCCCCACGAGCAGGCGGTGCTGGTCGCGCACCCCGGGCGCGGTCCCCTCACGCAGCGCAGCAAAGTTTGCGAACGCCTCTCCCGCGTAATAGTCGTACCAACCCGCGACGAGGAACGTCGGCACGCGAACCTCGCCCAGGCGCGCACGCACGTTGAGCACCTCCCACTGCTGGTCGTACCGCGCGTGGGTCACATAGTCGCGATAGTAGGGCACGACGCCGGCCCCGCTGCGCTCATCGAGGCTCAGCAGCGGCAGCGAGCGCAGCACCTCGCCCACATCGAATAGCGGCATCAACGCGGCCTCCGAGGTGCGGGCGTTGCACTCGAAGCAGAGCCAGCTCCACGTGAGCCCCAGGCTGAATGCCCCGTCGCAGTAGTACGCGCGCTTCCAGCAGTCACCGGCCATGAAGCGCGGGTTGATGGCGCAGAGGTGCGGGGTGCCGCTGAGGGCCGCACTGAACTGCGTGGCGGCGAGGTACGAATCGCCGGACATGGCGATCCGCCCATTGCACCACGGCTGCGCGGCGATCCAGGCCAGGGCATCGGCGCCGTCATCCTCCTCGTGGGTGAACGGGTAGAACTCACCGTCCGAGCCGTACCGGCCGCGCACGTCCTGGACCACGAAGGCCATCCCCCGGTCGGTGAAGCCCGCGCCGGTGAAGGGTACGCGGTTGTAGGCGGTCCGCACGAAGACGACCGGGAACGGTCCGGCGCCCGCCGGCAGGTAGACGCTGGTCGCGAGGCGCACGCCGTCGCGCATCGGCACCGACACATGGCGCAGCACAGTCGTCGTGGTGTCAGGCATCAGCCCACTCTCCCTCGGAAACAGGCCAGTGGGACCGGCTGCCAGCCGGTCAGCGAGGTGGCCGCCACCACACTGACGGGCAAGCTGCCCGTCCCACTGCCCAGGCGCGGCCCAGAGGGCGATGCAAAGCCCCCTCGAGGCATGATCGGCGCACACCCCTTCCTGGCCGCCCCCGCTGGTCTCCTGCTTGCCACCTGGCAAGATCCGTGCAACAGCACGGTGGCCCCGCGCACTGCGCGAAGCGCATGCGCGCGTCGGCCAGACGTAGGGGGACGATGGACGATGAGAGCACGGGGAGAGAACGCTAACCACCTGGCAGCCGACGCGACCCCGCGGTGCCGCTGCCTTGCGCACCAACCGTGCGCGCTAGGCCCGGTCCTGGCGCGCAGCCCCTTGGGCGCGCCAGCGCGCCTACACTGGCTGCGAACCGAGCTGACTGCCCTCGGGGTGGAGATCGCCACCCTCACCATCGCCGTGCGCCGCACCCAGCAGGCGCTTGCTGCTGGGCACTGATTCCGCGGCGGAGGGCTTCATTCGGCCGATAGGAGTGGGCCCGGTTCGGGGAGAGGCGAGCCGTTCGAGGAGGGCCCCAGTGTCGGGTGCTGGGCTGAGAGCCACTGGCGCAGGGCCTCCCCAAAGCGGCGCGCCTCCGCGACGAGGTCGTCCAGCTCGGTCTCGGTGACCACCTCCGCACCATGGTAGGCCGCGGCGTTGCGCCGTTGGCGGCAGGCATCGAAGTACTCGGCCTCCGCCGCCCACTGCGCCGTAGAGACCACTCGCAGGAATGCGAAGACGACATGGTGCTGCCCCGTGCCTGTCGTCGGCCGGTACCCCTCTGCCGCCATAGCGGCCTCGCCCCACGCCCGCACCGCGGCGTAGGCATGCTCGTACCGTCCGTCGAGCGAAAGCCCCGCGACCCCGCTGTCCGCCAGCTCCCGTTCGGCCAAGAGCAGCAGCGTCCCGATCCGCTGCCGCGCCTGGTCCTCGCTCCAGCCGTGCAGCCGGATCCGGTCCTCAGCCAGCAGCTTGCCGTAGGGCATCCCGATCGCCCCTGACGAAGACTATGGGTCCCCCTAGCGCCGCCTGCACCAGCCCGTCGTGGGCACGCACCTTGCGCTGGAACTCCGCACGCCTGTAGAGTACGGCATTGATCGGCCGCCCGGTCTCCCCCTGGATGGGGCCAGTAGCCGCCGCCAGTGCTCGCCCGCTCACCTCACCAACGACCATCAGGTCCACATCGCTCGCCCGTTGGTCGTCCCCCCTGGCCAGTGACCCAAAGATGAAGGCCACGTCAATGGGCAGCTCCCGGAGGGCCTCCTGAAGACGCCCTGCCAGACCAGTGGTCTTGAGGACGATCCGCCGCAGCTCAGGGAGGAGCGGGAAGTCCGGGTCCACGTCGTACACCCTGCTCCGCCCCACGAGCTGGGAGCGGACCAGCCCGATCCGCTCCAGCCGGCGAAGCTGCTGGTGGGTCTGGTTCGGGCTCAGCCCGCAGCGGCGCGCCAACTCGCGCGTGTGGATCGGGTCGTCCGGGTGCGCACAGAGCCAGGTCACGACGGCCGCCCGCGATCTGGCTCCGAGGAGCCCCTCCAGAACCGCTTCTGCCCAACTCGGCGAAGCCTCTGCCACGGGAACCTATGTCCTATCTGCTGGGACATGTGTCCCATTAGTTGGTACGTGTCTTCCCCTCCGCCGCATCGCCCTCCTGCTCGGCGAACCGCAGCCGCCCCTGACCGGGGAGGAGGAGGGGCGCCCGCGCACTGGACCTAGGGCCTCGGCCTGGAGCCGCCGATTATAGTAGTTATGATCGCAATTCCCGTGGCAGCCTTAGGGTGCCGGGCGGCTAGTCGCGACCGCCGCGGCGCAGCCTGGCTCTTGGCAGACCGCCCGCATGCAGGCGGCGCACTCCCCGGCGGCAGGAGCCGCCGGCCCCCAGGCGAACCCCTCGCTACGGCTCGTGCGGCGCCAACCGGCGCTGCCGTGCCGCACAGTGAGGAGACGGCCGCCAGTGCGGGCAAGACTGTGCGTCCTTGGGTCACTGCTACTACCCCTGACGTCGGGCGCGGCCAGTGCCGCCCTGGAGCCTGACGCGCTCCCGGAGGCGGCGCGCGATCTGGTGGGCCCCGACTGGCACGTCGTCCAGGGCGAGGGCGCCAGTCGGTACGTGTACGAGCCCCTCCGCTACTCGACCGAGACCTGGTACGGGTCCACCTTCTGGACCGGGCCGGACTGGTGCCGCGTGGGCCGCGACTGGCAGCACAGCGGCGAGCAGGTCAACAGCGTCCGGCTCTTCACCGCGCCGCAGCCAGGCCATGCCACCATCACGGGTCGCGTCTACAAGGCCGACACCAATGGCGGGGACGGCGTGGCCGTGGCGATCCGCGTCGGCCGCCGCACCGTCTGGACCGCCGAGATCGAGGCGGCCGACGCTCAAGGCGTCACGCCCGACGTCGCGGTGGACCTCGTGGCTGGGGACCACGTCTGGTTCGTCCTCGCCAAGCGCGGCGAGATCACCTGCGACACGACGCACTGGGACCCAGTGATCGCCTACGACGATGGCACGGCGTTCCGAGCGTCTGAGGGGTTCAACGACCAACCCGGCGTCTGGTCCTACGAGATGGAGCACGACCTGGGGGAGCAGGCGGGCCTCGCCGAGGGCTGGGAGGTCTCGCAGCTCACTACGCCCGATGGCAGTCGCGGGGTGCTGCTCGTGGCACGCCCGACCGGGGAAGTGAGCGAGCAGACGGTTCGGCTAGGCGAGCTGGTCCCTGCCCAGGCGTACGCGGTCCGCGATGTCCGCAGCGGCGAGAGCGCGGTGCGCACGGGCGACGACCTGGCCCGCACCGGTCTCGCCCTGGCCCTTCCGCATGGTGGGTCGCGCCTGTTCACCTACGAGCCCACTGCCGCCGCGCCGGCAACGGCAGTGCCGGCGGCTCCGGCTGGCCTGCGGGCGGCGGCGACTCAGGGCGCCATGGTGCTTACCTGGGGCGAAGTGCAGGGGGCCACGAGCTACGTCATCTGGCGAGACGGCGAGGTCGTCTCGCAGGTCAGCGGCCCGCCGCGCTACGTGGACGCCGCAGTCACTGCGAGCCAGCCCCACCGATATGCCGTGGAGGCTGAGTGCCACCTGCTGCGGTCGAAGCCCGCGGTCACGGCCGTCGGCGGGGAGCAGCGGCCGGAGATGGCGCTCTGGGCGATGGTCGAGGAGGACTGGATACGCAGCGACGGCCTGGAGCGCGCCCCTGCTGACTGGCGGGCCGCGGCGGCCGCCGCGCTGGAGGGAGCGCGGCAGCTTGCGGAGCGCGTCCGCGAACTGGAGGGCGCGCCGCCTTTTGATGCCGAGCTGCAGGCCGTGGAACGCCTCCAGAGCCGAGTGGCCGCGTTGGCGGCCGAAGACCGCGACCGGCAGCGGGACGCCTACCTCCAGGCGCGCTGGCTGCAGCGGCGGATCGCCCTGGCGAACCCCCTCGTGCGTTGCGGCCCGCTGCTGTTCGTGAAGCGCGTGCCGGCTTCGTACAGCCACCTCGTGATGCAGTACTTCGGCTGGCGGGCGCGCCCCGGCGGCGGCCTCTATGTGCTCGAGCAACCCGGCCAGTCGCTCCGGACCCGCGCGCTCCTGGAGGGACAGCTAGAGGGCGGCAGCGTCCTGGACCCATGTCTCTCCTGGGATGCGCAGCGGGTGGTGTTCTCCTACTCGTCCTGCGCCGAGCCGGACCCGTTCTTCCACATCTACGAGGTCGGCGCCGGTGGCGCAGGCCTGCCCGACGGCGGGATCGTGTTCTGCTCGACTCGCCGCCGCGGCTACGCCCGCTGCTTTGGCGCGCAGTTCGGCGACCGCTGGCACGTCTACACGCTGCACCGCATGGATGCCGACGGCGGGAACCTGCGCACCCTCTCCTACCACGAGACCAACGAGTGGTTCCCGAGCGTGCTGGCCGACGGCTCGATCGCGTACGCCCGGTGGGACTATGTGGACCGCCACGCGGTCCTGCACCAGAACCTCTGGGTCACCAACCCCGACGGCACCCACCCCCGCGTCCTGTGGGGCAACCACACCGAGGTGCCGCACTGCAGCTTCGAGGCCCAGCCCATCCCCGGCACCCGCCGGCTCCTCTGCACCGGCTCGGCGCATCACTCGATCACCGGCGGCTCCCTGTTCATAGTGGACCCCGACGTGGACTGCGACGGCCCCGCCGCGATCGAGCGCATCACGCCTGAGGTCCCCTTCCCCGAGGCCGAGGCGTGGCCCGGCTCCTACTACGCCACCCCCTGGCCGCTGTCCGCGGACTTCTACCTGGTGTCGTACTCCCACGAGCGGCTGATCCCAGAACCTGACCCGAACGGGCCCGCGGCGCTGGGGCTCTACTACCTCGACCGCTGGGGTCATCGCGAGCTGCTCTATCGTGACCCGCAGATCGGGTGCACCAGCCCAATCCCGCTCAGGCCCCGCGAGCGACCGCCGGTCATCCCGAGCCTGCTCCCGATCGACGCCACCGACGAGGGCGAGGTCGTCCTGCTAGATGTGCACCGCGGCCTGCCCGCTGAGTACGCAGGGCAGGTGAGGGCCCTACGGGTCATCCAGGTGCTGCCGAAGGCCACTCCCGTGGCTGATGCGCCGCCGGTAGGGCTGGCCGGCCAGGAGCCGACCAAGATGGTGCTGGGTACGGTGCCGGTCGAGACTGACGGCTCCGCCCACTTCGTCGTCCCGGCTCGCCGGCCCATTCTGTTCCAGGCACTGGATGAGCGCGGCCTGGCCATCCAGACTATGCGCAGCATCACGTACCTGCACCCGGGGGAACAGGTGTCGTGCGTCGGTTGCCATGAGCCGCGGACCACGAGCCCGGGGCCCCGGGAGGCCCTGGCCACGCGCCGGGCACCATCCGTCATCGCGCCTGGACCGGACGGCACGCGGCCCTTCTCCTATCCGCGCCTCGTGCAGCCGGTGCTGGACCGGTACTGCGTACGGTGCCACGGGAGCCAGGACCCGCCGCAGGCGCCGGACCTGACAGGCGCCATCGAGGGCAACTGGACCAAGTCCTATCTGTCGCTGACCGGCGGCCTGACCTTCTACCAAGCGGGGACCAATGAAGCCCACGCGCGGGAGTCACTCGTTCCGCGCTACGGTGGGTGGAACTCGGTGCACTTGACGCCGCCCGGCGGCCTGTACGGAGCGCGGGGCAGCCGCCTGATGCAGATGCTCCTGGTCGGGCATCACGACGTCACACTCGACCCGGAGAGCCTCGAGCGCCTGGCCACCTGGGTAGACGCCAACGCCCTCTTCTACGGCACCTACGACCCCGCCGAGCAGGCCAAGCAGCTCCGGGGCGAGGTCATCAGCGAGCCGCCGTTGCAGTGACTGGCATGACCGTCGAGCCTCCGGCTCGGCGAAGGCTACCGGCGAACGGGTGCACTCCGTCGTATCCGCACCAGCCGTGCGACGGCTCCGCCACCTGTGGCACACCCGTAGGCCCGACACTCTTGTCGGGCCGCTGTGGCCGCGAGGTGATCCGGTCTCCCAAGCGCGGAGCACCGCCCTCCACCTCGGCCCGACAAGAGTGTCGGGCCTACGGTCGGTCCTCGGTGACACGTCAGTGCGAGGCAACGCTCTCCACCCAGAGGGGCAACCGCCATGACACTCGCCTGCCTGCTGCTCGCCGGCGCCGTGCTGGCTGACGAACCCCCGCCTGCGCCCCCCGCTGCCCCCGACTTCGTCGTCGCACCGAGCGGCAACGATGCGTGGTCGGGGAAGCTGGAAGCGCCCGCCGCCGACGGAACCGGCGGCCCGTTCGCGACGATCGCGCGCGCCCAGGAGGCTGTGCGCGACCTCAAGGCCGCGGAGCCCGATCGCGCCCGGCCCATCACAGTGGCCCTGCGCGGCGGTCTCTACTGCCTCGAGGCGCCGCTGGGGTTCGGCCCGGAGGATGGCGGCACCGCCGAGGCGCCGGTCATCTACACTGCCTACCCGGGCGAGGAGCCGGTCATCAGTGGCGGAGTCCCGCTGACCGGCTGGGAGGTGGGCGCCGACGGACGCTGGCAGCTCCTCATTCCCGAGGCCCAGGGCGGGCAGTGGACCTTCTCGCAGCTCTACGTCAACGGCGAGCGCCGCCTCCGGCCGCGGCTCCCCAAGGACGGCTACTACACCATCGCCGCCACGACCTCGCCCTCAGAGGCGGCCAAGGACCGGGGCCACGATCGCTTCCGGTTCCGACCGGACGACATCCGCGGCGACTGGCACGATCTGAGCAACGTCGAGGTGGTAGCATTCCACGTCTGGATGGCGTCGCGGCTGCGCATCGGGTCGGTGGATGAGGCGCGCAGCGTGGTCACGTTCACGGGGCCCACCTGCTACACCGGCTCCTGGGCGCAGTTGCTCCAGGGGCATCGGTACATCGTCGAGAACGTGCGCGAGGCTCTCGAGCGGCCGGGTGAATGGTACCTCGACCGCCAGACTGGACTGCTCACGTACCTGGCCCTCCCCGGGGAGGACCCCCGCAACACGCAGGTCATCGCCCCGCGCCTGACGACCCTCCTGCGCCTGCAGGGCGACCTCGATGCCCGCCGCTGGGTGGAGTACCTGGAGTTCCGCGGCCTCACCTTCGCGCACACCGACTGGACCTCGCCGCCGCAGGGCGACAGCTTCCCGCAGGCGGCGGTGAACCTCGCCGCAGCCATCACGGCCGAGGGCGCGCGGCAGTGCCGCCTCGACGGCTGCGCGGTGACTCACACCGGCGCCTGGGCGGTCGAGTGGGGCAATGCGTGCCAGGAGGACCAGATCGGGAACTGCGAACTGACCGACCTCGGTGCCGGAGGGGTGAAGATCGGCTCCCAGGGGCCGGTCGCGGACGAGGCCCTCGAGACAAGCCATGTTGAGGTCGCGAACAGCCTGATCGCCCACGGTGGACGTGTCACGCCGGCCGCGGTGGGCGTCTGGATCGGGCACTCGCCGTACAACGAGATCGCGCACAACGAGATCGCCGACTTCTACTACACGGGCATCTCAGTGGGCTGGTCCTGGGGGTACGGCCCGAGCGGCGCGCACGACAACATCATCATGTACAACCACATCCACGACATTGCGCAGCACGTGCTGGCGGACCTGGGCGGCATCTACACGCTCGGCATCTCCCCCGGCACCAGCCTCCGCGGCAACCTCGTCCACGATGTCGCGGGCTCCGACGGTGGCGGGCTGGGGATCTACTTCGATGAGGGGTCCAGTGGCATCGCGGCGGAGCGGAACATCGTGTACCGCACCGATGCCAACTTCAACCACCACTACGGCAAGGAGGACGTGGTCACCGACAACATCCTCGCCTTCGGCCGTCAGGCGCAGCTCAACCGCGGGCGCATGGAGGAGCACCGGTCGTTCACGTTCGAGCGCAACATCGTGTACTGGGCGGATGAGGCGCCGCTGCTGGGTGGAAACTGGGATGACAACCAGTACCTGCTGGACCACAACGTCTACTGGAACGCCGCCGGGCTGCCGGTGACGTTCGCGGGCCTCGCGCTGGAGGCCTGGCAGCAGAAGGGGCAGGACCTGCACTCCGAGATCGCCGATCCCCTGTTCACTGATCCGGGGAATGGTGACTTCACCCTCCGCCCGGGCTCGCCGGCCGCGGGCTTGGGCCCCACGGCGGATGACCTGCGGCTGATGGGCCGGCCCGACTGGGCGCGGCGCACGGAGGCCGCGAGGCCGGTCCCACGTACCTACCCTGAGGCTCTCCCACCGCCACCGATCACCTCCGTGGAGGAGGGCTTCGAGGACCTCGATCCGGGTAGCCCGGTGATCGGGCCGGTCACGTGGGGCGAGACGGAGCAGGCCACCATTCGCGTGACCGACGAGACGGCCGCCGCGGGGCGGCACAGCCTCAAGTTCCAGGATGCCGCGGGCCTCGACTTCAGCTACAACCCGCACCTCTGGTACAACCTGAACTTCACCAGCGGCGTCATGGAGGAGCACTTCGACCTACGCCTGGAGCCCGGGGCGGTCTTCGCGCACGAGTGGCGGAAGTACCCGGGCGGAGACGCCTTCATTGCCGGACCGTCGCTGCGCGTTGACGGTCAGGGGCGGCTCACCGCCGCCGGCCGGGAACTAGGCACGATCCCGCTGAGCCAGTGGGTGCGGTTCACGATCGTCTGTGGTCTGGGGAAGCAGACGACGGGCACGTGGGAGCTGACGGTCGAGGCGCCGGGAAGGCCGGCGCTGCAGTTCACCGACCTGACGTGTCCGCGGGAGTTTGACAAGCTGCAGTGGCTGGGCTTCATATCGGACGCGGCCGAGCCGGCCGTCTTCTACCTGGACAACCTGGAGCTGAGGCCGCAGTAGCGCAGCGCTGCCGAAGCCCGCGTCACTCGGGGTGAGTGCTGAACAGGCGGGCCGCCAATGCTGACTCACAAACGCACCGCGCCGTCCCGGAGGGGCCGAATGCGAGGCTGACGCCTGACGTCCGCCGAGCATCCGGCCCGCCATCTCGCGGAGGGGCTGAGCGCGAAGCACCCGGCCCAACTCCGAAGTGGGCCGGATGGGGCCCCTGGCGCCGCACTGCGGCGCCTCCCCCATTCGGCCCCTCCTCCGGACCGGCCGCGCACCGCACTCGCGGCCCTCGGCCGCTCACGCTCGGCTCAATTCCACGGGCCTGGCCTCGATCAGGCTGAACCCGGACGTGGTGAGAATGACCCTCCTCGGCGTGAAGCCGGCGGCGGTCAGCAGCGCGCGGTACTCCTCCTCGGTCCGTTCCCTGCCGCCGGTCAGGGCCAGCATGTGCACATCCAGCAGGACCGCGTGGGGATCGCGGTCGACCCGCACCGGCATGATGCGCTCAATGAGGAGCAGCGTGCCGTCGGCGGGCAGGGCGCGGTGGCAGTTGCGGAGCAGCGCGAGGCTCCGTTCGTCGTCCCAGTCGTGGATGACGCTCTTGAGGATGCACAGGTCGGCGCCCTCGGGAACGTGCTCGAAGAAGCTCCCTCCGACCACCTCGCACCGGGCAGCGACTCCCGCCGCCTCGAGGTCCGGCTGAGCCGCGGCGACCACGTCCGGCTGGTCAACCAGGATGCCCCTGGCCGCGGGGTGCGCCCTGAGAATCGCGGCCACCAGCGCTCCGTGGCCTCCCCCCACATCAGCGATCGTCGCGAACGGCGCGAAGTCATAGGCCGCCAGGATGGCGTCCACGGCCTCGGTCGTCCCGCGGGCGAGGCCCACGCCGAAGCCCTCACCAAGCTCCGGGTGCTGCCGCCGATGCTCCCACTGGCTCATGCCGAAGGCGTGGTCAAACGCGGTCTCGCCGGTCAGCACGGTGTGCAGCAGGCTGCCCCACGCCCCGACATACTCCTCGCCGGCGAGAAGCGCTTGGTCGCGCAAGGTGCCGGGGATGTCGGTTCGCAGCCACCGCCCCGCCGACGTGAGTCCGAAGCGCCCGTCGGGCGCCTCGAAGCAGAGCCCCACCGCGACGAGGCCGCGCAGGATCCGGTGGAGCGAAGGGGCGTGCGCGCCGAGGGTCTGTGCCAGCTCAGCGCTGCTCCGCGGGCCGCTGGCCAGCAGGTCCGCCAGGCCTAGCTTGGTGGCGACACACAGGAGGGCGGTTCCGCGGTAGCCGTTGAGGAGTGTCAGGGCCGTTCGGCGACCGCGGCCGTCGCGCTTGCCCCCCAACCAGAACAGCGCCAGCCCACCGAGGCCGAGCAGCACGGCGATCGCGGCCACCTCGGCTCCGCTCAGGCTGCGTGGCGTGAGGAGCTGCGCCAGCAGCCACAGGCCAGCCCCCAACGAAAGGCCCAGCCCACCTACTCGGAGGAGCCTCGCCATCTGCTCACCGACTGCCAGGTAGCAGCGACCAGATGCCGTCCGCCAGCAGGCTGACGGTGCGCGCCCTCGCCGCGGGCGTGCCGGTTCTGCCCACCGTCCGGTTCACGTCCAGAATGACGGCCTCCCCGTCGTGAAGCGTGTAGTCAATCTTCCCGTAGTCGAGGCCCAGTCGCCGGCGGTAGGCGAGCACCGCCTCGGGCACTTGAGGGACCTCCTCGGCCACCGGGCACAACGGCTCCTTCACGAACGGTGTCGGGCCGGTCACCCGGACGTTCCGCACGCGGTCACCGAGGCACAGCAAGTAGCGGACGACGTACTGGTCGCCCTCGCGCTCGGGCACGAACCGTTCCATGACGAGCGCCGGGTTGCGGAGCACGCCCGCGGGGACCTCGGCCAGGCTGGCATAGACGGGATACGTGAGCAGGACGCGCTGCCACGCCAGGGGCTGTCGCGTCGCCAGCTCCGCGAGGCGCACCGCCCCCTGCCAGAGCCGGCCGACCACCGGCGGCCACCGATGCGACAGGCGGAACTCCGGCCGACCGCCGAAGTTGCAGTCCGTCTTCACGATCACCGGACCGCGGTACTCCTCGTCGCCCCGCAGCAGGTGCGTGCTGACCGCCCGCTTGGCGATGTCCACCACCTCGCGGTTCACGACCGCCGGGTACGACCGGATGTACTCGAGGTAGCGCGGCGGAAGATGCGTCAGGTTGACCTGTGGGATCAGCAGGTCGGCCTCCGGCCGCTCACGGAGGCCGTAGGCCCACAATACCTCCAGCCCCTGCTGCTCCCACGCCTCCGCGAGGCCCCCGATCAGGTAGTGATGATGCCCCGGGCGCTCGCGCTCGTGTAGCAGGATGAGGATCCGCGCCAAGGTTCCGCCCTCACCACCGCGCGCTGCGTCGCAGGACAATCGTGGGACAGCGCTCGCCCAGCTCGTAGGAGGGCACGCACAGGCGGCGGACCTCGAAGCCGCCTGGGGCGCCGCCGAACAGCTCGCCGACCTGGTCCACGGTGACGAAGTGGTACCGTCCGGCCGAAGCCCGGTAGGTGTTGATGGCCAGCATGTGGTCCACTGGCCACCCGATCCGCTCGGCTAGCCGCTCCAGGTCGCCGGCTGCGTCGTGGATCGCGCGCCAGATCGCCCCCAGCTCCACACCCTCCGCAGCGCTCTCTTGCAGCGCCATGCCCAGCCGCAGCTTCATGACATTGAGATTGGAGACCCTCCCCGCCAGGAAGTCCTCCAGGACCGTGTCCGGCGACTCCCGCTGCGGCGGTGGCACATAGAGGCGCAGGATGCACAACCCCTCGGCTGAGAGGACACCGCGGAGCAAGCCGGCCAGCCGCCGCTGCTCCTGCGGATAGGCCAGCAGGTGCAGACCTCCGTCGCACAGCACCAGGTCACGAGAGCCGTCCGGTAACGTGAGGGCGAGCCAGTCAGCGCAGTGGGCTTGCCGCCTGGGCCCCGGCCACAGCTTGTCTATCATGGCCTGGGTGCGGTCCACGGCCAGGAGGTCGGTGCCCTCCGGCCACGGGAGGTGGTACAGCTCCGGGGTCACGCCCAGCAGCAGCACGCGCGGCGCCCCGTGGTCGCGGACCCACTCCCGAACAGCGTCCCAGCAGGAACCGAGGTCCTCAGCCACCGGCCGTAGCGGGGGCCCGACCACCGGCCACTTAGGCGCTAGCTGCGACCAGTGACGGGACTGGCTCCATTCGGTACCGGTCGCGGTTCGGTCGGCCGAGCTGTCCATGGGCTCTCGCACTGATCCCCGAAGGCTGCCGAGGCCCTCGCGGGTTCCCCCGGTCAGGCGCGGCCTCCTGCGCGGCGCCGAGCAACCCGCGACGAAGGCGCTAGCGCCGGCTCTGGCCGCGCTCGGCGGCGCAACGCGCCCGGCTGGTTGCCTGCGTCAAAGGATAGATGGGTCCGAAAATGGGTATACTACAAGTGCTCCCCGAGCCAAGGCTCTCTCTAGCCGACGCCCCCGCGTCTAGTGAGGCCTCGGGGAGCAGCCCGATCCGGCCGGAGGTTACCCCTCCCTGTGCGCCTCCGGCGCAGGTGGGCAGACAACGAAGCGCCTCGAGCCTCCCAAATCGTCCTTGGGCTTCATGCCTCGGACCGGAGGCTCGAGGCGCGGTACTTTGGCCCTCCCCCCGGCCAGACGTGCCCCCCAGAGGCCCTGCCAGGCGCATGCCAGCGGAGGCGCAGCGGCGGCGCCGTATGTTACCCGCGGTAGGGCTTGGCAGTTGGGTTACGCGACTTGGAGGGTAGGTGGCCCGTGAAACCCCACACGATGCTACTTCTATCGGTCTTGGTGTTGGCGGCGGGGCTCATTCTGGTGACGCATAACATCTCACGGGCTCAGGCTGGAGGCACCGTGGGGCGCTACGAGTCGCAGTTGGCATCGTCTGGCGACCACTACTGGCTGTATGCCCTGGACACCACCTCCGGCGCCCTCTGGCTGCAGGATGCCAACGACAAGTGGCTAGCGGAGAAGTCCGCGCCGACGGGCGCCGGCCCGGTTGGCCGCTACCATCTGGCGACGTTCGCGAACGCCAACGGCGCGTTCGTCTTCGTCCAGAACACCGAGACCGGCGAGACCTGGCAGATTGACGGCCAGAACAACTGGAACACCAAGGGCATACCCGGCCAGTAGGGGCCCTGGAACCGGTCCTCCGGTCCGCGTGGGACGGGCTTTCAGCCCGCCATGCCGTCGCTCGGCGTCATGCTGCCTGCCCTGAGCATAGTCGAAGGGAGCGCAGCGAAGCATCGCGCGTAGGATGGGCGTCTCGCCCGTCATGTTGTCGGTAGGACAGGTTGTCTCAACCTGGTCGCCCTGAGCGAAGCCGAAGGGTCCCTCTCTCTGCCCTGCCAGCCGCCCGCGGCGCAACCAGGGGATGCTTCCTCAGCTCGTCCTCGATGGTCCTCCGAGCCTTGGGCGCGTCCAGGCTCCAGAGCCAGTAGAGGGCCTCGATCATGCCGACGTCTGAGCCCTTCTCGCGCGCCAGGGCCCTCCGGAACTCCGGGAAGCTGCTAGCGGACCGATGGAGCTGCTGGTCTTGCGCGACCGAGACGGTCGGGGCCGGGGGGCGGCTGCGCAGGCAGTACTCCACTGCGCGGATCGTCTCCGGACGCAGACCGATCTCGAGCTCCTCCAGGGCGACTGCCAGGCCGAAGGCCTCAGCCCTGCACTCGGCGTTGGCGTCATGGAGGCCGCAGGTGAGCGCTTCCTGCAACTCCGGAGCCGCTGGCACGCCCGAGTTGTTGTTCAGAGCGATGTAGAGGAGATGGTAGGCGCCAGCGCGCAGTCTGGGCTGGGCGCTCCGGGACAGGTCGAGCAGGCATGCCTGGGCCTCTTCTGGATGAACCCACCCGATCTCCTCGATACTGCCCAGCGCGACTCCCGAAACCACCCGGGAGCGGTCGTTGGCGGCCCGACGCAGAGGCCCCAGAGCGCGCACATCCCCGGTCATGTGCAACGTGGAGACCGCCCCAGCCCGCTCCCTCTCGTTCCCGAACACCAGCGTCACTTGCGACCAGCGGATCGGGAAGCGATGCTCCATCCGCAGCCCGAACGCCGAGTTGCGGACCTGAGGGCTCGCGCAGATGAAGCCGCCGCCGATGAGCAGGGCGACGACGCCCGCGGCCGCCCCGAGGGCCTTCAGCGCCGTCCTCCACACGCTACGCCGCCTGCGCTCCGGCATCGCAGTCTGACCCCGGCTCACTGACCAGGTCGCCGTTCCTCGGTCAAGGGATGCTTGCTCAGGTACTCGCGCAGCACCGCGCGCGACTCGGGCGTGTCGCGGACCCACAGGAAGAGCACGGTGGAGAGCTGCTCGACCTCGGCGGCCCGGTACGTCGCCGCCCCCCGCCTCGCCGGGGCCGGCACCCACAGGGCCTGCGGATGGCTGAGGCCGCGCAGCATCCGGAAGGTCGGCCGTGCCAGGGAGCCGGCCGGCGGTACAGCAGGCGGGCTCAGCAGCCGGTCCTGCAGCGCCTGCCGAAGCTGGGGGACAGCCTCACCCGCCTCGTAGAGCTGGAAGGCGGCGGTCAGCGCCTCCCACTGGCACCCCGTATCTGGGTCGCGGAGGCCGCGAGCCACCGCAGCTTGCGCGTCGGGGCCCAGCTCGAGCCCCCGGTCGGCGTAGATCGCTCCGAGGTGCTGGTAGGCCTCGGCGCGCACCCCGATGCGGCGGTCGTCGCAGGCCGACACCAACCCCAGCGTGGCCGCTTGCGAGGCCCCGGGTGCGATGAACCCGAGCCAGCCCACCGCTTCGGCGGAGACGGCCGCCGAGCGGTCCCGCGTGGCGCGGACGATGATGGGCGCCGCCCGAAGGCTGCCCGTCCGGGCAAGCGCGGAGAGCGCCGCGGACCGCTCCTCCTCCTTGCCGAACACCAACGCCACTTGGGACCACCGAACCGGGAGCCGGCGCTCCATCTCCTTCCCGAAGCGTGAGTGGCGAACTTGGGGGCTGGCGAGGATGAAGCCGCACAGGACAAGGAGCGCGACCGCGGCTGCGGCCGCCGCGAGGGCCTTCAGCGCCGTCTTCCACAAGGGACGCCGCTTGCGTTCCGGCATTGCCACCTCACCCCTCCGCCAGGGTTCGGCTGCGGCTAGCGCCCTCCTGCGAACGCGAAGCGCGCCGTCCGAAGGCCAGGCGCCTATCGGTCTGGGTCGAGCTGCCGCATCCACCAGTCACTCCCCGGCTCCGGCTGCGGGGCGAGGGTGTGCGTCTTCAGGTGGGCGCGGATCCTCAGCCGCGCCTCGGGGGTGTCGAGCACCCAGAGGTCCAGCAGCGCCTGCATCTGCGCGGCGGTGTCACCGGAGGCCAGGCCCGACTCGGCCGCCGCCACGCTTGTCGCGACTACGTCGGGCGCTGATCGCAGGCCGCGTAGTGGGGTCAGGCGCGCTGCGCCTGGTGAGGGGCCGAGCACACACTGGCGGAACGCCAGGAGCAGCGAGCGGTCCACCTGCGGCGTCGCGTCAACGAGCACTACCGCGGTGCGGGCTGCCTCCCGGCGACAGCGGGGGTCCGGGTCGGCCAGGCCCCGCGTGAGGGTTTGCACCAGCCAGGGGTCAGCGCTCTCAAACAGGCTGCGCTGCCACTGCTCCACAGCGGGCGCCATGGCCGGGGCGGGCACGTAGATGTCCACGTCCGGGCCCACGCCTGCTTCCAGGGTCGCGTAGGCACATGCCCGGACATCGGCGCGCCGGCTCCCGCAGAGGGCGATCAGCCGCTCCTCTGCCTTGCCCCACAGGTTGAGGTCCCCCTGCCAGCCCAGGAGCGACCTAGAGCCGAACGCGCCAAAGGCGCCCACAGCCTCCGCCCGGACGCGGCGTGACGCGTCGTGGGCCGCGTAGCTCAGCAGGGGCAACGCACGCCGGTGACGGCTGCAGGCGAGTATGTCCACCGCTTGTATGCGCTGGGTCTCCGAACCGAAGACCAGCGCAATGCCCGACCACGTGACCGGGAAGCGCGTCTCCATGCTGAGGCCGAAGGGGGACGTCCGGACTGGCGTGCTCGCTAGCACCATGCACGTACCGACCAGCAGGACCGTGACCAGGAGGCCTGCAGCCAGCGCCTTCAGAGCTGCCTTCCGAAGCGCTCGTCTCTCTGGCTGCTCAGCGACGGCGCGTGCGGCCAGCGCCTGCAGGGCCGTCCTCCGGGAGGCCTGTCCCTCCGCCTGCTCACCCATGGACTCCACCTCCTCCCCGCCACCAAGGTTCGACCGCTGGCCGCGCCCTCCTGCTAACGCGAAGCGCCCCGCCCGAGGGCGAGGCGCTTGCCCGTATCAACGCGCGTCAAGGAGGTTACTTCTTCGCGGCCTTCTTTGCGGTCTTCTTTGCTGCCTTCTTCGCGGCCTTCTTCTTCGGCATTTGAGACCTCCCTTCGACCCGCGGTCGGGTCCTCTCTGCGCCGGATGATTCACCACGCTTCTGCATGTTCCTGCTTTGATCGGTGCTTCGGCGCAAGAATACTTCTTGGCGAGCAAGACCCGTGCCGACGCGCGCGTTCACTCGCCTCCTCTGCTACTCGTCCGACACCTCGTACGCATAGCCCGCGATGCGCAGCCAGTTCTCCTGGCCGGGCTTCCACGTGATCTGGTTGCGGGAGGTGTTGCCCATGATGCCGCTCTCCAGCCGGTCGTTCAGCACCGCCACCTTGAGGCGCACCTCGAGGGTGCTGAGATCGAACTGCTGACCGACGTTGAACGCCGCGAAGCCCGGCGAGTACCACACCACCCGCATCACCTTGTCCGGATGCGTGCCATCGTGTAGCTCGACGTAGTCCACCCGCACCTTCGTCGTGCCGCCGCCCTGGAACGAGACCGCCAGCGGCACGTCGGTCGAGGTCGGGATGTCCAGCAGCGGGTCCTGCGCGTACTCGGTGCCGGTGTGCGTGGTGTACGTGGCGGTGACCTTCCCATTGCGGTGCATCTGCGACGGGTCCACGGTCCCGGCCAGGAAGTCGGCCAGCTTGTTGATCCCCTTGATCACGGTGAACATGCGCCCGTACCCGTCTATGAGGTCCTTCATCGGGCCCACCTTCAGCACGTCCAGCTCCACGCCGGTGAGGGTGTCTAGGCCCACCTGCGCCGAGACGCCATCCTGGATCAACGTGCCGCCCTCCATCCACACCAGGACCTGGTCCACGTCCACGCCGGTCTGGCCGCCGGTGGCGTGGTAGCGCAGCCCCAGCGCGCCCTTGAAGGCGCCGAACTTGGTGTCCACCGTGATCGCGGGGATGTCCCCGGCCTCGGCCGTCTGCTCGCAGAGGGCCCAGGTGGTCGCGTCGAAGTCCACACTGGTGAAGTGCTCAGTGATCCGGCCAAGGCGGATCGGCTCCAGCGCCAGCTCCTGGCCGGCGGTGAGGGGCCCGGTGCCGACGCTCGCCGTCGTGTAGCTGGGCGCGTTGG
>Ga0315282_10003959_pt1 | contig 26199 bp, 25 predicted proteins | sample YL17G07_20_MG_FD_203693 | JGI IMG/M metagenome (GOLD analysis project Ga0315282, IMG submission 203693) | Sediment microbial communities from Yellowstone Lake, YNP, Wyoming, USA - YL17G07_20 | ecosystem: Environmental > Aquatic > Freshwater > Lake > Sediment | place: USA: Wyoming | collected... | reverse complement strand
TGAGTAGCTCTTCAACAATCTGTCTCTTGAACTCTATACTGAAACTCCTCTGGTTTCTCATGGCAAGGTCCTTTCTCCTGTCGATTATACTCTGACCCTACCAAACCTTCCTAACCCAAATTGTCCAGTTTCAGGGGTTCACTCCACTATGGCACTAGAGTATTAAGTAGCTGCGAGTAATTTTAACTCTTGATGCCAAAGGCTGTCAAAGAGTATATATAGATTATATTATTCATTACGTTATAAGTAAATATGTCTTGGTGAATCTGGCTAAACGCAAGTATGGTTTCCTGATTATACCTTTTTCGGTGATGATGGCGGTTATGTATTTGTGTGGGGTGACGTCGAAGGCGGGGTTGGCGGCTTTGACGCCTTTAGGCGCCAGGCGAACGCCACCGATATGGGTTACCTCTTCAGGATTGCGTTCTTCGATGGGGATTTCATCGCCGGAGCTTAAAGAGAGGTCGATGGTGCTGGTGGGCGCTGCCACGTAAAAGGGGATGCCGTTTTCTTTAGCCAGCACGGCTAAGGTGTAGGTGCCTATTTTGTTGGCGGTGTCACCGTTGGCGGCAATCCGGTCAGCACCTACGATGACGCAATTCACCTTGAGACGGCTCATAAAATAACCGGCCATGGAATCGGTGATTAGAGTCACTGGAATGTTCTCCTGCATCAGTTCCCAGGCGGTGAGGCGGGCTCCCTGAAGAAGAGGGCGGGTCTCGGTGGCGATGACATCGATTTTTTTGCCCTGCTTTACCGCAGCTCTGATGACACCTAAAGCCGTGCCGTAGCCGGCAGTGGCTAACGGGCCGGTGTTACAGTGGGTCAGGACAGTAGCCCCGTCCTTAATCAGTTCGGCGCCGAGCCGGCTGAGACGCTCCTGCGCAACTTCTTCATCAGCATGGATTGCCTTGGCTTCGTCAATGAGCGCCTGCTTTATCTTCGGTATATCGTCGGTTGTTTCTACCACCTTTTTCATCCGGTCGATGGCTCGGAACAGATTAACCGCCGTAGGCCGGGCAGCGGCGAAGGTCTGCATTATTTGGTCGAACTGGCTGAGAAACTTCGCCTTACTCTCTGCCTTTATGTTCCGGGCGCCGAGGGCGATGCCGTAGGCGGCAGCCACACCGATAGCCGGCGCTCCGCGCACTTTCATGTCTTTGATGGCGGCGGCTACTTCAGCGTAGTCGCGGAGTTCAACGAAGGCTACCTTCCCAGGCAGTTGTGTCTGGTTGATAATCTTAAGCTTGTTGCCCAGCCATTCAATTGGTTTCATTTCAAATGTAAAATTCAAACATCAAAAGTTAAAATTAATTGCCTACTTTCAGGTTTTTTGGCCGCTATAATACAGAAACATTTTTACATTTTTATCTGTCATTTTGGTTTTAAACTTTTTATTTTTGACTTTTCTGGATATTGTATTTTCTCCAGTCATTCAGCGCTTTATTCAGGTTCTCAAGAAATAGCTCGCGGTCGCTTGGAGTTATATTTACATTCAGCCCTTTTTTCCTGACGATTTCCACGGCGTGCTTGCTTAAGAAGGCGGTGGCAAAGTTAATGCCGAAGCTTACCCCCTCGGGTGCTCTGGCAGTTTCTAAGTTATCGAAGGGGATATTGAAAGAGAATTGCCCGCCGAGGACTATTCTTATCTTGCTATCAAGTATGAGGTACTTTCGGGGGAATATCGCCCAATAGGTAGTAGCCATAAGAACAGTTAAGGCAAACATGCCAATCGCTGCCTCGACTTGGGCGGTGATTAGATAATATACCCCGGCAATAACGAAGAACACAGGGAGCACCATAATGGCTTTGAGCCATACGTCATAGCGCGGTCTGTCTTCGTAAATTATGGAGTCCACTCAATAACTCCTCTCAAGCTCCATCGTCATCATCACTAGGGAGGCATTTCATATAGGTTCCTGGCTATACATATTAGCTGAAAATGCCTCTTAGTGCTACATGGCGAGAAAACGCCCATCACCTTACATGTAGCCATGACGCTAAAGCCTCGCAACTACATGTGCTGTCGATTTTAAGGACGTGGTTGGTGTAGAATAGTCGGCGTCGCGGACGTTGGCCGACATGATATTCAAAACAAGGGGGGTGTGAAATGCCTATGGCACAGGTCGGAGATATCAATATCTACTATGAGAGCCATGGCGAGGGGGAAACACTCCTCCTAATCATGGGCTATGGTCAGTACTCTGCACACTGGGCTGCCCTGATTCCTTACCTGTCTGAGGGGTATCGCGTGATTTCCTTTGACAACCGGGGTACCGGGCGGAGCGACAAGCCGGACATAGCCTACACCATAAGGATGATGGCCGATGATGCCAAGGGATTGCTCGATGCCATCGGTGTTGACTCGGCACATGTTTTTGGTGTTTCTATGGGCGGCATGATTGCTCAGGAATTGGCACTTAATCACCCTAACAAGTTAAGAAGCCTCATCCTGGGTTGCACCAACTGCGGGGGAACAAAGATGATAATGCCCACCCCGGGGGCTTTAGCATTCCTTTTTAGCCCGGAAATGGCAAAATTACCAGTGGAGGAGCAAGCCAGGGAAACAGCGCCCTGGTTATGGACTCAGGAATTCATCGCTAAGCATCCTGAGGCTGTTGAACTGTATGTAGCCGTCACTTCGAAATATCCCACGCCGACTCATGGTTTTGCACGTCAGGCACAGGGGATAATGGCTCATGATACCTATGAGCGGCTGCCCCAAATCGCGGTTCCGACCCTGGTTATAGCTGGCAGTGCCGACAGGCTGATTCCAGCCGAGAACTCCAGGATTCTAGCTTCCAGGATACCAAATGCTGAGCTGGCTATTCTGGAAAATGCCGGCCATGGCTTCGTCACTGATGCCGGGGCAGAATCCACCAGGATAATACTCGATTTTCTGGGGCGGCACTCGAGAGGCAAGAAAAAAGCCTAGAGGTTGAAGACTTTGTTTGTAATCTGGCACAGATTATGCGCCAACTAATGTAGCCACGACCCTTTAGGGTCGTGACCACGAGGCTAAAGCCTTGTGGCTACATGTGTTTAGAGCAGCTTCCCCTCCAAAGAAAAGCCTTAATAGATGATACACAATCGTTGATTGACATAAAATATATAAAGTGCTAAGATTTATTATATAATGGATGATGTGATTTTGAGTGGTGGTTTTTGTTTAGCGGCGGTCGGCCGTTCGAGGCGGGCCCCGCCATGGTCAAACGGAATCGGTGGCTCTTAAAGAATGTGGAACCGTTCTTGAGGGTCCTTTTACTTATAATAGAAATAACAGAGAAAATTTGTAGTTTGCTGATAAAGTTGGCGAACCTATAACAAACTCAGGCGCGGCACTCAGTTTCATCCCCTTTTCTTAAGCCAGGGAAAGAACATGGGCACCCTTTTTTTATATTCGAGATATTCCTCGCCGAACTTTTTCTCCATTTCCTTCTCTTCGGCAGCTTTAAGGTAAAGGACATTAAGCACTATAAAGAGCGGGGTAAAGATGAAAATGAGGGACAGCGAGCTGAACAGGATTCCCAGCCCGAGCATAAATATAAACAGGCCAAGGAGCATGGGATTCCTGACAAAGGCATAGAGCCCGGTGGTAATGAGCTTTGGTGGTGGGTTGAATGGGACTGGTGTGCCTCTGGTTCTAAAAAAGGCTATGACTGGCCAGAACATTATGAGCCAGCCGAGAAGGATAAGAAGCCAAGATAGCCCTAGGCTCCACCATGACGGGCCGAAGTCGGGCAAATCAAGCCATTTATCTACCCAAAAGGAGGCGAAGACGAAAAGCACTACTAGTCCAAAGAAGATAATTGCCGCTACTGGCGTGAAAAGCATTCTACGTCTCTTGCCTCCAGTGGCAATACGGTAGACAAAATCGGCATACCTATCCCAGATACCCATTTTTGCTATCCTTTACTTGACGTTGTGGCAATAGGCAAAGCAGCCAATGTAGAGACGGGCCTTTAGGCCTGTCCGCTTGCTTTGTCATTGCGAGGAGCATAGCGACGAAGCAATCTCAGAGATTGCCACGCTTCGCTCACAATGACAGATAAAGGCTCACCTCTACCTATCGGCTTTTCCTGATTTTCTCCAGCGAATCCTTGGCGTGAGGCGCCATGGCGAAGAATTTAGTCAGCTTTTCGCAGGCGTATTCCTCGCAATTGGCGCAGTTCTCAACACGCTTTTCCTTGCCGCACTTCCTTATCTCGCAAATATTGCAGTAGCCAATAAGCCTTTTGCCCTGAGACTTGCAGCCATCGCAGTTAATGTCCTCCGGTTTAATGGCCATCTTGTACTGCTTGGACCAGGCCTCGGCGACCTTCTTTCTTTTGGCGTCATCGTTTTTCTGAGTCGCCTCAAATGCCGGGCATTCAGTGCAGACTATTCCGCAGTATGCGATGATCTTGTCCATAGCCTTCTCCTTTCTTGAAGATACAACGGCCACAGGCTGTCCCAAAATGTAGTCCCGACCCTTTAGGGTCGGGCTCCCGAGGCTAAAGTCTCGGGGCTACATGTTTAGTGTTTATCAGCAATGAGCTATAATCTTTCCCCCAAAGCGGGAGAGTCAGATTGGCAGTTAGAGTTTCCGGACAGCCTCTCTTAGAAACTACAGGAGCGGGCAGACCTGAAGGCCTGCCCCTACTCCTTTGGTTGGCGTTTGGCGGGTTAGCGGGAAGTCCGGGCTTTCTTTTTGTGCCATCGCGTGAAATAGAGTACCACAACCAGGATAATAATCCAAACAGGGCTGAAAATTGCCAGCCAGATAGCTACAATAGCCAACACTTTGCCGAAGTTGATGAGGCCGCGGACTGCCGACTTAAGTGTCTCCAGAGCACTCCAGCCAGTTCCGTCTATAGGTTTCGTCTTCTGTAAGCTTACCTCGATAAGCGCCATGTCAGACGTGCGCTCCAGATACTGTATGCGTCCCTTAATCCGCTCGATTTCACTTCGAACGTTGGAAAGCTGCTGGTATACCTTTAAGGTGTCTTCCACTGTTTCTGCTTTCTTGAGCAGTTCCAGATATTGAGCTTCGGTTGCCTCTAAGTTGCGAAGCTGAGCTTGCAGGTCAGTATACTCTTCGGTTATATCCTGGCTTTCAGTGCTCTCGTTGGGCACCTTGACTGCTAGTTTGCGGAGTCTGTCGAAGGCTTCATCGAAGCGCTCAGAAGGTACTCGAATGGAAATTCGACCATAGGTTATGTCTTTGTCTCCGTGCTTATCGGATGAGACTACGTAGCCATCCAATTCTTTAGCAACGCTGGCGACCTCGCTCATAGCCTTGGTTATGTCATTCACCTCTAAAGTTAGGTAGCCGGTCTTCACGATTTTGCGGTCTATGTCTGCCGCGCCAGATTCGGCGGGAGTGGTGCGGGATTCACCAACGTTAGTGTACTCCTTAAACGCTCCTGGTGCCGATGGTGGTGTCGGTGGCGGAACTGAGCTTTCTTTGGCGGCACAACCTGCAGCCAGTACCAGCCCCAGAATTACCAATATCGGTATTAGGATTTTGAGCAGCTTGTTCAATTCTTCACCTCCTTATCACCTTTCCTCTATATTACATAACGAAGTAACGCCTTTAAAGTTTACGTGGACAGGCTAATCCCGTAAAGGTCCACCTATAATAGCACATTGTCACTCTGAGCGAAGCGAAGAATCTAGAACGAGATTCTTCGCCCACAGGGATCAGAATGATAAAGAGAGGTTTAGGTAGACAGGCTAAGCCCACAGTGCCTTGATTGCCTTCTGTATCAAGTTCTAATTCTTGTAATGTCACAACCTTCTACCTGTTTGATACGTGACCTCAAGTTGGGGGCAGATAAGGGTTTATGACTTTGAAAAGCCGGTATTGAGCGAGAAGGGACTATAATAGAGCCATGAGGGAGCAGGGCAGTAATTCTTAAGGTGTCCGCTAATTCCCCGCCTAACTGCCCCACTTTTGCTGAAGGAATACAAATCTTAGGTGAGGTATTGATGGGCCGCTAGTAAGGCTTTGTTGAACGGCCTGCGGTGTTCTGTTATCCTGTGTGTCAACCACGCTATACAAGTCTACAAGGGGGCATCAATGGTTCAGTCTACAGTTGAAGAGCTGGAGCCGTTATTCAATCCCAGGTCGGTTGCTGTAGTCGGGGCGACGAACAACTGGAATAAGTGGGGGTACTCAACCTTTACCAGCGCTCTGGATGGTTTTCGAGGGAAGGTCTATCCGGTGAACAACACGGAAAGCGAAGTCCTGGGACATAAAGCCTTTGCGAAGGTAACTGATATACCGGGTCCGGTTGACCTTGCCGTCTTCGTTATTCCTGCGGCCGCCGTCGCCTCAGTTATGGAGGACTGTGTGGCTAAGGAGGTAAAGGCCGGCGTCATCATCACAGCTGGCTTTGCCGAGACCGGAGCAGGGGGGAAGAAGCTGCAAGACGAGGTCTTGAGGATTGCCAGAAAAGGTGGAGTCCGTTTCATTGGCCCTAACTGTATGGGGTTCTGGAGTGCCTCGTCCGATTTGAGGGCATTTATGTTTCCGTTGCCGGTTATGGGTGGTCCGCTGGCCTTTGTATCTCAAGGGGGCAATGTTGGCGGTGCTGTTGTAACATCCGGGTACATGCGCGGAGTAGGTTTTCATCGGTATGTAAGCTGCGGCTGCGCTGCTGATATACAGATTGAGGATTACATCGAGTATTTCGGTGAAGACCCGCAGGTGAAGGTCATTCTGGCGTACATAGAAGGCCTGGCTGATGGCGTACGTTTCTTGGAGAAGGTAAAGAAGGTGACGCCGAAGAAGCCAGTCATCATTCTGAAGCCGGGCAAAACGGAGGCTGGTGCCAAGGCGATAACATCTCATTCCGGTGCGCTGGCGGGATCTGACGAGGCTTATGAGGCAGCGTTCAGGAGCATTGGGGTGACGCGGGTTGAGAGTCCGGAGGAGCTACTGGATGTTGCCATCGGATTTATCACCCAGCCGCTCCCCAAGGGCAGAAACGTTGCCATCCTGACGCCTGGCGGTAGTTATGGTGTTCTCTGTGCCGAGGCTTGTGCCACAGAGGGCCTGGATGTGATCAAATTGCCTGATAAAGTCATCGCAGCCCTTGATAAGGTCTTTCCCCCGCGGTGGAGTCGGGGCAACCCTGTTGACCCTGCTGGTGATAGGAATATGGTGACCTTTCTCACGGCTCCGGGGAAGCTGTTGAGGGTGGACGAAGTTGACTCGCTCATTTTTATGGGGTTTGGCGGTTTCTCTATTTTTGCCGCGATGTTCCTTTCTGCCGACACTGGATATGCAGAAGGAGTCGCTTCGTGGGTTCCCTCAAGGGAACAATTCCGCGAGCTTGCCATAGCATTTACCAGAGCGCTTAGTTCAAAAGATACCGCGGAAATCGGCAAAGCCATACATCCTGTTATTGCCGGTGTTGCTTCGATCATGGGCATTTACAATGAGGAAGAAGTCAACGAACTGACGCAATTGGTTGCCTCTGCTATCGCCTCTGGACGGCTCAACGCTCCAATTCTTATCAGTGCATTCCTGCCACCTGGCTCTGCCGCCCTGGCGGAGATGGGAATTACAAACCCACCCACTCCTCATGAAGCGATCGCTCGTTTTCTGGTGGCATTAGCTGAGCAGTGGGTGGAGACCTACAAGAAGCCGGTGCTCACCACCACATTTTTTGCTGAAACCCAACCTCGTCTCCAGGGCTCTCACTATGCCTACCCTTCTGGGAGAGAAGCCGCACGGGTTCTGATTAAGATGGTGGAATACAAGGAGCACCTGGAAACTGTAGGCGTGTATAAGGGGTGACATTCCTGGCGAGGGCTTTTTTCTAAAACGCACCGGCTTTATGCTGAGCCAGATTCTTCGCTATGCTCAGAATGACAAAAGGCGAAGGGCTCAGAATGACAGTGGGAAGGGTTCGCAATGGAGTGACGGGTGATGATTGCTAAACACTATCACGCTGGAGAAGATGGGCCAGGATGACAAGGTACAAATATATTTCTGCTGTGATAATTATGCTTGTAGCTGTGCTTATGGTTGGCACGGCTGGCTGCGCGCCGTCTGTCTCAGACAATGGGTGTGCTGCAGTGAAGGCGGAGCTGGACAAAGCCAACGCAGAGCTAAAAAGGCTCAGAACTGAGCAGGATGAAGCTAAAGCTAAGCTGAGCGAGACGAAAGCCGAGATGGACAAGGTGAGGGCTGAGGTTGCCGGAGTGAGGGCTGCTTCCATAGAGGAATTGCTGCGGCAGAGGAGGTCAGTCAGGGACTATGCTGATGCACCTTTAACGAAGGACGAGGTCATGAAGCTCCTATGGGCGGGACAGGGCATAACCAGTCCGGTGGGCTTTCGGACTGCACCTTCGGCTGGTGCACTTTATCCTCTGGAGCTATACCTAGTGGCTGGCAATGTGGATAACCTGGTACCAGGCGTTTATAAATATAAACCGGTGGAGGATGCTCTGACTCTTGTCAAGAAAGGGGATGTGCGGGCCAGTCTGGCGGTGGCATCTTTCGGTCAGGGAAGCGTGGCAGACGGAGCGGTAGACATTGTAATTGCCGCTGTCTATGAGCGGACAACAGTAAAATATGGCGTCAGGGGTGAGAGATATGTCCACATTGAGGTTGGTCATGCCGCCCAGAATATCTGTCTTCAGGCGACCGTTTTAAACTTGGGTCTGGTGACCGTCGGTGCCTTTGACGATGCTGCGGTGGCAAAAGTTATCGGAATGTCACCGGACGAAGCTCCGCTGTATGTGATGCCGGTGGGCAGAATAAAATAGGGCGACCTTATAAGGTCGCCCTGGCAGGTTTTGGCGAAAACTACTTTTAGCTAGGGTTGGTTTCCCGCCTTGAACTTGTTCTTTGGCTTATCCTTGTCGGGCTTGTTTTGACCATTGCCTTGGGTCGCTTCCTGTCCCTGTGTTTGATTGTCTGTGACCGAGTTTTTCTTTAGCTGCCCCTTCCCAGGCCTGGCTTCGTCATCGCTTTGAGTCGCTTGCCCGCTACCAGCCTGATTTTCCACCTCTGACCTTATTTGGAGTTGCTCCTCTGTGGACTGGTTCTCCACTATCTCCCTTATCTGAAGCTGTTTCGGCGTCTTAGGTTTGTCCTTTTTGCCAGCGTGTTCAGCAGCTTGTGATTTGGGATTAAATGGCTTCTGTAGGCCAGGTGCATTTTCAATACCTTTACCGGGAACGCCGCTGAGCTTGAGTATTAGAGCCTTGAACATGAGGAGCTTATTAGCCACAACAGAGACTTGCTCGCTTTTTGCTGAAATTGAGTTACCGTCTGGGCCAGTGGCAGTAACCGTGGCTGTGTTGGTGATAGGCTTCAGCTTCCAGAAGTCACTGGTTTTAACTTCATAGGTAGTGGTGGTAGTAACACTTTTTCCTGGAGAAAGGGTGACGCCACTCATAAGTTCTCCTAACTTATCATCTTCTAAGGTGACGTTATCGGCGGTAATATTGCCTGTGTTGGTAACGGTGTAGGTATAGGTGATGTTATCGCCTGGAGAGGCTGTGGTCTTATTCGCTGTTTTGGTTACCTGGATAGAAGCGGTGTATGTTAATTTAACTTCAAATGAGATATTATCGGCAATGGTATTACCATCAGGGTCGGTGCCTGAGACAGTAGCGATATTTATCAGCGGACCTGGAAGGTCGTCTTCTTCCACGGTGTAGGTAGCAGTAGCCGTCACATTGTCACCGGGAGCAAGGCTTGTTTTGTTAAACGGTTCGATTGGCTCGAGCTTGTCATCCTCTAAAGTTATATTATCGACGGTTACATTTCCGTTGTTAACGATGGTATAGGTGTAAGTGATGTTGTCACCCACAGCAGCCGAGGTTTTGTCTGCTTTTTTGCTGATGCTGAGTTCGCCTTGAGCGCTAACGTTCGCCATAGACACAGGCATCAGCAGGGCGACGACGGATATCACCAACGGCAAATACCAATTTTTCATCTTTTGGACCTCCTTTTTGTTTTCAAGAGGCCTGGTTCCGGTACGGAAACAGGTCATCTTGCTAGTTAATATAACGAAATGGCACAGAAAAAGTTTATGCGCGGTTACACGTGGTTCTTAGTTGGCGAGTTTGGGGCGAGGCTAAAGCCTTGCAGCTATATGTCTTCTTAGCTGAAATCCTAAGTCCGAATTTCTAAGCTCTAAACAAATTAAAAATACAAACTATCAATGACCAAGACATCGGGCCCTTGTGGTTTGGAGAATTCAAATTAGGATTTCGAGCTTAGGGTTTGGCGGTGGGGTCGTCTGGGTGGTGTCCAGGCTATGGCTGGTGAAAACTGCTAACCCAAGTAGGTCTCTGCGGTGTCTGGCCTGACTTGAGCATGTCTTTCCACTGCTCGTCGGTGAGGCGGTTATTAATCGGCTGTTTGAACTCGTAGTAGCTTAAAGTTGGCCCGGCGCCGATGATGATTCTGCCGTCGGGGACTTTGTAGGCTACCAAGATGAGGTCAACATAGCCCACCCCTTCTTCTAGCACCTCCGGCGGCTCGTTGGTATCGGTGTGGACGTCAGCCACTATGGTCGTTTCTTTACCCTCGGCTTCAACACCACAGATTACACTCTCAAGCCTCTGGCCGAAGTCCCTGATGAAGTCGTAATCGTCCTGGGAAAGCTCAGCACCTTTGAGCTCGTTGATAGAAATCCTGAGCGACCTGTCCAGGACAGATTCTAAATTAGCCAGGCGATTATCTTCTTCCTGGCTCAATGCTCCAAGTTGAGACAGCCCTGCTCTGGTCATCTTGGTCAGTTCGAGCATCCGGGCGTAGAACTCGGGCACCGGCTCGATATAGCCAACCAGCGGCTTTGGCGGTGGTGGCGCCGATGTCAAACGAGGCGTATAGCTTTGCTTGGCATAGAGTATGGTATCATGTCTGAGTTCAGCCCACGAGGCTAAAGCGGTGTTGAGCTCTTTATCTTGCCAGGCTTCGGTCTGCATGAAGGCTGGGTAGCCTTTGCCGTATTTCTCGAGTAGCGGCTTCAGGGCGTAGAGCCAGGACCAGTACAGGTTACGATGCCAGTCCTCTTCGGTGAAGGCGGCAAACTCATTTCTAAGCTGCTTGAGCTGCTCATCGTAGCTGGTGTCTTTGCCCTGATACTCGGTATCTCCTTCTCGTTTTAGTATCTCATAGGCTCTTTCTGAGCCGAGGACGGCCATGACATCCAGGCCTCTGGGGAAGCACCTGGCTGGGCCTAGCTGGGTCATCTTCATGGTGAACGGACTGCCCTTGCCAACATACATACCGACGGCTGGTGACACCAGGTTCTGGAACGTGTAGGAATCCGGAACAAACCTCTGCCCCATAAATCTCATGCCCTTGGTCTTAGAAAGGCACTCATAGAGCTTTTCCTTGGTTATAGGGGGGTAGACAATGCAAATTCCTGAGCCGCCGTAGATTCCCGGGTTTCTCATCTGGGCTAGCTCAGCTACTAGCTCGAGCATCTTGTCTTCAGCCGCGAGCTGGTTTGAGGCGAATTCCTGCCCAAAGACTTTCTCTAAGGTAGTCAGGTATTCGTATGGCGTCAGGTCGTCGGCGGTGCCGACGAAAAATGCGGTGACGGAATAAATCCTGTCCCAGACATCCTTGGCGGCATAATCGCTGACTTTGACGCCGGGCAATTCAGCCGAAATGAGAGATGCCTGAATGGTAGCGACCTCGGCGTCTTCTTCAGCTATCAGGGCATCAGGGCCTCCTTTCAGAAGGAAGGCCATCCTGCCATACCACATCATCGCCTTGAAGTAGCTCTTTAAGGTCTCACTTCTAGTATAGTGTCCTCTGGGTACATATTGAGAATAGTCCTCACAGTAGCAGGGCGTCTCGCATCTACAATTTGTGTCTGAGTTGAAGATGGCGCTGGGACTAAAGCCTTGATGGGCTTCGATATTCTTGATTTCCTCGCTGACTTCCTTTTTCACATAGCTGGGGACATCGAAGTCGGTTTTTGTTGAAGGTGTCTCGAGCAGCTTCAGAGCCACGGCAAAATAGGCGACATTCCTTCTGGCGGCTTCTTTCAGCTTCGGCTGGGTAAAAGCCTGGTGGTCGGATTCAGCTTTTGCCAGCATAGCCTGGCTCATATCAATGAGCTGGTTATAAAAATCCTCCTCTTCGATTCGCTTCAGAATCTCGTTGAACTGGATGTGATACAGGTGAAGCAGAGTGTCTGTGGTGACGAAGATAGGGATTTCCCTGTCTTTCAGGGTTTTATATGGCTCCACAATGTCATCGCCACTCCACGGGATAACCACGAAGCCGTTTCTTTTGAGGAAAGATTCCTGCCCGGGGCTCAATGTAAACTGGGACTTGATTTGATTGGAGTTAGCCACTTGATTCAGATCCAATGGAAGGGAATAAGGTGGGCTGCTCGGGGCAAAGCTCACCGAGGTTGGCTTATAGGCTGAAGCCATAGCCAGTTTGGGGTTGAGCAGTTCGCCGGTTGGGAGAACAGTAGGTGGTGGGGGAGGTGGTGTCGGTGGAGGCTGAATTACACAACCGCTGGCAACGATGATTAAAGCCACAAGAACAGCCGTAAAGATTTTCGCAGCTTTCATCTCAATCTCCTTTGCCTTCGTCATGCTGATGGAGCGAAGCGACAGAAGAATCCCGCTCACGGTAAACTTCAATGGTGGAATGGGTAGATTCCTCCATTTCCAGGTTTGTCCTAATTGTGGGAATTAGGCTGGCTTGGCTCTGGCTTAACTGATGTTGGCTTGTTCTCCTCTTTTCCATTGCTTTTATCCCTGGTTTTCCCATTATCCTTGTCTTTGTTGCCAGTTTCCCCAGCCCCGGTGCCAGGTTCCTGTGATGGCTTCCCGTGGCTTTTCTCCGATATTATGTCAATAGCTCGCTGCCAGTCAGGCTTAGCTTGCTGTGGTGCTTTTTCCAGAGCGTTTTCCAAAGCTGTTAAGCTCTTAGAGGTGCTCTTCTCTAGAGACTTCTTGAAATGCTCAGTTTTGGTAGTCACGCCTTTATCCTGTGTGGTAGCCGTGGGTGGCGTTGGCTGTCCTTCTGGTTGCGATGGTGGTGCTGACGGTACAGGCTCAGTTACCGTTGTCTCGGGGGTGGCTGTGGCAGGTGCGGCTTCGCCCCTGGCGCTCTCTACCTTGGCCATTGCTAAGTTAGCCTGCTCAAGCTGGTTAGCCAGTCTTTCGGCGGCAATGGCAGACTGCTCTGTCTTTCCCTCATTAGCCATAGCTTCGATTTCCACAGCCCTCGTCTCAGCTAGCTGGGTGTGAAGCTCGGCTTTGCTAGCATCGGAAATAGCAAAAGCAAATCTTACCTGTTCTGTTGCCAGTTTCACCGGATAAAGCGGTTCGTCTGGCAGAGCATTTGAGGAGGCAGCTACGGTGCTGCCGCCGGTCAGCAGGAGGACGAGGACGGCGGCTACAGCCACACTCCAGCTTTGGCGCCAGCTAAAGAGGCTAGGTCTTTCTGCTCGCCTTTGTTGCTTGGCATAGTGTTGTGCTCCTTCGAGCCGCACTCGCGCCCAGTGTTTGAATTCAGGGCGAGGTTGAACGTAGGAAGCTCGCCTGCCGATATCAAAGGTGGTTCTAAGCAGTGTTTTGAGTTCAGCGCGGTGTTCCGGATACCTCATAAGGCAGCTCTCAAGGCTTTCGCCCATGCGCATCCGCTCATAACACTCGTTAAAAATATCGTCTAATTTTCTAGCCATCTAATTTCCCGTAAAGGACCTTTCTTAATGAAGCCGTAGCATTGAACTGTAATGCCTTAACTGTTCCCTCGCTTTTGCCCAATGTTTTAGCCACCTCGGCAATCGACAATTGCCCAATAAAGCGGAGCGTGGCTACCTCTCGCTGAGCTCTTGGTAACTGCTCCAGTGCTTCCTTTAGTTGGTAAACTTCAAAATTCCGCTCTGTCATTTGCACCGGGTCTTCCACACTTTTTGCATAGGCTTCATCGAGACTGGCTCTTTTCTCCTTTGACACTTTTCTGACATGGTCGATTACCCTGTTGTGAGCTATTTTGAATAACCAGGCGGCAAATGGCAGGTCACGCCACTTGTAGGAGCCAATTGATTCCAGCGCTTTAATAAATACATCTTGAGTTAAATCCTCCGCCTCAGATTGATTTCTAACCTTGACATAGATATAACGATAGATTCTGTCAAAGTTCTGGTTGTATAGCTGGGTAAAAGCTGCTTGTTCACCATTTACTGCCCGCTGTACTAAATGTTCTTCACTTAACACCAGGATAACCTCTTACCTGGTGTCTATTATAGTAAAACGAAATTGAAAGGAAAACGTTTATATGAAGTTCGGCTTGGTATGAAGAATTTTGATTGGAGAACGAAACTGATTGTTCTGTCATTGCACCCGTTGATACAGGCAGATATTTCTCACATAATGCGGCATTGAAGGGAGGGATGCTAAAGTGCCTGAATTGAAGTTCGACAAGACAAGATGTGCTGGGTGTAAAGCAGTTGGCGGTTAAAGATATCTCACAGATTGTGAAGGAGTCCCTGCCTGCAAAGAAGCGATAGTTGCATTTCTATAAGCCTTTGCCGAGGATATATATAACCAGGTCAGCCAATCGGCAGCTATAACCCCACTCATTGTCGTACCAGGCAAGCACCTTCACCATATTGCCGGCAAGAACCATGGTGCTCATGGCATCGAAGATGGAGCTGGCTGGATTACCTTTGAAGTCTGTGCTCACCAGCGGCTCATCGCAATACTCTAGAATACCCTTAAGCTTGCCTTTGGCCGCAGTTTGGAAAACCTTATTTACCTGCTCAGCGGTTACCTCTTTGTCCAGGTCGGCTACAAAGTCGCACATAGAAACGGTGGGCACAGGTACCCGGAAGGCAACTCCATCAAGCTTTCCTTTGAGTTCAGGAATAACCAGGGTCACGGCTCTGGCAGCTCCAGTGGTTGTTGGGACTATGTTTATAGCTGCTGACCGTGCCCGGCGCAGGTCACTGTGGAACATATCGAGGAGCCGTTGGTCGTTGGTATAAGCGTGAATCGTGGATAGCAATCCCTTGCTCACCCCGAAATTGTCATGTAATACCTTGACAACTGGAGCGATGCAATTGGTGGTGCATGATGCGTTGGAAATAATGCGGTGCTGTGCAGGATTGTACTTGTCCTCGTTTACGCCCAGAACAATGGTTATATCCTCGCCTTTAGCTGGCGCTGAGATGATGACCTTTTTGGCTCCGCCCTGAAAATGGGCAGATGCTTTAGTGGCATCGGTAAAGAGGCCGGTGGACTCAATTACTACATCCACCCCGTAGTCTTTCCACGGAATCTTGCTCGGATCGCGCTCGGCCAGGACTTTTGTCTTCCTGCCGTCAACCACTATAGCATCATCTTTTGCCTCTACCTTTCCGGGATAGATGCCGTAAGTGCTGTCGTACTTGAGTAGATGGGCGTTGGTCTGAGCGTCAGTGAGGTCGTTGACCACCGCCACCTCAAGCTTGTCGCTGTAATGCTGGCTTATCGCCTTAAAAGCCAGTCTGCCGATACGTCCAAAGCCATTGATACCAATTTTAGCTGCCATTTGTTCCTCCTTCTTGCGTTATTTATCCTCATTGCGAGGAGCATAGCAACGTGGCAATCTATCCCCTCTCCCTTGAGGGGAGAGGGTCAGGGTGAGGGTGATATAAGATTGTTTCGCCTTCGGCTCGCAATGACAGAATTACTAGATACTCCCTTTTTGTTTTAATTCTCAGGGCTCATAATGACATTTAGGGTTTCTTATTATAACTTGCTTTTGTCTTAGTTCCAATTCCGCCTCTTATATTCCACTCTGCCAGGATCTCCATCTTCTTGGGTTTCACAGCGTTTACTAAATCATCGAGTACCCGGTTTGTCGCCTCCTCGTAGAATATTTCTACCATTCTATAGCTTGCCAGGTAAAACTTGAGCGACTTTAATTCGAGAATTTGCTTATCGGGAACATACTTCATGGTAAGCGTGGCATAGTCCGGCTGTCCCGGATTGAGCGGACAGAGGCAGGTGAATTCGCTGGAGACCATTTCCTCCTCATACTCCCTATCGGGGTAAGGATTGGGCATGGCTATCAGCAGCTCTTTCTGGGGATAAGCTTTATATTCGAGCTTCAGGCTCCGCACCTTTTTCTTAAGCTCATCCATTACCCTTAGCCTCCGGCCCAGTAGAAGTCGACGTTTCCCTTCGTTACTTTCTCTGCCTTGTCTTCGATTACTAGGAGCTTAAGATGGGCTAAAGTCTCCATAACAGCCAGTCGCTTATCGAAGACAGACAGCTTCTCGAATGAAACCGCCTCGCCGCTGGGCATCCATGGAATCTCGGTAGCTATTTGGTAAGCAGTCTTCATGTCGTTTTCTATAATCCTCATTATGGCTAATTGCCGCTGTTCGTGATGACGGAATAGTTCACTTAGCCTTAGCTTGAAGCCGCTGAAAACGGAGCCATGTCCCGGGAAGATAAAATTGACTTCCAGCTTCGCCAGAGCTTCTAGAGAATTGAAAAAATCGCCTAATGGGTTTTCTCCAGATTGCGGATGAAGACCTACGTGAGGAAATATGTCAGGCAGTATATGGTCGCCGGAAAAAAAGAATTTTCGCTTTGGTTCATAGAGGCAAATGTGCCCGGGTGAATGCCCTGGAGTCAACAATACCTTGAGCTCCGAGGAGCCGATGGATATCTTATCTCCATCCTTTAGCTTGACATCAGGCGAAACCATCCCTACGAATTGCCGTACTGCCAGCGAGACTTCAGTGAGCTCAGGCAAGTCGTCCTCAGGAACTCCGTTACATTCGAAAAGGTGTCTTACCTCCTTCAGCAGGTCGTCTGTTTTCACATATCGCGAATCAAGAAATTTCTCTTCGATGTCGCTGAACGCCACCGTAGCTCCGGACATCTGTTTCAGCTTGTCAGCCAGGCCATAATGGTCGGGGTGAATGTGAGTAACCACGATCTGAGTGATATCTTTAAATCCGAAGCCGCTGAATCGCAAACCATCCCGCAAGGCTGCGAAAGCCTCAGGGGTATCAAAGCCGGTGTCAATCAACAGATTGCCATTGCTGCCTTCTAACAGATAGGCATTGATATGGTCTAAGGCTCCCGCTGGTAGCGGTAGTTTTATCTGGTGAACTCCCTGGACTATTTCCATTTTTTCCTCCTAAGCTGAAAGTATTTCCTTGCCGGCGAAACGGGCGTCAGCTCCCAGTTCCTCTTCTATCCTGAGTAGGCGATTGTATTTGGCTACTCTCTCGCTGCGGCAGGGAGCGCCGGTTTTTATTAAGCCGGAGCCAACGGCAACTGTCAGGTCGGCTATCGTGGTATCTTCGGTCTCGCCGGAGCGATGGCTTATTATGGTTGTCCAGCCAACCTGCTGCGCTCTTTTTACCGTCGCCAGGGTTTCGCTGAGTGTGCCCACTTGATTCGGCTTTATGAGGATAGCATTGGATGCCTTTTGGGAAATGCCTTGTTCCAGCCGTTCGAGATTGGTGGTGTAGAGGTCATCGCCAACGAGTTTGACCTTCTTGCCTAACCTGGAGGTCAGTGATATCCAGCCCGACCAATCATCCTCAGCCAGTCCATCTTCAATGCTGATGATGGGATAGCTCGATACCCATTTGGCATAATAATCAATCATTTCATTACTGGTGAGAGTTGCACCTTCTCTGGATAGCACGTATTTGCTGCCGTCGTAGAAGCTGCTCGCCGCAGGGTCCAGAGCGATGAAGCAATCGTTGCCAGCTTTGTAGCCGGCGAGGTCGATTGCTACCAGTATCAGCTCAATTGCTTGCTTATTGGAAGCCAGCGACGGCGCAAAGCCGCCCTCATCACCGACGTTGGTATTCAGCCCTTTGACTTTAATGGCCTTCTTAAGAGAGTGGTAGATTTCAGTTCCTATCTGAAGCGCCTGACTTAAGCTGGTGGCACCTGCCGGCACCACCATAAACTCTTGAAAATCGGTGGAATCAGCAGCGTGTTTTCCGCCGTTAAGTATGTTCATCATGGGCACCGGCAGGAGGTGGGCAGCAGTGCCGCCCAGATAGCGGTACAAAGGGAGATTTGCTGAATTAGCCGCAACTTTAGCAGTAGCTAGGGACACTCCCAGTATGGCGTTTGCTCCAAGATTGGATTTATCGGCGGTGCCATCAAGTTCAAGCAATCTCTGGTCAATGTTTGCCTGCTCTGAAGCTACCATGCCGGCGAGCGCCGGAGCAATCCGGTTATTAACATTGGTCACTGCTTTCAGAACCCCCAGCCCACTATATCGGCACTTATCTCCGTCCCTGAGTTCCACAGCTTCATACTTGCCGGTGCTGGCTCCTGAGGGAACTGCAGCTGTGCCGGTTGAGCCATCAGACAGTTCCACCTGAACTTCGATGGTAGGATTGCCCCGGGAGTCAAGGATTTCGCGAGCTTTGATTGTTTTAATGGTCGCTCTTGTTGGTTTCATCGTTTTCAATTTAGCTTTTGCCCTTTTGCCAGGGAAATAGCCTTTTCCACAGCATCAACGGCGTCTGTCGCCTTGATTATGGACTTATCTTCTTGCCCGTTCCGGTAAAGTGACCAGGTATTCAATCCGACAACCGGGATATTGCTCTTAAGGGCGAAGCCGATCTCGGTCAGCGTCCCGTAGTCGCCGTCTATGGCGATTACCGCTTGAGATGTTTTAACCACGGCTATGTTTCGGGCATAGCCCACCCCGGTGGCAACGGGGATTTGCACATAGGGGTTACAATCAGCCGGGTCGTCGCTGGGTAATATACCCAGAGTGAGCCCGGACTCGATTGTAGCTCCTCGGCAGGCTGCCTCCATAACGCCGGTCAAGCCGCCGCAGACCAGTATAGCCTCCCGCTTAGCCAGCTCTCTGCCTACAGTCTCAGCCAGAACCGCCTCCTGGGCAGTGCATCTACCACCGCCGATAACTGCGATGATCAGCTTTTTCTCAAAGTTCGGTTTTCCCACGGTCAAAAGCTTGGGTCTACAGGCTCAATTTCTAGCCATTATACCATCGAAGGCAAATAGCGGCAAAGAGAACCAAGCGGATAGAAGAAAGCATAAGAAGAAGCGAACGGAGGACAGCCGAGGAGTCTCTCCACAAAAATTGTTAATCAGCAAATGGAGGTGTAAAATGTCGTAATGCTTGGCGCAAGCGGACCAGGACATGGCAGGTACCTTGTTTGCGCTGTTGGCCCGGAGCTTAATATAGAAATTGGAGGTTAGCGTGTTGAAAAACAGCCACATTGTTCTAGCGGTAATCTTGATACTGGGAGTAATACTGATGCTAGGATGTAACACAGCGCCACAAGCCAAGAATGGCAATATAGTTCAGGTGGACTATACCGGAAAACTGGCAGACGGTACCGTATTTGATTCATCGGTTGGGAGTGAGCCCTTGGAGTTTAAATTGGGTGCAGGTCAAGTGATTCCTGGGTTTGAAAAAGCTGTCCTGGGGATGAAAGTCGGGGAAAAGAAAACCGTTACCATTCCAGCAAATGAGGCCTACGGGCCACGCCGTGATGACCTGGTAATAGAAGTGCCCCGAGACAAACTCCCTGCTGACTTGACTCCGGAGGTTGGCCAGCTTTTGGAGACGACTCGACCGGATGGTGGAAAAACTATAGTCGTCATCACCAATGTCTCTGACAACAATACGGTCACGATAGATGCTAACCACCCTCTTGCCGGGAAAGACCTGACTTTTGAAATTGAGCTTGTAAAAATACAGTAAACTGCCTGGAATCACCCTTCTTCCTATCCTGGGCCGCTTCCATATTTTCCCTCTCCCTCAACGAGTGAAGCCACGCATCATTCCCCTCTCCCTTGACGGGAGAGGGCTAGGGTGAGGGTGAAAAAACTTGCTATAACCCCCTCCCTATATTTGAACGAACTCATGCAGCTCTTGCTTGCAAGGCTTTGATATTTAATCTCCCAGACTGTGGCATTTTGGTATACTATTGGTAGTTATCACTTAGATCAACCAAGACCGAGGAGAAAATTATGAAGATTGTGGCCATTGTTGGTAGCCCCAGACCTGTGGGGAACACCAGCTACCTTGTGGACCAGGCACTCCAGGAAGCAGCAGCCCGTGGTTTTGAGACCGAGAAGATCATGTTGGCTCGGTATCGAGTAAACCCGTGCCTGGGTCATGAGGACTGTGCTTCGTTTTCAGCTTGCAGGCAGGATGATGACGCCCCCTTGATTCTGGACAAGTTCAGTACTGCAGACGGGATAATTCTTGGCAGTCCGGTTTATTACTACAATATGACCGCTCAAATGAAAGCCTTTGTGGATCGAAACTATTTTCTCTATACCCATGGAATTTCTCCTAGAGCGTTGTGTGCTGGTTTGATTGTTATTGGTGGTGGGGCTGGTATCGAGCATACCGTCAGGGCGCTGAGACGGTTCTTGAAGCTATCCGCCGATATTCCCGATGATAGAATAGTAACGCTCACAGGGTATGCCGACAAACCTGGCGAAGTAAAGAGTAACCCGTCCTTAATCGAGGAAGCGCGAAAGCTAGGCGGGCGGCTGGCAGAGATATTGGCCTCGGCTCACAGCCCAAAATCGGCGTAGTTGTCTTTCTTTTCGTCAGCCCGGGCTTCAAAAAGAACAAGACGCTCACATCGGGAGCCTGGCGTTTGCTCAAATTAACAAGTTCAATCACACGTTCTGACGAAATGTGTAATGTGAAGCAAAACAATTGTGTAATAAAACACGATGAGATTAGAAACTTCCGCAACTAACCAATGCTAGCCAATTTCAGGCAATGTTGTTGCCTTTTAGCGGGCTTGATTGAACTTGTTCATGGCTGCGGTTACGCCATCGGTCAGAATAGATTTTATGGCCTCGGCTACCTTGGCAATGGCTGGCTTTATTATTGCCTCTTCTTGCGGGGTGAAGTCGCTGAGCACGTAGCCAACAATGATGTCCTCGTCGGTGATTGCTGTTCCTTCTTCTGTGGTTGGGCGGCCGATGCCCACCTTGATTCGGGGGAAATCTTCGCTCCCCAGTGCCGAGATTATCGAGTTTATCCCCTTGTGTCCTCCAGCACTGCCATCGGGGCGGAGGCGAAGCTTGCCCAAAGGTAAATCGAGGTCATCATAGATAACAATCAGGTCGTCTGTTGCGATATTGTATTTGCGCATTAGCCGTCCAACTGCCTCGCCGCTCAGATTAACAAAGGTCTTTGGTTTAGCCAAAAGTACTTCGACGCCGGCTATTTCACCGGTGCCGACTTGACACCGGCACTGATGCTGTTTCATGGAGATGGAATGGAGCCTGGCCAGATGGTTTATGCAGCGGAAGCCTATATTGTGGCGGTTGTGAGCATAAGCCTTGCCCGGGTTGCCTAGACCGATAATTAGTTTCAATTGTTTATGAACCCCTCACCCTAACCCTCTCCCCTTTCAAAGGGGAGAGGGAAGAAAATTTCTGAAAGGGGCTCCGCCCCTTTAAATCCCCCGTTATTTGAGTAGTTGCGACCCTTATGGTCATTGACCATTTAATTTAACAGTGTTAGCCCTGACCCTTCAAGGCTAGCCATTTTATCCATCACATGTAGCCCCGACCCTTCAGGGTCGGGCTCACGAGGCTAAAGCCTCGTGACTACATTTGTTAGTTTAACCACGCGGGGCTTTAGCCTCGCCTCTATATTTTTTGTTTACATGGCTAGGGCTTTCTTTCTGCCTGCTTTAGTAGCTCCAGGAGCTCGGCCTCGGTGAGTTTCTTGATGCCCAACGCCTCAGCGCGTGCCAGCTTGGAGCCGGGTTCTTCACCGACTACTAGATAAGAGGTTTTTCGGGTGACATCTGAGCCAGCTTTGCCGCCCAGAGCCTTGATTTTAGCTTCAGCGTCCTGGCGGGGGAAGGCTTCCAATGTTCCGGTGATGACGAACTCGAGCCCAGCAAGTGGCAAATCCTTTCGTTTAGCCTTTTCCGCCTCCAGCTTAACCCCAGCCTTCCTCAGCTTCTCGATGATTCTCTTATTCTGTCCCTGGCGGAAGAAGGCCAGTATGCTATCAGCGATCTTAGGTCCGATAGAGGGTATTTCCAGAAGCTGCTCTCGAGATGCCCCGGCTAGTTCATCAAGGCTGGTGTAATGCTCAGCCAGCAGCTCGGCTGCCTCTTCTCCGATATGGATTATGCCTAAAGCGAAAATAACCCGTGGCAGAGGTCGGTTTTTGCTCCGTTCAATGGAGTTAAGCATGTTGGCGGCGCTTTTGTCTGCCATCCTCTCCAGGCTGAGAAGCTGGTCTCGGGTGAGGTAATAGAGGTCGCCGGCATCTTTAATCAAGCCGGCATTGAACAGGGCCTGGGACATTTTCTCGCCGACCCCTTCTATGTCCATAGCTCCGCGGCTGACGAAATGCTTGATTTTCTCCAGTGCCTGAGCTGGGCAGGCAGCATTGGTGCAGCGGTGCATCGCCTCGCCTTCGGGCTTTATCACCTCAGCCTTGCACACCGGGCAGCGCCTGGGCATACGGAAAATTTTCTCCTTCCCGGTGCGGCGGCTGACGATTGGCTCCACTATTTCAGGTATCACCTCGCCTGCCCGCTGTATGACGACCCAATCACCGATGCGAATATCCTTGCGGTGAATGTCCTCTTCATTGTGAAGTGCGGCGTGCTTGATGGTTACACCGCCTACCTGGACTGGTTCCAGAATGGCATAGGGGCTAAGGCTACCCGTTCGCCCAACATTGATGCCGATGTCCAGTAGGCGGGTGGTGCCCTGAATGGCAGGGAATTTATAAGCGATTGCCCATCTCGGCTCGCGTCCCACGAATCCCAGCTCAACCTGAAACGGAATGGAGTTAATTTTGACCACAACACCATCAGCCTCATAAGGTAGCTCCTCCTGGTTCTCAACCCATTTCTCGTAATAATCCTTAACCTCGGCGATGGTATGGCACAGGGCGATGTTGGGGTTTATTTTGAAGCCCAGCGATTTCAGGTATTGCATGATTTCCCAGTGAGTTTCTGGAACCGCTTTGCCTTCAGCCCAGCCCAGACTATAGACGAAGATATCCAGTGGACGCTGGGCTGTAATCCTTGAGTCGAGCTGTCTTACTGAGCCGGCAGCGGCATTCCTTGGGTTGGCGAAAAGCGGCAAGCCCTCCTTGGCTCGCTCCTCATTGAGCTTCTTGAAGCCAACTTTGGGCAGATAGACCTCGCCTCTGACCTCGAACCGTGGTGGCGCCTCTTTGGGCACGGATAGAGGTATGCTCTTTACAGTCCTGAGATTCTGAGTGATATTCTCACCGAGGTAGCCATCGCCACGGGTTGCCCCAACCTCTAGCAAGCTGTTAGCATAGGTCAGGGCTACCGCCAGGCCATCGATTTTAAGCTCGCAGACGAAGTCGGTCTTGCGACCGCCGAGAAGGTTGGAGGCTCGTCGGTACCAGGCGTCAAGCTCTTCATCGGAGAAGGCGTTTGCCAGGCTTAACAGGGGCTGAGGATGTTCGACAACGCCGAAGGCTTCAACCGGCGCGGCACCGACCCGCTGGGTTGGCGAATCAGGCGTGATGAGTTCGGGGTGCGCTTCCTCGAGCTGCTTCAGCTCTCGCATAAACTCATCGTACTCGGCATCGCTGATTTCCGGGCTGTCGAGCACGTAGTAGCGATAGTTGTGATAGTTAATCAGTTCCCTTAGCTTTGCTACCCTTTGTTTTACCTCAGCCATGTTTCCCGTAACCAGCCTCATTCATAGTATAGCACTCAAAAGAACGGGATTAAACATGTAGTGGCGAGGCTTTAGCCTCGTCCGATGCCACCAAGAACGCGGCCTCTGCTTTCTGTCATTGCGAGCCGAAGGCGTGGCAATCCCTGCATGGCAACCGCGTCTGCCTCGGCTGAGATCGCCACGTCGCTTACGCTCCTCGCGATGACAGAAATGGGTGCTCCTCGCAATGACATGACGAGCGACCCTAAAGGGTTGCAACTACATTTTGCACCCGTGGTTTAGCCATCGCGACTGGTGAGCTTATTGCGCCAGCAGCGAACGGGTTACCAAAGCTGTTGTAAATCTGGAATAAACTGCCTCTTTTCAAACAAAAGTTCTGGAACTGCCCGCCAAACTACACCAAAATCGGATAATTACTTCACCCTAAGCTATATAGCAATTGGGCATTCGGTCTGATATTAAGAGTCTAGATTGCCAACCGATTGTCCCTGTGCCATAATCTTGACGCAAATATCATTTGGAGGTGAGAAATGGTCAGAATAGTCGATTTGAGCGTCCCCATGGAAGATAGCCCCAGTGAGCCACTGCCGGTGAAGGTAACACATGAGCTCCATCAGCAGGCCGTCGAGTTGATGAAGATGTTCTTCGGCTGCACTGATAAGGACTTGCCACAGGGGCTGGGCTGGGCTAATGACAGCGTAACGCTGGGAGCCCATGCTGGGACTCATGTTGATGCTCCATGGCATTATTTTCCTACTTCTGGGGGGAAGAGGGCTAAGACTATCGATGAGATGCCATTGGAATGGTTCTATCACGATGGCGTGGTATTGGATATGAGGCATAAGCCTCGTGGCTCCGGTGTCACTGTAGATGACCTTCAGAAGGCTTTAGCCAAAATTAAGTATAAGATTAAGCCCTGGGACATTGTGATGATACAAACCGGAGCTGACAAATTGTGGGGGGAACCTGAGTATTTTGAAGCTGGTTGTGGCATGACCAGGGAGTCCACCCTTTGGTTAATCGAGCAGGGCGTCAGGGTTATGGGCATCGATGCCTGGGGATGGGACCGGCCGTTCTGGGCGATAAAGGAGGAGTTCGCCAAGACAGGCGATAAGCGCGTGCTATGGGGTGCACATTTCGTCGGCAGAGACAAGGAATACTGTCATATAGAGAAGTTAGCCAATCTGGATAAGCTGCCTAAACCTTTAGGATTCAAAGTCGCCTGCTTCCCGGTGAAGCTTACCGGCGGCAGCGCTGGGTGGGCTCGAGTCGTCGCCATTTTGGAGGACTGACTACAACAATGGGATTTTGTCTCCGTGTTGCCAAGTATGTCGTAATGCACCAAGAGTTAAGTTTCTTGGAAATTGACTTTTTTATCAGAAGCGAGCTGTAGCGCCCGGGGACTTTAATACAGGACTTTCAGAAGCTATAACCCCTTATCTAGCAGAGCTCAAAGCTCTCTCAGACGTCGCCAATAAGCTTCGTGGTAAAGTTGCCGGAATTATTTGTCTATGCAGTTATGATTAGCTTGAGATGTGGGCTTTAAACGGATAGAATTAGGTTTGCGGATCAGGCCGTTAGTTATGTGAAGATGTACTATTGGCTGAACACCAGCATGAGGTGGTTGACAATATGACGGAAACGTTCCTCTGCCCTAATTGTGGAGAGGAGAATCTGATGAGTCATCGGTTCTGTGCGGCTTGCGGGACGAGGCTGGCAGCCGGGATGCAGCAGTCGGAAAAGACATGCTCAAAATGCGGTTCACAAAACCCTACAAGCTACCGATTCTGTGGCAGTTGCGGCGTGAAGTTAGATACTTCCTGTCCTAATTGCGGTGCCAATGTTCCTGCTGACTCGAGATACTGTCCGAATTGTGCCTATCTTTGTGGTGAAGGGCGGTATGAGGCAGTGTAGCGGTCATAAGTAATGAAAAGCAAACCACCACTCTGGTATACGGTGCAAGCGATTTTAGGCTGGATGCTGGAAGAGTCCATCCTGGTGGCTGTGGTGCTTTGGTTGCTGCCGCGGTTCAATGTAAGCCTTCCGCTGTGGGTTCTGGGTATATTAGTGGTGGCTTTAGCGGTGTATTCCTATGTTATGTACCGGATAGGTAGGCTGACCTTCCTCATGAGGCCGAAGGTGGCTGCTGAGGCTATAATTGGCAATGAGGGTAAAGTGACCAAGCGGCTGGCTCCCGAGGGCTATGTTAAAGTCCAGGGTGTGCTGTGGAAGGCGACATGTAGTGAATCAGAACTAGAAGTCGGCGATGAGGTTGTGGTTGCAGGCATTGAAGGGCTTAGACTGCTCGTCAGACCGAAAGGAAAGGCGGTCAAAACCTTCGAGTCCGGAAACCACAAACACTAAATCCTAAATCCCAAACAATGCCAAAATACAAATTTTCAAAATTGAAAGCATTAATGTTTTGGCTGTTCCTTAATCCGTGGATTTTCAAAATTTTTGAGAAAAATGGGGCGGATGGAAAGCTGGCGCTGGTTGATTTAGTGTCGACAAGGCAAGAATCACGAGGTTTCTTGCCCTTCAGCCGGTATTTTAGCC